>Ga0163152_10006625_pt1 | contig 12986 bp, 17 predicted proteins | sample OliLakLV19MP8IB2_FD_148635 | JGI IMG/M metagenome (GOLD analysis project Ga0163152, IMG submission 148635) | Freshwater microbial mat bacterial communities from Lake Vanda, McMurdo Dry Valleys, Antarctica - Oligotrophic Lake LV.19.MP8.IB-2 | ecosystem: Environmental > Aquatic > Freshwater >... | reverse complement strand
CAGCTGCGCGATCAGGCGCTACGACCGAGTCTGCTGCATTGGGGCGACCTCGACGCGGGCGGCCTGCGGATCCTACGCCACCTGCGGCAGCAGTTGGGCGAAGTCCGGCCGCTGCTGATGGACGCGCTGACGTTGGCCGCCTATCAGGCGCATGCGCAGCGGCTGAGCCCGGCCGAGCAGACGGCGCTCGCGGTGTTGCGCCGGGAGCCGGAGCTGGCGGATATGGGGCCGCTGATTGAGGCGCAGCTCCAAACCGGCCTGAAGCTCGAGCAGGAAGCGGTCCCGGCCAGCCGGGCGGTCGCGGCCCTGGCGGGGTGACGCTCGGCGGCTTGACGTTGCAACGACAACTGCTCATGAGATGGCCGGTGCCGGACATCGGGCCGGGCCCGGTACACCGTCGGATGCCGGCTGGAGCTGATCAGGCTTCGATTGGTCGGTCGCCGGTGGCTAATTCGCCCGGCAGGTATTGAGGCTGGCAACTGGGTGTGGTTGCGAGTGCCGCCGCTGCGCTGACGCACCGGCGGTGCGGTAAGGGCTAGGGTGGCGGGCGGAAGGGCGCGGGCACTAACGTACCGGTGGCCAGGGCCGCAAAGCGGGCGACCCAAAGACAGTTGGCGCCAGCGCTTTGGGCGTGTGCCCCTTGTGTGGTCAGTCGCTGGCCCAACGGATCAGTCGCTGGGGTCCTTTGTCGGGTGGAGCGGTTTCCCCGTATGCCGCTATATCCAAGGCGCCGAGAAGTACGCCGGTCAGTCCCCGCCGAGTAGCACCGCGCCTCCTTGAACATCCTTATCCGGTGAGCGCCAATTCGGGTAGCCGTTGCTCTGGCAACAGAGAACAACAGTTCTTGGGGTGGTGCCTTCAGTTAGCCCCCGTCTGTCGCTGTTTCGCTCGCGCCCCAAAATTGGTATACTGAGTCTCATTATGCCAACGATCAGCGAGTTTTTCGGGATCATTGTTCGGATGTACTTCAATGATCATCCGCCGCCGCACTTTCACGCCTACTATGGTGAGGCCGAGGCGGTGTACACGATCCAGACCCTCGAGGTCCTCGAAGGTGGACTGCCGCGGCGCGCGCACAACCTGGTGCTGGAGTGGGCCAGCGCGTCTCGGGTGGAGCTCATGGCAAATTGGAACCAAGCGCGGCAAAGCCAACCGTTGTCACCCATCTCGCCGCTGGAATAGGAGTTGCTATGCTGGTGCGCGCACAGACTGTTCAGCCGTTGGCCGACTTTACCGTCCGCGTGACGTTCACAGATGGAACCAGCCGGGACATTGACCTGGCCCCCTATCTGCACGGTCCGATTTATGAACCGATTCGACGTGAGGCGGGCTTGTTCCGAGCAGTCCACGTTGAGTTTGGGGCGTTAACCTGGCCCAATGGCGCCGACATCGACCCCGATGTGTTGTACCACGGTGGCACGCCCGCTTGGGCGCATCAGCCCGACCAGCCCGAAGCCGCCTGAGGCCGCCTGAGGCCGACGGGAGGAGTAGCCGCAGGCAGGCGTGGCGGCGCTGCAGCCCACGCCTGCTTCGACCGCCGGCGACGTTGCGCGGGTAACCCGCGGGCCGCCGCATCGGGTGCTGAGGGCCGCGCTCGTCTGCGGCCTCCAGGGCGAACTGGATTTGCCCGCGCCAACGCTTTTGCCCCATGGTTTCTCCCCACTGCGTCCAGGCGCACCCCGGTCGTCGGTCTCGGAGGCGACTGCCCCAGTTACCTTTCCCATCCGCTGCGCTTTTTTAGCCGCGCTCTGCAGCGCGGTTTTCAGTTGAGGTCTCGCCGCCAGCCAGGGGGGCCGACGCAATCGGCGCTCGGTGGTGTAGAGTTCCTCCTGGTCGTGCGCATCCCCGCCGCGAGGACGCCCGGTGTCGGCGGGGAGCATCGAAGGCCGGCCCAGTGGCTGGGCTGGCTAGATCTCAGTCGCGAGTGCTGCTGAGGTTCAAGCAGCGCGACTGTGATCACCACCGTGTGTGGCACGCAAAGTAAGCTAGCGGGAACGCGGCTTTCGCCAAGGCAGAAGCCGGCTAACGGAGAGAACATCGCTAAGAGGCGAGTGAGAAGCTCTATTTGTAGCGTGAGAGCGGGGTGGGGCGGTCCGAAATCTATCCGAATTGTTTCTGGACAGAACCCAACAATTGGACGCGCCGCCCACCCCTTGGCGGAAGTCGTCCGGTCAAGAGTGACTGCGGTCAGTCGAAGCGTGGATTTTTCAAAGCGGGGTGAGTATCGGAATGTAGGGCCACATTTCGGCCCAGCACCATGCCGGTGAAGCGTTGAGCTCGACCTTAAATCGGTTCCGATGGATCAGGCAAAAAGCTATTGCCGCGAGTAAACAATTCTGGTATTCTATCGACAACAACGCACACTGAGTACTTCAGAACCGAAGTACACCAGGTCACCCGAAATTGAGTGGCCCGGTGGTCTTAGGTGGGGGTTATGAAAGTGGGACTCATAACCCGGAGGCCGGTGGTTCGAATCCACCCCCCGCTACTAAATAGCCGCCGATTCATTAGACTCTATCGAAAATAAGCGGATGAGCTACGATGTCGTCCGGCCCGGCGCGAGACACGCAGATTGTGCAAGCCACACGCAATGGCGATCACCACATCGGATAATCCATCGGCGGTGTTGCGGAAAGTGTCCTTGGCAATGCGACTGATTTTCACACCAGCGATGGCATGCTCCACCCGGACGCGGACTCGTGCCAAGCTGCGGTTGTGCCGTTTCTCGCTCGGCGTCAACTCCGCGTTCCTGGGCTTTTTTTCTAGGCCGGTAATGCAAGCTAGAGCCATGACCAGACATCGTGCAAACCGCCACTAACCGAAGAACAGCCTGGGGGCGCGCCCGGCAATCAAGCTAGCTTTGCCGTCCTAGTTTTTTTAGGCTGGAGATGCACCCGGACAGCGGGGGCATACCCCAGGAAGCCCAAGTCGCTGCGCAGGGTGGCCGCTTTGGAAAAGTGAATGTCAGCGTGGTCAGCCAGGGCTTTGTCATGCACCGATCCCGGCAGCGTCTTGCTGAGGAAGCTCACCCGCTTACTGGCGGTGTTGACCACGACCACATTCTTATCGAAATGGCCCTTCTTCTTACCACTGTAGTGAATCGTCTGCATTTTGGCGTCTTTCGGGCGTTGCCGCCGGCGTTCCACCCCGTCGACAATCAGGTCGGACGCCTCCCGGTGGCGGCGTTCGCGCTGGGCCGCTTGCGCGCCGTCGCGTTCGGGCATCACCCCCAACATGTCCAAGGCGGCCGTCAAAACCGGCAACAACCCATGGATCCAGGCATTCGCGCTCGATTGGCTCATCCCGAACAATTGCCCCTGCACCACTTGCAGCGCATAGGTCTTGGTGTACACCAAGATGAACAGGAGCTTGTCCTCCGCGCTGCGCAAACTGGGTTTGCGGCCACCGCCGGGGGCCCGTTGGCGCTTTTTAGGTTTGCGTTTGGGCTTGGCCTTCTTAGTTTTCGCCGCCACCAATGCTTTCGCAAAGACCGGCAGCAACTCGTCAAATTCGCGCCGGGCCAAGCCAGTCAAGGCCAGCAACTTCTTCGGCTTCTTCTTGAGTATCTCGTAGGTAAGCACATGCCAAGCTTACCTTATTTTCGATAGAGTCTATTGGAATCGGCGGCTATTTATATACGCTTCAGGAGCGGAGCTCATATCCTGCAGGTCCTTGGTTCGAATCTAGCAATGGCCGGAAGTTGGCTGCGATGGCTGCTCCCATGCCGGTCGTTATCGCCAGTTCGGCGCGAACGGCCAGATTCGGAGGCCAGCTCTACCGAACCACGGTTGGCAGGAATAGCTTGTACAAGTTGTGAGGAGCGGTCGCTACCACCACAATGGTCTTCTGCAAGGCTGATGTTTGGAAGTCTCGGCCGGAACTGTCATTGAGCCAGTATTGGGCTAAGCCAATGGGGGCGGGGGCACCCGTGAGCTGAAACCTTAGGTTTAGGATGGCACCGTCGCCGCCGACGGCGGTACCGCTGGCCATCGCAATGCGCACTAGCCCAGGCCACTGCGTGTGGCTTCTGACGCTGAAGGCAGTGGTCAGGCTGGTTTTCGCGCTGCTGACGAACGTCATGCGGGTAGGATCATATTGGAAACTGAAGGTGCCGCCCGCGAATTCCGACCCGCCGGCTAGCATGACCGGAACCGTGATCGTTTGACCGGGGCCGCCATTCGGAGCGCCGAGGCTGACCGTCACCACTGAGGCTGCGGCTAGGTCCACCGCTCGCGCAGCGAGGTTGGCCGTGGGCGTCCCGCAGCTCTCCCAAGACCCGAAAGCCACATAACACAGCAGCAGGCTGGCGTCAGCCGAATCGCAAGTCGCGTCACCGTTCACGTCACACGCGCCAGCTTGGTCCCAGGTGGGCGTGTGCGTGCCACTGGCAATCTGCAACGCCAGGGCGGCGTCCGCGACGTTTACCACCGTATCGCCGTTGACATCGCCGGTGACGTAGGCCGTTCGCGCGGTCAGCGAACCGCTCTGCAACGTGAGTGGAACGGGAGTGACCAAATCGTCGTCGGCATAAAGCACGGTCGCCGTCAGGCCGGTCACGAAATCGAGCGGCGTGGTTTGGCCAGTGATGCCCACTACGTCGAAGCCGACCTTGAACAATGTACCCGCGCCATAGAGATTCTGGCAGGTCGAACCAATGGCCGCGATGGTCACTCGGCCCGGCGTGCTGGTATTGGCGACAAAACTATAGCCCTCGGTGAAAACGGTGGGCGAGACTGTGCCCGTAGCGACCGCGATGCTTTGGTTGTAGCTAAGGCGGCTCGTCAAAATAACATGACTAATTTTTATTCGTACGCGTTGGCAAGATACGGTAGTTCCAGTCACCATGAAAGTCAGCTCGTTTCAAGTTGACCGCAGCGAGTTCATCATCGGGGACGGTAATCCCTGTTGGATAGCGTCCCCTGTCGAGTTCAGCCTGGATGGTCAGACCGCGTTGCGTCGTAGTGGCCGCAATCAGGTGAATGATAACGTCGTGACTCACCAACGGTCGGCCACGCCAGTTCTGGGTGATGTGACTGAACATCCGATGCTCAATCTTGTTCCATTTGCTGGTGCCCGGCGGGAAGTGGCATACTTGAATCGGAATACCCAAAGCCATCGCCAAGTCTTGCAACGCCACTTTCCACAGCCGGCTGCGGCTGCCGTTGCTGCCGCCCCCATCGGCCGTAACACCGCACCTGCGGTGGGTGCAGGTGTCAGCAACTCGCGGGCTTGCCCATACGCCTTCACGCCCATCTTCTGCCACCAGCGCCGGATGGCCTCGGTCGCAAAGCGCGCGGTATCGTGATCGATGCCCACACTCACCCAGCCTTCATTGGCAGTCAGATCGTACACCCCGTAGGGAATGGCCTTGCCCAAGTCTTTGTCGATAAAGTCATGGATCAAGACTTCGACCGGTTCTCCCTTGGGTTGCCATTCTTGGCCGGCCATGCGGAATTCGCCGACACCTGCACCAACTGCGGTAACGCAGGTGCGTGTCAATTCCTTCTTTTTGGTGTCCACCGAAATGACCGGTTGGCCGCGCTGCTGGAAGCTCTGGACGGTGGCGGCGATGTGCTCAAACTGCGCATTCCGATCGGGGTGATCAGCGCCTTCTTTGGTCTTGCGGTTGCTCTGCAGGCTGTAGTCTGCGGCCCGCAACAATCGGCCCACCGTGCTCGCGCTGACGGGATGGCCCGCCGCCGTCAGTTCACTCGCCAAACGCGTGGTGCTCTTGCAGGTCCAGCGCAACGGCGACTCTGGGTCGCCGCGTGTCGCGGGCTCGATCAATCGCTCCAATGCAGCCGGCAAGTCCGGATCCAGTTCCGTCTGCCGCTTGCGCCCACCGCCGACCTGGCGCACGCGCGCGGATACTTCCACCTCCGGGTGCGCGGCCCGTTCGGCCAACTCTTGCAGTCCGCGCCGAACCGTATTCATCGACATCCCTATCGCCGTGCTAATGGCGTGACTGCCGCCCCAGCCATAGGCCTGGGCTTCGGCCGCCGCCCATTGTCGGCGCATGCGTTCATCCATCACCGGTGCCAGGGCGTCGTAGACCGTTTCGATTCGTTGGATGGCCGTCGCATTTCGCATCTGACCATTAGACGCCGGCTGCAAAAATGTGTCAACTTAATTTGACGAGCCGCCTTAGTCACCGCCATGTGTACTTGCTTGCTCCAGCTTGCTTAAACCTGATAAGAACTTTCGCCTACTTACCTTGACAATGTTAGATTAGCCTGGATCCTCATGAAAACGTTGTGTTTTCAAACGGCTGGCGGTCGAGCGCGCGCGATTGACCAAATGGGCAGCGACCACCTCGCGGGCCTGTTGCGGCGTGAGTTGCGGGACCGGCAAGACGGCCTGCAACATTTCGCGGACGTTGGCGGTCGAGAGCGCCGGCAGGACTTCCAGCTCGAACTGCTGCGCCAGTTGCGGGTCACGCGCGTAGGCTTCGCGCCACTCCAATTTTTCGATCGCCACAAACCAGGTCGCCGCGGCCGTCAGGGCGGTATGATGCTCCCAGGCGCGATACTTGCGGGCTTGCAGATCGGCCCAACCCAGTTCCGATTTGGCATCCTGATACGCTCGTTCGGTGAAGTACCGCCCGCAACTGCGTTCAAACAGGGTTTGCGCCCGCGTCGTTTCGGGCGCATTCGACAAGACATACGTCAAGCGGCCATCATCGTCGCGTCGGATGACCAACCATTCGCGCCGGACCTGACGCAGTGCAGTCAGGGTCCACACCGGGAGAACCCGGAAATCGGCGATGAGTTGCCCGCGCTCCGTGTTTCGGACGGCGACCCGTTGCCAGGTGGCCTGTCCGCTTGGGGCGAGTGCGCGCACCTCCTGCGGCAGTTGCCGACTGAGGACCTGCAAACGGGTTGGCCGACGCTTGCCGGGGTGACGCCGCCGGGGCACGCCGACCTTGGGACACTGCAAGTACACTTGGGTATCGTCCGGGACTTCCGCGGCATATTGGATCTGGGCGGCGTCCAAACCAGCCCGAAATGCCCGGCCTCTTCCATACAAATCATCACAGGCCACCCACTCAAAGGGCAGGCCACGCGCCTGCGCCCGCAGGATCATCTGCAGTCCCAATTCGGGTTTGGTCGCAAAGCGGTGCTCGGGCGGCAGGCCCACCGCCTGGCGGCGCTCGGCATATTCTTCGCTGAACCACCTTTCCTGCAGAAACAGTTCCCCATCCACGAGCACCCACGTCCCGGTCGCCGGATGCGCAAAGGTCAGGCTGACCGTCGTGACACTCAGTTCGATTTCACCGGCCCCAGTGCTCGGTGCTGGGGTACCCAGGCGACCGTTGTGTTGGCGGCCCGCGCCCGCCCGTTCGTCGCCGGCCGCTTCGTCCGAGCTCTCATCCACGATCAACAGGCCGCCGTGTTGCAGCACCGGACGCGATCCGATCTCGTCCTGAATTTGGTCACAGACCCCTTGCTTGGGCCAGGGCGAATCCGACATGAACTGCTGAAGGGCCTGACCATCGCCACCATTCAAGCGCCGCTCGATATTGGCAAAGTTGCGCGTGTCTTCCATCGTCAATTGGCCGCGCCAGTACCACCAGGCCTGTTCGCTCGTATCGCGTGTCCGAGTCCGAAAGCGCGGCCGAAACCGCTCCCAAAATGTCCGCAAGTCATCGCCCAGGCGGCGTACGGCCTGCCGGGGTATCCCCCAGAGTTCGGGGTTGAAAAGATCAAGATCCGTGGCCGCAAGTGAGTCATTCGTCTAGCAGTACCACATTTCGCCCGTTTCAGCGCTGGCAGAACATCTGTCTAATCTAACATTGTCAAGTTACTTAGGCCTATGTGGCGAAAAACGGGCGGATGAACGGTGTAGCCAGCACACCAGTAATCGGAGGCATTCCCATGTCGATTTTCCCTTCTCCTGTTCGACGTATTAATAGAGTGAAATTCAGAACAGCGTATGACTGTCCGAAAATAGCTCAAATCTCAATACCTATGGAGAAGAGATGCAAAAAACAATCGCAGAAGATGGTATACACGTCATCAGACCACTGCTTGGCGCTGGCGTGATCGCCGGCTTTCTGTTTGTCCTTGTGCCCTTGATGGAGATGTTTATTCGTCCGGGGTTCGATATCAAACGCCACGCGATCAGTGTATTGAGTCTTGGAGAATTAGGCTGGATACAGATCGCTACCTTCCTGGTTACTGGTGGACTTACGGTTGCATGCGCAATCGGGATGCGGCGCGTGATGTATCCCGGGCCAAGCGGCGCCTGGGGACCGCTGCTCATCGGCATCTTCGGGTTTGGGATGATCGCCGCGGGGATCTTTTCCACTGACCCGAGCTTCGGCTTCCCCCCGGGAGCCCCAGCCGGCATGCCCACTGCAATGAGCTGGCATGCAATTCTACACAGCATCGCCTTTTTTATGGCATTTACCGCATTGCCAGTGGCATGTTTCGTGTTTGTTCGACGCTTGGCCTCGCTGGGACAAACCGGCTGGGTGGCTTACTGTTTGGCAACGGGTGTGGCGACCCCGGCACTGATCGCGTTAGGGATGGGAAGTATCATCGCAAGCGGTGTTGCCTTCTTCCTGGCCGGGATCCTTGTCTGTGTTTGGGTGATGGCGATTGCGATACACCTAATGGCTGAAATACATTCGGAAAAAGGAGAGATAAAATGAGATTCATGTTGATGACCAGCAATGATCCAAGCGTGGAAATGACCCCGCCCAACCCTGAAATGTACGCCGCGATGGGTAAATTGATCGAAGAGATGACCAGGGCCGGCGTTCTGCTTACGACTGGCGGGCTGGAGCAAACCCCTACCCGTGTCAAGTCATTCAAAGGTAAGATCGAGATCATGGATGGACCTTTTACGGAAGCCAAGGAAGCTGTCGTTGGTTTTGCGTTGATCGAAGCCAAATCCAGAGAGGAAGCGATTGAATTTTCCAAACGATTCTGGCAAGTGGCTGGAGACGGTCAGGGCAGGATCTATGAAGTCTTTGGTCCCCAATAATCAATAACCGTTGATGGCAGCGAACTCTGATATCCATCGCACCGTTGATGCAGTCTGGCGGATCGAATCCGCCAGACTCATCGCGAGTCTCACGCGCCTGGTCCGCGATGTGGGTCTGGCCGAGGATCTGGCCCAGGGCGCGCTCGTCGCCGCGTTGGAGCAGTGGCCCCAAACCGGTATCCCTGATAAGCCCGGTGCGTGGCTCTTGGTGACTGCGAGGCATCGTGCCGTTGATCAAATTCGTCGCAACGTGCGCCTCGAACGTAAGACCGAGCAAATGGGTCGTGATCTTGAGCTCGAACAGGAATTGGCAGTCTCCAAACTCGATCTGGACTCACCCGAGGATATGGGCGACGATCTCCTGCGACTCATCTTCATCTCCTGTCATCCGATCCTCCCCAAGGCCGCGCGCCTGGCTCTCACCCTGCGCCTGCTCGGCGGACTAACAACTGACGAGATCGCCCGGGCCTTTCTCGTCCCCGAGCCAACGATTGCTCAGCGCATTGTCCGCGCCAAACGGACTCTCTCCGAAGCCCGCATCCCATTTGAAGCCCCGGTCGGACCCGAACGCGCTTCACGACTATCATCGGTGCTGGAAGTGCTCTACTTGGTTTTTAACGAAGGTTACTCGGCCACATCTGGCGATGAATGGATGCGGCCGGCCTTGTGCGCAGATGCGCTCCGCCTGGGACGTGGACTGGCTGAACTCATTCCGAATGAGCCAGAGGTTCATGGACTTGTTGCGCTGATGGAAATACAAGCTTCCCGTTTGCACGCGCGGATCGGACCTGCTGGTGAAGCGATCCCACTGCTCGAGCAAAATCGCGGACGCTGGGATCAACTCCTTATCCAACGAGGATTCGCGGCATTGATCCGTGCAGAAGCCATCGGCGGCGCTTTGGGACCGTATCGCTTGCAAGCCGCCATCGCCGCCTGCCATGCGCAGGCCCGTAATCCTGAAGACACCAACTGGGAACGGATTTCCGCACTGTATGATGCCCTCGTGCAAGTTGCGCCATCGCCCATCGTGGAATTGAATCGTGCCGTCGCAATTGGAATGGCATTTGGCCCCGCCGCAGGACTCGAGATCGTTGATACTTTAATCTCTGAACCATCCCTCAAGTCTTATCATCTATTACCAGGCGTGCGCGGTGACCTGCTTGCAAAACTCGGCCGCTTCAACGAAGCTTGTGAAGAATTCAAACAGGCAGCCGAGCTCACGCGAAATGTACGCGAACGCGAGCTTCTTCTTGGACGTATCGCCACAATCGTAAAATGAGAATTACAAGCTGGTTCAAAACTGGTTTATAGACAACCCAATCACAAGGAGATATCAGATGTCATTTCAAGCCTACCTGGACAATATCGAGGAAAAGACTGGTAAGACGCCGAATGAGTTCATTGCGATGGCTAAAGAGAAGGGCTTCACCGACCCAGGAACCAAAGCCGGCCCCATCATTAAGTGGCTCAAGGATGACTATGGCCTGGGTCGCGGCCACGCAATGGCTATCGTCCAAATCATCAAAAACGGCGCTACGATAGACGAGAAACATGTTGGCAGCGGCGGCACGCACAATGACGAATCAAACACCCTAAGACTGGACGGCAAGAAACATCGAGACGCGTAGATTACAGGACACAGCGTCGCAATCGGGCAGCTATTCGCCCACAGTTTCAGAGATTCGACCCCAACGGCGGATGCTGCGCGGGCGTCTCGCGGAGCGGTTAATGCAGCCCGCGCAGCGTCCTGCCCTTTCCGGTAACGCCTGCTGTTCGGCGTCCGTGGAAGGGAATTTACCTTCCTTTTCTCGATTGAGATATGGCTAATCGCGATTCTGGAAGGCTCGTCGTGGCGGTGTGGTCGAAATATTCGATCGTCAACCTCAAACGACGGCTCGGGTCCGCTCAGTTACGCAAGGGGTGTCGCGTGTTTTGCGGGACCGGGTTGGGCTCCGCCCACGAGTAAACCGGGCACTGGGAGACATCGGGTAAGGGTTGGGCGATCAGTTCCTCCAATGTGAATGGGGCATGGCCTGCGACGCGGCGGTTGGCGATGCTGGCGGCTTGGTGCGTTTGGCGCTCGGCGAGTAAGGTGAGGTTTGGCCGGTGTGGACCTGGTTGGGCGTGAGCATGTTCAAAGTCGTCAGCGGATGGATGGCGTTGTACCAGGCATAGAAGCCAGTAAAGTAGGCCACCGCGTCCGGGACGTCAACGAAGTAGCCAGGGTAAACCGGCTGGGATTTGATCGTGCCAAAGTACGTCTCGATCCGTGGGTTGTCGTTGGGTGTTCGCGGCCGGCTGAAAAGTTGGGCTTTTGCTGGCTACCCCTTTGATCCGACCGCTTTTTTGGGCTGGCGCTGGCCTACTCGGCCACCCAACGGAAATCGTGGTACAGCCCGTTCAACGCTGGGTGTGCTGGCTACACCTTTCATTCGCCGCCAACCGGATCGGTTGTTGCTTCATTGGGCCAGCACGGCCGCATCTACAAATTGGTACCTTGGCTAGTATCATGCCAGGTCGAGCAGAACTGTTTGGCGGCAGATCGCAATGTTGCCAACCTCGTCGTTGCCCCAGCACCCTCAACAACACTGGTTCTTCTTAGGGTGGTGACTTCGCTCTGCAAAGACGGGACAATTTGGTGCTTGACACCCGAATCGCGCATAGATTACACTCCTTTCACAACTCGTCAGGCTCCCAGAAGCCGGAGATCGTCGGGTAAGGCACATAAGCCTGCCCGGAAGCCAAAAGGTAACATCCTGAGAGCGCGGCTCATAACCCGGAGGCCGATGGTTCGAATCCATCCCCCGCTACTAAAAAAAGCCGCCGATTCCAATGAATCGGCGGCTTTTTTGTATGCTTTAGGAGCAGAGCTCATAACCTGCAGATCTCAGGTTCCAATTCTGCACCACCGGAAACTGGCATTAGCGATACCAAGTTTTTATGATCGTCTGAGCCACCTTGCCGCCGGTGCAGGTGGCATCGAGCGCCCAGCGGCCATTTTGAACATCACCCGCCGCCCACAGCCGATCGATATTAGTTTGCTGAGCGTCATTGGTCCTGACAAAACCATCGTCATCCACCTCCAGCCCGAGACTGTCGACCAGGGCCTGGACCAGTGGCAATGGTTCTTTCGGCGGTATCCAGAGTAGTGTGCCGGCTTCCAATTTCTCCCCGTTTTCAAGCGACACCGCCTCAACTTTGCCGCCGGTGTGATGCACTTGAACGATCTGGCCCCGGTGGACCGAAATGCCAGCCGCCAGCAGGGCCTCTTCAAAGTCGGCCCCAATCGAGACGGTGGGCTGCAAGATCAACTTGACGTGCGCCGTCCAGTTCCGTGCCAGCTTGGCAAAATGGTGGGCCTCGCGCGCCGAGGCGGCGACGACTCCCCAGACCCGATCTCGATTCTCATAGCCGTCACAATAGGGGCAGGGAATGATCGTGTCAGCCCAGCATTCGGCAAACCCAGGGACTTGCGGGTGAACATCCCGATACCCACAAGCCAGGATCACATGTTTCGCCTTGACCGTTGAACCTTGATCGCCGGTCACCCAGAACGACTCAGCGTCTCCTCGCTGGATGCCCGTCACGCGTTCGGGGCGCAGCTCGGCGCTGTGATAGACGGCGATCTGTTTCCACGCCAGCGCGCGGATATCCGCGGGCGGCAATCCATCCAAACCCAGGAGATTGTGCACCCCGTGCGAGGCGCTATTGCGTGGCGGCTGGGGATCGTCAAATACGATTATTTTCTTGCGGGTGCGCGCCAGAACCAGGGCGGCCTGCAAGCCAGCGGGACCACCCCCGATAATCGCGACGTCAACTAGATCATTTTTCATATCAGCCTTTCAGAATTTTTTCGGGCGGCGCGCCGGAGCCGGGCCAGTTCGCAGGAACTCGCTGCGGCCTCCAGCTCGCGGCGCCCGTGTCGCCGACCATGACGCAGCGATTAACTAAAATTCCTCGCGCTCGAAGCGCCACAGGGCCACACCTATCACCAGCAG
>Ga0163152_10006610_pt1 | contig 13013 bp, 13 predicted proteins | sample OliLakLV19MP8IB2_FD_148635 | JGI IMG/M metagenome (GOLD analysis project Ga0163152, IMG submission 148635) | Freshwater microbial mat bacterial communities from Lake Vanda, McMurdo Dry Valleys, Antarctica - Oligotrophic Lake LV.19.MP8.IB-2 | ecosystem: Environmental > Aquatic > Freshwater >... | reverse complement strand
CCGCTCCAGGCCGTGGTCCAGCGCGAGGGACGCAGCGGAGTCTTTGTGGTGCGCGACGGTCGCGCGGTGTTTTCGCCGGTCACGACCGGCATCATCGGCGGCCTGACGATCGAAGTCGACGGGGTGCCCGAGGGCGCCACGATCGTGACGGGGCCCTTCCAGCTCCTGCGCGAGCTGGCCGACGGCGCTCCTGTGCGCGACACGTCGCGCCGGGAGTGATCACCGTCTGATGGCCCTGCGATGCAGCCGCATCCGTTCACGTTCATCTATCTGATCAGCGCCGCCATCCTCGTCGCGGTGGCGCGGGCGATGTGGCGACTGCCCGCGGCGGGCGCACGCACCTCGGGCGCGCTCATGCTGGCGATTGCGTTGTGGTCGGCCGCCTACGCCCTTGAACTGGCGTCCACATCGCAGGCCGTGCAGCTCGCGTGGGCACCGGTCGAATACCTCGGCATTTTGTTCGCGCCGCTCGCCTGGTTCGTCTTTGCCCTCCGGTTCACCGGCCGTGACGCCTGGCTCACCCGGGGCGCCCTCGTCGGCCTCGGACTGATTCCCGCCGCGTTGTTCGTATTGGTCGCGACCGATCCGTGGCACCACCTCGTCTACCGGCAGGCCGGGACCATCCAGGATGGCCGGTGGCTCGTCTTGAAGTTGACCTACGGGCCCGCCGGGTACGCCAACGTCGTGTACGCCTACGGCTTCCTGGCGGCCGGCGCGGGTGTCATCCTCAGTGCATTTTTTGCGTCGTCGCGCATCTATCGTCGGCAGGTGGGCGCCTTGCTCCTGTCGGCGGCCGCACCGTGGCTGGTCAACGTGTTGTACCAGCTTGGCGTCGGGCCGATCGTGGATCTCACGCCGGCGGGATTTGCCCTGACCGGGCTGGGGTGTGCGTGGGCCATTCATCGCGCGCAGTTGCTGGATCTGGCGCCGGTCGCGCGTGGGCTTGTGGTGGAGAGCCTGGGCGACGGCGTGGCGGTCCTCGATGTGCGGAACCGGTTGATCGATGCCAATGCGGCCTTCCGACACATCGTCGGCGAGGTCAACATCGGAGATTCGGCGCCCACGGCGTTTGCGTTATTGCCGGAACTGGTCGCACAACTGGGGGGCGGGCCGACGGTGCACACGATCGCGTCGGCGACCGATCCGGATCGATTTTATGAACCGGGTGTGGCGCCGCTGGTGGATCGCCGCGGGCGCGAAATCGGGCGGGTGGTCACGCTGCGCGACGTGACGGAGCGTCGGCGGGCGCTGGCCGAGATGGCCAAGGCGCGTGACGCCGCGCAAGATCTCGCGCGTGCGAAGTCCCGGTTTCTGGCCACCGTCAGTCACGAAATCCGGACGCCGATGAACGGCGTCATCGGCATGACGACGCTGCTGCTCGATACGAGTCTGGATCGGCAACAACGGACGTTTGTGGAAACGATCCAATCGAGCGGTGGCCAGTTGATGTCGATCATCAATGACATTCTGGATTTTTCGAAGTTCGATGCCGGCCAGCTCTCGATCGAGCAGTTGCCGTTTCAGCCCGTCGAGGCCGTGACGTCGGTCATCGCGATGTTCAAGGCCGAGGCCGACGCCAAGGGCCTCACGCTGGAATGTTCGGCTGACGCCGGCGTGCCGACCTGGTGCAATGGCGATGAGTTTCGCGTGCGCCAGATCGTCACCAACCTGGTGAGCAACGCGATCAAGTTCACGGCGACCGGCACGGTGTCGGTCTCGCTCACGGTCGACCCGCCGCAGGGCGAGTCCGGTGCGCCGCAGCGACTGCGTCTGTCGGTGCGGGATTCGGGCATCGGCATTTCTGCGGAACAGATGGAGCGGTTGTTCAAGCCGTTCAGCCAGGTGGACGCCTCCGTCGCGCGACGATTCGGTGGCACCGGCCTTGGCCTCGCCATCAGCCGCGGACTCGCCGAGATGATGGGCGGGACGATCACGGTTGCGAGTCAGGAGGGCATCGGCTCGACGTTTGCCGTCGACTGGGTCGTGCAGCCACTGCCGGGCCCACCGGTCCCGGCGTCGGTGGCGACACCGACGGTTGACGGACCCCTGCTGGGGACACTGGCAACGATGCGTGTGCTGGTGGCGGAGGACAACCCGGTGAATCAGCTCGTGGTCATGTACATGTTGCGTCGCCTCGGGTTGACGGCTGATCTGGCAGAAGATGGTCTGGCGGCGGTGACCGCAGTGCAGCGAGCCGCGTACGACGTCGTGCTGATGGACGTGCAGATGCCGAACGTGGATGGACTGACGGCCACACGACGGATTCGTGCAGCGTCGATCCCCCAGCCGCGCATCATTGCCATGACCGCCAACGCGATGGCCGGTGACCGCGAGGTGTGCCTGGAGGCCGGGATGGACGACTATCTGTCCAAGCCGATCGACCTGGATTCGCTGCGCGCAGCGTTGGTGACCGCGGCAACGAGGGCGGGGATCGTTGCAACCGGGTGAGTCGGACTTCCTGCAGGACCTGTCGTTCAGCGCCAGCAGCGACACGCTGTTTCAGCTTGAGAGAAACACCGGCAGCAAGGTGGGCACATTGGCGTGTATCTCATCCGGTGCCGGCGCGCGCGCGGGTGTGGCACCCGCGCCGTCTGGGCCGAATGGTCCGATGGTGGCTGCGTTGTCGCTCGTTCCCGATTCCGACGATCTCTCGACCGACTCCGCGCTTGAGACCCGGGTGGAACCGCGTCGCGGCGGATTGTGTTTGAGGGCACCTCGAAGCCACCGGCCATCAACACCGTCCCGGTGTTTCTCTCACAGATGCCTCGCAACAGCTTTGGTGGCTACGTCTCCGGCTGGGCGCTCCGGTCCGTCACACGTGCCGACGCCGACCTGTCAGAGGTGCTGTTTGAGGTCAAGGGCAGGCACCCGTCGAGGGCGTGGTGATCACGATGACGGATCGGACTGCGGAAATCTCCGGCACGTTGCAGACCGCGTCCGGCGAACCGGCACCGGAATACGTGTTGGTGGTGTTTGCGGCCGATCCTCGGTATTGGGTGTCCGGATCGCGGCGTACGCAGCAGGTGCGGGCCGATATGAACGGCCGCTTCCTCGCTCAGAATCTCCCGGCCGGCGACTTCCTCATCGCCGCCGTGACCGACCTCGAGGACGGTCAATGGAACGATCCGGCCTTTCTCGCGGAGTTGGCCGCCAGCGGGCCCGTGAAGATCACGCTCGCCGAAGGTGACCGGAAAGTGCAGGACATCCGGATCGCTGGGCAGGAGTCGGGACCTGAGCGGAGTGGTCCGCAAGACCGGATGAGTGATTCAGGCGGAGGCGATGGTGCGGAGCGCACCGGCCAGCCGGTCGGCATCCGCCGCGCTGTTGTAGAGCGCCGGGGTGATGCGCACGCAGTCGCCCTTGGCCAGGCCCGTACGCCACTGCGTGAAGAGTCGGTAGTCGTCGTGCAGCGTGCGGACAACGGCCTGGTTGGCCTCGCGGGTGCCGCGGCCCTGCAGCCGCACACCGGTGATGGCACCGACCATGCCGGGGGCATCCGGGGTGAGCACGTTGATGGCCGGGACGCCGCGCACACCCGCGACCCAGCGGTCGCGCAGATACCGCAGGCGTGCGGCCTTGCGCTCGATCCCGATCGTCGCCTGGAAGTCGAGCGCGTCGGCCACGGTCAGGATGGTCGCGAAGTTCATGGTGCCGGTGTGCAACCGGCTCTCGACGCTCTCGAGCGATCCGGTATCCCCGTGCGCCCGGTCGATCATCGCGAGCTTCTCGGGCCGGATGTACATCACACCCGCACCCACGGGTGCGCCGATCCACTTGTGCAGATTGAGGCCGACGAAGTCGGCGTCGAGATCGGCGATTGTCAGCGGTACCTGCCCGAACGAATGCGCCGCGTCACAGACGATGTCGATTCCGCGCGGTCTGGCAAGGGCCGCGATGTCCTTCACGGGCAGCACCAGGCCCGTCTTGTTGTTGCAGTGGGTCAGGAGCAGCAGCCGCGTGGTCGGGTTCGCGTCCAGCACCCGCGCATACGTGTCGAGCACTCCCTGTCGTGACGCCGGTTCTGGAATGTCGAACGTGACAAGCCGCGCGCCCGTGCGTGCCGCCAGCGCCTGCATGCTCTGCTGCATGGCGGGGTAGTCGAGGTCGGCATAGACAATCGTGTCGCCGGGTCGCAGCCGGTTGTATTGACCGATGAGCGCCTGCAGGGCTTCGGTCGCGTTGCGCGAAAAGGTGATCGTGGCGGGCGGGGCGCCGATGAACGCGGCGACCCTCGCGCGCACCTGCTGCGCCAGCGCGGGATATTCCCGCCGGGCGAAGTAGGAGTTGTCGCGATTCGCGCGGTCCACATGCCGGTGATACGCCTCAAGCACGGGAGTGGCCATCAGGCCGAAATACCCGGCCTCGAAGTTGGTGACGGCGTCGGTGACGCGGTACTGCTCGGCGACCCGCGCCCAGAACGCCTCGTCACTCGCGACCTGCGCGGGTGTGCCCTCGGGCGGCGCCAGGGGCGTCCGCACGCGGTGCGCGGGCGCGGCCGCCAACGGCGCCGTCAGCGCGGCGCCCAGCAAGGCGGTGTCTTTCAGGAACTCTCGTCGCGTGGCCATGCGCGGAAGCTTACCCCTCGCCGGGAGGCGTGTAAACGCTGGCCAGCATTGCTGGGCCGGCGTGACCTGCAGGGCGTGCAGGGGAGCCGGAAGGCGGCCGGCGATGCCCGGCTCGCCGGGCACACGAGTCGACGGTGACCGCGCAGCGAGGTGCGCCGCCGATCGTGGCGGGGTGACCAGTGGCGCCACCAGCGCCGCGAGCACGCAGGCCCAGACCGTCTCGCGTCTGGGCAAGTGTCATGCGGCATGATACCTGCGTTGCCGGCTGATGATTGGCGGTCGCGTTATACTGCGCCCTTCATGACACTGTCACGCGTGTGTGGTGCGCTCGTGCTCCTCGGGTGCGGAGCCGTGGTGTCTGCACAGACGTTCAGGTCCACCACCACGTACGTCCGGCTGGATGTGGTGGTCACTGACCGGTCCGACCGGCCCATTACGGATCTGACCCAAGAGGACTTTCGCATTGTCGAGCGCGGCAAGGCGCAGACGATCGCCGACTTCGCGCAGGTGTCCGTGCCGGTGGAGAGCCGGTCGATCAATCTGGATGCCGCACTGCCGCCAGGGGCCGATATCGCCACCAACAGCCTCGTGCCTCGCGACAGCCGTGCGTTCACGATTGTGGTCGACGACTCGGCGCTCTCCCCAGGGGATCTGGTGTGGATCAAGCGCACGCTGTCCGCGCTCATCGGCGGGTTTTCATCAGACGACCAGGTGGCCCTCACCTATGTGCGCCGGTCTGACCTCGGGCAGGACTTCACCAACGATCCCACCAGGTTGATCGCGGCGGTGAACAACGCCCGCGAGGCGTTTGGCATGCCGGCCTCACTTCGGGACATGCTCACCGTGCTCGACAACGTCATCAAGACGATGGGCAGCGGGCGCCAGACGCGCCGGGCGATCATTTTGATCAGCACGCGTGGCTGCAATCCGCACGGCAACTCGATTGTGAACACGATCTGCAAGGCGGTGATTGAACGATCGCTCGAAGTCGGAGTGCCGGTCTATGCGATCGATCCGACGGGGCAATTCGCGGAAACAGCGGCGGCCTCCACAGACGATCCACTCGCGCACCTGGCGGTGGGGACCGGGGGCCTTCGGTATCGACAGGCGGAGCCTTGGCTCTCACCCGCGCGGGCGCTCGCCGACAACGGCCACTACTACCTGCTTGGCTACTATCCGAATCCGCTGCGCGACGATGGGAAGTTTCAGAATGTGGAGGTCACCGTGAATCGTCCCGGTGCCGTCGTGCGTGCGCGCAAGGGCTACACCGCGCCATGGCGCCGACCAACCGTGGTCACCCCGACCTGGGCGATGACCGCATCGCTGGGTGAGGGGCTGCCCGATCCCAGTCTGCCCATTCGTGTGTTTGTGGCGCCGCTGGCTGCCGGTCCGCGCAACACCACACGGACGTCGGTGACGGTGGAGATTGCGTATCCCGTGCCCGCGGGTGGTTTTAATGGCGACTTGAACGACCAACTCCGGATCGGCATCCTGGCTCTGGATGCCGATGCCAAAACGAAGGCGTCGTTTCAACGTCCGATCACGTTCACCGGCACGTGGAAGCCCTCAGCGCAGGGGACGTTTGTGGTCAACGAGACTATTGATGTACCGGCACAGCCGTTGACGTTTCGGGTGGCGGTGCAGAGCCGCGCACTCGGACGAACGGGCACCGCACATCTCAAGGTGGATGTGCCCGACTACCGCGACAGGGAGCTGCGCGTCAGTCCCCTGGTCCTGGGACTTCAGGATGAAGTGATCGACACGGCCATCGGCCTCGATCGGCTGCGAGTGTTGTTGCCGTTTCAGCCGACGACACGCCGGGCGTTTGTTGTGGGTGATGTCGTGCGACTCTTCGCGATGGCGTCGTGGCGAGGCGAGGTTGAGAGCCTCGACGCCCGGATCTCGATTGATGGCGCCAGTGAGTGGCCGCCGGTCGAGTTCGCAGTGGAGGGAACTGTCGCTGCGGGCGCTGGCCGCACCGTCACGATCGACCGCACCGTACGTTTCCAGGGACTGGCGCCCGGCGCGTATACTTTCCGCCTCACGACGCGCCTCGGCACGGACGAGTCAGTGACGCGTCTCGTCCCATTCGTGGTGCGGTGACAAAACCGCCCGGCCCGTTCGTCTTTACCTTTGAGTGCCCTACACCCGCGACGACAAACATGACCGGCAACTCTCGGCGAGATCGTCTCGGGCCGTCAGCACGCGCTTGGGGAGTTGTACGATCGGCATGCGTCGTCTCTGTTTCGCCACGCGTGTGCGCTGACGCGCCGCCGGGCGGAGGCGGAGGACCTGGTGCAGGCGGTGTTTGTGAAGCTCGCGTCCACACGGGCTGAACTGCTGGGCGTCCGAACGCCGGTCAGTTACCTGCATCGCATGCTGAAGACCACCTGGCTGGACGGGCAGCGACGGGCCGTCGTCGGCGTGCGCGCGATGGCTGACCAGCCGACCGTGTTTCCGGAGGCGACGGCCGTGGATCCCGGACAGACCATCGATATCGGCCGCGCGCTGGACGACCTGCCCGTGCTGCAACGCGAAGTGGTCGTGCTGCATTTCGACCACGGCGCCGCTGGCTGCGACGGCTGGCAATTGTTGGCCTCGCGCTGGTGCTGCTGGTGCTGCTGGTCCGGGCCGGTGTGGATGTGTGGACGAGCCGCCGCGTCAGCGCGCAATGGGCGGCGCTCGAATCCCGGTACGGCTCGCTCGACGAGCGCACGTTGCGCACGCCACCGGTGCCCGAGGGCGACAATCGCGCGGCCCTGCGTGTGGCCGATGACGCCCGCTCGCGCCGGTCATCCAACTGGGAGGCCGACTACGCCACTGGGAGCAACACGCTCCAATTGCTGGAGATTCGGCGACTCTCGAGCGCGCTGTATCTCGAGGCCCGCGTCGCCCTGGATGCGGGTCACCCGGATGAGGCGGCCCGCGCGCTCGCCACAGGGCTGTCGTTGTCGGCCTCGCTCCGCCAGGAACCCGCGCTCATCGCCCAATTGATCCGCTGTGCGGTGGCACTGCAACACTTCGAGGGGGTGCAGCGACTATTGACCGAGTCCGACCCGTCAGACGCCGCCATGGAAGTCCTGGCGGGTGCGCTGGCCGAGAATCAGACTCCGGCGCCGATGCATGCCGGACTGCTCGGCGAGCTCAAGATCGTCGGTGCCGCGCTGGGCCGGGCCGCTGACGGTGGCGCCGCGGGTTTTTGGGGGGAGGACCCGGTGCCCTGGATCATGCGACCGATGATCCGCGTCGCACACGCATAGTCTGTGGAGATGTTTGGCCGCTTGCTCGATGCGCAGGTGGGCCCCCGCCCGCGTCCCGACTCGATCGCGACCGCCCACACCTGGTGGCTTGTGCCCCCGGTGTGGTGGGCGCTGCCCGGACTGGAACGTTCGATGGACACCGGTGATCTGCACCACAGCGCGTTGACCATGACCGGACTCGCCGTGGCGCTGCGACGTTTTCGACTGGCACACGGCGAGTATCCCGAGGCGCTCACAGCGCTGGCGCCCGGGTACATGGCGAGCGTTTCCTCCGATTCCCTCACAAGCACACTCCCGTTGTATACACGTCAGGCGGACGGATTCACGCTGCGCAGCGAACACCCCAAGGCCGACGAGCGTCCGACGACGTCGGCGCTGACGTGGAAGGTGACGAGGTAGATCGGGAGGGCAGGACGCACTACGATGTGCGTCCATGCCGGAGCTCCCAGAGCCCGTGATCCGCGACCCGTTGACGCCAAGTGAAGTCGTCCAACTGGTCGGCAGTCACTTCGCTGCGTGCGATCCCGACCGATGGAGGTTCACACGCCTGATGTTGGCAGCCGCGGGCTTCGCGGTCGTGGGTCTCCACACACCAGTTCGTCCGCGCGATCCTGAAGGCCGCGCTCGTCGCCAGCGAACGCGCCGGCGTCATCGCGCTCGTCGTTGATCGCAGCGGAAACACGCCGCGCGTAGTCGCGACACCAACAGGGAGCGACGCACCGGCCTGGCATCACGCGACACTGGAGCAACGCCTCGAGCTCCACGGGGCTCGCGCAGTGGCCGACATCGTCTACGAATGGCTCGGTCGCGACAGTCCCGATCCGTGGAGGCGCGCACTCGACCAGGGCCTCACGATCGGGCCGCCGGTCGCGAAGATCGTGCCCGTGTGGGGGTCGTTGCTGATCTTCGTTGGCGCGACGGTGGGCGCGGTCTACGTCGCCGAGCGCCTTCAGGCCGAGCGCCTGGCTCTGGGCACGGCAGCGGTCGTGACGGTGTTGGCGCTGCTGTTGGCCAAGTAACCAGTTGCGCCATCCCGAGTTGGGGCAAGTGCGCTGGCAACGTGCGGCTGAATGGCAGCGAAAGAAGAGCGGCGACGCCGCGCGCGGTGAACTGCTCGACGTGCCGGTGGTGCCGATCGTCACGATGTTTGTCGTGGCGATGTACCTGACCGATTTGCGGCCGCTGCTGTTGCCGGCTGCCGGCGCGGCGCTCTGGGGATTGGTCAAGCTTCGCGCGCGCGTCTCCCAATCCATCGCCAACGTGGTGCTGCAGAGCCCGACCGAGACATACGCCGACGCCGCGCCTCACGCGGTCCTGGAGTCGGCACACACGGTGGAGCCTGCCACATCGCCGCTCGCGTCGTCTCTCCGACTCGAAATGCTCGACATGCGGAAACCCGGCCTTCTGCCGGCCCCGACGGCCTCGGGCGGACCGGCGGCGCGTTCATCCGCGCGTTCGTCGGTTTCGTGGTGGCGCGGCTCCTGCTCGGTCCGTTCGTATCCATTGCAGGATTGGCTGCCGGAGGCGACGGCGTGAGCGGCGGTGCCAAGAAGGCGGCGAAAAAGGCGACCAAGGCCGTGAAAAAGAGCGGCAAAAAGCGTTAGTCGCCAGGTGGTCTGGACTGCCGGCGAGTGATCTCGTCGGCAGTCGTTTGCTTCAGCACGATGATGTGTTGCCAGGGCAGAACATCAATGACCCGATCGATCGTGAACCCGTCGGCGGCCAGTTCCTGCCGGACCTGAGCGACGGTCATCTTGTGCAGTGCCTGGATGGGCACAGCCCGGTCCTCTCCACGGAATTCGATCAGCACCAGTCGGCCGTCGGGTTTGAGCGCGGTGCGGAGTTTCCGCACGAAACCCTGCGGCGCGGAGAGTTCGTGGTACACGTCCACCATCAGAATCATGTCGAACGTTCCCGGAGGCAGATTGGGCTCGTCCATCGCCCCCTGGACCAGTGAGACGTTGGTCAGCTGCTCGCGATCGAGCTTCGTCCGGATCAAATCCAGCATGCCGGGCTGCACGTCGGTGGCGACGACGCGCCCCTCACGGCCCACCGCGCGGCTCAGTCGCACCGTGTAATACCCGGAGCCCGCGCCCACGTCGGCCACAACCATGCCGCGCCGCAGCCGAAGCGCCTCCACCGCGCGAGTGGGCTGTTCTTCGGCCTCACGTTCAGGACGATCCAGCCACGGCGCGCCACGCACACTCATCGTCGGCGCAATCACACGACCGCTGACCGGGTGCCGCTCCTGTGCCGACCACGCGCCCACGGCCACAGCGATCACCGCCACCACGCAGGGCGCCAGACCGATGCGCATCACGAATTGTCGCGTCGTTGTCCGCATGTTGTCCGGCTTACGGGCCGGGACGACTGGCGGATGGAATTTCACTGCCCTTCAAAATGTGTGGCCATGTATTGCATGCAGGGCAAGTCTTTTTGATGTTGAAGCAAATAGTTTATCGTTTAGAGAAATTATATGCGAGCCTGTGTCTGGAGGTCAGGCCGTGCGACAGGTGATGTTTGCGGGTGTGTGTGGAGTGGTGGTCGGGCTGATGATCAGCGTCAGCCTGCTCGGTGCGTCGACTCAACGGTCGACCTGGCCCCAGTGGCGCGGTCCCGATCGCAACGGCACGGTGACGGGACCGACGTGGCCCGGCACGTTGCAGGCGGCGGTCACCTCGCAATGGTCACGGGCGCTCGCACCGAGTTATTCCGGCCCCATCGTGTCAGCGGACATGGTGTTCGTCACGGAGACGAAGGACAAGACGACTGAGGTCGTACGCGCCCTTGACCGGGCGACCGGCGCCGTACGCTGGACTGTTGAGTGGCCCGGCGCAGTCAGTGTGCCGTTTTATGCGAAGTCCCGGGGCGACTGGATTCGCTCGACGCCCGCACTCGACAACGGCATTCTCTATGTGGCTGGCATGCGCGACGTGCTTGTGGCGCTTGATGCCACAACCGGGTCTCGGCGTTGGCGTGTGGACTTTGTCGAGACGTTCAAGGCCACGGTGCCGGAATTCGGATTCATCTCGTCGCCGCTGGTCGACCGTGGCGGGGTGTACGTCCAGGCCGCCAACAGTGTGGTGAAGCTTGATGCGCGCACCGGCGCCGTGGTGTGGCGCACACTCGAGGGCGGGGCAACGGTGTTTGAGAGCGGCGCGTTTTCCTCGCCTGTCGTGGCGACGTTGGCCGGCGTGCGGCAACTCGTCGTCCAGACCCGCGAGACCCTCAACGGCGTGGATCTGGCGACGGGCCGGGTGCTCTGGGCGCAGCCAGTGCCGTCGTTTCGCGGCATGAACATCCTGACGCCGGTGGTGGTCGGCGATGCGGTGTTCACGTCCAGCTACCAGAACGGGTCGTGGTTGTATCGCGTGAACCGTGACGGCGCGACGTGGACCGTCACGCAAGGCTGGGCCATGAACGCGCAGGGCTACATGTCCACCCCGGTCGTGATCGATGGGTATGCGTACCTGCATCTGGCCAACCAGCGGTTCGCGTGCGTCGACCTCCGGACGGGCCAACGGATGTGGACCAGCACGCCCTACGGCAAATATTGGAGCCTGGTGGCGCATGGAGACCGACTGCTGGCGCTCGACGAGACCGGCCACCTTCGTCTGATTCGTGCCACGCCAAAGGCTTTCGAACTCATCGACGAAACCGTCGTCGGGGAAGGCGAGGCTTGGGCGCACCTCGCGGTCGCTGACGACGAACTATTTGTGCGCGACGGCGCCGGTATCAGTGCCTATCGCTGGAAGTGAGTCCGCCGCAGCGTCCCGTTCGTCTACCGGTGGACCAGTCCCACCATCGCCTGGTAATAAAACGGTTTGTAGTGTGGGCTGGTCTCGTTGTGACATCGCGTGCAGGTGGTTTCTTCCACCTTCGCCGTGCGCACCTCACTGACCCCGCCGATGGCGGCTTCCGCGTGCCGTCGTCCCGGACCATGGCACGCCTCGCACTGCACGTTCGGGTGTGTGGGTTTGTCGCCCTCGGCCACGATCGCCTCCGCCGGTCCCGTGACATGGCAGCCAATACATTTGCCGCCGACGCGGTCGGCCGGCTGCAGCTTGTCCAGCGCCCGCGCGTGTTTGGTGCGAGACCAGGCGCTGAAGATTGTGGCGTGACAGTCTTTGCAGGCGTCTGCGCCGACGTAGTCGGCCATGGCCTGCGGTGACGTGGCGGACAGGGTGACGCCGGCGGGGTGTCGCGCGGCGAACGCGGTGACAAAGAGCACGCCGGTGAGCAGCACCATGAAGACGCGGGCCATGGAATCTCCTACGCCTCAGGCGTGGTCTGTTTCAAGTGTTCGAGACGCGCCTTGCATCGCGCGCCTTCCTCCGGCTCGCAGCCACAGTCTCCGTCGTCTTTCACCGCGCCGCAATCCTGGCAGACCAGCCGCGCGTGGCAGAGGACGTGACTCACGCCGTAGCGACGGCCCCACATGTCGGTTTCGTTGAAGTTGAGCGAGTCGGTGTGGATGACCTCACGCTTCCAGTTGTGGTGGGGCCATTCCAGGTTGAGGAAGTGTTGCGTGCAGCTCATGACTGCCTCCTTCAGTCAGTGTGCGCCTCTGATATGAGCGCGTCAATCACGACAGAATTGGTCGGCATGTGCACGCGCGGAGGCGGTCAAGAGCGGGCTTTTCCTGCGCACTGGAGCGCCAGGCGCGTGTGCACCTGGAGACGTGGCCCATGGTGCTCAGCCTCGCGATGACGGGTCTGGTCCTGGGCGGCAACGTCGCGTCGATGCTGATGCTCGCGATCAGTCCCTCTGAGGTCTGGGCGACCTTCACGTCTCTTGTGCTCACCTCCACGATGACGTCGACGGGCTTGGTGCTCTTCTGCCTCTACGTGATCGTGACGTTCCTGCGTGAGACGCCCGATTCCGCGTTCATCATCGACGACGTCCTCATCCATCTGGCGCTGGTCCCTGGCGGCCTGAGCCTGCTTGTGCTGCTGCAGGCCCGGACCATGCGCCGCGCAGCCGACGACCGGCGCGGTGCGAGCGTCGTGACACGTGCGGTATCGTGGAAGGGCTCATGGCCGAACCCACGCTGCCGCCCGGCGAAGGATTCACCTGCGGAGAAGTCCGCGGTGGAAACGGCGTCACCCATCACAGCGTTGAACTTCCCGGCCTTCGCGGAGTGATGTACTCGCGACCGTGCGAGGGCGCACACGGCGGGGATATTCAC
>Ga0163152_10006608_pt1 | contig 13022 bp, 11 predicted proteins | sample OliLakLV19MP8IB2_FD_148635 | JGI IMG/M metagenome (GOLD analysis project Ga0163152, IMG submission 148635) | Freshwater microbial mat bacterial communities from Lake Vanda, McMurdo Dry Valleys, Antarctica - Oligotrophic Lake LV.19.MP8.IB-2 | ecosystem: Environmental > Aquatic > Freshwater >... | reverse complement strand
CGCGCATCGTCTCGATTTCTTCCGGCGTAGCCTTGCGGTCCTGCAAACCGACAACCCGTTCCCGCACGGTTCCCTGCCCCACCATCAGCCCAAAGTTCGTGGTCGCCGGGACCTTGGAAAATCGCGAGAGGTACTCGCCGATGGGAAGCGGCGAGCCGCCGTCGGGCCCCTCGATAATCGTCGTCACGCCCTGGCGAATCTGGTTCTCCGCGCTCGGGACTTCGAAGACTCCGCGCCGCCCATGGCTGTGGGTATCTATGAACCCAGGTGTGACCGTTTTGCCACGGGCATCCAGGCGTTGACGCGCCGTAGCCGCGTGGCTCGGACCGGCGTAGGCGATGGTTTCGCCCTTGATGCCGATGTCGCCGACGAACCATGGATTGCCCGCGCCATCCAGAATCCGGCCTCCCGAAATCCATATGTCATATTCGGGAACCTGTGCCGCCAACGGGCACAGCATGATCAGGATCAACGGCAGAGAACGCAGGGACCCATTCATTGGAATATTGTACCGCTGGTTTTCGGAAAGGCCCGAAACGCTACGCCACTGTGTCGGAAGGTGACTCCTCCGGCTTGACGGGAACGGTGCGCGGCGACGACGTCAACATGCTGAGAAACAAACCCAGAATGAGAAAAACGGCTATGAGACCACCGACCGCCATAGAACCCTCCGCATCTGTAAAAGCAATTGGACTGCCAATCGGCAGGCGCAGCTATTTCTGGGAATCCTGGCTAGGAATCGCGGGGGGACGGGACGTCAATGAGGTGAGGAACAGGCTGAGTATGTAAAGCCCGGCCACCACCGCCGTAGCGGCCATTCCTGTAACCGGAAATGTCATTGGTAGGCTCATCGTCCAATCCCCTCACTCTAATAACGCGCCAAACAGAAAAATAGATGCTCAAAAGTTTGTGAAATATTTCCCCCAATCGTTTCACGGAAAAACATGCTACGTTGCAGAAGATGCGAATTGAACTGGCGTTTGGAAAAACAGGGCTGCAAGCGGAGTTGCCGGATGGACTGCGCTACCAGTTTTTAGAGGCGCGCTCGGCAGTGGCGCTCGCCGATGGCGTGGCGGCGCTTGAATCGGCCATGGACTCGCCGATTGGCGTCGCGCCGCTGGCCGATTTGGCGCGGGGCAAGAAAACGGCGGCCATATCGGTGTGCGATATCACGCGGCCCGCGCCGAACCGGCTGGTATTACCGCCGCTGCTGGCGCGATTGGAACAGGGCGGGATTACCCGCGAGAATGTCATCGTGCTGATCGCCACCGGGCTGCACCGGCCGGCGACGGAAGACGAAATCAAGGAGATCATCGGGCCGGAACTGTTCGGAAGGATCCGCGTGTTTAACCACCATGCCAAAGTTTTGAGCGAGCACCGCTTCCTGGGAGACACTTCCACGGGCACGCCGGTCCATATCGACGAGCGGTTCATGGCCGCCGATCTGCACATCACTCTTGGCTTCATTGAGCCCCATTTGATGCTGGGCTTTTCCGGGGGCCGGAAGCTGGTTGCCCCGGGCTTGGCGGCGCAGGAAACGATCAAGGTCCTGCACAGCCCCAAGTTCATGCGCGACCGGCGCGCGGTGGAAGGGTCCGTGGCGGACAACCCGCTTCATCGCGAGTTGATCGAAATTTCGCGAATGGCGCGGCACGATTTTCTGGTCGATGTCGCGCTCACGCGCGACCGCAAGATCGCGCAGGTTTTCGCCGGGCATCCGGAACAGGCGCACCGCCAGGGGATGGAGTTTGTAGGCAAGGTGATGCTGGAGCGGATTGAGGAATCCGTCGACGCCGTGATCACCACCTCGGCCGGTTATCCGCTGGATCTGACGTTTTATCAGACGGTGAAAGGCATCACGGCGGCAAGCCATATCGTGAAGCCGGGCGGCCGGATACTGGTGGTTTCCGCCTGTACGGAAGGGGCGGGCGCGCCCGAGTTTTGCGAAATGCTGGAACGATTCCCGACGCCGCAATCGTTCCTGGACCATGTGGCCGAGAATCCAGTGGTGGTGGACCAGTGGCAGTTGGAAAAGCTGGCCTTGGTTTGCCGGGACAAAGAACTGCTGTTCCACGTGCCGGGATTGGAGACGCGTTTCTTGAGCAAGCTGTGGGGACGGACGTTTGCCGATGTGAACGACGCGGTGGCGGCGGCGCTGCGCGGGCTTGGCGCCGATGCGCGAATCGCCGTAATTCCGGAAGGGCCCTACGTTTTGGCGAGAGTAGAGGAACGCGTCCCGGCCTGAGGCCAGCCGTCGCGATCTTCGCCGGGACCGCCGGCATCGGCGCGCTCCCGGCTATCGTATTTATTGCGGTACATGCGTTGATCGGCAATGGATAGCAGTTGTTCGGAATCCGCTCCGTCTTCGGGAAAGCGGGCCGAGCCGACGGCGCACGACAGGATGTTCTCGCCGGTGATCATGCGTCCGGCGTCGGCGGCGAGTTGCGATAGTTGCGCGGCGCGAATCTGGAAATTGCCGCCTTCCGCGCCGGGCATGACGATCACGAACTCGTCCCCGCCCATGCGGGCCACGAAGTCGTATTCACGGCAGCTTTCCCGCAGCCGGGATGCCACTTCGCGGAGTACCCGATTGCCTTCCATATGACCGAAGCGGTCATTCACTTGCTTGAAGCCGTTGAGATCGCAGATCAATACCTCGAGCGGCGTGCCGCCGCGCCGACAGCGGTTCAGTTCCTCTTCCAACCGCGGAAACAGGCTGCGCACGTTGGGCAGACCCGTGAGGTAATCGGTGGTGGCGGTGGTCTCGGCGACGTGGAACTTCAGCGCATTCTCAATGGAGTTCGAGAGCTTCGCGCTGATGCCGTTTAAGACGCGCAGGTGATCGCGTGAGAAGGCGTCCTTGTCGGCGTGATAAAGGGTGAGGACGCCGACCACGCCCTGCGCCCCTTCGAGCGGCACGGCCAGTGCGGAACGAAGGGTGGAGAACTTCTCCGGGTCATTCAGATACCCCGGCTCGACCGACGGATTGCCATTCAGAATAGGCTGGCGGCGTTCGGCCACCCAGCCGCTCAGCCCCTGTCCATAGGGTATTTCGAGTGAGCTGAACAGGCGAAAATTCTCGCCGGTCACATACTCCGGCATCAGCTTGCCGTCACGGAGAAAGTAGATGGCGAGCGAATCGAACGGCACCAGCCGCTTCAAACGGGTAGCGAGAACCGATAGGGTCTCCTGCAGGCTAAGTGAGCTGCCCAGATCGGTGGTGAGTTCAAACAGCGTCAGCACTTCCAGGCGGGCGGCGGCGATCTTGTCCAGGAAGCTGGGCGATCTGCCCACGACGGTCGTGTTTTCGCTTTGCGACGGCGCGGCCTGCTCAAAGCCGGCCGCCGGCTTCCCGCGGGTGATTCGCAACGAAGCGATATCCTTGATTCGCCCGGCGTTGGCCTTCACCTTGCGGTCCAGTTCCTGATAGTTCTGGACTAGCACGTCGACAACCGCCGGATCGAACGCCAGCCCCGACTCCTTTTGTACAAAGGCGATGGCCTCGGCCTGGGGCAGCGCGCGGCGGTACTGCCGGTCCGAGCTGAGAGCGTCAAAACAATCCACGGCGGAAAGAATCCGGGCGCCAATCGGGATGGCTTCGCCGCGCAGGCCATCCGGGTAGCCCTCGCCGTTCCAGCGTTCGTGGTGTGACCTTACGATGGGGGACACCGGGTACGGAAAGTTGGCGCGCTCAATAATGTCGGCGCCGACGATTGAATGGATTTTCATCTTCTCAAACTCGTCCGGCGTCAACCGGCCGGGCTTGGACAATATGTGCTCGGGAACCGCCAGCTTGCCGATGTCGTGCAACAGCGCCGCCGCGCGCAGGGCCTCCAATTCGGCATCGCCGATCTTCATGATGCGGCCGATCTCAATGGCGTAGGTCTGCACGCGTTCCAAATGACTGGCCGTGGTGGAGTCCTTGGCTTCAATGGCCAACGCCAGCGCCTCAATCGTGCGCAGGTGCAATCCCGCCAGTTCTTCGGCGTGGCGGAGCCCGTCGTCCACGCGCGCCAGGTGCAAATGGTAGGAGCGCGTGATCAGGTAAACAACCGGCAGAACCAGCAGCGAAAGCTGCCATCCAATACTCTGCGAAAGCGTGGCGAAGCTCCCGGCCACCGCCGCGCCGCCCACCGAGTACGGCAGGGACCACAAGCTGCATTCCCGCCAGGTGGGGATCACCCGCCGGCCCTCCGTCCAGGCAATGGCGATGGCGACCGGGATGGTGTGCATCAGGAAGAGAGTCAGCGCCGCGGGCGCTAGCCGCAGCGTTTCGTCGGCCATGGTTCCGCTGCTGGGCATCGCCCGGTAAATAATCGAGGCGCAGTGAATGGCGATCGTCGAGACCGAAAGGTTAAACAGGATCTTTCGCAGGTCGGGGAACCGCTCCCGGCTCAGCAGGCACTGGATTACCGCCGCCGCTCCGCCCAGCACGACCAGCTCCGATAGGGTGAGATGAACCAGTCCAATCAACACGAAGAGGAAGTTGATGGAGAGGGTTCCGCTGTAAGTGGGCATGCTGACCCGCAACCCGGCCGCCATCGCCGCCATGACGAAGTAGGTTAAGAATCGAGTCGTGTCCGACCTGTCAAACGGGATGAGGTCAATCCACAGGCAACACGCGCCGATGGCGATGGTCGCACCCAGGAATGCGCGCACTTGTGGCGCGTACTGCGGCTGCCCGGTCGCGTCGCGAGATTGGAAAAGCACGCCTGGATTTCACTCCCTCATTGCGCCATCGTCAGAGAAACACCTGGGCTGTAGAACCTAGGAGTATTTCTTGGGGCCAATGCGCCGCATCCACAAGAAAGCACGATACTTGTACCCGAAACGGCGATTCCAGTAATTCGAGGGATCTAAGGTGTTTTTCCCGGTCACTACAGGGATTGCACACCTAGTAAAGACCGATTCGTTTGGAGGACGATGAATGCAGGATCCATCCAGGCGATAATGCGAGGAATCACCCACAGTTTTCTGGGAATGCCGGCAGTAGCGGTCAGCCGCCCGATGCGAAACCTGCTGAATACAGTCCAACTAATCGCCCACTCCGGCGCCACTGTCCTTATTGAAGGCGAGAGCGGAACGGGCAAGGAAATCATCGCCCGCGCGCTGCACTGCTTTTCCACTCGCAGCGACGGGCCATGGGTGAATCTGAGCTGCGCGGCGCTACCGGACACGCTGCTCGAAGCTGAGTTGTTCGGCTGCGAGGGCAGCGGGGTTCCCGAGGGGAGTTATCCGCGGCCGGGTATGTTTGAACTGGCCGACGGCGGCACGCTTTTCCTGGACGAAATCGGCGATCTGGAGATGCGCGTGCAAGCCCGGCTCGTCCGTTTCCTTGATGGCTTCCCTCATTTTCGGCTCGGCGGCGCCAGACCCATTCAGCCGAAAGTTCGAGTGGTGGCGGCGACCAACCAAAAGCTGGAAGACGCCGTTTGCGCGGGCCGCTTCCGAATGGACCTTTTTCACCGTCTGACGCAATTTCGCGTCGCCGTTCCGCCACTGCGGGACCGGATCGAAGACATTGTCCCGCTGGCCGAGCACTTCCTGGATGCGTCAAAGGAAGGCTTGGAAATTACGGAAGACGCCAAACGGACGCTGGAACTCTACGCCTGGCCCGGCAACATCCGCGAGCTGCAGAATGTGATCAACATGTGCGCCGTGACCGCGCGTGGACAGGCCGTTCGCACCTTGGACCTGCCGGAACGTCTGCAGGATCTTTACGCCGCCCTTCCCGAACAGGAGAGCGATTTGAAGCGCCTGTTTCACTCAGTGAATTCCGAAATTCATGGCGGTGACGCCGCCCCGGGCGCCATGCTTCAGGATATGGAGAAAAGACTGATTCTCCAGGTTCTCGGCCACACTGGCGGCCATCAGGAACGGGCCGCGAATCTGCTCGGGATCTCGCGCCGGACGTTGAGCCGAAAACTCAAGCTGTACGAGTCGGACAGCAGGGAATCGCCGGCAGAGGCGGAAGCCGGGATGGAGTTCGCATGACCGGACCAGAATCGAGATTCGCCGGATTTGACGATGGCAGTGTAATCGCCGCCGACGATCGTCGCGGCGAACCGCGTTTTCACGCCACGGGAGAAGTTCGCCTGGTCATAGGCGGTCCGCAGGCGCTCTCCATTCCGGCGCGCATTCTGGATGTAAGTCAGCACGGTATGCGCGTCGAACATATGTACCCCGCCCTCACTAGCGGGATGCTGCTCCAAATCGAGTCCGATACGGCCCACTTCACCGCTCGCGTCGTCTGGAATCGCATTAAGGACGATGGCGTTGAAAGCGGCTTCTACCTGCTGTAGCCTTTCAGACCTTTTCAAACTCGAACGTCATCACTTTGCCCCGCACGACGAAGCACAGGTAGTGTTCCCAGAACAGCCGGAATCGCGGCCAGGCATTTACCAGCAACTCGAAACCCGCATACCGCCACAGCGCCAACAGCTTCACGTAGATCCGGACTTCGCGGAAACGGACGGCGGAGTAATACCCGTACCCGGCGTTGTCATCGCCAAAGTAGCGGAAGGAGCAGGTATTCAGGTGCCAGCGGTGCGACGGGTCGCACCAGGAACTGAAGTCGGTATAGTGCGGCGTCTCCAGCACCACCCGCCCGCCCGGCCGCAGAATCCGGTGAACCTCCTCCATCGTTCGAAACACATCCTCAACATGCTCGATGACGTGAATCAGGCGCACCTGGTCGAACGACCCGCTTTCCACCGGCCACGGAAACTGGACCAAGTCCCAGACAATATCGGCGGCCGTGCCGGGCAGGCGATCAATACCAATGGCTCCCGGGTACTTTCTTATCCCGCAACCCACATCCAGAATCTTCTCGGGCACTTGCCGTCTAGTGTAACTCGATGAGGGAACTTTCCAGCGCGTCGAGGGCGAAGGCCGCCTGTTCTGCGCTGAGCACGAGCGGCGGGCAAAGCCGCAACGAATTCGGTCCCGCCCCCAGCACCAGCACGCCCTTCTGAAACATCCGCTGTACCAGGGCGTTCCGCAACTCCGGATCGCGCTCCCGCGTGGCCTGGTCTTTGACGAATTCAATGCCAATCATCAGCCCCATGCCGCGCACATCGCCCACGCGCGGAAACCGGCCCGGCCAGGTCCGCAAGCGCTCCAGCATCTGTTCGCCAACCCGAACCGCATTGGCCAGCAACTCTTCCTCCAGCAGTTCGATGGTCACCAGCGACGCCGCAATCGCCACCGGATTCCCACCGAATGTCGATGCGTGCGCCCCCGGCGGCCAAGTCATCAAGTCGGCCCGGGCAATGGTCGCAGACAGCGGAAGTCCGCTGGCGATCCCCTTGGCCGTCGCCAGAATATCCGGATCGAACCCAAAATGTTCGCTCGCGAAGACGCGGCCGGTTCTCCCCATCCCGCACTGCACTTCATCGGCGATCAGCAGAATGCCGTGCCGGCGCGCGACGGCGGTCAGTTCGTCGAAGAACTTCTTGGGAGGCACCACATAGCCGCCTTCGCCTTGGACCGGTTCGACCACAATCGCCGCCACTTCCTCCGCCGGAAGGATGGTCTTGAACAACTGCTCCTCCAGCACCCGCACGCATTCCACTTGGCACGTTTGCACCTGTTTTCCGTAAGCGCAACGGTAACAGTTGGCGTAGGGAATATGCGTCACTCCCGGGATCAATGGGCCAAAGCCCTGCCGCTGAACCGTCTTCGATCCTGTCAAGGACAGGGCCCCCTGCGTTCGCCCGTGAAAGGCGCCGAAGAAGGCGATGAACTTATCCCGCCCGGTCTTGAATTTCGCCAGCTTCATCGCCGCTTCCATCGCCTCGGCGCCGGAATTGCCGAAGAAAACGCGACGCGGCGAGGCGCCCGGCGCCAATGCCGCCAGCTTCTCGGCGAGTTGCACCATGTTCTCGTAGTAAAAATCAGTGCCGCTCATGTGGATCAGCTTCGCGGCCTGCGCCTGAATCGCCGCCACCACCCGGGGATGACAATGGCCAGTGGCGACCACCGCGATCCCCGCGTTCATATCCAGGAACCGGTTGCCATCGACGTCGGTCACCGTGGCGCCAGCCGCGGTTTCAACCACCAACGGATAATCCCGCGTATAGGAAGGGGAAAGCACCGCATGGTCACGGGCAATCAACGCGGCGGCTTTCGGGCCGGGCAATGCCGTGTGTATGCTGGGAAGCATAAAAGTGGACTCCTGGAATTCATTATGTTCCGGGCGTAAAGAAACGCTGCCGTTGTGCCGAGAAGTTAGGCAGGGCTAGTCGGAACCGAATAGCGACGGTCGGCAGTCGGAAGGAACTTGGAGCCGGAGATGCACCTTGAGCTTAGAATACCCCCTATCGCATTCCGGAACCGCAAACAATTTGCGAAAATATTGTGTTACAAACATTGTAACCAATGTCATGAAACCGTAATATTGAGAATAACGTCATAGAAATGCCGTTGACAGCCGCGCTCAATCGTAGACAATTGAAGGCAGTGGAACCGTTCGAAAAGAGGAGACCCATGAGATTTACGAAAGTCGTTACGTACGTTACACTTACTGCCGCCTTCGGCGCGATCAGCGCGCCCGGCCAGTCCGTAATCTCAGCGAAAGCCGGAGTGGTTCATTACACCGAAGGCGACGTCACGGTGGGAACGGGCGCCGCCGCCACCCAGGTCGAAATGAAGACCGGCGGGCGTTACACAGAATTAAAGGACGGGCAGGAACTCGCGACCGGCGAAGGCCGCGCCGAGATCCTTTTGAATCCTGGCGTCTTTCTCCGGGTCGGCGAAAACAGCTCCATTAAGATGATCTCCACCCGCCTCTCCGACACGCGGCTGGAATTGACGCGCGGTGTGGCGCTTGTTGAGGTGGCCGAGGTTTCGAAGGATAACTCTGTCACCGTATTGGTGAAGGACACGGCCGTGACGTTCTCGAAAATGGGCCTTGTACGCATGGATGTCGATAGCGGAATACGAGTCTACAAAGGCGAAGCGCAGGTCATGGCCGAGGGCACGCCGCAGATCTTGAAGGAAGGCCGGGAGATGCAGTTCGCGGCTGGGAACGTCGTGGCGAAGTTCGACGCCAAAGTTGGCGATCCCCTTTATCGCTGGGCCAATCGGCGCGCGGAGTATCTCGCGATGGCCAACATCGCTTCGGCGAACATGGCTCGTCAGAGTTACGGTTCATCCATGTATTCGACCGCCGCCGGTGGTTGGTACTACAATCAGTTCTACGGCATGATGACGTACCTGCCGGGTGGAAACGGCATGTACCGTAGCCCTTTCGGCTACATCTATTACAGCCCTAACCGCATCCAGCGCTATTACCAGTCCTTTATCCAGGCGCCGCCGTCCGTGAACGCCGGCGGCTACGGAGGCGGCGGAGGCAGCAACCGTAGCTGGAACGCCGATAACGGCTACTACACCACGCAGTCCCGTTCGGCGGGCGCGGTGTCGATGCCCTCGTCGTCCGGTAGCGGCGGGGGATCTCCGGCCGCTTCGGCTCCATCCGATACCTCTGCCGGACGCGGTGCCGATGTCGGTACTAGCCGCGGTGGCGGCGCCGGCAGTTCCGGCAAGTAATCGTTTCTCCCGCGGCAGCAAAGCCGAAAGGGCAGTCTGGCAACGGGCGCCCCTTTCGCGCCTCGTTTCGCCAAAAAGTTCCGGTCCAGCATACGTAGCCGTAGCGGCCTCGCCACGCAGTGGCCGCCGATGCCGGCGCCGGCAGTTCCGGCAAGTAATCGTTTCTCCCGCGGCAGCAAAGCCGAAAGGACAGTCTGGCAACGGGCGCCCTTTTCGCGCCTCGTTTCGTCAAAAAGTTCCGGTCCAGCATACGTAGCCGTAGCGGCCTCGCCACGCAGTGGCCGCCGATGCCGGTGCCGGCAGTTCCGGCAAGTAATCGTTTCTCCCGCGGCAGCAAAGCCGAAAGGGCAGTCTGGCAACGGGCGCCCTTTTCGCGCCTCGTTTCGCCAAAAAGTTCCGGTCCAGCATACGTAGCCGTAGCGGCCTCGCCACGCAGTGGCCGCCGCTGCCGGCGCTGGCAGTTCCGGCAAGTAATCGATTCTCCCGCGGCAGCAAAGCCGAAAGGACAGTCTGGCAACAGGCGCCCTTTTCGCGTCTCGTTTCGCCAAAAAGTTCCGGTCCAGCATACGTAGCCGTAGCGGCCTCGCCACGCAGTGGCCGCCGATGCCGGCGCTGGCAGTTCCGGCAAGTAATCGTTTCTCCCGCGGCAGCAAAGCGAAAAGGGCGCCTGGAAACAGGCGCCCTTTTCGCGTCTCACTTGGCCAGAAGGTTCCGGTCGAAAAAGGCCGTCATCGCCTCCAGCATATGCAGCCGCAGCGGCCCGGTCACTCCGTGGCTCTTTAGCGGGTAAAACATCATCTCAAACTGTTTGCCCGCCCGTTGCAACGCTTCCATCATGGTCTGCGAATTCTGGAACAACACATTGTCGTCCTGGAAGTTATGCACCAGCATCAGCTTCCCGGCCAGCTTCGCCGCCGCGTGAACCGGGCTGCTCGCCTTGTAGCCATCCTCGTTGCGCGACGGCAATCCCATATAGCGTTCGGTGTAGATGGTGTCATAGTGCCGCCAGTCGGTTACCGGCGCGCCGGCCACGCCGGCGGCAAATGCCGTGGAGTGCGTCAACGCGTACAGCGTCATATACCCGCCATAGCTCCAGCCGTAAATACCCACCCGCTTGGCATCCACAAACCCCTGTTTTAACAGATAGTCCAGGCCCTCCAACTGGTCCGCCAACTCCAGTTTGCCCAGTTCTTTATGAAGCCCCTTCTCAAACGCATGGCCGCGAAAGTTTGACCCGCGATTGTCCATCCGCCAAATCACATATCCGCGCTGGGCCAATGCCTGCTCCCAGTTCGCCCCCGCCCACGCATCCCGCACCGTCTGCGCGTGCGGTCCGCCATAGATCATGACGATCGCCGGATACCACCGCGCCGGGTCGAATCCCTTGGGCTTTATAAGCTGCCCATAAAATAGCGTCCCATCCTTACCGCGAAAACTCATATTCTCCACCGGCAGCAGTTCGTAGTCCGACGCTGGAGACTCCTTCAATACCGCTACCAGCAGCCCCGCATTGTCGTTCAGAGTCTGCCGCGCCGGAGAACTGTGGCTCTGCCACGAATCCAAATAGTAGGCCGCATTCGACGCCATCGACACCGTGTGCGTGCCCGCCTCCCGCGTCCGCTTCGTCAACTCGCCCGAAGAAAAATTCACTCCGTACATCTGCCGCTCAACGGGTGAGTCCTTTGTCGTCGTCACCCACGCCTGCGCCCGCGCTTCATCCACGCCGTTCAAGGCCACAACCTCCCAATCCCCTCGCGTCAACTGTTTGGGCACGCCCGCGCCATACAAATACAAATGCCGAAAGCCGTCCCGCTCGCTCGCCCACAGAAACCGTCCATCCGCAAAAAAATGGAGGATATTGTGCAGATTCACCCAAGCCGCGGCCCGCTCCTCCAACAGCAGCCGCGCGTTGCCGGTCGATGCGTTAATAGCCAGTAGCTCCAAGTGATCCTGCACCCGGCTTAACCGCTGCACCGCGAGTTCCTTACCGCCCGGCATCCACTGTACCGTTGCAATCAACTTGTCCACCGTCGGGCCAACATCCATCCAACGCGTGCGTCCGCCTCGCGCCGCCACCACCCCAAGCCGCACGTTCGCGTTGGGCGTCCCCGCCTTGGGATACCGCTGGGGCTCCGCCACCGCTTGCACCGGACCTGGGTCCACGTGCGGATGGAGCATTTCCGGGCTCACATCAAACTGCAAATACGCAATCTCCCGGCTGTCCGGCGACCACCACCAGGCGCGCGAAATCTGTAACTCCTCCGGATATACCCAGTCCAGCCGGCCATTCCAGGTGGTCGCGGTCCCCTCCTGCGTCAACCGCCGGACCTTCCCGCCGGCCACCGCCACCAGATACAAGTCGTCATTCGACCGGTAACCCACTTGCGCACCATCCGGCGATAGCTGCGCATCTTCCTCCGGTTCCGCGGTTGCGGTCAGTTGCCGATAATTTCCCGTCGCCACGTCCACCAGAAAAAGATCCCCCGCCACGTCCATCAACACGCTTTTTCCGTCCCCGGACCACTGCGGACTAACGCGCGCCACACGCCGGTTCCGCCACTGAAACGCCCCCGTCCCCTTCACCGATTTCGCCTTTGCCTCCAGTTCCGCCAACGACGCCAACACCCGCGACTCCCGCCGCGCGCAATCGTAGACCCGCAACTTCCGCGCCTCTATATAGAGAAAACTCGCTCCGTCCGGCGACCAGTACGGCGACACCGTGTCCGACGGGGCCGGCGCCGCAGCCACCTCCAACGTCACTGGCTTTTTCTCCGCCCATACCGCCGCAATACAGAACGCGGCCATGGCCAAACGATGCAGTAGGATCACATCCCCGATTGTATCGGGCGCAGCCGCCGGACACGAAACCGGGCATTCTCATAAACCGTTTCCAAATCCGTCCGCGTCTTCCAGTCCGTCAAAACCTTCTCCCGGGCAGCCGTCACAAGATCCTGCGACAAGTCATTCGGACCGATCAATAAGTACTGCAGGTTCTCATCCCGCATGTGAGTAATCAGCGCGGCGTGATAAGCAAGTATCGCCTTCGTGTCGTTGGCATAGAAAAGCCGGGTCGGACAGTGAATGCCGATTCCGTGCCGGCCGGTGTGCCGCCGCAGAGCTGGGTCTTCATACACCAGGAAGTTCGCCTCAACGGGTGTATTGGCGCGGATCCAGGCATATGCCAACTCGCGGTCCGCGGCCAATTCGCGATACTGCAACGGAATCGCCGCGGTATATGCCCACGCCGCGGTTGAGTTCCGCTGTATTGTCCATAACGCACCTGCCGCCACCAGTGCGCCGATAACAATTGTCGCGCCGCGTTGCGTCGTCCAAGTAACTTTCAACATATCCCGAAAGTGCCGTAGTTCGGTCAATAGCCCGTCCAGCAATAATGGCAGCAATGGAAAGACAAACCGCGCGTTCGGGACAAAGTTCCATACCGTGAGTAGCCCCAAATAGACCACAGCCACGAC
>Ga0163152_10006605_pt1 | contig 13028 bp, 17 predicted proteins | sample OliLakLV19MP8IB2_FD_148635 | JGI IMG/M metagenome (GOLD analysis project Ga0163152, IMG submission 148635) | Freshwater microbial mat bacterial communities from Lake Vanda, McMurdo Dry Valleys, Antarctica - Oligotrophic Lake LV.19.MP8.IB-2 | ecosystem: Environmental > Aquatic > Freshwater >... | reverse complement strand
ACCTCCGTGCCGTCGCCGTTGACGTCGTACTCGGCGGCGTTCACGACGCCACCCGCAGCCATGACCACGCGCCGGTCTGGCGCACGCGCACCTTCACGACGTACGTGGGCCGGCCGGCCGGGGTGAACGTGCAGGTGACGCGGGCGACGGTCGCGCCGAATAGGCACTGGCCGCTACCGGAGCGGAGGTGCTGCGCCCGGAAGGCCGCTCGCGTCACGGCAGCCGCCTCGGCCTGGGTGATCTCGTGCGGCCATCCGCTGCGGCGCGTCTCGCGGGCCACGGCCACGATGATCGGGGGCGGGACGTGGGCGTGGGCGATCATGCCGGGTCCTCCACGCGCTCGTTGTTGGTGACCATCTCGCCCGACAGGGCGGCGATCACGTCGTCGTACCGTTCGACCGGGATGTCCTTGCGGCTCGCGACCCCCGCGATGTCACGGACGACCAGCTTGAGGTCCTCGACCGTCACGTCGTGCTCCTTGGCGACGGCCATCATGCGAGCGATCTGCGGCTGGGTGATGGTGCGCGGAGAGCCCTCGGCCGTGCCCCCCGACCCGTCCGAGGGCTCATCCGACGCCTGACCGGAGGGGAGAGCTGCGACCGGAGACAATACGTCCGGGAGCTCACCCCCTCCGGTGCCCAGGGGGGGTGACTGGACCTCCCCAGACACCTTGTCGAGCACGATCACCGGGACGGGCACGGTGCCCTTCTTGCCCCGGCGCTGCTCAACGCGAAGAATGCCGGACATGACTTCCCCGGTCTTTTCGCCCGTGGCCTGCTCGAGAGCGCCCGGCATCTCGACGGCCGCGTTGATCGACTTGGACTCGATCCTGAACCGAGCCTCGCCGGTCTCTTGCATCAGCACGGTGATCCGCGTGGTCGCGCTGCACGCACGCTTGTCCGCGTCCTTGTCGCAGTCGCACGGGGCGTCCTGGATCTGGTCGTGGAACCCGTCGCAGCGCCTCATGCATCCGCCGCCGCTCCACCGCTCCCAGAACTGCGACACCGGTTCGGGCGAGACGGGCACGAGGATTCTCAGATCGCCCACGACCTCGGTCTGCCACTGGCCTTCGCCACCGGGCCACTCGCTCACGGTGCTGCCGTAGCTAGCGGCGACGGCCTCGATGAGCCCCTTGTCCGGGCTCGTCAGGAGCGGGTGATCCAGACGGTTCGGCCGGTTGCCCTTCTTGTTGCCGAACCTGATGCGGCCAGACTCCATCTCGCGCCGCTGGAGGTCGAGAATCGCCATCAGGCAGCCCCCCCGAACTCGGCGATGGCCTGCTCCGCGCGCTTCTCGTTGAACGGCGGCTGCACGATGCCGGCGAGCGCCGCCTTCTTCAGCGTCCGCTCCCAGCGGTCCACCGAGAACAGCGCGAGGAACATCTCGTAGAACTCATCGCCGATCGGCACCTCGACGAGGTCGTAGCCGTCGTCGCGCAGGTTCAGCACGTAGCCCTTGGTGATCTCGGGCATCGGAATCTCGTCCTCGGGCGGGCCGTGCCACTCGTACCACCGCTTGCGGCGCGGCGGCGTGAACTGCTTCGCGCCGGGGTGGAACGGATCGGCGATCAGGAAGTCGGCGTAGGCGTAGGCGTTGATCTGTAGACACGCCTCGGGCCACACTGTCCCGGTCTTTACGTCGATGATCGACAGGTGCCCGTCGATCTCCGCGATCATGTCGAGCGTGCCAGCGTAGCGGTTTGGGTGGCCCCCGCCCTGCCTCAGTCCGTCGCGCCAGTCGTCGTGGTACACCTTCACCTCGGCCGACTCGACGCGGGGGGCGAAGTCCTCCACGAAGCGGGCGAAGTGCAACATGCGCGCCTTGACCGGGAGTGGCCAGGTCGGGACGGGCTTGCCGAGGTTCTGCGCCTCCACGAACTTGTGAACCTCGGTCCCCAGGTCGGCCGCCGTGTTCTTGATGCGGTCGTGCGCCCGCTTGATGTAGTCGAACTGCTCGTCCCTGGTGGGCAGGTGCGCCCAATCGGCACGCTCATCGAGCGCGCACGCCGCGACGGCGTTGCCCGCCCACCACGTCAGGTTCTTCGGCAGCAGGCCGGTGAGGCTCGTCACGCTCGCGTACTTGATCGTCTCGTCGGTCATCGCTGAACCGCCGAGATCGGTTCGCCGGCCGCGTCAACCATCACGGGGAAGCGCAACTCGCGGTCGGCTCGGCCCCACGTCAACCGCTCCAGCGGCTCGTTTTGGACCCATGCGTTCCACGCGCGGACCGTGAAGGCGAGCATCGTGTTCTGGCGCATCTTCGTGTGGGGCCGCTGCGCGTTCGCCATCAGCACCTTGCGGAGCGTGTACACGGCGTCGCCGTGGGCGAGGTGCTCGCCGTCGAGGAGCCGGTCGAAGAACTCTGCTGCCTGCTCCTCGTCGGACTCCAGCGCCTTCAGGTAGACCGAACCTCCGACGCTGGAGCTCAGGCGAATGGGCGCCCCGCAGAGGCGCGCTGCGAACCGAGTCGCCGACGCGATCCTTGGGTTGTCCTCAAGCCACGCGAGCGACTGAGCGACGGTCGGGTAAAGCGATTTCAGAATAAGACCGCTGTCCCATGTCCACGACAATCTGACCGCGGCGGCGAGCTTTGTGACGTCGGTGCGCCCCTGCCACTTGAGAACGTCGGAGAAGTTCCGGCTGACGCCCTGGTCGATGGTCCGCATCGCCTCGTTGGGCGCGTCGGTGACCACGACCGAGTCGAACGTGACGCCGGATTCGACGCACGCGAGTAGGCGGTGCTGCCCGTCGAGAAGGGCTCCCCCGTTCAGGACGATCGCCTCTCCGTTGAGCTGCCAGTCTCCTGATCGCATGTCGTGTGCGTACCGGGCGACAGTCCCCCGGCGCACGCTGCGGTTGATCCTGTTCAGCCCCAGCCACTCGCGAGCGAGTGCGGGCGTCACCTCTTTGATCTCAACGTTCATGGTCAGTCCTCCCATGCCGAGAGTACCTCGGCGATCGTCGGTGTCTCGTGCGTTCCGTAGGCGGGCGTCCAGTAGGAGTGCGGCCCGTCGTGGTCGCCGCGCAGGTCGCGCTCGAACTGCGGCCCGTCGTGGTCGCCACCGCCGGCCAGATCCTCGAACACGTCGGCGTAGTGCTTTGCGACGTAGCGCGCACCCTCACCCGCGCGCCGCCTCTTGGTCGCGATGCGGTCGCACTCCCGGCACGCCCTCTTGCCGCGCGGGCTGGTGTACGTGTTGCCCTCGCGCTCGTGCCCGTTGCGGCACGTGTCGGTCCGGGGGCTCATGCCGGGGGCTTTCTTGGGTGGAGCGTCACCTCGAGGCGTTCATAGACGGATATCAACTGCCGAGGTCCCACATCGCAGTAGATGAGAGGGACTCCCCCGATCGAGACCACGACGGACGCGACCTCGACTACCCCTCGGCCGGTCCGATTGGCGGCGAGCTCCACGCCGTGATCGACAATGCGCCTCCACTCGTCGCGGGAAGTCGTCCACAAGGGCACGACCTCCCACTCCCCGACGACCACGTCGTAGAAGATCGAGCGAGGGCGGCGCACCAAGTTGTGCGTGCGGCTCTCGATTCCGATGGTCCACTCCTCGACGGGGTTCATGCCTCACCGCCGAGGTACTCCTCGGCGAGCACGTCGGCTCTGTGATTGAGGTGCGATGCGTCATCACGCAGGTCAGCGATTCGGGCGGACGCGGCAGCCTCCGGGCTCGCGTACCAGGTGAAGTACGGAGACGCCGCGACGGCCGTTCCGTCGTTGGAGCGGCTGTAGGTGCCCCTCCCCGTCCTGATCGTCTTGGGCGTCACGACCTTGACGTCGGTTTCGTCTGTTGCCTCGTCCCACAGGGAGAACGAGTAGAGCGTCTGGCCCACCTCGACGGGGTTCATGCCTCACGCTCCAGGTGCTCGCGTGCCTCGCGCTCGGCGGCGTCGGCCACGGAGCCCATCTCCCCGAGCTGGCGGAAGAGCTGGTGGTTCACCCGCCGCAGGGAAGCCACATCGCCGTGGAGGCGCGCCACCTCCGCGCGAAGCTGCAGGATGAGCGACTCGTCCTCAGTGAGTTCTAGGGCTAGCGTCTTCCAGCGGTCCGCCTCCCCTTCCCAATAGAGCGCGTGGTTCTTCCAGTCGTCACGCGATCGCTCGGCTGCCGTGAGGCGCACTTCCCACTGGCTCGGAATGGCTCGCACCTCGGCGATCTCGTCGGGGGTCATCGCTCACCCCGGAGGGCGGCGGTGAGGTCGGCACGGAGCGCGAGGTTCTCGCGGGCGAGGCGGGTCCTGTCGGCGAACAGGGCCAGGTTGGCCTTGTGCGTGCCGTCGCGCTCGATGATGAGGCGCTTCACGGTGCAGCGCAGGTCGCCGATCACGGCATAGAGCCGCTCGATGACCTGGGCCGCCTCGACCAGTCGATCGTTGAACAGGTTCGCCGTCTGGCGGTCGCTCATGGACTTCATGGTGTTACTCTCCCCGTCATCTGGCCCGGTCCCCGTCATCGCCTAGGCAGCGGTGGGGGCCGGGTCGGTTGCGTTCTCGTAGAGGTCATCGACGCTGACGCCGAGAACCTGAGCGATCCGGCCGAGCACGTTGGCGCCCGTCTCGTGGGTGCCCTGCTCCGTGCGGCGGATCGTGTCCTCGGACACACCGACCGCGACGGCCAGGACACGCTGCGACATGCCGGCGGCCTTGCGCGCTTCGCGGATTCTCTCGGTGCTCACGTTCATGCGGCGATCGTATACCCGCATATCTGCCGGTGTCAAGCCGGGGGCCAGCGAAAGCAGGTAGCACTACGGGCCGTAGCGGCGACTCCCGGCACCACGCGCCACTTCTACGGCGGGTCGGCAGAAAGGTGGCGCGGCGCTGTACCGCGAGACAATGTGCCGCGGTACAGCCGCTCAGCGCGCACGCGGCGCATGGCGAGGTAGGTCAGCAGGTCGGCGACCTCCTCGCGGGCTTCGGCGTCGAACCAGTGCAGGGGACGGGTGAGCCAGTCGCCGTCGTGCTCCTTGCAGCCCGCGAGGTACCGCTGACGGATCAGTACGTCCAGTCCGTCCGGGCGGCGCAGGATGCCTTGCGCCTCGCGCAGAGCGTCGTCCAGGTGCGCTTCGATCTCCGGCCACATGGCGGCGGCGTCGTGATCCCCCTCGCTCACTTCACGCCTCCATGTCCAGTCAGTCGGCGAGGAAACCCACTCCTACCGGCGCACGATGAACACGACGGCGCAGACGATTCCGAGCACGATCAGGATGGTGAGCAGGTCCATCAGTTCTCCTCGTTCGGGAACAGGTAGGTGGCGACGCCCGAGACGGCGGCGATGACCGTCCCGGCCAGGACGGACGCGCTGAACGCGACCTCCCCGGAGACCCAGCCGGCGAGCGGCAGGGCGAGGAACGGCACGATGAAGGCGGCGATCGCCTTGCGGTACTTGGCCAGGTTGCTCATTGATGCTCTACCTCCGTAGTGACTTGACGATGGTTCGTGCCGACCCGATCCCGAAGCCCGCCGCGCGCAGCCGGCGGATCACGGCCGAGTCGTTCCGGTTGGGGACGTTGCCCTGGTGGCCGGAGCGCAGGGCGGCGACGATCTGTCCGACCGACCGGGGGCCGAAGCCCGCGAGTGCCAGGCGCTCGGGAAGGGTGATGAGGTCGATGGGCTCCTCGGGCCGGGGGGCGTTGACGATGGTCGCCATCGCGGCATCCCCCGGACACTTCGTGGACGTGTTATCCCGGTGCCCCCGCAGGTCGCCCGCCTCGATCAGATCGGCCAGCTTCCACACCGCGCTCCGCTGGCGCTCGCTCGGGGGCGTCGTCGAGTAGTCGCCGATCAGCGCGACCGAGGGCTCGTGGTTCTTGCCGGGCGAGTGAGCGGCGAGCGCGTGCCCCCGGCCCTCGTACACGCCGCCCCACACGTCCACGAGGTACCCGTAACCGATGTCATTCCATCCGCGCGACGGCCCCATGTGGAACGCCTGGATCTGCCGTACCGTCTGCGTGTTCGGCCCCGTGGTGTGATGCACCCACAGGTCCACGCCCGCCGGCCAGTTGACGGCGACGCGCGAGCGGGGCGGGGCCGCTCCCCACTCCTTGCGGCTCACGATTCGCACGGGTGCCTCCTTCATCGCAGGGATTCGCAGTCGAACGGTATCAGCCGGGCCTGGTATGCCTCGCGCTGCTCGAGTGACCGTCGCCGCGTCTGCACGTACGACTCGTCGGCCGTGTCCGGCACCACGCGCAAGCTGCCCTTGAGCACGCTGATCGACTCGGCGTTGTCGAAGGCCAAGTAGGCGCGGATGAAGTTCCCGCGCTCGCAGGAGGACACGGTGATGTCCACCCGCCTCTGATCGTCCCACGAGGAGACGACCTGCACCGCCACGATGGCGATGGCGAAGATCGCCATGAACACCACGATGAGGCGACGCGGGTGCGCGCTCATCACGCGCCGCCGAGCTGTGTCGCTGCGATCAGCACGGAGACCACCAGCATCACGAGCCCGGCGGCGATGGTCCACAGCACGCGCTGGATCGCCTCCAGCCGGTCGGCGAGCACCTTGGTCCGCTCCGATAGCAGGGGGATCTGATCCACCTGCACCGACATCTTCACGACCTCTCTCTCGACGTGGTCAAGGCGCCACGACAACTCCCCCGCACGCGGCGTATCCGGGTTCGGGCTCACAGCTTCTTGACCCCCACGTGGATGTGGTCGTGGTGGCCCGGAGTGCGCCATCCGACCTGGTAGCGGTAGCCGCCGATGGTCAGGTTGTGCCACTGGCCGGGCTTCAAGTTGGGGTACCCGAGGCCCGCCATGATCTTCTTGAAGGCCGCGTCGCCGGCCGAGCCGGAGGTGGCGAGGTCCACGGCGTATGAGGACTTGGAGCCGGTCCAGTGGTCGGAGACGCCGCCGGATGCCGTCATCTGGCGATCGCGCTTCTGGCTCGAGACGGTCAGGCCGCTGAGTCGTGCGATCGCCAGGGCCGGGGCCTCCGACCCGCCCCAGCCGCCACCGGGAGTCGTGAGCCCGCCGACCGGCTGAGCCGCTCGGGTAGCCTGGGCGCCCACGTTCTGAGCCGCCCGTGGAACGGCAGCAGCGACGAGCTTCTGGATCTCCCTGGAGTAGTTCGCTCCGGGCATCTGCCCCCGCAGCACGCGCTGGCGGGTGGCGTTGAGGATGCCGTAGAGGCGCTTCGCGTCGATCTGGACGCCTTCGGGAATGCTCGCCGAGGCGGCGGGAGGAACCGCCCCGGCGTCGGGGGCTGACCGTCCCCCGGACTGTCCCGGCTGGTAGCCGGAGAGAATCTTGGTGACGTAGGCGTTGGTCTCGCGGTACGACTGGGACACGGCCCACGGCTTGCCCGAGTTGTAGACAGCCAGCGCGTCTCGCGGGTTGCCGTACTTCTTGAGCAGCGAGCCGAGGTGCTTTGCGCCGTAGTCGAGCTGTCCCGCAGGCGTCGAGAGGTTCGCCCTCGGGTGCCACTTGGGCACCACCTGGGTCAGGCCACGGGCGCCCGCCCCGCTCACGGCGCCCGCGTTCCAGTTGCTCTCGGCCGTGATGAGCCGGCGGTAGAGCGCGGGATCGACGCCGTACTTCTTGGCGTAGGAGTCGGCGAGCGCCCCGTACTGCGCGACGCTCATGGGTTGTTCCTCTCGCGCTTGCGCTCTAGCTTCTTGGCGTCCCGAATGAACGCGCGCATGAGCGCCTCGCCTTCCTTGCGGAGCATCGCGTCATTCTGATCGTAGGTCGGGATGCCGAACGGCGCGGTGTAGATGTTGATTGAGGACTGCTTGCGGCCCTGGCGCTCGGACTCCTCGAAGTACAGCGACTCGTTGCGGGGCTTGCCCGCCTTGCGGTTGAAGAAGTCGGTGGCGAGGTCAAGGGGCGAGACGGTGTCGAAGGGCCTACGCCCGCCAGCCCAGACGCGCTCGAGGACGCTGATCTGGGCGGGGATCGCCGCCCTGACGATCGCGTCCCCGAACGGTATGCGAAGGCGCTGGCGGCTCGGACGTAGGGTGACCTCGTTGAACGAGGTGGGGTCCTGGCCGTACTTCGCCGTTCCGGGCGGCGCGACGATTCCCTGCCCGAAGTTGTTGGTGCCGGACGCTTGCGCGTAGGCCAACTGGATGATCGGCATAACCCAGCCGACCGCCTCCTCGGCCGTCGCCCCGACGCGGTTCTTCTCGCCGAGCGCGGCGAGCGCGGGCGCGAGGGTCTGGAAGGGGTTGAGCCCCCACGTCGGGACGGCCATGCCGCCGATCTGGAGGGCGCCGCGCTCGTAGTACTCGAGCCATGAGTCGTCCGGGTTGATGCCCGCCTTGGCGGCCTCGCCGAGGATGTTCAGGGCCGCCACCCGAACGGGGTGTCGGAATGGCATGACGAACGTGAGGCGAGCGATCACCCGCAGCCACGAGTAGAAGGGGAAGATTCGCTTGGCCCAATCGCGCTCGAACTTGTTGAACTTGCGGTAGTCGCCCATGAAGAACTCGACGTCCCGCGTGATCTTGCGGGCCATCGCCTCGGGCATGTTGTTGATCGCGGCGACCATGTCGGCTTCGCTCATCTTGCGGAAGCGCCCGCCCTCATCGCGGATCGCCCTCTTGGCTGAGGACATGTAGGCGGAACGGCGCCAGAACTCCTCCATGTGGCCGTTGATCTTGAAGCCGAAGGCGAGGAGGCGGGGAACGTCGCCTCCGGTGAGGTCGTCAACGAACGTGTCCCTGATGGTGCTCGGGCTGCGCTCCTCCATCGCCTTGCGGAGCGCCGGCCGGTTGCCGCGCACGATCGAGGTGAGGTTCGGTCCGGCCAAGATGATGTACTGGAGGCCCATGCCGAACATGTTGTTGACGTACCAGCGAGGCGACAGAGCGAGCAGCCCGCCCTTCCAGTACGTGAGCCCCTTGTCGTAATACTTCAACTTCATCATGGACTCGGTCCACACGTCGGCGGCGGCCTTGGAGATCGCGACGTAGTCTGACGCCTTGGCACCGTCCGGCAGCTTCTTCACGAACAACTCGCGCGCTGCGTCCTCGGGGAGCCACTTGCCTTCTGGCAGCTCGTCCAGCTTCGCAATCGCCTTCTCTAGATTGCCGACGTGGACGAGCCGCACGCGCTGAGAGTCGGAAGCCGAGAGCATCGTCATCCGGTCAGCGGTCAGCCACTTGTTGGTCACGGGGTCGCGGTAGGCGGCCATGTTCAGGAGCTCGTTGAGGGCGGGACGACTGATCCGGCCCGTCCAGTTCTGCATCGCGCGGGCGTGCTGGTGGACGAGCAGGTGAGGCGACATGGTGATGTTCGCCACGGACTTGAGGCGCCCCTCGGAGCGGCGAGCCTGGTCTGGACCGGTCATCCTTCCGCCCGTTCGCGCCCCGGTCGTCCCTGCCCGCTCGTCGATGACCTTGTCCGGCGTGTAGACGCCGCGCGTTCCGACGAGCTCGGGGCGGCGTGGGCTGGTGAAACCGAGCGCGTCGCGCTCCAGCTTGGCTACCTGCTTCGCGTAGTCGTCACGCGAGCGAGTGGCTGCGCTGATCCTTCTGCCGGATGCTCCTTCGGTCTTGAGGCGCACCTTGTACCGCTCGCCCTGCCCCTTGAGGATCGCGCCGTACTGCTTGCCCTGGCCGGGAGTGATCCCGCGAGGACGGGGCTCGCCGGGCGACTTGACGCGCTTGGTCTTGGGCGGCACCCCGCCCCTTGTGTCGCGCGGGGAGAGGATCTGCGGCCTGCGGCGGGGGGACGTGGGGATCTGGGCTGCCCCGCTGAGACGGGCCTTCCCCTTGCCTGCCCCCTCGCCGGCGCGGTAGACGCGGTCGATCGTCTTGCGCGTCGCGACCTTGCCCTGCTCGGCCTTCAGCACCGCATCGGCGACGGCGAGCTTCTCGCGCGACTTCTTGATCTGCGGAGTGACCAGGGTGGAGTCCTTGCGGACGGCGGCGACGCGGCCCTTTGTCGCCTTCGTGTGATTGGCGAGCTCTCCCTTCAGCCGCTTGACCTCGGCGGCGTTGCCCGCTGCCTGCGCGACGGCGATGCGCTTCTTGATGATGAGCGTCTTGCGTCGCGCCTTGACGGTGACCTTGCGGATGGCGTCGCCGCCCCACTTCTGACCGGCGATCCCGATGGCCGAGTCCCTGGTGGCTGTGCGTGTGACGGTCTCGGCCGTGATGACCTTCGCATCGACGCTGCGAGCCTGCGCGTCCTTGTTCAGCGCGCGTGCCTCCTTGACCGCTGCCGCCACGCGGCGAACGGCCGGGATGCTCATGTCCGTGAGGTCGAGCAGCTCGCGAGGAATCTGAGCGATGACGTCAAGCTGCGCGCGGGAGTTCTCGAAGCGCGGAGGGGGGTCGCCCTTGGCGCGCGCCTGGTTGATCCGCTCCACCTGGCGCCCGCGCGAACCGGAGACGTAGTCATCGCGCAGTGCCTCGGCGGTCAGTCCACCGCGCTGCCGAGTCCCGCGGTAGACCTCGCCGAGCATGTCCTTGGTGTGGAGCGCCCATGCCGCCTCCTCCACGGAGATCCCGCGCGGCGGAGATCCGGGGGGCGTTCTGCTCTTGAGCCTGGCGATGGCCGACCTGCGCCTGCCGGTCTTCGCCTCTGCCATCGAGCGGGCGGTAGCAACCTCAGCGAGGGCGTCAGAGATGTCGATGAGTTCGCGGGTGGCACGCTTGTCTGACCGATCCATCTTCGACTGCGCGGTGAACGGACGTGTGACTCTCCCGCTGGCGCGGGCGAGCGGACCTGCTGCGCGCTCACCGACCGGGGCGGCTGCAACCTGGCGCCTCTCGGCCATGCGCTCTACCCGCGGGACGACCGTGGAGCGAAGCCGGTCTGCTGCCTTCTGGCGCGCGCGGGCCGTGATGTCGGACGAGTAGGCGGGGCGCTCGACGAGGACGTTGCGGACCCCGCCGGGAGTGCCGCCCTCCTCGGCGCGCGCGAGGGTCGTCTGTATCTCGCGCGGCGGGCGATACCTGCCGCCCGGCCCCTCCAGGATGTTTCTGCCGGTGACCTTGCTGAAGGCGAGGCGCTCGTCGGCGGGGAGGATCGAGAGAGCCCGTGATGCCCGGAGACCTGCCGCGGAATCGGGAGCGACGGCACGCACGGAACGCTGCGCAGCTGACGGTATGCGGCCGACGGCCCCCTTGGCGCCCGCAGCGTCGAGCAGGTAGTCGAGCGGCTCGTTGTAGAGCTGGTTTGCGAACGTGCCCCACTGGCCTTGCACAAGCGGGGTGTACCGACGCTTGTAGTCGTCCGCGATCCCACGGCCAGCGGCGGCGACATGCCTGCGGGACTGCTCGGCGGCGGGACCGTAGACCGGGAGGCGAAGGAGGTCGGCGCCCGCAATGGCGACCTCTGCTCCGAGCTGCATCTGGGCGGGGACGCTCAGGAGCATGTCGAGCCCGCCCCTCGCGAAGTTCCTCAGAAGCCCTCCTGGGCTCTTGCCGTCGCCGTCCGTGAGGTTGCCCGCTCCGAGCAGGGGGCTGAGGCCGGCCGTCTGCAAGCGGAGCTGGTCCTTCTTCTCCTTTATGCGCTGGGGGAGATCGGCAGAGAGTTCGGCGTTGATGCGATCGAGCTCGGCGTTCGCCCGGTTGAGCGCCGCGACGTTGCGCGGGACGGCGGGACCCATGACGGGGCGCCTCGCCTGCCTGACCTCGCTGCGCACCGTGCGCGTCACCGTGCGCGTCACCGCTGGCGCTGCCGCCTTGGTGGTTCTGCCGACGCCCCTGACGGCCTTCACCAGGGACGGCTCGGTCTTCTTGGTGACCTTCTTCTTGGGCGGAGGAGCCAGGAACCCGCTGAGTGGGTTGAATCCCGAGGGCACTAGAAGCGCCCCTTCCAGCTCTTGTCATTGCGCCGTCGGGTAACGTAGTCCCGCATCCAGATGTACAGGTTGGGGTCCTGCTGCTTGAGGACGTTTCCTATCTCTGCCCACCAGCTAGGGAAGTCGGAGAGCGACGAGGGCTGGTTCTTGCGGAGGAACCTGACGAGCTGAGGGATGGCCTTGGCAGCATCATTTTCGTCGATGAGATCCTTCCCGATCGCGTCGGCCAGATCCTTCTGCACGTCGAACGGGTCGGCGCCCTTCTTCTTCTTCGTCGTCGTCGTGCCGCCCGTGCCCGACTTGCGCTTGATCCAGATGTTCCCGTCAGCGCCGCGGGTGATCTGGAACTTCTTCTTGTCGTACCTGGCGGGAGGCTTCGGCCCGAACCTTTCGTAGCCCTTGTCCTGAAGGGTCGAGACGCGCCAACGCCCCTGCGCGTCCTTGGTGGACGTGCCCCCTCCGCCCCCTCCGTCCGGAGGCGTAGGCTCGTTGCGGAAGCTGCCGTCTGGCAACCTGACGAATCCGTCTGGAACGGGAGCAGACGACTCGGCGGAGTCATCGGCCTGGCCCGCTCCGAACTTGGAGGAATCGAGACCGAGGCGTCCGGCGGCTATGGCCGCGTTTGTCTGCGCGTTCCATGCGCTCGTGGCCTCGGAGACCCTGTTGTGGCGGGCGTCCTCGGCGAGCTTTGCGGCGTCCTGCTGCGCCCCGAGGATGAACTCGTCGATCTTCATGCGGGCTTCTGAGCGCCGGGTGGCGTAGACCGCCGGCAGCCCCGCCTGCATGTCGGCGTACGCCCGGATGTACGCCTGGGACTGCGTGTTCGGCTGGAGCGTGTTCAGCGCCGCCTGGGACTGAGCGGCCTGGAGCATGGCGCTCGAGCGACCGACGTTGCCTTCCCGCGCGGCCTGCGAGAGGTAGGCGGTCGGCGACACGGCGATGGCGCCGGGAGTGGTCGGAGCGACCTGCGGGCCTGCCGCCCCCTCTGCCGCTGCGCCCATCGCCCCGCCGACGACCCCCTGGACGTTGGCGAGGTACTGCTGCTGGAGAGCCGGGTTGAGTCCCGGCTGCGACGGGTCCACTCCGGTGAGCCCCGTCAGGGCGCCCTTCAGCCAGTCTCCCACCTTCTGCGCCTGGGCGAGGTGCGACGCCTCATCCCGGTCGATGCCGGTGAGGATGCCCTGGGCCGAGGGGAAGTCCGCGTACTCCGGGTAGGTGTTGGGTCCGGGGGCCGCACCGGCCGCACCGGGGGAACCTGGCGCACC
>Ga0163152_10006603_pt1 | contig 13038 bp, 8 predicted proteins | sample OliLakLV19MP8IB2_FD_148635 | JGI IMG/M metagenome (GOLD analysis project Ga0163152, IMG submission 148635) | Freshwater microbial mat bacterial communities from Lake Vanda, McMurdo Dry Valleys, Antarctica - Oligotrophic Lake LV.19.MP8.IB-2 | ecosystem: Environmental > Aquatic > Freshwater > Lake... | reverse complement strand
TGCCCGGCGCCGGCGACAAACAATAGTGTGCGCTCGGCGCCGGGCATTTGATCCAGCGCTTCGAGCAGTCCGGCCAGGCAAGCATCGAACACCGAGACTTGCGCCGCGTAAGCGCGGCGCAGCGCGAGCAACTCATCGGGATCAGGCGACAGTTCGTATCGCCCAGGCGGTGGCGCCACGCCAACGCGGCTGAGTGCCGCGATCTCCGCTGCCAGATGCGCGCGTTCGTCGGCGCCACTCGCGTCTTCGCGCTCGAGGTAGCGTTCACGGTACTCCGGCGGAGCGTCCCAACAATTCAACAGACTCGATGTATGCGCCCACAACAGGTAGGGCTCTTCGGCCGCATCGAGTCGATCCAACACTTGCGAAAAGAACTCCGCCAGTTGCGTGCCGGCGATGTCAGCCGCCGCGCGGACCGGCCGCGACGGATCGAGTCGCACGATTTCGCGAAAGTCAGCCGCCGATGGATGCTCGGCGACGCGCGGCTCATCGGTCACCAGCGTCGTATTGACACCGGCGCTCGCCAGCCGGGCGGCCAACCCATCGCCTGCCGGCAATCGATCGTCGGGCACGGCCGCATGCGCGCCGCGCCAGAACGAGCGATACAAACGATCCAAGCGGGGCGAATCGACGAGCGCGTGATCGAACACAAATCCCTCGGCTGCCAAACGATTAACGGCCGGCGTGTTGATCCACGAGTTGCCGTACGGTCCGGCAAACCCCGCCTGCCAGCCATCGATTACCAGACAGATCGCGTTCTTAGACTCAGCCAAAGGCGTGCGCCTCGCGTGCGAAATGGGGGGAACTTTGCGCGTCGCCAGCGCGGCAATCGCAGCGATTGCGCCGATGCTCGCGAGGATGACGGCCGCGCAGCGGACACCCGGACTCGCCCCCCCGAATGTGTAGCTGCAATCAGCCGGTTGTACAGAAAACAAGCCATGTTTCACAGAGGCCCCGGACCGACAGGGTGCCCACTGGGCGCAAGCCAACGCCTACCGGCACCGTGACTTTTAGACCGCACGCAGGAAGCCCCGCCGCGCAAGCGATCGAGAAACCCCAATGCAAACCCGCCTGTTGGATTTCGCCGCGCTGGCAGAGTCATCCGAAAAATGGAACGACCTCTGGCAGCGCAGCTCGACCACAAATCCGGCAGTGCGCGCCGAGCCGATGACCGCCTGGCTCGATTGCTTCGCCACACGCGACGCGTTGCGGGCGATTGTGATCGAAGACGCTGGCCAGTTCGTCGCCGGGCTGCCGCTGGTGCTCGGCATTGCACCGAGCAAGCGCGCCGTCGACCGCCGCTTGACCCGCGACGATCTGGCGAACACCAGCCCGGGCGACCGCCTCAATCTCGCCCCGTCCGCGGCGCGCTCGCTGCGCGGCGGTCGCTTGATCGCTCGGCTGCCGAACAATCATTGGTGCTGCTGCGGCGACCTGCTCGTCGATGCAGCCATCGATCAGTCCACCATCGCGGTCCAACTGGCCACGGCGATTCGCGCCTTGCAACCGACCATCCTTTACGGAGAAGGTCTCCTGACCCGCACGCCGCGCTGGCAGGCGCTGGCGGCAGAACTTGCCAGGCAGCAGTTTTCGGTCGAAGTCCGCGATCAATGGCGCGTGGGGCTGGTCGACATCGGTTCCGATTGGAAGGCCTACGAGGCCAGCCGTTCTCGCAATCATCGTCGCAAGATCAAGGTCAGCTTCGATCGTCTTGACGAAGCTGGCGGCGGTCTGCTTCAGCTATACGACCGGCTGGATCCGGCAGAAGTCGAAGCCATTGTCACGCGTGGATTTGAAGTCGAGCAGCGCAGTTGGAAATCGACCAGAGGCATCGCGGTGATGCACGAGCCGAGGGTGCTGGAGTTCTACTGTCGGTTGCTCCGTGCGTTGGCCGCCACGGGCTGTGCGCGGTTGTCGTTTCTCGAGGTGAACGGCGAGCCGGCGGCCTTCGAATGTGGCTTCGCCGCCAAGGGAGTCTACTTCTGCCCGAAGGTTGGCTACGACGAGAAGTTCGCGGCGATCTCGCCCGGTCAGTTGATCCGCGCGCTCCTCTTCAAGCGCTTCAGCGACGAGGAGAGCTGTCATCTGGTCGACTTCAGCGGACCGCTGGTCGATGCCACCTCGAAATGGGCCACGCGCGATCAATACGTCGGCCGGCTCGTGGCGGGGCGCGGCTTGATTGGGCAGGTGGCCGTCACAGCCTTCCGCACCGCGCGATCGCTCTACCGCCGCGCCCGTCGCAAACCAGATCAAATCTTCGGCGATGACATCGAAATCCGGCCCGGCCCCGGCGAACGCCAACCGAGCGAGCCGCGCAAAAAGCGACCGGCCGCCGAACCCGCCGGCGCCCAACAATCGAGAGGCGATTGACCGATGAGACCTTTGCGCGTTCTGAACGCTTCGCAGAACTACTATATTCGTGGCGGCTCCGACCGCTACTTTTTCACGCTGACCGAACTGCTCGAGCGGTACGGCCACAGCGTGATACCGTTCAGCACGCGGCAGCCGCAGAACGAGCCCAGCGAGTGGGAGCGGTACTTTCCGCCCGGTGTTAATTTCGCTGAACCCGGCGCGCGTGACCTGGCGCGCTTCGTCTACTCGGGGCAGGCTGCCGAGGCGCTCACGCGCCTGCTGAATGATCACCCGGTCGATGTCGCGCACCTGCACATCTATTACGGACAGTTGACCGGCGCGATCTTCGCCCCGCTGCGCGCGGCCGGCGTGCCTGTCGTGCAAACGTTGCACGACTTCAAGATCGTCTGCCCCGTCTATTCGTTGCTGTCGCACGGCGAGATCTGCGAAGCCTGTCAGGGGCATCAGTTCTGGCGCGCCACGGCCAAACGCTGCAACCGCGGCTCGCTGAAGCGCAGCCTGCTGAGCACGGTCGAATCGTACGTAACCCGCGCGCTGGGCGCAGTTGACGCCGTCGATCGGTTCATCTCCGTCAGCGACTTCCAGCGCGCCAAGCTGGCCGAATTGGGCGTCCCCGCCGAGAAGCTGACCACCATCCGCAACTACGCTGACACGACCGGCATTGAACCCGTGCGCGAGCAAGGTGAATACATGCTGTACTTCGGCCGCATCGAACGATTGAAGGGCATTATCACGCTCGTCGAGGCCGCGGCCCGCGCGCGAGAAGTGCCGTTGCTGTTGGTCGGTCGCGGCGAGGCCGAAGCCGAGGTCCGCGACTTGATCACCGCCCACGGGCTGCGGAATGTGCAACTACTCGGCTTCAAGCAGGGGGCCGAGCTGCAGCAATTAATTCGCGGTGCGATCGCCACGCTGATCCCCTCCGAAGGCTACGACAACTGCCCGCTGGCGGTGCTCGAATCGTACACACACGCCAAGCCCGTGCTCGGCACGCGCATGGGGGGCATTCCCGAACTGATCGATGATGGCCTCGATGGCTTCGTCGTTCCGCCCGGCGACGTCGAGGCGCTCGCCGAACGGTTGAGCTGGTTCAACTCACATCGCCGCGAGGCAGTCGAGCTGGGGCTAACGGGTCGCGAGAAAATCGAGCAGCGATTCAGTCCTGAAGTCCACTACGAGCAGGTGCGAGAAGTTTATCGGCAGGTGCGCGCCGACGAGCGGGCCGACCTGCGCGAGCAAGGCACTGCGGCACCGTCGGCTGCAGAGTTGCCGTTCGAGATCAACGAACCATGTGAACCGGTAGAGGTCGCCTAAACGATGAGCTACACGATCACTAGTGATTCCGCGAATCCGCTGGGCAACGTCGGACTGATCGATCCGGCGGATGTCGCTGTCGTGCCCGTGCTGGCTCCCGTCGCGGTCCCGGCACCACCGACGCCGACGCCGGTTCCGCTCACCCGGCATGCGATCGCGATCCTCGGCACGCGCGGCATACCGGCCTGCCACGGCGGCTTCGAGACCTTTGCCGAGCGCCTGGCCCTGCACCTGGTCGATCGCGGCTGGCTCGTCACGGTCTATTGCCAGGACGAGCGCGATGGCGACGTGCTCGAAAGCGAGTACCAGGGCGTGCGGCTTATCTCTATCCCCGAGCAGCGCGCCGGCGCCGCGGGCACGGTCGTCTTCGATTGGAAGAGCACGCAGCGTGCGGCCCGTGAACCGGGGCTCGTGCTCACGCTGGGTTACAACACGGCGGCCTTCACCACCTGGTATCGGCTGCGGCATCGCGCCAGCGTCATCAACATGGACGGCCTCGAGTGGCAGCGCGGCAAGTGGGGACGCGGAGCCCGTGCCTGGTTGCGCTTGAACGAGTGGTTCGCCTGCCGACTGGCCGATCACCTGGTGGCCGACCATCCGGAGATCGCCCGCTACCTGTCGATCGTCGCTTCCCGTTCCAAGATCACGATGATTCCCTACGGCGCCGACGCGGTGACCGACGCCGATCCGCGCCGCGTCGAGGAGCTGGGACTTGCGCCGCGCGGTTACGCGCTCGTCGTCGCCCGGCCCGAGCCAGAGAACTCGCTGCTCGAGATTGTCTCGGCGTTCAGCAAGTGGCCGCGCGGCATGCAGCTCGTGGTGCTGGGCAAGTACCGCCCCGATGAGAATGCCTATCAGCGGAGCGTGCTCGAAGCGGCCAGCGACGAAGTCGTTTTCCCCGGCGCGATCTACGATCGCACCACCGTGGCGGCCCTGCGCTACTTCGCGCGGGCATACATCCACGGGCACACGGTCGGTGGCACCAATCCAGCGCTGGTCGAGGCGCTGGCCGCCGGCTGCCCGGTATTCGCACACGACAACCGCTTCAATCGCTGGGTGGCCGGGCCCGAGGCCGCGTACTTCGGCAATGAATTTGCCTGCTCCGCGGCACTCGATGCGTTGCTTGACGACGCCGATCGACTCCATCAGATGAGCGACGCCAGTCGCGCACGGCACGCGGCCGCCTTCACCTGGGAGCGCGTGCTCGGCCAGTACGAAGCGCTTCTGGCCCCGTACGCCGAACTCCAGTCGGAATAGTTCGGGCGAATCGAAACTTGCGCGAACCTTTGCCAGGCCGCCACGCTCTGGTAGGCTTGCACTCTGCCGCGCCACGCCAGCGCGGTAGCGTCTCAATCCTTCCCTCAATCCCTGCCCTGGTACTCCGCGTCCCATGCCCACCGCCCAGCAGTTCTCGGTCCATCGAAGTGAGATTTCCGGCATCCCAGTCGAAGAATTGGCTCGGCAGTTCGGTACGCCGGTTTTTGTCTACGACGCCGCCAAAATCGTCGAACGCATCCGCGACCTGCAAGCCTTCGACGTCGTGCGCTATGCCCAGAAAGCCTGTTCGAATCTGGCCATCTTGGACCTGGTGCGTCGCCACGGCGCGCTGGTCGACGCCGTCAGCGAGGGAGAAGTGCGACGGGCGTTGGCCGCCGGCTACGTCGCCACAGGCGACCCACCGCCGATCGTCTACACGGCCGACATCTTCGATCGCGCGTCGCTCGACCTGGCCGTGCAGCTCGACCTGCACGTCAATTGCGGTTCGCCCGAGATGATCGATCAACTCGGCCAGCGCGCGCCGGGCAGCAACATCACGCTGCGGATCAACCCGGGCTTTGGCCACGGTCATAGTCAGAAGACAAATACCGGCGGCCAACAATCGAAGCACGGCATCTGGCACGAGCAATTGCCCGATTGCTTGCGACGCGCCGACCACTATGGATTGGCCGTCACCGGGCTGCACATGCACATCGGCTCGGGCACCGACCTGGCGCACCTGGCCCAGGTGGCCGGCGCCATGGAAGCAGCGGCCATCGAAGCGGGGCGCGGTCTGCACATGATCAGTCTCGGCGGCGGCTTGCCGATTCCGTACCGCGCCGGGCAAGAGTACGTCGACCTCGACGCCTACTTCCAGCTTTGGGACAGCACGCGTCGCCGGCTGGCTGACCGCTTCGGCCATGCCCTGCGACTGGAAATCGAGCCCGGTCGCTACCTCGTCGCCGAAAGCGGCTATCTCGTCAGCGAGATCCGCACCATCAAGCGAATGGGCGAGAACACCTTCTACCTGGTCGACGCGGGCTTCAACAACCTGGCTCGTCCGATCCTCTACGGGGCGTACCATCCGATGTCGATCTGCCGCGCAGCCGCCGGCTCAGCCAACGGCGCGACCGGCGACGCGCCGCTTGCCGAAGTGATTGTCGGCGGCCCGCTCTGCGAGTCGGGCGACATCTTCACGCAAGAAGAAGGGGGATTCGTCAGCCACCGCGAGCTGCCCGCCGCGCGTGTGGGCGATTTCCTCGTGATCGAGTGCGCGGGGGCCTACGGCTTTGTGATGGGCTCAAACTACAACTCGAAGCCGCTGGCGGCCGAGGTGCTGATCGACGGCGGCCGCAGCCATTTGATTCGCGAGCGCCAGACCTTTGACGACCTGATCCGCGGCGAACGCATCCCTGGCTAGCCGAGCAGCGCCGCAGCGTGCTTGCTTCATCGGGCTCGCGGGGCGATAGTTTCACAATCGCTGCCTCGTCATCGAAACTGCCGCCGGAACCGAGGTGTGCGCTCGAGCCCACATTGATGGATGTCTTTAACCGCAAATTAGCTTTGCCCGCTCACTTCAACCAGGAGCGATTTCTGTTATGAGCACTACTTTGGACCCGACACGCATCCTGCAGCAAACGACCGCGGCCGACTCACAGGAACGGCAACGGGTTATCGAATTGGCCAACACGCCTGAAGCGCGCGAGCTGCGCGTGAAACTGGCGGCCGCGTATCGCATTCTCGCCCGCAAGGGATTGGATGACGGCATCGCCGGTCACATCAGCCTGCGCATCCCAGGGGCGCCGGAGTACTTCTGGGTCAACCCGTTCGGCATGCTCTTCAGCGAGGTCCGCGCCGACAATCTGCCGATCGTCAATCACGACGGCGAGATCATCGACGGCTGGCCCGTCATCAACCGCGCCGGCTTCTGCATTCACTCGGCCATTCACCGGGCGAGGCCCGAAGTGAACTGCGCCGTTCACACGCATCCGCCTGCTGGTAGCGCTTACAGTGCGCTAGGGATACTGCTCGATCCCTTGGATCAGACCGGCTGCTCGTTCTTTGAAGATCATGCGCTGTACGCTGAATACACCGGGATCGTAATCGAAGAGAATCAGGCCGGCTCGATCGTCGACGCGCTCGGCGACCGCCGCGCGCTGATCCTGGCGAACCACGGGCTGCTGACCGCCGCGGCAACCGTCGAGCAGGCGCTGATCGACATGCTCGACATGGAGCGCACCTGCGCGGTGAACTTGCGAGTGCTGGCCACCTCGATTCGCCCGCAAGTCCCGCCGCCGGAGATGGTTCGCCAAAGCCGGTCGGTGCTCACCCAACCCGGACGGTATCCGTTCCAATGGCAGGCACTCGTTCGCGAACTAGACCGTGTTGAAACCGACTACGACCCCTGGCGAGGGTAGATTGGCGTCCCCGCGCCGCGAACAACCGTACGGCTTGCCGCCCAACCCTGGCGAGGCCTGAGCCCTCAGATAGCTGAGCGATCGACACGCTTGTACGTCAGGGTTCTGCCGGCACGTCGATTCCCAGCTTCGCCAGGTGAGCATCGAGCGAGTGGCGAGCCCAGGGCAATGCCTGCTCGGGAGCATCGTCATAAGCTCGCGCCAACAGTTCGTCGAATGTCGTGGCGCCTTCGTCGTACACGCGTTTGATCTTTTCCTCCCGCCAGCGGCGGTGCTCAAGCTGCCTGGTGATGAACTCGCGCACCTCTCCCAACGGGTGGCCATGCGACGGAATGATCAGCTTGCAGTCCACGTCGAGCAGTCTTTCCAGGCTGCGCATGAAGGCCGCCATGTCGCCGCCAACGCTGCGCGAGATGACAATTGAGCCGGGGTTGGCCACCATGTCGCCGGCCAGTAGCGCCCCGGTCGATTCCTCCAGAAAGCAGAGATGACCGGGATCGTGACCCGGCGTGTGGATGCACCGCAATCGCCACTGGGGATCACGACCACTAACGAGAACCTCGTCGTCGTGCAGATGACGATCGATCGCAAAGGAAACTTGCACCGCCGTGGCCGCATGGGCCATGATCGGCGCCTCATACCTGCTGCGAAGTTCCTCCGCCGACGAGGTATGGTCGGGGTGCGAATGACTCAAGAGGATCCCCTCGACTTTTCCGCCCAGCTCGAGCAGATGGTCGATCTGGCGGATCAGGTGGTCGAGCTCCCGCGGGTTCTTGGCGGCCGGGTCGATGATGTACAGCGATTCCTCCCCGATGATGAGGCAGTTCGTGTGCGTCGCCGGCGGTAGCGTCGCGCTCTCGACCGGCACGAGGGTGATTCCGCGGCGAATCTCAAACCAGTTGTGCTCGCCCGGAGAGCGCTCCGTCCCGCGCGTCAGCAATCGAAGTGCGCTGGGCAGCCCGGCGGCCGCCAGTTGCCGTAGCGTGTAGGCCACGGGCGTGGAAATCCGCATCTCGCCGCGATGCCAGCGCGCCCGTGCCGCGGCCGGTGTGAGCCAATCGAGCCCGACGATCTCCCCTGCGATCAACTCTTCTTGCTGGTCGCCTCGCAATTGATGCAGAAAATACCGCGTGGCGAAGCGCACTGGAGCGAACGACGGAGTGAGCCACTCCCCCGCCGGCTCAAACTCTCGGGCATCGATCGACAGCGCATGTTCAGCGAGAAAATCGCTAAAGTTCAGGTTCTCCTTCAACAGATGGCGCCGAGCTTGCTGCAACTGGTCCCGCGGCGGAAGTGCCCCGCGCACGCAGAGCAGGCCGGTCTCCTCGAAGACCTCTCGCGCCGCCGCCTGGATCGCACGTGCGTCCGCTTCGCTGGTGGCATTGGCCACGCAGCGGACGCTTTCACCTTCTTGCAGTCGCCCCCCAGGGAAAACGTGGTGCCCCGCCATGAAGCGAAGCGCAGGGCTGCGCAGCGCCAGCAACACTTCCGGCTCGGCGTCACCGCGCACCAGAATGCAGGCGGCCGCTGATCGTGGTTCGGCAGGCATTGTCCTTGTGTCCTTCACGGCGGTTGACCGAATTCTTGCGAGATTCAAACGCAGACGGATCGAGAGTCTCAATCGACGACGCTCTTAGCGAAGCACGCCGTCCCCCGCATCGAGTATCTGTGAATTGGAGACAGAATTGCCGAGGGCTTCGTAGTGGTCGAACGTCCAAACGATCTGCTTTGTTTTTGGATCGAGCTCGATCAATAGCGGTTGCCCGGGGCCGGCGTGGCAATTGCCGATGACGTAATTACCGCCCGGCAGCACCTCGAGCGTTGTGACCCACGCCAGCGTGATCCCCGGCAGATCCGCTTGCTGGATTTGCCAGACGATTTCCTTCTGCGGTGTGACTTCGAGAACACCGTGACCGTTTCCGGTGGCGATCAATGTGTTGCCACTCGGCAGTCGCAGGGCCGCGAAGCACTTGTTGCCAAACGCCTCGGGACCATGCCCCGGTTTGGGTTCCTTGCCGAACAAGGGGACCGAGTATTCCCAGATCACCTTGCTCGCGGCATCGTACTCGCGCACCACGCCGTCCCCCTCGTGACAGACAAGATAGTGCCCACCCTTCAGCTTCCGCGCTAAGCGAGTGTCGGTGTGAGGATGGGGGTGGTCGACCTTGAGCCGGACTTCGTGCAGCAGTTTTCCGGCGCGATCAATTTCGATGATCCGCGCCGGCCCGCTCTCGGCAATCATGACGCGCCCCTCGCCGAGCGGCTGAAAGGAATGGACTTCCACCGGCTGGCCGGCATTGCCGTTGGAGATTGCCGAGTCGTACGTCCAGACGACCTTGTGTTGAGCGCGGTCAATCTCAACAACCTTGCTACTCCCCTGCTGCGTCATGATGTTGCCATCGGGCAGAACATGCACGTCATGAATCCCGCCCCAGGGCATTTGCCATTCAACCTTCCCGTCGCGTCCGACGATCACGAGCTTGTCGTTGCCTTGGGTGACAAGCCGGTGTTGCCCACTAGCGGGTGAGGCCAGAAGACTAGCGAGCGCTGCGGCAACCAGGCAGATACGAGGTTTCATGGGCATTTTTTGCTTGGGTGACGGACAGCGGTCCATCGAACCGCGGAAATCGGGCGACAGATGCAATTGTGGAATATAAAGGGAGTTCTAGGGTCGCAGCATCCCCGTATGCCCGCGCCCGGAGATTCCTGACGGCATTTCTTGTATTCTAGGGTCTGCTTTCTCTCGACCGCCACGGCGACCTCACACCCGCTCCGGCGAGTCCGCATTCCTCGCATGAAACCGCAGCCGCGCAATCGAAACTCGCTACGGCCAATGGTGCGGGGGTGTGCGCTTTTGCTAGCGGTCGGCGCCCTTGCCCCCATCGTGGCAAAGGGTGACGATTTCCCCGTTGTCCCGTCAGCGGTAGCCCCCTCGACACCGGCCCCTTCCGCGCCGGTCGATTTCCGCCGCGATGTGCAGCCGATTTTGGCGCAGCGCTGCTTTCGCTGCCACGGGCCCGACCAGGCCGAAGGAGGGTTGCGGCTCAACACCGGCGAGTCCGCGTTGGCCGAGTTGGACTCAGGGCAGCACGCCGTCGTACCGGGCAAGCCCGACGAAAGTGAGTTGCTCGCCCGCGTCGCCGCGACCGACGACAGTCTGCGCATGCCCCCCGAGGGGAAGCCCCTTACGCAAGAGCAAGTTCGCGTTCTGCGGACCTGGATCGCCGACGGCGCGCCATGGCAGAACCATTGGGCCTTCGATCCGCTGCGCCCAGCGCCCATTCCGAGCATCGAGAATGCCGACTGGCCCCACAACGAAATCGACAACTTCATCCTCAGCCAGTTGCAGGCGCGCGGACTACAGCCGGCCCCTCCGGCCGCCGAGGTGTCGCTCTTGCGGCGGGTGTACTTTGACCTGACCGGTTTGCCGCCGACGCCGGAAGAAGTCGACGCGTTTCTGGCGGACACCGCCGCCGATGCCTACGAACGAACGGTCGACCGGCTGCTGGCATCGCCGCACTACGGCGAGCGCTGGGGCCGTCACTGGCTCGACCTGGTCCGCTACGCCGATACGAACAGTTTCGAGCGCGACGCGGTGAAGCCAAACTCCTGGCGATTTCGCGACTACGTCATTCGCTCGCTGAACGACGACAAGCCGTACGATCAGTTCATTCGCGAGCAGTTGGCCGGAGACGAACTGCCGCAAGTGACCACCGACTCGTTGACGGCGACCGGCTTCTACCGCCTTGGCTTGTGGGACGACGAGCCGGCCGATCCCTTGCAGGCGCGATTCGACGAGTTGGACGACATCGTGGCCACAACCGGCCAGGTTTTCCTGGGGCTGACGGTCAACTGCGCACGCTGTCACGACCACAAGCTCGACCCCATTCCGCAGGCCGACTATTACCGGCTGGTGTCGTTCTTCAGCGAGATTGAGCGCTACAATAACCACGGAAGTCAGCTCGACGTGTCGCCGTCGGAGTTGGCCGAGCAGCATAGCGAACTGGCCGGTCGCCAGGCTGAAGTGCGCGACAAGATGCGGCGGATCGAGCAGACCGGCGTTGCAACCATGTCGGCCGAAGATCAGCGCAAGACCGAGGGCCCCGATCGCGACAAAGTGCTGCGCGAGAAGCTGCAATCGTGCCTCACCGCCGAAGCCTGGCAGGAGTATCAACAGTTATCGTCGCAGTTCGCCGAGTTGGAGGCGATCAAGCTCCCGCCGCGCGAAACCGTCCTGGGCATCCGGACACTCGACGAGCCACCCAAGACCTTTGTCCTGCAGCGCGGCAACCCGCATGTGCCTGGCGCCGAGGTCGAGCCCGGCTTTCTCACGGCTCTGGGGGGCGGAAAGCCAGAGATCGCGCCACGCGCCGCGGGCGCGAAAAGTTCGGGTCGTCGCCGGGCGCTGGCCGATTGGATCGCGTCCTCGTCCAACCCGCTCACTGCGCGGGTGATGGCCAACCGCGTTTGGCAGCATCATTTCGGCCGGGGGCTGGTGCGTTCGTCGAGCAATTTTGGCAGCCTGGGAACACCGCCGACGCATCCCGAGCTGCTCGATTGGCTCGCATCGCGGTTGATCGAAGAGGGTTGGCGCTTAAAGCCGCTCCATCGCTTGATCGTCACCTCGAGCGCGTACCGCATGTCGTCGGCCGCCGAACCGCGGTCGCTGGCCCAAGATCCGGAGAACGATTCCTACTGGCGCTTCGACATGCGCCGGCTCGGCGCCGAGGAAGTGCGCGACTCGATGCTGGCCGTGAGCGGTCAGTTGAATCTCAAAATGTTCGGCCCGGGCGTGTTTCCCACGATGTCGCAAGAAGTGCTTCAAAGCCAATCGATGCCGGGGAGCGGCTGGGGGGACTCGCCCCACGAGGAGCAGTGCCGGCGCACCATCTACGTACACGCCAAGCGCTCGCTTGTCTTGCCGCTGTTGGCCGAGTTCGACATCTGCGACACCGACAGTAGCTGCGCGGTGCGCTTCTCGACCACCCAGCCGACCCAGGCCCTGGCCATGCTCAACGGCGATTTCGCCCGCGAGTTGGCCGGTGCGCTGGCCGAGCGCTTGCGCCGCGAGTTCCCGGGCGATCTCGAGGGGCAGGTGCGGCGCGCCGTGCGACTCGCCACGGCCGCCCCGGCCGAATCGCGACAAGTCGTTCGGGGTCTGCGCTTGATCGAAACGCTACAGACGCAGCATGGACTCTCGGCCGACCAGGCGCTCCAGTGCTACTGCCTGGTCGTGTTGAACCTGAATGAGTTTGTTTTTCTGGATTGAGTCATGACGCACGATCAAATCCCCTCAGGTTCGTTCTGCCGCCGCACGCGGCGCGAGTTCCTCTGGCAGGCCGGCGGCGCCTTCACCTCGGTCGCGCTCACGGCGCTCTTGGACCACGATGGTTTCCTGGCTTCGCAGGCCCGCGGCGCCGACGGCGTGACTGCGTTCGCCAATCCGCTGTCGTCGAAGCCCGCGCACTTCGCCCCCCAGGCCAAGAGCGTGATCTTTCTGTTCATGTATGGCGGGCCGAGCCACGTCGACACGTTCGACTATAAGCCCCTCTTGTACAAGCTCGACGGCCAGACCATCCCGGTGAAGACCAAGGGGCGCGGCGGCGCGAAGAACGAAGGTCGCGTCGTCGGGCCCAAGTGGAGCTTCCAGCAATATGGCCAGTCGGGGCAGTGGGTCTCT
>Ga0163152_10006600_pt1 | contig 13041 bp, 9 predicted proteins | sample OliLakLV19MP8IB2_FD_148635 | JGI IMG/M metagenome (GOLD analysis project Ga0163152, IMG submission 148635) | Freshwater microbial mat bacterial communities from Lake Vanda, McMurdo Dry Valleys, Antarctica - Oligotrophic Lake LV.19.MP8.IB-2 | ecosystem: Environmental > Aquatic > Freshwater > Lake... | reverse complement strand
CCGTAGTGGCGCTGAGTTGTTCGAACCGCACGCGGTCGTCGCCGGCGGTGCCGGTCCAAGCCAGGTCGAGCGCGCCGGAATTGCCGACCAACTGCACGGCCGACACGATCACAGCCCGCATTGCCGGGTTACTGGTTACGCCATGCTGATTCGTGGCTGTAATTGTGACGATGCGCTGCCCGACGCTTGAGAAGCTATGCGGTACCTGCAGACCCGATAGGCCGGTGAACGTCTCGATGGCCGTGCCGTCGCCCCAATCGACGTTGAATGTGAACCCCGCTTCCTCATCCGCGGCCGAGGCATCGGATGCCAACAAGGTAAAGCTCTGCGATTGTCCACGCACAACGGTTGCCGAACCAACGATCGAGGCGACGGGCGCGACCGCCGGAACGACCGCGATTTGCCCAGTCGTGATCGCAGGCAAACCCGCGATCGTGGCTAGCAGGGTGTAACCAGTTCCGAGCTGGCTCAACGTCAGACTCGAAAACGTGGCAATGCCTGCCACGAAGGGGACCGACAGTATGCCATCCAACGTCGCGCCGCTGGGGTTACTAGCCAAAGCGATCGCTAGCGAACCAAGGTACTTGGTATCAATGTTCCCATCCTGGTCCACCGCGGCGATGGTCAAGACGAAGGGATCGAGCAGCCCGACGACGGGGGGGTGGTGCGTTAGTGCCAGGTGGGTAGCCGCCGCCGCTTTGACATGAATGATGCCGTGCGCCGGCGTTAGATTCCCCGACGTAATCTGAAAGGTGTAAGTCCCCGCCTTGTTGAGCGTCAGGTCGGCAAAATTCACACTACCGTTGGCCGCCATCCTGGTCAGCGTGCCACCCAAGACGCCGCCGGCCGGGCCGGATGTTAAAGAAATCGTCGCGTTTTGCGTGTAGTTGGGAATCGCGGCCGCAAAAGGATTGACTGCGATGACGCCGACATCAAACGGCTCGCCGGCATCGACGAGCCCTTCGACCCCTTGCAAGATCAACTTGACTGGCGTTGCCGGGACGATGCTGATTGGTGCAGAGACCACGCTCGTCAGGCCGGTGGAGTTTGCCCGGATCGTGTAGCCATTGCCCAGGCTGCTCAACGCCAGTCCCGCAAAAGTCGCCACGCCGTCGACGGCTTGGACGGTCAGGTTCCCGGTAAGTGTCGCCCCGCCGGGGTTATTGACCAATTGCACCGAAATGTTTCCGTTGAACGTCGGGTCGAGGTCGCCTTGCGCGTCGACCGCGGAAACCACTAGGCGAATCGGGCTGTTGAGCGCCGCGGTCGTCGCCTGCGAGGTGATGCTCAACGCGGTCGCGGTCGCGGCCAGCACGTTCACGGGCGTGCTCATGCCAGTGGCCAGCCCACTGCCGGTGACTTTCAGCGTAAAGCCGGCGCCAAGCTGATTGATCGAAAGATTGTTGAACGTGATCACGCCACCCCGCGCGCGTGCGGTTTTTGTGCCGCTGAGGACCGCGCCCGACGGATTGTTGGCGAACGACACGCTCACGTTGTTAGTGTACGTGGGGTCGACGTTGCCGTTGGCGTCCAGTGCCAGCACGACGAGACTGAAGGGAGCGTTTGGCGCCAAGTTCGCCGGGGGCGCGACCGAGACGACCAGGTGCGTCGCCCGCCCTGGTGTGGGCATGCCAGTCCCCACGGCGATGGCGGGAAACTCGAGGTTGTACATGTCGAGCGGAAAATTGGTCGGGATATGCGCATTGGCGAGCGCCAACAGCGCGGGATCGTCAAAACCGACCGCCGCCTCGCGGAGCAAACGCCAGTAAAACAGGCGATCGTCGGGCGGGAAGGAGTTGCCCGGAGCGTTGTACGGCCAGGATGCGGGATCCTCGAAAAACGGAATGGCGAAATCGAACGCCTGACGCAGGTTCATTCCCTGCGGAGTCGTGTAGTTCCACAAATCGAGATCGGGGAAATAGTTTTTCGCCATCAACGCCAGATCGGCGATCACGCTCAAGTGGTAGCGGGTATAGAGCAGATTGTCGGCCCGCTGCATCTCGTAAACGAAGGAGCCATCTTCGTTGAACTGGCCGGGCATGCGATACAGCATGTAGGCTTCGATCGCGTCGTGCGCGTTCTGCGTATCGCCGGCATACAAGGCCAACAGCGTCTTGTTGACGTCGAAGCAGGTGCCATGGTTCGCCGGGTTGTCGAACTGCGCCTGACCCTCGTCACTCGTGTCGACGAAATTGACGAAGTCCGTCGCCCATTGCTGCAGGGCTGTCTGATCTTGCAGCGTCCAATTGGGCGATTGCTCCAGGATGCCCGCCGCGTCGAAGATGGTTCGCATGTTGTTGCGAAAGCCCGACGAGTCATAAGCAGTCGGTTCAACGCCCGGGACGATCAACGCGTACATCTGCGACGCGTTCATCTTCGTGGCCGGATTGAGAAACCAGGTCCGCAGATCGTTTGCCAGGGCGATGGCGAAGTTTTCGTAGCCCGTCATGAAGTACGCAATGCTCAACGCCTCCGACGCTTGCGAGAGCTGCGACAGCGACGTGATGTCGCCCGCGCTGTCGGGGTTGACGTAGCCGTCTCGGGCAATCCAGGGCAGGCCGTCGGGAGTGTTCGGATTGGGCCACCAGTAGCTGCCGTAGCTCAGGTAGTCATGCGGATCGCCGCTGGGCGGGATCCGCCCGTCGTCCAGGACCGACCAAGGCCCTGATGTGGAGTAGGTGTTTGACTGGCTGAAGACCTGGTGCACATAAGCAACCGTCGCCGGATCGCCCTGCTGATAGAGCTGCCTTGCCGCGGTCAGGTCGTCGACGTTCCAGATAAAGGTGCGCGCGGTGCCCCCGGCCGAGAGCATGCACCGGGTCTCGAGCGACTCAATCCGCAAGCTCCTTGCCGACATCGATGTGGCGACGGACTTAGCGCGACGCGGCGTGCGCGAAGTTGCTCGTCGACGCATGATTCTCCGTTCCGCTTAATGAATTAATGCTGTCCCTTGGCGCGAAGACTTGCGCGACCACGCATTGAAATCGTGGTCTCCCGGACGCGATCTTCGATGTTCCGGTAGCCAGCGTGCAGGTTAGCTGATCATAAGAGCGGAATGCCAGCAGGGCCAGTCACAGCCAGATGACCTAGGGAGAATGTGGACTCTCGTCCCGACGATGCTATACGAGGAGACTGACCATATTTGACTCGATCAGGGGAGGGTCAAATGCCCGTCGAGGATTTCAAGGCAGCGTCGTTTGCTTCAACCGAGTTCGTTGCATCCGAACGTCTAATTCGTCTGGACGAGAGCTTATCGCTCCACAATCTCAGCGTCGACCAAATCGGCGACGTAGTGAAGCTGCATCTAAAGTGCTTCCCAGAGTACCTGCTATCAGGCTTGGGCAAGACGTTCCTTAATCGCTATTGCGGCGAGTTCTTGTTTGCACGCGCAATGCTTAGGGGTCACAGCACGCGGCACCCAATCGGGTCGATTGGTCGCGTCGGCAGTCGGTACCTCGCAGTCATCGCAGTTCTTCAGGGCATAGGCGGGTCGCCTACAGCACGCCGCCGAGCAGCGTCAACACCTGATTGACGCTGCCGACGAGTTGCGTCGACCCTTGCGTCTGCACGATCCAATAGCCCAAGTTCGAGGCCGGGTTGGCCGGCGTATAGATCGACGCATTGGGGATAGTCACCGTCTTCGCGCCGATTTGTACGCGCACCGTGCCGCTCGAGCTGAGAATTGTGACCGCCTGCGACGGATCGGGCGTCAAGCGGTACACGCGATTGCCGCCCGCCTCCATGCCGGTGAGCGTATAGCCGTCGGCGAACCCCACGTCGGTGCGCGTAAGCGTCTTGCGATCAGCGTAGCCAACAAGCGAGTCGAGTTCGAGCAGCAGCTTGTTGATGACTGCTGCGCCAGTGGGATCGACATCGAAGCTCGCGCGCCACCACATGAAGTTTTGTGCGCCGTTGAGCGCGGCGTGCAGAACCATTTCTGGGTAGTACGTATAGCTAACCCCTTGGTCTTGCGCGAGCCAAGTAGGCGAGGTGATCCACGGGATGAAGGGCACGTTGGCCACTGCAACCTGGGTTCGGAAGAGTTTCACATCCGCCACAAACGCCTTGTAGGGGGTCCAGAAATCGGCGATGGCTGGATTGAGCGGCGTCCCGTTGTAGACGTAGTTGGCCGGCTTGTTGGTGGGACTGCTAAGCTGCAGGGCATAAGTGATGCTTTTGAAGTCGGCCGCCACGGACAGGACCGTGAACGTTCCGGTGTAGCGAGAATCGAATGGTTGATTTCCCGGGTTGGTGATCGTCACCTGGTTGCCGACTGCGATTCCGTTGACCACATAGCCGAAGTCGACACGAACCACGCCCGAGGCTACCGGCACGCCCGACCCATTTGTGTTCTGCGTAAACGTCAGCTTGCCGATCGACGAGCGGAACCGCACGGTATCCGGTCCACCGGTGAACACGCCCTGACTGTATCCATACACGTCGACGCCTTGGGTGTTGCCGATGACCGTCCCCAGGATGTAAGGGCTTTGCGTCAGCACGGCCATATTGCCCGAGGCAATCGTTGGCGTGTGCAGGTAGTGCCGGTAGTTCATGACCGGCGCGTCGGGGTAAAGCTGATGAACCGGCTGATAGATCGCCTGGTTCAGATAGGTGGCCATCCGCTTTTGCATCACGCCGTTCCAGATCGCGGCTTGCGTTCCATTGGTGGCCCAGGTGGCGATCGAGTTCAGGTCAGCTTGCGTTAGGCCGGCCTTGAACAGTTGATCTCTCACCGCAGGCCAACGCGCGTCGGCCATAATGGCCTGGAACACTGATTGGCTGGGGGTGCTATTGGAGTTCACGCGATGGTCGACCGTCCGCAGGCGGTAGTAGTCCATGCCCACCGACTCGATGTCCATCACGAGCATGTCGAACTGCCCACCCAAGGCCTTGAACTGGGTGAAGAAGTCGGTGATCCGGCTTTGCACTGTCTGGGCCCAACGATCCATCCAAACCATGTAGTACACGGCTGGATTGCCGTTGCTGTCGACCGGATCGAGATAGCCCCACCCGGGAGTCAAGCCGATGCCGTGGCCGCTCACTTCGGCGAAATCGGCCAGGTGCAGCGCGCGGCGTCCGGCCGGCAAGGCGTTCATGGCCGACACGGCGCCCTGCGGCGTCGGGGTGTTGACGCGCACGCCGTCGTGAATCCAGAGCTGATAATTGGTGACCAAGTTGCTAAACGTGGTCCCGGCATTCTGCGTCGCAAACGCCACGAACTGGTCTAGCGCGCTGTTCGTCGACGTGGTGATGCTGTCGTCGAACAGCTGTACCAGGCCGGGCGTCGAGAACACGCTGACGAATCCGAGGCGATTGGCCGCAAACTCCACTTGTAGCATGCTCTTGGCTTGAATTGCGCCCTGCGGCCCCCAGACAGATGTCAGCAGATTGCCATAGTTGGCGACCGATAGCGCGCCCAGCACGCCGTCGGGGCGCAAATTGGTCAGATCCACGCCGCGGCCCGGCAAGGCTGCCTTGAGCGTGGTCAGATCGCCGTAGCCGTTGATCGCCCCGACCCGCAACAGCGAGGCGAGCACTTCATCGCTTGACATCGATTGAAACACGCGATCAAACGTGAGCGTGCTCAACAACGTGGCCACGCTCGACTGCGTCGTCCAGCCGTTGGAGACCATCAGGTTCAATATCTGGCTGGTCTGATAGAGGTTGGCCGCTTCGTTCACGGCCAGCGCGTACTTGCCGGAGACGCTGGAGCTGAAGCGCAAGGTATAGACACCACTGGCCACGGTGTAGCCGCTAATCCGCAAGCTGGGGGTTTGACCCTGCGGCGTGTTAGGCACGCCTGTCGCCACCACCGTCGTGCCGTCGGGCCCGATGAGCTGCAGCGTTTGCGCGGAGAAATTGGCGCCGCTTTGCCCGACGACGACGAAATCGAAGGCCTTGCCGGCCTTGCCTGTCATGTTGACTGTGTACTGGTCCACGTCGCTCGTGCCGGCGGCCGTGCCAATCCAGGCATAGTGCCCAATCCCGCCAGAAATCGTGAACGCCTTATCGATCGCTTGCGGGCTGGCCGTCGAACTATCGACATATTCGAAGCCGCCGTTGATGGCGACATCGAGCGTGAACGTGCCCGAGAGGCCGGCCGGAGCCGAGACATTGATCGTCCAGGTACCGGCAGCCGTCACATAGTAGGGAGCCAGCGCCAAGGGATAGCCGGCCGATGCCTGATTGTTGATAAGCGTTTGACCTTGCGGACCGACGATCGAAACATTCAGCGGCGTGCCAACCACGCTGGCCACGATCGAGAGTCGTTGGCCGGCGGCCAAATTGAGCGTGTAGTTGCGCACCGCGTCGCTGCCGGCAATAGCCTGGCTCACCGTGGCGGATTGCAAATAGCTCACTCCGGCGTCGAACGACGCCATTGCCAAGGGTGTGCTACTCATGACGTCACGGTTTTCGAGGCGCTCGATGCGTAGCGTACGGGGCTTCGCCAGGTGACGTGTCGCTCGGGCAGTCCAGATCGCCATGGTGGAATGGGTGCTCGCGGTTGAAGGTTCAGACTGGCATCGCTGCACTTCGTTCGGCGCCGGTCCCCAACAACGCGGCGGACGGCTCGACATGGCGAGCGCAGCGCTGTTTACGTTGTTCGTGCGTCGGCACGGTCGATGTCCCAGCAGGGGCGCTGGTCAACGGCCGTGAAGCGCAACTGCGGTGTGTGGAGGGAAGTGGTGTAAGGGGCGGCGTTGCCCGGTCCTTCGACGAGCGACCGCCGCGAGTGACCTGCGCTTGATTAGCCGCGCCGCAGCTCCCTGATTGCGTGGCGCATCGACTTGAACGGTGTGACTTTTTCTGCTTGCCCGATTGGGCGGAAGGGCTGAATCATGGTGAGAAGCGTCGCTGCGGGCCGAATCCGCCGCCGCGACGGCAGCCTCGACAAAAGACCCGATCTCTCGGTTCCAGCCTGGCGAACTACCGCACGCGCGAAGCGCCAAAGCATAGATGGCCCTGGGGCCGTAGGCAAGGGCGAATTCTACGCGCGCCGCCGCGGAGAATGCGCGGCGAAGGCATGGGCTTTCTGGAAGATCGAGCGGCGTCTGGTGCGCAGGATCCTGCCAGCGGCCTCAACAGCACCCAAGCCACGCGCGACGGCGGCGCCGATAGTAATACGCTCTAGCGCGGTGCTGCCGACGACATCCTGATCGGCGGCGCCAATTTTAGAACCACAGCCGATGGCACCGAAGGCCAGCAAGCCAACTACCCTGTGATCGGCGGCGCCGACGACGACATCATCCACCGCAACTGGCGCAGTGTAACTCGGTTGGCGCTCCTCGATCAGGCGCATTTTGTGACACACGGATCGGTTGTCCGTGTGCCGGCGATCGCCGCGCGTCGAGTGGACAGGGGGGGGATCGAACCCCCGACACACGGATTTTCAGTCCGTTGCTCTACCAACTGAGCTACCTGTCCTAAGTTGTTATTGCGAAATGCCTTGTTGGCTTTACACTATAACTCAAATAGCCTATGTGACACCAGTTTTGACACCCAATGCCTCACCGAGGGTGTTTTCGAGTGTCCAAGGTTACCAGGAAACGACCCGGCGACAAGCCTTCCAAGCCATACCCGGACTTCCCTCTTTTCCCGCACGCCACGAAGCGATGGGTATTGCGCCGGCTCGCCGTCTCACTTCTGCTGATTCGCGCCGAAGACTGACCAGCTGACCGATTTCACAGGTGCCGATGGAGTTCCGGATTCAGCTTGGATGGCCAGCGACATCCTGCCGAAGCAATCAACGACGCCGTGTCGGCAACCCGCTGCGAGCTGCCGGCTGTGGCGCCGCATAGTGCTCCCGCGCGGGCATGGCGTTGTCTAGTCTACGGCCTAGCTTCGGCAGTCGTCGGTGTTGGCGCGACGGTGTGATTCGTCGTCACCGCCACTTCGCTGAGAAAGGCCACAGCGTCCTCGGGCAGCACGGTATTGATCGACATGCCGCTCCCCAACTCGAAACCGGCTGGCGTCGCAAGTCGAGGCAGAATTCGCAGGTGCCAGGCGAAGTACTCCTCGTCTTCTTCGCCGCGCGACGCCGTGTCGACGGTGAGATTGAAATCGGGATTGTCGAGCGCCCTGTACAACTTGAGCAGCACGATCTTCAGCAGATCCGCCAACGAGTGTAGCCGCTCGCTCGACACATGGCCGAACGACGCTTGCCGTAGCCGCGGCAGAATCCAAGTCTCGAACGGCACGTGCGACGAATAGGGGCAGAGCGCGACGAAGTCGCTGTTCTGTGCCAGAATGCGGCGACCATCGGCCAACTCGTCTTCCAACAGAACGCAGTACAGGCATTTGCCCGTCTGGTCAAAGTATTGCGTGGCTTCGATTTGCTTCAGGCGCAGTAGGCGCGGCGTGACCGGCGTGGCGATGAGCTGCCAGTGCGGATGGCGCAGCGAAGTGCCGGCACTGGCGCCGTGATTCTTGAAAATGATGATGCTCTGAAATCGTCGATCGCCCAGCAAGTCGCCAAGCCGGCGCTGCAAGGTCGCCAGCACCGCTTCGATCTGTAACACAGGCTGCTGACAAAGCAACGCGTTGTGGTCCCGCGATTCGACGATGACCTCGTGAGCGCCGCACCCCCCCATCGAACGAAAAATGGGCCCATCATCGTGGCGACTGGGGTCTTCCTCGATGCGTAGCGCCGGAAACTTGTTCGACACCACGCGCACTGTCCAATCGTGGGGCAGTCCGCGCAGGGGCCGTACCGCGTAAATCTCGGGAGGCGTCAGGGCCTCATTGCCCGGACAGAATGGACAGCCCGTGGCGTCCGCGTGCCCGTCGCTTGCGGCCGGCAATCGCGCGTCGTGAGGCCGCATCGCTCGCGAGGGGCAGAACACTACCCAGTCATTCGTCGTACGATCGAATCGAAGCAGTGACATGCAAGCCTCCGGCAAGAGGATCGTGGCAAAATCCCGCACAGTTCTGCTTGCAGAAACTGTGCCGCGGCCGCGACCGGACCGTTAGTTCTTGATGCGTTTGAACGACCATCGATGGTATGCTCTAGTGCCAGCTCCCCCGGCTGCCAGTCGAGACGCGAACTACCTGGCGACGGCTCGCGGTCCAAAAACCGCGCGGCCCCCCCCAGGTTAGTTCGAAATGGGTTCGGCGGCACAGGGAGCCGAGCCGTCGTTCGCGATCAACGATAGCCCAGTTCGCGCATCAAGCCGCCGGCCACCTGATTGAACGTCCACCGTTGCAGTCGCGAGAGCTCACGGTAGTCGCGTTTGACGTCGGCCGTGATCGGCTCGCGCGACACGCCAAACGTGTTGTTTTGCGGTTTGTCGAAATCCAACATCTGCGGCGCGATCGGCTCGCCAATGAATTCGCACAACCCCTGCAAGTGCCGCTCCGGCTCGGTGACTAGCTCGTCGTAGCGCAGCTCGTGATACAAACCCGCCGGCAGTTTGCCGGCCACCGCGCGCCCGGCACGCACGTAGTTGACCCAAGTGCGGGCGTTGCCACGCACGTAATCGGGAGCCCATGTAACGTTCTGCAGCGAGCGGACCACCTCGTAGCCGTTGCGAATCATGTGCACGAACTGCGCTCGTGGGTAGACGCGATGGATCAGCTCGATATGCAGGACGTGCGCCGGCGTTTTTTCGGACCAACGGGGCTTGGCGAACGAGCTGATGACGCGCGCCATCAAGTCGTCGACCGTGTGGCGCACCCACTGCCAGATCGACGCCTCGTCCGGCAGGAAGTGGTGCTTGGCCTGCGTCTTCTCGAAACGGTCGAGAAAGCTGGCCAGCTCGACAAATATCCCCGTTTCCCACGGCGGACAGACGATCGAAGGATGTGCGTCGAGGATCGAACGCATGAGCGTGGTGCCAGAGCGTGGCGAACCCACGACAAAGATCGGACGCACGTCTTCGGTCATAGTCGGATCACGGAAAGAAATAGAGCGCGTTGCACTACGAGGCTGCCCTGCCTCGACCCCGGTAGCGTCGCGGCGATCGAGAATGGTTTGGACCGTCGAAAAACGCAAGAATGGTCGTGCCGACCGCTTAGGCCCAACGCTGCAAGTCGACATTCTAGCCCGCGATTATACCGGCCGGCGCAATTCTAAGCAGTTGCGTCAATCCGTTCCGCGATCTGCGGCAGGGCCCCGGGCTGGCGGATCGCATCGCGCTTGAACTCGTCGCTGAAGAACCGCTTTGGCTTTCGTCTTGCTGACTGTGAATCTTCCATCGTTCGGACCTCCATGGGAAACCATTATCCGGTTCCCGCCGGCGTCCGAAACTCCTGGGCTATCGCAGTTCCGCTCATAGGCGGTGGCGATCACGTCGAAGAGCAACTCGGCGCCCGCGTTGCTGGTCGGGATGTATGCCAGTTCGTCGAGGATCAACAAGTCCAGATTGCCGAGTTGCGCGCGCATTCGCAAGAGCTGCCGTTCCTCTTTGGCTTCCAGCAAGAACGTGATGAGCTCGGTGACGCGGAAGAAGCGGACCTTCTTGCCCTGAGCGCAGGCGGCCATGCCCAAGGCGGTGGCCAGGTGCGTCTTGCCGGTCCAACTCGGACCAACCAACAGCACGTTCTCGCGACGATCGAGATACTCTCCCTTCACGAGCTCCAGCAGCAGCTTATTGACGCTCGGGCGGGACGGGAATTCGAATTCGTCCAGTAGCATGTGGGTCGGTAAGCAGGCCGCCTTGCGTTACCGTTTGATCGGTTCCAGCTCGCAGAGTTGCAAGAAGAAGGCCAGGTGATCAGCGTTGTCGGCAGCCGTGCGCTGGGCGGACAGCGCCGATTTTGTAAGGAAGACCACAGTCAGAATGTCCCCCTCGTGTTCCCTGAGCGCCAATTGATAACATTGGTTTCTAAATGCGGACATTCGGAATATCGCCTGTTCCTCACACCAGTCTTGTTTTCTGTCCTTTTTTGAAGTAGTTGTCACGCCGCAATGAGCCCAGCTCTTAACGCCGCTCGCAAAACAAGGCTTCGATGGGGTCTTATCGAGCGGGATCGTCTGTTGCGTCGTGGTGCGAGTCATCTGGTGATTTTGGCTTGCGCTGTTAGCTCAATACTAGGCCAGGCGGGGTGCTCGCGGCGGGCCGACTCCGAAGCCGACGTTTTCGAGACCTTACCGAGGTCGCTCACGGCGCTAAAGTTGTTCGAGGGCAAGCTCGAACGCCTCGCCCCGACACGGGAGGTAACGCAGTACGAGATAAACACGACGTCGTTTCACGATTTCGCCGCAAGCAGCTTCGTCATGAAGTTGCCGCGCGGTCTCGCGATCAAGTACAAATCCGACGAGCCATTCGACTTCCCCGTGGGGACAGTGCTGGCGCAGACGCTTAGTTACTCCCCTATTCAGCGGGGCGGAGCGCCGAGGATCGTGGAGACGCGCGTGCTGCTGCGTCGGAGCGACAGGTGGATCGGGCTTCCGTACGTTTGGAACGAGGACCAGACAGACGCCCGCTTGGCACTGGGCGGTGCGCGATTGGCCGTGAGCCGCATGCTGCCCGATGGCAGCGTTGGCCAGCAACTTCATATTGTTCCGAACTTTAACGACTGCAAACGCTGCCATCGTATCGGGGACATCGTCACGCCGATTGCAGTCACGGCCCGGCAGCTTAATCTCGCGACGTTTCAATCGCGCGCTGGGAACGATCAACTGGCCGATTGGGCGCGCGAGGGAATGTTGAGCGGGCTACCTCCGTCAACACGCCGGCCGCGCCTCGCACGCTGGAACGATCCCGCCACCGGTGAGGTCGATCAGAGGGCGCGGGCGTGGTTGGAAGCCAATTGCGCGCATTGTCATAATCCGCGCGGCATGGCTTCCAACTCTGGACTGCAGTTGGCAGCGAGCATTCAAGTGCCCAGCGCTTACGGAGTGCTGAAGACACCCATTGCCGCTGGTCGTGGAACGGGGGGGTTATCGTTCGATATTTTGCCCGGACAACCAAACCAGTCGATCCTGTTGCACCGGGTGCGTTCCACGGAGCCTGGCGTGGTGATGCCGGAATTCGGCCGGACCCAGGTCGACGAAGCCGGGGTCGCGTTGCTCAGCGAATGGATCGCATCGATGCCGGCGGGCTTCGGCGCGGTTGATCAGAGCGGTTTAGTCGGCATTGTTACCGATCTCTCGTCGGACGAGGCCGCGGCCTGGGTTCGAGAAGCCTTGGAGCATGGCAGTTCCGATCGAGGCGCGCAGGTGCTCAGGCGGCCAGAGCTGAATTGCACAAAGTGTCATGCCGTGTCCGGACACGGGGGCGACATTGGCCCCGACCTGTCGAAGATTGGCCCTCCTTTCCATCCCGAGCACATCGTTGAAGCGATCCTGCTGCCCAGCAAGACGATCAAGGACGGCTTTCGATCGATTACCGTGGAGACAACCAGCGGGCTTATGTTAACAGGAGTTCAAGTTCAAGATGACGGCCGCGAAGTTGTTCTACGCGATCCCGTCCGGGGCGAAACACGGATTGCCAAGGCCGACGTCGTAACCTCTGCCGAGGCCGGATCGCTCATGCCCGCCCAGGTGGTGGCTACCCTGAAGCGAGAGGAGTTTCTCGATCTGGTGCGGTACCTGATCGAATTGAACCAGCCGTCAGCCGCCGCTGAGTCGCCGACTCCGGCCGCGAATCCCAATTGACACCCGCGTGGAGAGGCGAAGGCCGGTAACCACGGGATGCCCGCGTTCGCACAGCAGGGTGCGCGTCAACGGATGCTTTGTTCCAGCGACGATACTACGGTGTCGAGCGGAGCGCCCGCGGGGATGGTGGCGGGGGCAATCCCCTCGACGCGGACGGCGTTGCGGGCCTCGGCCGCGGCATGGACCTCGTAAAACGTCGGTGGCTCGTACTTCCATCGGGCTGAAAGCTGGCGATCTTCGCGACGAAGGCGGCTGTGCAAATATCGTCCGACCAGCGGAGCCGCCATACGCGACCTCCAGCCAAACTCGACGTGCAGCTCGCACCGATTCTCGTCGATAAGTTGGCGTCGGTGCGAGGCTACACCTTGCCGAGATCCTGTAGCACACGTAGGTCAGGCACGAAGTGCCTGACCTACTCGCCGGCCACAATCCTCCGCGAAACT
>Ga0163152_10006599_pt1 | contig 13041 bp, 14 predicted proteins | sample OliLakLV19MP8IB2_FD_148635 | JGI IMG/M metagenome (GOLD analysis project Ga0163152, IMG submission 148635) | Freshwater microbial mat bacterial communities from Lake Vanda, McMurdo Dry Valleys, Antarctica - Oligotrophic Lake LV.19.MP8.IB-2 | ecosystem: Environmental > Aquatic > Freshwater >... | reverse complement strand
GTGGCGTATTCATAAATTCTTTTCGTTCATGTTGTTCGCTGCGCTCTACGTGTACATGTTTTTCTGATGTGGGCTGAAATGCATCACTGTCTGCATGTTTGCGTTGTGTTTGATGACGAGTGAATGATTCAAAGAGTGTGACGATGCTGGCTATGAGCGTGAGATAAATTCCAAAGCGCACATTCATCTTTGCAAAATCAAATGTGACATGCGTGAGAACGCTCAGTGTGGCAAGGATCAAAACAACAGATTGAATGGCGAGGCATAACCGGACGATATCGCGATGGCGGCGTTTGATAATAACAGGACCGCCAATGAGCGGTACTAGTGTAATGGCAAGTATACCCAAATTCAGCAAGAAAATGGCAAAACCTAGAAATGCTGTATAGAAGCTAAATCCTGAGTGAGAAATGATGTCCGAGCTTCCCAACCACTCCCCTGACAACCATGGGAGAAATACAAACAGAGCCGCAAATGCAGCGCTTATGTTGATAATTTTTTCATCAAGATCTAACCGCAAGAAGCCTTTGAAGAATGGCGAAGTCATGGAGTAAATGATATCAGTTTTACATGAGCGTTACCAGAAAGTTCATATGCAGTTTGTATTCAGTTGACGCTTCAATATCTACGCCATACCATCGCCCTCCTATGCTTGAAAAACATTCATCACGTGGTCATGGTTATGCAGATGTGGTCGTGGGGCTTGATTACGGCGATGAGGGAAAAGGAAAAATTGTAGGACGTTTAGCACCATAGTATGGAGTAGTGGCTCGGTTCAATGGTGGATCAAATGCAGGTCATACCGTATTTGATGAACAAGGCCGGAAACTGGAACTTCATATGATTCCGTCTGGAGCAGCGTATCCCGATATTGCGTTATATATAGGTTCTGGTTGCGTGGTGAATCCTATAAAAGTAATGACAGAGATTCGCGGATTGCTGGCTCAGCATATTTATCTTGATGGTCGTTTACATATTTCTTCCCGTGCATCCGTTATACAGCCACGGCATATATTACTTGATGCTGCTATGGGGAAGAAAATAGGAACAACAGGTAATGGAATTGGTCCTGCATATGCAGATAGGGCATATCGTACTGATAATGACGACAAGCTTGATATTCGAATGGGCGACTTATGAGATGAAGATCTATCTGTGAAAATAATGGAGGCTAATTTGCTAAAAACAGTAGAATTTTTAAAACTAACGAAAGAGAGAATTACAGATACTTTGCATGAAATTAGAATTGCCATTCGAGATATTCAACCCTATATCGAACGGCATACTTTGTATTTGGTTGATCAAACTCACAAAGGTAATAATGTCCTTTTTGAAGGAGCACAATCGTATGGATTAGACCTTGGTCATGGAACACCGCCGTTTACTACATCAAGTTCTACGCAAGCAGGTGCTGCCTTTGTAGGGGGAGATTTGCCACCACGTATGTTACGCAATACGAATGGCGTCACCAAAATTATTAAATCACGTGTTGGTCATGGGCCATTTATTTCTGAGTTTGGGGGTAAAAGATCCGAAGATCATTCCATGGATAACTATGGCCAAAAGCATACGCAAAATGTTGAAGCGGCTCTATTTGACACAGAAGAATTATTGAAATCTGACGATCCATTCTATGTAGGCATTGCACTACGCATGATAGGTGGTGAGTATGGCGTGAGTACTGGTCGGCCAAGACGTATAGGAATGCCAGATACAGTTCAAATGCGTCACGCAGCACTTGCTAATGGAGTTGATGAGCTTTTTATAACCAAGTGTGATTTATTACGTGATTTTGCTCGCACGCGGATTGGAAAAATTCCATTGGTCGTTGGCTATGAATTGGATGGTAAAAAGATCGATTATGTTCCGGCGACAGCAGAAGAAATGTATAGAGTAAAAGCGGAAATTGCCTACAGGCCTGCGTTTACCGATGATATTTCTGGCGTGCGTCATTGGGAAGATTTGCCAAAAGCTTTGCAGAACTTTGTGTATGAAATAGAAGATCGTTCCGATACCAACGTTGCAGGAATCGGGAACGGACCGGGTCACTATCAGATCATTATACGTGATTAGAACTATTTGCTGTTCTCCTCCCCTTCCGCGATCATAGGTGTATGCGAATTGCCATGGATGTGCGCGAGGCGTGCAAGCTACAAAAAACGGGCAAAGGACAATGGACGTACGGTCTTGTCACAGAGTTGTTGCGACAAGGTGCGAGCGTTGTCTGTTTTTCTGATGCGCCATTGCCACAAGAATGGACAGCGCTAGGAGCTAAATCCATCACCTTTACGGAGAATGGTTTACATTGGCACTTGCGAGTGTCATCACATTTGAAACGTACTAAAGATTTCGATGTGTACATCAGTACGACAAGTTTTGTTGTTCCGTTTTTATTGGGATCAAGTTTTCCGCATATTCCGGTGGTGCATGATTTAATTGCCTTTCGCAATGAACCCCATGACCGCAAGGCAACACTTATTGAGCGATTGACACTGAAGCGTGCGATGAAAACAGCGGCTCATGTATGTACTATCAGTGATGCAACGACGAATGATCTTTTACACAAATGTCATTTTCTGCATCCATCAAAAGTGACGGCCATTTACGCAGGCTCTATGTGCAATAGTGTTCCGCTAAGTGAACCCGATGGTAACACCATTTTGTGCATTGGCACGTTGAGTCCAAGAAAAAATCAGCTGCGTTTGATTCAGGCATTCTCGCAGTTGCCTGAAGGGATCAGAAACTCTCATCAACTTGTTATAGCCGGCGCACGCGGTTGGTATGACGATGCTATTATTGAACTCGCAAAAAAAACGCCGGGAGTCGTGTTGAAAGATTATATCAGCGCAGGTGAATATGATGCGCTCATGCACACGGCCACTGTGTTCGCACTCCCCTCTTTGTATGAAGGCTTTGGGCTGCAGATTTTAGATGCACTTCAGCGGGGGATTCCGGTGCTTACATCTGATCGCGGAAGCTTGAGAGAGGTGGTAAGAGACGCAGCAGTATTGGTACACCCGGAAGATGTATTATCAATTGCAAAAGGATTAGAACGGTTACTGACTGATGCTGATCTACGCAACCAATTGCAGAAATCAGGCCCTGAGCAGGCCAAAACGTATACTTGGGAACGCACAGCTACAAAAGCTCTTTCAGTTCTAGGAGAGCTGAAAATCTCCTGATACTATTACTACATGTCTGCGTACAACACTGTTGGCGTTACCATAAAATCTGAACTTGCGGGGCGCGAGGAAGCCGTACACTCTGTTCTGAATATGTTAGAGTCACAAGGTTGCAAGGTATTACTTGATCGTGATCGCTGTGAAGATTTACCGGATGCCACATCTCACGGTGTTTTTGGCAATGATGATCAGCTAGATTTGCTGGTGGTTATTGGCGGCGATGGCACTATTTTGCGCGCCGTACGGGAATTGCAGCATTTAAATATTCCTATGCTGAGTGTGAACATGGGTGCCGTTGGTTTTTTAGCAGAGATTGATCTGCATGAATTGAAAAATGTTTTGCCAAATCTTTTGGCGGGCGAAGGTGAGCTAGATGAACGTGCGTTGTTAGATGTGACGGCTATTCGTAATGGTAAAGAACTGTATAACGGCCATGTCCTTAATGAGGCAGTTATTTCACAGGGTTCCATTGCGCGCTTGGTAGAACTTAAAACATTTGTGAATGGTGAAGAACTTACAGTGTTTAGAGCTGATGGTTTGATCATTTCTACACCTACAGGTTCATCGGCCTATTCACTAGCCGCAGGCGGACCCATTGTGCATCCCAAATTAGCGGCCACTATTCTCACGCCCATTAATCCACATAGCTTTAGCCAAAAGCCCATTGTCATTCCGGAACATCACGCTGTGGAAGTGGAAATCATGACACGCGAACAGAAATTTCATCATGTAGATATCAGCCTTACCTTGGATGGGCAAACATATATCACCGTTCAATCAGGTGATCGTTTGAAAGTGACTTGTAGCGGAAAAAACGTGAAGTTCTTGCGCCGAAAACAAGATTCATTTTATGCAACGCTGCGCCATAAATTGAAATGGGGTGCGCGGGGGGAGTAAAATTTATCGAAAGATATCCGGGTACGTTGCTTTAATATTTTCTGGCACTTTTTCTGCAAGGCCTGCTTCCATGATTTTAAGAAGTTCCCGCGCGTTTATGATACCGCTATTGGCCTGACCCATGTTATTCGTTGATCCATAGACAATGCCATTATTAGTTGAACCTCCACATAAAAGTGCGGAGCAATAATGGCTATGATCGCGACCACCTTTATAATTTATGCGAGCGGTGCGTCCGAATTCACCAGCATACACAAGTAGTGTATTAGGGATACTTCCACTCGAAACATCTTCAATCATTGGAGCTAATGCATTATCCATTTGACCTGCACGATGTCGTAAATTCCGAAATATTTCATCGTGATGATCAAAATCTCCTGCTCTGAAAAAATATACACCTTGTAACCCTGATTGAATCATATTCCGAATGGCAAGCATTCCCATGGCAATAGGGTTACTACCACCAAAGCGTTCCGTGTCTTCTGTATACTCTTTTTGTTTTTGAAGCGTATCTATCAGCTGCAATGCTTCTTCTCGTAACGAAGTAAATTCACGCTCTATAGGTATAGGTGATGTATCAAGCTTTTGTAGCAATGCCATGCGTTCTTGTATGTGCGGTGATACTTGATAATTTTGTGTGCGAAATCTGTTTTCTTTATAAGACCAATACAACTCCATCATGAGACTTTCAGCACCAAATACTTCATCGCGTACATTATCTACCTTAAAAACATCTAGCCCTTCTAAATAAAAAGGCGTGATGCCCTTACGTGTCGCATATTCTTTTGGCATGTGCATAGCGCCTTCACGTCCAACTAAACTTTTCATGGCAGCAAGGTGATCCAAGCTTCCTCCTACATCTCGGCCACGTAAAAGCACGGTACGATCCAGCAACGCTGCCATTTTGGGATACACTTCTGTTACCTGTATACCTTCAATAGCTGTTTGAATAGGTTTGAATGCGCTGCGAATGTTACTTGGAGCGTTGGGCTGCGGATCCCACGTATCAATACTTGATTCTCCCCCATCAGGACTAATCCAAATGAGTGACCGAACGCTGTTATTGGTTTGAGCTTGAACTTTATTCGATGTAGGAAAAAATGATGCTGCAGCAAGGCCTGGAATAAAACGAATCACATCTCTTCTCGTGATGGTATTCATGCTGCCAACCTATGGCTCATTTCATGAATCTCAAAATATATTGAACAGGCAATGTGTATTTTGGTGTATGTGTAGCAATAATGTTCTACACCAGAATGTCACGCTGATCCGTTCGGCATTCTATAACTACACCTACACAGTGCTTGTGTTTTTTTGCCTGATCCAAGAGTATTTCCAAAACATCAGTCCCCTTCTCTCCGGCAAACAGCGCCATGTGTGGTTCAAAGTCTTGTACATCGTTCATCAATAGTTGATTGGCCGGAATATACGGCGGATTACTAATAAGCAAAAATGGTTCCTTTACATCAGACAATGGTTCAAGCCCACTCCCCTTTTTAAACGTGACGCGCTTTGTCATGTGATGATGCTTCGCATTTACCTTTGCCATCTTCAGCGCATCTTCAGAAATATCCGTCGCAATAATATGTTGGTCCGGGTATTCAAGCGCCAACGTGATTGCTATGCAGCCAGATCCTGTTCCAATATCTGCCAGAATGACTGGTTTCTGGGATTGCAGTTTTTTTGAGTACACAATAATTTCCGTATCAATTTCTTCCATGCTGTCCTTAGGATCATCTAGGTACGCTTTGACAGCATCAATCAAGCTTTCGGTAGACGGCCGTGGAATAAGAACGTTTCGGTCTACATGAAAAGGCCGGCCATAAAATTCTTTTTGGCCGGTGATGTACGCTATGGGTTCGTGAGTTTCACGCCGCTTTACAAACAAAAACCACATCTCCTCCTCTGCGGCCGTTATATCCTGTTCTGGGTGCGCTATAATGTACGTTCGATTCACCCCTAAAATGTGTGCCAGAAGCAACTCAGTTTCTAAAACTGGCAGCGGTGAAAAATTGCATGCGTCTTTTATAGTCATAGCGCTACTATACGCTTATGTTCATTGTTGGTATTGATTGTCGGTTTGCAGGTGGCAATAGTGGTCTTGGACGTTATACGCGTGAGTTGGTTTTTTCGCTGTTACAGCGCCAAGATCAAATCAGATACGTCTTGTTTGTACAATCTGCCGGTGAGGCTTGGTTACAAGGAATAACGCATGCGCGGATTGTACCCTTTGCAGCGCCTCATTATTCTGTTCGCGAACAACTACTGTTTCCGCGCGTCATAAAAAAAGCGGGCATCAATCTCTTACTCGTACCACATTTTAATGTGGCACTTTTTTGCCCAGTGCCGTTTGTGGTCACTATTCATGATCTCATTTTGCATCGTCACCCGGGTGGTGTGTCATTGTTCAAGCAAGTGGCGTATCGGTTCCTCATGCGTCATGCCGTGAGTGCATCCAGCGCAATTATTAGCGTGAGTGATTTTACGAAAAAAGAACTTGCCACGGTGTACGGGGCACATGTGTTGCAAAAAATAGTCACCGTTTATGAGGGTGTGTCTGAAACGTTTCATAGAAGGCCTATGAATGAACAACGTGATGTTCGCTTGGTTCACAAATTGCCAGATCGATTTTTCCTCTACGTTGGAAGCAATAAAGAGCATAAACAAGTGCCGCTCCTGCTTGAGGCATTTGCAAAAGCAAGTCCGCATGGGCGATCTTTAGTACTTGTTACTTGCGGCGCCGAATCCGAAGCGTGGGGGAAACAATTGGGCGTTCAAGTTCTGCGTCATGTGTCTGATACCGATTTGCCAGCTCTCTACAGTTCAGCGGAAGCATTTGTGACAGCATCTGTGTATGAAGGGTTTGGTTTGCCTATTGTAGAAGCTGAGGCATGTACGTGCCCAGTGATTGCTTTTAGATGTACATCTATTCCAGAAGTAGCATCTCCTACAGCGTTATTACTAGAACCATCTGCTGATGCACTGGCAGAAGCACTCAGCCGTGAGGCATTTGAAAAACCTACCCCAAAGCAATGGTCTTGGAATGAAACTGCAGAGTTAACCGTCAATGTACTTATGCAAACGCGTCTTACCTAAGAACTTCTATGGATCGCCTCAATACTCTTCTCACGCAAGTGCTCAATCGGCGCGGATTACAGGGCCAGGCAACGGCTTCGCTTGCTGTGTACCAAGCTCAGGATTGGTTAAACAGGACACTGCCCGCATTCGCATCAGACTTGAAAGCAAGTCAGTTGAAGGATGGCATATTGCTGATCGAAGCAGGAAACAGCATTGCCGCGCAAGAATGCCAACAACAACTTTCGCTCTTAAAGGATTATTTGCAAAAAGAATGTGGGCTGACGCACATAGAAGGAGTCCAACTATTGCGAGATAGATCATGACCAGCTGCCCTCTATGGCCGACTGAAGGGAGAAATTCCCTTGCATACGCTCCTTTGCTGCCTTAGGATGCAGCCCCGTTTATGCTTGTTATTCGTCTTCAACGCACCGGCCGTGAAAACCTTGCAACCTACCGTTTGGTGGTTGCTGAGAAGCGTAAGCCTGTAAAAGGCAAATTTATGGAGATTTTGGGTCATTACTTGCCTACGCGTAAGCCATCAGTCTTTGAGCATAATGATGAACGCATTTCTGAATGGATTAAGAAAGGTGCCATCCCAAGTAACACGGTTGCTCGTCTTTTGAAGAAAGAAGGCATGAAAGATATGGATAAATTTATCCAGACCTATGCAAAGCAACGTTCTAAGAAAGCACCACCAGAAGCACCACCATCTCCAGCCGCCGCCTCTCCTGCACCGGTTGTAGAAGAGCCAGCTGCAGCGCCAGAGCCAGAAGTACCTGCGGTAGAAGCCTAATTCGGCTTAAAGACCAGGTGACATGCTCATACATCTCCGGTATTCTCTCTGCACTATGGATCCTACGATTGTAACGACTGATCTCCCGGGCCACACATTTTTACGGTATGTCTTGGAATCACTGGTAGAAGACCACGATCAACTGCATATAGATCAAACGCAGGATGATTTGGGTATTTTGCTGACGGTTCGTGTGAGCGAACGCGATATGGGTAAACTCATTGGCAAGAATGGCCAAACAGTTCAAGCACTTCGCACGCTGCTCCGCATTATTGGCGGTAACCATTCTGCGCGTATCAATATGAAAATCCTTGAGCCGAACGTGGCGGCGTAATTTCTTCCCCCTTTCCCATGTTACGCGAATTACTTGAAAACGGTTCTATCTTGGAGCTTGTGGCGACAGGCATTGCTTTAGCGCTGATTGTTGCGTCGTTGCTATCACTCGTATTCATCATTATTGGCGGCATCACGTTTATTCTGTCAGCCGGTAATGAAGAACGCATTAAGAAGGCCGTGAACACCATCCGTTATTCCATTATCGGATTATTTGTCACCTTCATTGCATTCTTTGCCGTGTCGTGGATTTCTCGCTTGCTGGATATTCCGTTTGAATTGAACTTCTCAACGATTGTTGAGTTGATGCAGGAAATCTTTGCATCGTTGCAATAGGTCATCCTCATATTGACTGAAAGCGAAATTTGAGTATGGTCTTTGTCAGACGATCTTTTCGCTTACGCACGGAGAAACTTTACCATGAGCGAGCCTCCGACCGTAGAAGTGCAGCCGCCTCAAGTCCGTGAGCCAAGAGAAGTGGTTCCCTGGCACACGGGTGCCAGCAGTGCCGTGATTGCACTCGTACTTGGTGGATTGTTCCAGGCCGGAGTGGTCTGGATCATCGATCTTTTTTCTGGCCTCCACCATGGGCTGGCTCCCATCGTTTATTGGTTTTGCAGTGGAGCGGTTTGGCTACTATTTTTGCTCCTCGCCTTCATCAAGATGGGCAGCAAGAAGCAAACTCTCCAGCCAGGCGAATATCCGGCGTTTATCCTGGGCGTCAGCCTTGGTTACCTGGTTTCTGCAGGAGTCGTCTTCGTTGTGAGGATGGTTACGTGAGGCTTTCAATGCTTCGCAAACATCCTAGCCCTTCTTCACTTCTGGTGGATAAGGGCTTTTTTGTATGAATGGTGGGCGCCAAGGGATTCGAACCCGTGACCTACTCGGTGTAAGCGAGTCGCTCTAACCAACTGAGCTAGGCGCCCATGGGCTGATTATAATCATTTTTGACGGTTTTGCGACAGGATTTGTCAGATACAACATATTCTTCTAAGATAAGCCCATGTCTCTCATCCTCTACGCCCAAATCGTGATTGCTATACTTCTCAGCTTTAGCATCCTCGTCCAGCACCGTATGTCTGGTCTTACATCAACCTTCGGTGGCAGTGGCGCTGTGCAAGTGCAACGCAGAGGTGCTGAAAAAGTCATCTACAAAGCCACGATCATCTTGAGCATCGCATTCTTTGTACTGTCGATTGTTGAGTGGTACATCTAAAAAAAGATCAGATAAAAAGTCCTGATCAAACCGTTTGAATCCGCTACACTGTGTCTGATGCTTTCACGTATGCGAGCTCTCATTGGTGTCATGAGTAAATGGGAGCGCATTGCACTCATTGCCTGCTTATTTTTATTTCCGCTGAGTCTTGCGGCGTTATTGCGTGGGTTTTACATACAAAATACCGTACTTACCCCAAGTGAGGGTGGAACATATATTGAAGGATCCATTGGAAAACTTGGACCTTTAAACCCATGGTTTACCATCACGAATGATGTGAACCGCGATGTGATCTCGCTTGTTTTTGCGGGTCTGCTTAAATATAGCCCGCTCAGCAAGCAAATAGAACCAGACTTAGCAACTATGACTGTTTCTGATGACGGTAAACTGTACACGCTTACCCTACGCAGTGGTGTTGCGTGGCATGACTCCACAGAAGAGGCTCCTCATATGGTGACAGCTGATGATGTGCTCTTTACATTTCAAACGGTGCAAGCTGCCGATTTTCCAAACCATGTTCTGCATGAAAACTTCCGCGGCGTGACAATGGAAAAGTTAGATGATGTGACGATTCGCTTTGCGCTTGAGCAGCCCTATAACTTTTTCCCAAGCAACTTAACGCTTGGGCTGCTCCCTAAAAAATCTTTTGAGGGTGTGCCACCAGGCAAAATGGATCAGGCATTGGACTTTGCCATGGCTCCGGTTGGAGCTGGGCCATATGCTTATAAGAGCACTGTAGAAACAGATTTATCAACTGAGGTAACCCTTGAGCGTGTGGAGCGCGCTATTGCTACCAAGTATCAGCTAGATAGAATTGTGTTCCGCATTTTCCCAGATTATCCAACACTACTTTCTGATTTACGAAACCTAGATGGCGTGCGCACCGTGGCGCGTAATGCCAAAGGTGAATTGCTTGTGCCACGCAGATTTGAACCAACCAGCTATACTTTACCGCAGTACGTAGCGCTTTTTTTGAATTTGGATAAACCCGTCTTTAAAGATCAAAAGCTTCGCCTTGGGTTACAACTAGGCACAGATAAACAAGAAGTGATTGATTCTATTCACGAAGAAAACATTGTTGATACGCCACTGTTGGAACTTGATTCATCAGATTGGCGCTATCATTTTGATCCGAACGCAGCCCAAGGAGCACTATTTGAATCTCGATGGTTTGTGCCAGAAACGCTGCGTGTTCAAACATTGCAAGAGCGCAGAGACACCAATAGTGCCGGCATGTTGAAACTACCAGCTGTAGTGTTATTGGAAACAGGCGCAGTGCTTACGCTCACGGGTTCGTATGGAGATATTGAAGCGGGTTGGCGCATCAATGGTGTTGCCTTAGAAACTGCGGAAACGAATACTGGGTCTTGGACTGCAGCACTCACCACACATGCTGGAACGGGCGTATTAAAAACCGGTGAAACACTGGTGCGTCTCACGAATGTAGAAAATCGCACTATCGATTCTGCCTATGTCCACAGAGCATCTGATAGCCAGATGTATGCCAAGCTACTGCAAGAACAACACTTATTTCAGCTGTACCTCAACTCAAAATCCAGCACGGTTCCAGACAATGAAAAAGTGACAACGGAAGATTTGTTCCTCGAAGATGGCTTACTCCGCAGGCGTGGAAAAGATGACCCCATTAGTGTGCGTAGAAATGAACGCAATGAACTCTTAACGCTGACATTACTCACAAGCCCAGCGCCCGCAACGTATGCAGAAGTAGCTCAAGTCATTCGTGATCAATGGTTGGAGCTAGGCATTCAAGTGAATGTGGTGGTGCCTGCCACCCGCGAAGAATTTGAAAATAGATTGCTGCGTCGTGATTACGATATTCTTTTGTTTGGCCAATCGTTGCTGGATAATTTAGATAGTTATCCGTACTGGCATAACAGCGGCGTGCAAAAAGTAACGGGTAATGAAAAAGATTTACGAAGAGATGCCTACAACTTATCTCAGTATTCATCCTTCCGCGCAGATGCATTGTTGGAAACTATTCGTCGTACCAATAAAGATGACGAACGCCAGAAGGCTCTTACTCAGTTGCGTGATCTTCTGAAGAATGATGTTCCGGCCATTTTTCTCTACTCGCCGCTCTACACCTATGCGCATCACCGGCAGATTCAGGGGGTGGAACTTGGCACGCTTTCCTTGCACTCAGATAGGTTCCTTGCGGTGCAAAAATGGTATGTGAAGGAACAGCGAGTTTTCCGCTTGGGGAAGAGCTGGTGGTCATTCTTTGGCTGGCTGCCAAATCAGGATTAAACCAAGGTATATAACACAACATTGAAAGCCGCTCTGACCATTGACGTACGGCCATGTCTCACGTACACTGTTTTGGCTTTGTTTCTTGATTCGACTGATTCGATCGGGGAAAACGGAACAGATCGGATGTCATTCATTTCTCTCCCTATGGAAGTACTTTTACTTGAGGACATCAACGGCATTGGCAAAAAGAACGATTTACTCATTGTAGGTGATGGATTCGCATTGAACTGCCTTCTGCCACAGCGCAAGGCGCTTGTGGCCACTCCAACTGTACGCCGCCGCTATGCAGATGAAATTCGCAAGCGCGCTATGGAAAAGGAGCGTGATCGCCAGTTCCAGTCGGATGCTGCCTCAGCTTTAGCTGGTAAAACAGTATCGTTCGCTAGAAAAGTGACAAAAACCGGCAAGCTCTACGCTGCTATTACCGAAGAAAATATCGCAGAAGGCCTTAAAGATCAGCACGGAATAGAAGTTACTGCTGATGCTATTGAGACACGTGAGCATATTAAAGCTTTGGGTAGCTTCAAAATTACGATTAAGCTTGGTTCCACCAAGCAGCCTGTAAATATTGAAGTGCTCGCAGAAAAGTAAATTCATCCCCTTTCGCGCTATCAAGAAGAGCTGCTACCATCGGTACAGCTCTTTTTAGTAAAATGTCATGGTGAGCGCAGACGAACCATCATTTCAATTCGTATCGTAGGCCAGCCCCCAAGGGGGTCCCTTTGGGATAGCTCAGGTGGTTAGAGCACAGGACTTATATACCTGGGACCCCAAAAGGGGTTCCTTTAGGATCGGTGATTCAATTTGTTATATGGCTCATGTTTACTTTCTTCATAGTGAAAAGGATGAGAAGTGGTACATAGGATGTACAGATCGTTCGCCTTATGATCGGTTTTGTGATCACTGTAATGGATATGTACTTTCTACAAAGCACAGACGTCCTCTCAGTCTCGCCTATATTGAATCGTTTGATACATTGTCATATGCAAGAAAAAGGGAGTGGCACTTAAAGCATAAAAATGGCTACAAAGAGAAACGTGCCATTATAAAATTTCTTTTAGAAAACCCTGATTATTGGCCATGCAATGAGAATGCTATACTATTGAAGTCGCATTCTTATAACCTAGGCCAGTAGCTCAGGTGGTTAGAGCACAGGACTTATAAACCTGGGGTCGGTGGTTCAAGTCCACCCTGGCCTACCAAGACAAAGCCATGGACCTAAGCAAATGAAGAGCACAGGACTTATAAACCTGGGGCCCCAAAGGGGTCCC
>Ga0163152_10006598_pt1 | contig 13044 bp, 9 predicted proteins | sample OliLakLV19MP8IB2_FD_148635 | JGI IMG/M metagenome (GOLD analysis project Ga0163152, IMG submission 148635) | Freshwater microbial mat bacterial communities from Lake Vanda, McMurdo Dry Valleys, Antarctica - Oligotrophic Lake LV.19.MP8.IB-2 | ecosystem: Environmental > Aquatic > Freshwater > Lake... | reverse complement strand
CTGCCGCTCGAGCTATCAGGTGCATTGCTTTCGATGGCATAGCGCAGCCAACTGTTTAAACTTGCCATCACTGGCGCCGGAACAGAGTTGGTTCTGGATGCGACGCCAGCAGCGATGCGAAGCAATGCGCTGTTGTCTTGTTCTCGCCCCTGCCTTTCTAACAATTGAGTCAGGATCTGAAGTTGGCGTTGCGGATCGGTGGACAGACTGGTTAAAGCTCCTCGCACCGCCGTTGTTACAGCCCTGTCTCGCGCTTCCATAATCTCGGTGGTCCGATCGCGCATCAATGCTACCGGACGAAGAGGCGGAATCAGACCGATCAAAGCAGTTGTGCCACCAGATCCGCCGAAAGGTAAAGGAGAGTCTGAGTTTGCTTGTTGCCTGAGCTGATCGACCAGCAAACCCTGCAATTCCGTTTGGATGGTCCTCCATTGCTCAAGGTTATAACGGCTATCGCTGAGATAGAGAATATTGGGAGGAGGTGCAAATTGGGATAGCAAGGAATTCCAGCTGGCATTCGTACCCTCGTCGCGCCGCGGATTAGTCAAGCTACGGGTCAATCCAAATTGATCGATCCAATCTTGGCCAGCCAGATGCGTAGCAGCGATCCTGGCAAATACCTGCCTGTCCACTGCTTGCGTTGGCTGCAGATGCCTTATTGCGGCTAGTCCATATGCCTCAAGCTCGAGTTGCGCGCTATTCTCGGCATCCCGCGAGCGGGCCAAGAGTTCTGCAGATGGCACTCCCAGATACTGGATAACGTGTTCTGTGGACGCGTTCGATCCATCTCTAGCGATGTGGCGCGTGGCAAAGCCATTAACGAGGCTGGATAATGCCGTTGCTGAACGCTGCTGATACTCTGTGTCTTCTTCCGGCGCTTCGCGAAGTTGAGTACGAATCAAATCGACAAACTGTCTGCGTACTGGCTCGCTTGTGATTCGCGAACCGATCACACCTAACATCGACGCTCCTTGATCGTTAGCAATTGCGCCTGCCAGTACGGTCTGCAGAATGCTGCTGCTTTGGCCGTTGGCCTCCGTCAATCCAGCGACTAACCCTCGCAACGCCGTCAGCGACTGAGTAGCCTGAGCTTCGTTGCCCGTTGTATTTAATTGGGCGGCGCGAATAAGAATCTCTGCAGCTCTTTGGGCCCCTGGATCAGCAGGATTTCGTCGAATCAGATCAGGCAGACCGCCCAAAGCCTCACTCAAATTGGTCGGCACAGTGTCGCTTCCAGTAGCAATTGCAGTCATCACAGCTAGAGCCCGTGGACGCGCTGGTGCCTGATTGGATAGACCACTCCAGACCTGGTCACGCAGATACTCCGAACGTCCGCTAGCCAAACGCGACAAAGCAGCATCAATTTGCGGTCTGGCCCCAGCACCATCGACGGTGGCAATGTCAATCAACCCATTGAGAGCTAAACGACCTGCTGAATTGGTGGCAGTTCGCTCATCAACGCCACGGGCCAACGTTGACATAAGTCTTAGAGCGTTTTCGTTTCCTTCCCTGGCTGCGCTGGAAATTCTATTAATCGAGGCAGCATCACCACCGGACACCGTCTCGCCATTCAATGCTATCGAAGTGGCAAGCGGCAGTAAAGCTAAATCCCGACCAGACGCTTCGAAAACAGCTCTAGTCACGTCATCGCGTACGGCAGGAGTCAGAGGATTGATCAAATTAGTAAGCGGTAAACGGCGTTCACCTGTCATCAAGGATTGGAGAGGATTTGGAACACTGGCAACGGAAAGTATTGTCTCTTGGGCTCTGCGAGCCAACGCCGCATCAGCCCCAGACGATACGCTGAGTAGCATGCGCAACGCGGCATTACTATGATCAGCCGATTCTCGTATCATCCGCTCGCGAAGCAGCTCACGACCTCCGAGCGTTGCGACAATCATGTTACTAATCTGAGAGAAGACTTCGGGCGTATGACCATTCACTCCCAGTCGCTGTGCACTATCCACCAGCGCGGCCATAACGTTCTGTCGCAATTGTGTATGCGCCTCAGCATTCTGTCCACTGCCAGCAGGCGCATTCATTGCCTCCTGCAAACCGCGCAGAAATGCAGCTGCATCGGGTTGCCGAGCAGAACGTTGAATGAATTCTTGCAATTGGGCCGGCGTCATCTGCCGAAGTTGATCTCTGAGCGGATGCGGCAATACCGCATCATTTCCACCAGGTGGTGTCGGCGCCGGTTGTACGACTTCCGGCAAATGGGGCGCCGGAATTGCTGGCAGATCAGATACCGATGGCGGCATTGGCGCGGGAACCTCTGGACCAGCTACAGGTCCAGATTGACCCTCGTACTCGGCGCGACGTAGCCGTTCTTGATCGTAAACAGTTTGCCAACCCCAGCGTTGTTGGTTCGCTTGTGGTGGAGGCAATTGATTTTCGATGGGCTGCCCACTAGCATTGACCCATTGAGATCTTTGCACCTGCTCATTCTGTGGATTGTATGTGTCAAGTTGAATGCGCTCGTCCGGATGCCTGGTTGTGGCGGCTGCTAAGTTTCCGGCAGCATTGAACTGCCACTGGACCTCGCTCCTTCCTCCTTGCGCATCCGAATTCGTAGCAGTGACACGCGTTTCTCTGCCGTTGGGTCCGAAGTCATGCTGCTCGGTAACGCCGTTCTGTGAACGTATGTCCACAGAAGTATTTTGCCCTGCGGCATTGTAGTTGTACGAAAAATTGTCAGTGGTGCCATCTCCATTGAGACGGCGGACAGTCTGCATGCGTCCATTTGTATCGCGGTTGTACGTATCGGTATAGCTAAGAGCCCGACCGTCTGCTTCAAAGTAGGAAATACTGGTGAGGCGATCTTGTGCGTCATAATGAGACTGATCAAGGCGCTGACCAGCAGCGTTGGTACCTGTACCAATGCACGTTCCGTCAGCTCCATATTGGTATGTATCTGTCCGAAACGGTCGCCCTTGCACGTTTAACTCCTGCGAGCGACTTTGCCTTCCTTGTTGGTCGTATTCGATACTGCGCACCGGCCGGTTCTGACCATCGGTGGTGCGACGGGAGGCAACGGACCCGTCGGGACGTAGTTGATATTGATACCGCTGATGTGAGTCAACCGCACCGTCTGCGCCATAAGTCAAACGTTGGCTGACTTTACCTTGTGGAGTCAAATGCTCCCTCATAGTCAATCTAGCAGTCGCATCGACATGCTGAGAAACTGCTGAGCCATCAGGGTTATATGTGATGGTTTCGCGCGACTGCAACACGCCATTTCTGATATTTGTGCGTTGAATGACGCGTCCATTGGCGTCGAGTGTTTCAGTTCCCAAACGATTGCCCTGGGCATCCGTGCGATCACGCACCGTTGATCCGGCAGGTCTTTGCTCCGCCGGATTGACTTCAGGAGAAGGTGGTGGAACCGGGACCTGTTCGGCGCCCGCAGGTGTCACAACTCTCAATTGATCTGTCGTTGGACCCGGAGGCGTTGTCTGACGGACTATTCGCTCACGTCCCGGTTGGCTATCAGCCGGTGTACTGAGCGATGTAAGATAGATGCCATTTCCGCTTTCATTGAGCTGCAAGTCAGGCGTTTGATCGACTCTCTGCCGTTGTGAGCTATCGCTGTCCCACTCATCAAGAACGCCGCTGATCAGGCAGTTGTACGCCTGATTCTCGCCGCTTTCGTTCGACTCCGTGACGATGTCCGGTTCAAAACGATTCGGATCTTCGATACTTCGCATAATTACTCCCGGACTCCGCAGACAATTAAGTGCATATCTTGCTCAATAGCGATTCTCCAACTTCGTCCAATCCCCGTGTCCAAGCCCAGCAATCCCCACATTGCTAAGATAGCCAGCATTTCTGACCAAGACCTGACCAACTCGAGGAAAGGTGGCGAAACTAAGCTGAGGAATTGACGTCTGCCGATGAGTGGATCGCACTTCAATCGACAAGAGCGGTTCTAGGGAACCACAGTAGCGTCAATTCCAAGGACGAAACGCCTAATGACTGGAAAAGAAACAGTTCGAATTGCCGCCGTCGGTGACCTGCACTGCACAAAAAACTCTCACGGTGTCCTGCAGGCACTCCTGTCGCCGGTGACAGACCTTGCCGATGTGCTTGTGTTATGTGGGGACCTTTGCGATTACGGCACAATCGAAGAAGCTCATGTGTTAGCCAAAGAGTTAACACTTTCTGTAAACATACCGATAGTAGCAGTGCTCGGTAACCACGATTACGAGTCCGGACAGGCCGAAGAGATCAAGAGAATTTTAGCTGATGCTGGCGTCACTGTTCTTGACGGCGAAGCTTGCGAGATTCACGGTATCGGATTTGCCGGAATCAAAGGATTTTGCGGCGGATTCGGTCGATGCACCCTAGGGGCATGGGGCGAGGAGGCAACCAAGGCATTTGTCCGTGAAGCTGTCTCTGAGGTCCTTAAGCTTGAAGGGGCCCTTGCCAGGTTGCGGACGGACCAGCGCATTGCGGTCTTGCACTACGCACCAATTGTCGGTACGGTGCTAGGCGAACCGATGGACATTTATGCTTTCCTCGGCACCAGTCGATTAGAAGAACCTTTAATGCGTTACCCGGTCACAGCCGTATTTCACGGACATGCACACAAGGGGTCGCCAGAAGGAAAGACTTTGAATGGCGTGCCGGTATATAACGTTGCCATGCCATTGTTGAGAAGGCTCTATCCGGATCAGCCGGCGTTCAAAATTCTAGAACTACCTGTGCATCCCAACCTTGAGCCACCAGCGATGAGCTCGCAGCAGATTCACCAAGCAGCACAGTAGCACGTGACCAAGAGGACGGCACCACATTTAGTGCCGCCCAGATCAGGAGTTTTTAGAAGAAGTTATTCAACAAATTGCCTAAAGTAGAACGGATCGCTGAGCCACTGGATCGGTTACCGTTGTTCCAATATTGATTTCCGTAACCGTTGTATCCTGAACCGTAATACGGCTGCGTATAAGCCGAAGATGGATAATATCCGGAGTTATAACTCTGCGGGTAAAATCCGGAATTATAACTCTGCGGGTAAAATCCGGAATTATAACTCTGCGGGTAAAATCCGGAGTTATAACTCTGCGGATAAAATCCCGAATTATAACTCTGCGGATAAAATCCGGAGTTGTAACCCTGCTGATAGTATCCGTTTTGGTTATTTGTTACGTAACGGTCAAGGAACGAACCAAGGCTGCCAGCCGAGGCAGCACTTGCCGTGCCCATCATAACTCCAATTGCCAGAGTCAAATTAACTAATCGCTTCATGGTCACCTCCAACTGTTTAACGAGTTTCGGTGGCATCAGCCACCACTCGCGATTAGGAGACGCAGCATGCACTAACCGGTTCCCCCTTCACGTCCTGATGCTTGACTGCTGAGTGTTTTGGGCACAATCTAAAAGTCTCACGTGGGTGCCCGATAACATGCAAACGTTTCTCGGAATCATTACTCTTGCTTTGATTACCTCGAGCATTAGCCCGGCTGTGTCTGCCCCCGCCGCTCCCAGTGGTGAAAGATTTCCAGGTTGGCTACTTAAGCAGAATTTGGATTATCACGGTTCAGTAGAAGTCAAAGCGACCACCAAAGGCTGCCGAATCATCACAAAAGATATCGCGCTTTTTCTCAGACCACACCAAGACGTGTTGATGTTTAACGACACCAATAAAACAATGGCCAAAATCAACAAAACCGTCTGGCTGAACAGTCAGTCCGGTAATTGTAAAACGCTCCCATGCTCGGCTGAAATAATCAAAGATTTCCAATTACCGCAATCAGGAACCAGAAAGATTGCTGGACTTAACTGCAAGCAAAACTGGGCAGTGGTATACAAACCGAACAAGACCGTTTCCTTCTTTTGGGAATACTGGACTACTAATGAAATCAAGTTACCGCCAGATGTAATCAATGACTATCGAGTCATTTTAAACCTGCCGAGTGGAGACGGTCTTCCATTAGCGGCACGCAAGATGTTTGGACGTCACAGATGGACCGCCGTTATTGTCACGGAAAAGGCTGAACCTACTATGGTTGCAGCTAAGGACCTGATACCACCAACCGGGTATCGACAAGTGGAAAACGAAATGGACGTCATCCTTGGTGCACAGGACAAGGACGAAATGGATAAAATCCTCGGGCGACAGGACGACAAGCTCAGCAAAGTTTTGAAAGGCAATGGCGTCGGTTACGGAAACAAGCGACACTAGGATCGGCTGGGACAAGCCCCTCCACTTGCATAGATTTACACATTTTGAGAACTACAAATTCTGGCTGGATTTAGTGCGGTTTCGCAAAATCTCATTCGACTTCTTCGCCGCTAGTGTGGCCTCATCATCCATCTTTAGCGCCTGCGACCAGTTATGCGTACGCCACAGCAACCTGGCAAAGTTACGCTTGATTGTAGCGAGTTCGGTGTCATTGAAGAGAACTTCCTTTTCCATCACTTTCTCGTAATCTGCCACCGCATGATTCATATCTCCTTCGAGAATGCGCGTATCGGCAACGCGCAAGTACGCAACCAACGAGTCGTGCTCTGAAAAATTCAACCATAACTTTGCCACAGACTCATACGCGTTCCGAGCCTTTAGCAAATCAGATTTTCGGTCCACAGTGCTATGCCCCTCAACCTCTGCTTTGTAAAGCATACAATCTGCAATGCCGGTTATCGCCACAACCGACTCAAAATCCTTCGAACGACCAGACGTCCTTAACTGGTCTTGAAAGTAAGCGTAAGCTCTCTCGACTTCCTGGTTACGGAGCAATGCGATTGCTAACTTGAGCCTGGTCATTGCTTTTGCGTGATTACCGGCATTGACGGTGAGATATTCTCGAAGCGCAAGTTCATAGAAAATGGAAGCGTTTGTGAAATCGTTCTGCTGCAAGTAGCAATCACCTATTAGCGCGTTTATATCCGGAAGAAGAGCATCCGCCTCACCATACTTCGCTTTGTACGCCTGACGCGCCTTGAGGAGATAATCAATTGCTCTGGTCCAATAACCGAATGATATTAGATATTTGGCAAAACTTTGCTTGCGCTGAAAGACTTCCGGATGGCTTGCTCCGAGCCTGTCTTCAGACCGCGAGATGAAATACTCAGCTTTTCTGATTTGATCTTGAAGATGAATGGTAGGCGGATCGACCGGCTGCTCAGTCCAGACCCAGGCAATCTCTTTGTTCAACTCTGTTGGTGCTTGCATCACATTGTTGCAATAAGAAAAGATCCAGTAAGTACCATACGAACCTAAGGCAATAACTACGGCAAGTGCTGCGATGAACTTTACCGGGTGCAGGGAAATTATGTTGAGAATGTGGCGATAGAAACGTGCATAGCGCACATAATAACCAGCACCCTTACGGTAGCCGGTGTCCTTCATCAGCTCCTCGATCTCTCGCCGCAGGGCCACGATATTTTGATACCGACGGTCCGGATCTTTCTCGAGAGTTTTGAAAATGATCTCGTCCAGTCGCTCGCGCAATTTCGAATCGCAGTCGGGCACTTGAAGGGGCTTGGGCATCTCTGAAGTGTGCTTGTGAATGGTGGACAATGCACTTTCACCAGATAGAGGTGGCTGCCCGCTGAGCATTTCGTACATGACGCAACCGAGCGCGTAAATGTCCGAGCGTTGATCCAATTTGTGGCCCAAGCACTGCTCCGGACTCATGTATAGAGGGCTACCAAAAACGTCGCCGGTTTGAGTAAGTCCAGGGTTAATCTCATCTTGATTGAACTTCGCTATGCCAAAATCCACGATCCGCACTCTATCCGATCCATCGGCATTGGTACTGAGGATGATGTTGCTCGGCTTGATGTCACGGTGAACAATGGATTTTGAGTGCGCGTGCTCGAGGCCGTCACATATCTGTGAAAACAATCGCAGCGCTCGATGAACGGGAATCGGGCCGTTCTTCTTCAAGACCTCCGACAGGGGACTGCCCTCGAGGAAGTCCATAATAAGGTAAGGTTTGCCTGTCGATGTGAACCCGAAATTCCTCAACTTGACGATATTCGGGTGTTCAAGGCGAAAGAGCGCCTGCGCCTCTTGCTCAAAGCGCTTTATCTGAACCATATCGCGCACCAGGTGCGAGTGAAGCATCTTGATGGCCATCGGCTGGTCAAGGGCGCGATGCACGACCTTATAGACGGAACTCATTCCGCCCTCGCCAAGCAGTCCTTCAACCTGATAATCGCTCGCAAACTCAGCCAGCTCAGGCGGAAGCTCTTCCCTGCGCAGGCGACGGCGCTCAGCATTGTCGGCTATCGGGTCCGTCATGCCGAAATGGTCGCAATCGGCTAGACCGCACTGCGGGCAATCCCCGTGCGTTGCGGTGGTTTCAAAGTCGATGCGCTGGTTCTGTTCCGGCATTCCCAATTCACTGCCTCAATTGAAGCTTTCCCCGTGAAGCGTAGTTTTATTCACGACGCTGCCCAGAGTTGCGCTGGACGAAACATCACAGGTATTCTGGTCTGGCAATGAAGGGATCAGCATTTGTCTTTATCAATAATCTCCAGGCGGCGCGCTTCGGGCATGTCGGCTGGGGTTTTTCGCTGGATGAAGCCCAGACGCGATTTTATTTTGGATCGACCGATCACCTGTATAGACATCCATGGTGGGATCTGCCGGCCTGGGTAGCCTATGCGCACCTCAAGCCGGAAACGAACAATGACTGGTGGTCGGGAACTGGGACGCGGGATGAAATGTTCCGCATTATGCACCAAGGACACCATGAGCGGTACCACATACGGTATCATCTTGCCAAAGAAATAGAGGTTAGCGACGCCAACGGTGACCTTGCTGTGGAAATAGCTGAAAGGCTGGAGTGCGAAGGTTGGTCCGTCCTTGCCAACAACTGCATCCACCAGACGTTCAATGTTTTGACGGCTTACGGCGCATCTTTACCTGAACCGGCGCGACCTATTGTCAATTTGATTCCAAAACGCTGGTTCGCGGCGATAAACGGCACTCTAATCACGTTCCAGTAGCTAGCCAAGGGCTCAGAGTTCCACAATGCACGCAATATGTTGTTGTGCTTGGTATCATTCTGCTTATGCAACATCGGCGTTCTCATCGAATTCTCTGCCTGCTCATTTTCGGTTGGCTCTCTTTGCCCCAACCTTTGGCGTTTGCCTTTGGCATCGAAGAGGCAACTCCCGGGATGAACGTCAGCCCGGTAGGGCTTTATCACCACGTCTGGCAGTTGATCACAGAACGCTTCTACGATCCCACCTTCAACGGTCAAAAGTGGGACCGGTGGGAACATCGATATGACAAGCGCATAAAGAATTTACCTGATGCTCGCAAGGCCATTGAGACCATGCTCTACAGTCTTGGAGATCGCTATACAAGATATCTTGACCCGGCCGCCTTCGATGATGAGACCAAGCAGATCGAAGCCAAGTTATTTGGCATTGGTATTCAAATGGGTATGGACAAAACCCACAAGCTGGTTGTCATTGCCCCTCTGGAAGGGTCACCCGCGGACCTGGTCGGTCTGATGCCGATGGACGAAATAGCAGAAGTCGATGGCAAGGCAACAAGTGCCATGTCTGTAGAAGAAGTGTCCAAAATGATTCGCGGTCCCATCGGAACTAAAGTGACTCTCACCATTGGCCGCAATAACGTACACAAAAAATATGCCATCACTCGCGATGAAATTCAAATCAAGTCCGTTCAAACCGCCAAGATGCTCAATGACGAAATCGGTTATGTCCGCTTGAGCACTTTTATGTCCCAGCATGCTAACGATGAAATTCGGGAAGCCTTACATAAGCTCAGTCCTGCTCGCGGTCTCATTGTTGATCTGCGAAACAATCCTGGTGGCCTTGTAACGAATGCCATCGACATCTGCAGTATGTTTTTGGATGGAGGAATCATCGTCTCCACAGTGGACCGTGATGGACATCTGCAATCATCTCGCGCTCCAGGAACTCCCATTAGTAAGCAAGCGATGGTAGTGCTCATAAACCACGGTAGCGCGAGCGCTTCAGAAATCACCAGTGGCGCACTTCACGATAGCAAACGGGCTGAGTTGGTTGGGGAAAAGAGCTTCGGTAAGGGTCTGGTGCAAAGCATCACGCGGCTCGAAGACAGCTCTGGTGTGAACATCACTATCGCCAGATACTTGACACCAAACAATATCGACATCAACAAGAAGGGCATCGAGCCGGATTACGAAGTAGCGTTGAAGAACACCGACTACGAGACCGGACACGGCCCATGGTGGTTGGATCAAGACTTTAAAGGCTTACGTTCGCCAGATTCACTCAAAGACCTTCAGCTGAAGAAAGCATTCGATGTTCTCAAAGGTAAATTGGAATTTTCCCAGACCAAACCTTTTGAACTCAAACTCAACCCCTTTCCAAACTCCACAATTAACACCGGCGTAGGCATCGGACATTGACCAGCGACGATTCAATCGCCGCAGCGGATTGCCGCGCAGTACTGCGCAAGGTAACCCTACGTCTGCTTCCGTTCATGTTCCTCTTATACATAATGTCCTATCTCGACCGCATCAACGTGTCATTTGCAGGACTGCAGATGAATCAGGAACTTGGGTTCAACGAAGGCGTATTCGGGTTCGGTGCCGGTGTGTTCTTTCTTGGATATTTTCTCTTCGGCGTGCCCAGCAATTTGATGGTGGCGAAAGTCGGAGCCAGTCGATGGATCTCCGCAATCATGGTTGTTTGGGGCATCATCTCGGTAGCCATGGCCCTGGTCAAAGATGCTCAATCATTCTATTTGTTGAGATTCTTTCTCGGGGTTGCAGAAGCCGGTTTCTTTCCCGGGATGATTTTATATCTCACGTACTGGTTTCCAAAACGAGAGCGCGGGCTGGCCGTAGCTAAGTTCATGAGCGCAATTCCTGTTGCCGGCATACTTGGTGGTATTGTCTCGTCTCAGTTACTTGCCATGCATGGACTCTACGGATTGGCCGGATGGAAATGGTTATTCATTATCACTGGCGCACCGTCTGTGGTGCTGGGGCTGGTTGTCTCTCTTTATCTGACAGATCGTCCCGAACACGCAAAATGGCTGACCGAATCAGAAAAATCTACACTCTTAAAAACACTCAGCGAGGACAGACTCAGTGAGACGCCGGTCGGCGACAAAACTGAAAATATCAATGTCTTCACGAACAAGACAGTCTGGCTGTTTGCTAGCATCTATTTTTGTTTGACATTAGGCATGTATGGGTTTCAGCTATGGTTGCCGCAGATCATTCACGGATTTGGCGGCATCAGTGATTCACAGACCGCTTTATTGTCTGCCATTCCGGCTGTATTTCAGGCGCTGGGCATGGTGCTTATAGCGTGGAATTCAGACCGTGTCTCAGAACGCCCCTGGCATGTCGCTGTAGCAACAGTCATTGCGGCAACAGGGTTGATGATATCCAGCTGGTCTCACGATCCGGTTTTATCCCTCTGTGCACTGAGCCTTGCCGCCTTCGGAATCTGGGGCACCGTCGGACCATTCTGGTCGCTTCCGACCACTTATCTGGCACCGGGGGCCGCGGCAGCCGGTATCGCTTTGATCAACTCCGTTGGCAACTTAGGCGGCTTCGCCGGTCCCTTTATCGTTGGGCAGATAAAAGAGAGCACGCATAATTTTGCATATGCACTTGCCGCAATGGCCGCATCTTTACTTTTGGCAGGCATTTTGACCGTCGGCGCCTTCCGCACGCCGGCGAAATAGATTCGCAGCCCCAGCGACAGGTTTTGAACCTAGGTCGGCTTCAACCCAAGAACAGATGACACCTCCAAAACGGAATACAGGCGCCGCTTGTCCCGGTCGACATTTGCGGCCGCCCATTTGAGCACTCAAGTCTTACCAACCGTAAACGGTGTATGCATCGGACCCTGCGATAGCTGACCCTACGGGGAAACACACCAAGTCAGGGCTAAGATCTACACATTCCGGAAGACACGCAATTGAGCAGGCGCTGCCCTGAGCGCCGATGTCAATATGTTCATGGCATTCGGCGATCACAATCGCAGCTTTCCTATACGGAGTTCAACCAAGGATGCAGGATAATGTGATGGGAGATCCTTAGTTCCCCACAGAACGGACCCTCGGATGGAAGCAAAATAATGAAAAAGTTGTTCGACATGGTCGGCGGATTGCTAGGACCGAAGAAAACCTACACCTACTTCATGGAACAGGGTGCCCTGGCTTTCGATAACGAACAATACTCCGAGTCCGAGCGCGAATACGCACGGGCACTAGAAATGGCTGAAGAAGCTAAGGCACATACACAAATCGCTCAGTGCTCATTGCGTCTGGCGGTGATTTGCGAACGTTTGGACAAACTGGCATTAGCAGAACCCCACTACCGCCGCGCTTACACTACCCACGAAGAGTCAGAAGAATTTGACGAGGCAGCACAGGCCCTGGTTATGCTCGGTGCTCTGTACTACAAACAAAGGCGTTTTCCCGACGCTGAACAAGTGCTTCAATATGCGCTGGCAATGTATCAACAGCAGTTCGGCACTCACTATGCCGGAATTGCCGAGGCGGCAACAACACTGGCCAATTGTGTAATGGGCAGGCAAGGGTACGCAGAAGCGGAAAAGCTACTGATTAGAGCTATCAGCATTGACGAAACAGCTAAGGGTGATTTCCACACAACGCTGGCCAACGAAGTGCACAAGCTCGCCGTCTGCTTCGACAAACAAAATAAAGACAGCGATGCCGTGTACAACTTCAAGCGCGCAACAGAAATCTACTCCAAGAATGAAGCGGATTTCTCGCGCCGGATAGCCCATCAGGCCTGTGAATGCCATCACGATTTTGCGCGTCACTACCTGAAGGTGGGAAAAAATACTGAAGCGCAAAGCATGTTTAAAAGAGCCATGGAGCTAGCAGAGAAACACCCGGGCTACCTAGATGAAGCCGACCTTGCAGAGAAAACTGGAGCGGTGAAAGCCTAGTATTTCATCCAGCCACGAATGAGCTAGCTTTCTGGCGGCGCAGAACTCGTCACTTTCCATTTATGATCGTTGCTGTGACAGCTCATGCAACGGAGTCAGACAGAAGGGACTGCCTGCTATTGGACGCTGATAACTCTCTCAGCA
>Ga0163152_10006593_pt1 | contig 13050 bp, 9 predicted proteins | sample OliLakLV19MP8IB2_FD_148635 | JGI IMG/M metagenome (GOLD analysis project Ga0163152, IMG submission 148635) | Freshwater microbial mat bacterial communities from Lake Vanda, McMurdo Dry Valleys, Antarctica - Oligotrophic Lake LV.19.MP8.IB-2 | ecosystem: Environmental > Aquatic > Freshwater > Lake... | reverse complement strand
CGGATTTAGTAAATGCGACTACAGAAGGAGTTGTTCTTCCACCCTCGGCATTTGGAATTACAGTCGGCTTACCGCCTTCCATCACTGCGACCACAGAGTTCGTGGTGCCCAGATCGATGCCTACCGCCTTACCCATCGTTTTTACAACTCCCTGTCGAATGAATCGCCCTAGTGCTTCCTAAGCTGCAGGTACTTCAACTGCATTTTATCCGCTTGGCTGGGCGGACTATAAGCCCCGGCGACGGATTTTTGTTGCTCTAGCCGCAGCTACCTTGACCGGTCCTGAAACTCCACTGTCCTGTTAAACGACAGGGCTTACCTCTTCAGGATTTGGCCAGATAAACCTTTAAACCATGATGACAAGGCTCCTAATCATTATGAAAAACTTATACAAACTCTTTAGTTTTGGTTTGCCCGGATTTTTAGCCAAGAACGACCGGCAACTCGGGCGTCGATCGTCTATAGCGCCAGGGCTGAACCGTCGAAAACGTGCTGACCACTGTCTTCCAGCACTTCGCCAATGGCCAATGGGCAAATCTGAACTATGGTTCCTGTGGTCTTGGCTAACTTAACCAGATGAGATGGCTGATAGCGAAATGGAACCTGCTCCACTAAAGGCTGCCAATGCATAGGTACGATTCTGGTGGCGGAAATCTCTTCGGCGATTCTCAGCGCTTCCTGGGGATTAGCGGTTTTGTACTTGCCGCCTATAGGCAGGCAAGCCGTGTGGATTTCGAACCCTTTTAAGTGCGAGGCGATATCAGGCGTATAGATGGTGTCGCCGGACTGATAGTAGCCATTGAAGAAGTAGCCATTGACGGGATTCCCCGGCGCGCGGCTGCGCATGAACATGGCCATCAGCGTCTTGCCGATTCTCGTCATCGGATGCAGCGCTGGAACAGCGGTAATCTTCAACTCACCTATCTGCACGCTTTCGCCGTGATCCAGGGGAATCAGTGCATCCGCCGGAATCGTACGCTTAAACTTGCGAGTCATCCAAGTAATCAAAGAGCGTGGAGCGACAAATTTGCACTTCCAGGCCTCGTAAAGTTTAGGAGCCATCATCACGCCGTGGTCAAAGTGACCATGCGTGAGCAACACCAAATCACCTTTTTCGAGCCGCCGCCAATCGACCGGCTCTTGATAATAAGGGTCCGTGTAGACGACCAATCCAGCAACACGGTATTTGAACGCGCTATGTCCTAAATAAGTGAGGCTCAATCAAGGTCTCCGATGAACATGGGCGTGCACCTGGATGAAATAGGCACAACATAACGTTACTTTCAGGTGGTGATGCCTATTTCAGGGAAATGTTAGCACCTTTGAACCGGTTTAGTGTTTGGCTACTGAAAAGGGCATGACGTGTCACTTTTAGCGCATGCTTTATGAATCAAAATATATTGACAATGATTATTTGCCGTAAACACTCGGCAACTTCAACGGTTATTCGGATAGGATGTTGATGTATGACTCTCCGGAGGAGCGATGCTGTACCTTTCCCGCCGCATGGGCGCTGTTTTCTTTGCGCTTGCCATTACTATTCCTCTTGCGACCACTGCCCCGGCAGTTGCCAACGGCAAGGACGGTGTCAGTGAGATTGGCAAGTACTTCAATCCCTTCCAAAAGAAGCAAGGGTATTTGAACGAATCGCAAGACCGGATAATCAAGAAAAAGAAGTTTAAGGCCGGTGCTGTACCTGCTTCTGAAGCAGTAGCCAACAAGGAATTGGGCTTCTTTGCTGTCGTGCCAACCGACAAGCTCTCGGACGCCGACTACGCTGGGCAGCTTTTAGCTAATAAGAAGATAAACGGACTTTCGGTCCTGATTCCTTGGAGCGCACTCCAACCGAGTGAAGAGAACTTCAACTGGCAAACGGTAGATCAATTGTTGGCAGCTTGCGAGAAATCCGGGAAGACACTTATTCTTCGAGTATCCGCTTGTGGCGTCGATGTTGCAACTAGCGACGGCAAGCAGGTTGTAAGCGATCTGCCCAAATGGGTTATCGATGGCGGGATTAAGACCGTCAAGTACAACGATGCTCAGGGACGTGAGCACCTGATGCCGCTGTTTTGGGACAAAGCATATCTGGCGAAGTGGTCTAACTTTGTCCAGGAAATGGCCGAGCGCTACGACAAGAACCCGAATCTTCATAGTGTAGGCATCACCGGCGGTGGCTTCCAAGGAGGCACTTCCGTGCTCCCAGGAGCGGATGCCACGGCGCTTAACGAGCAAGGTGAAAAGGTCGAAGTCATAACGGCTTTGAAAAAAGACTATGCGATGACCCAGCGCGAGTTAGTCACGCACTGGAAGTACGTTTCGGATATCTTTCCCAAGTATTTCCATACAGCGCATCTGAACTTCAACATCAACGCACCCATCCGCGGGCGTGCCGGTGAGGACTCGTTAGATGAAATTGCCGACTACCTTATTTACCGTTACGGCGAGCGTGTTTTCGTCACCCGTCAAGGTATGGAGTCAGGCAAGCACAAGTTCGACGATTACCGCCTGCTGTTGAAATTCCATAACGACACGCTCACAGGCGTTCAGTTTCCGGATAACATCCAGGTCGTAGACATGCCCAAGATTGTCAAGAATGTTCTTGATGACGGCATAAGCTTTGCCGAAATTCCGGCCAAAGTTTTGACCAGTGAGGATGCCGCTGTGCAGGCGTCATTGGGCAACCTCGCGTCGCATATCGGTTATCAACTGATAAATCAAAAAGCTACTCTTTCCGACAAGATCGCCAGCGGACAAACGTTGAAAGCATCGTTCACCTTCGTGAACGTAGGTGCTGCTGCTGCATTGCGTCCGGAGCGTATGTTCGATAAGGACGCGCCATCAAGCTATCGCCTACAAATTGAACTGCGCGATTCGGATGGTAAGCCAGTCTTGCAGAACGTCCATACGCCTCCAACGCCAACCAATAAATGGACACCCGGACAGACGATTACTTGGGAAGAAGAACTGAAGACAATCGATGCAAACAAGCGCCAATTGCCACCCGGTGAGTATTCGGCGTTTGTGTCACTCGTCGATCCAAATGTTAATCGAAAACTCCTCTTCCTTAATGCAACATCGGCATCCACGCCTGCGTCGACGGACACTGTGGAGGTTGGCAAGGTGGTAATCACAGCCGCCACCTCAGCGGACACTAAGATGGAAGCGAGTGCCAGTGGTAGCTCACAAGGGAACTAGTCGATGAAGACCTTTCTGCCGCATCGGGAAAAATCCCGCGCGAACTCAGATGATAACGGTGGCGGTGACGAGATCAATCGCGCCGATAACGTCGATTATCTTGAGTTGTGCATGCGGACCTATCCCGAGGCTAGGCGCAGAGCGGTTTTTTCGATAATTCCTGGTGTTGGGCAGTTCAAAAACGGTGAGTACGGCAAGGGTGCGCTCTTTTTGACCGTGACTTTGGCTAACCTAGCCTTGGTCGCTGCTGTGATCATGCGCGAAAGCGTTTCCAAGTTTCTCACGGGCATCGCTACTTCTTTGCACAGGCAACCGAATTTCGATCTGGCTATGCCGATTCACGGTGTCGTTGAGAGCCCGGCGGTATTCATATATATAGCTTTGGTCGTGACTTTCGTTTGTTTTGCCGTGCGTGACGCTTACGACAGTGCAGTCATAGCCATTCGTGCCGGCGAGCAGCCTGAGAAATACAACCTTGCTTTGCCTGAGGCGGCCAGCGGTTCTTATCTTGCTCACTTTATTATCATGTCGGCGATGGTGCTGGCAGTGATCTTCTTCATCACGCCTCAGCCTCCAAAACAGCAGGTAACGGTTATCGAGCTTATCCAACCGGAAAAGCCACCTGAACCCAAACGTCCGGAACCGAAGCGCGAAAGACCGAAACCAAAGCTTGAACCGAAGCCGGTTGTGGTGCCCAAACCTGTTGTACGACCGCAAGTTCGTCAGGTAGTGCCGCCGAAACCGGTGCAGATACCAGTTGCCGTTGCAATTCCGACCAACGAACCAACTCCTTTCACTACGGCTCCGGCCGCAGCCCCTCCTGCAGCTGACCCAACACCGGCACCAGCTGGTCCGGCGGGCGGTGGTGGTACCGGAAGCGGCGGTGGTGATGGCGGAAGCGGTCAGGACGTAGATATGGGCCCCTACATGCGTGAACTTCAGCGCAAAATCAAACGCGCCTGGTACCCGCCAAAGGGCAACGAGAGCAAGAAAATCAAAGTGTCATTTAAAGTCTTCAAAGACGGACACATTGCCAAGGTGAAACTTATAACCTCGTCCGGCGTCTCCATAGCAGACGATGCAGCAACTCAAGCCGTTAGTGACGCTGCACCATTTGCAGCTCTTCCTGAAGGGGCCGGCACAGAAGTGGACATAAACTTCACCTTTGACTACAACGTTTTCGGCCAACGAAGATAACTGACAACATCCTGAACGCATGCATAGGGGTGGCGCCATGCGCCACTCGGGCAGCGCATGGCGCTGCCCCTACAACGGTGCATGGCGAAACGTTGTACTAGTGCAAGCGCTGTGGCGCTCGCTGAGAGGAGAATTCTTGAATCAGCCAACACCGTTGCCTGCGCCGACACTGAAGCCCATCCCACCAAAGCGGCGTGACCTGCTTGCCGGACGCGAGAAACAAGCTGTCCTCTGGTCTTTGGCTGTTTTGTTTGCCTGTACTGTGTTGTTTTTCGTCACTCTACCGGATGTGCGCCAAGTTGCTAAGGCTGCCCCAGGTAATGCTATTCAGATTTTCGATCGAGACGATAAGCTGGTTGTTACCATCGATGGTGACGAAGAGCGTGAATTCGTTTCGCTCAAAGACATTCCGAAAGTTATGCAGCAGTCTTTGATTGCTGCTGAAGACCATAACTTCTACAAGCATGACGGCATCAGCTTTCGCGGTATAACGCGAGCCTTCATCAATAACGCCGAAGCTGGTCGCGTGGTAGAAGGCGGTTCAACAATTACGCAGCAGTTGGCTAAGAATTTGTTCTTCGAAGGTGGCGACCGTTCGATGATTCGCAAAGTGCGAGAAGCTGTTCTTGCTGTGGAAATTGAACATTCATACAGTAAGGATCAGATTCTGGAGATGTATCTGAATCAGGTTTACTTTGGGCGCGGTGCTTACGGTCTTGAGCGAGCAGCAAGACGCTATTTCGGTAAGAGTAGCCGTTTGCTGACATTACCGGAAGCAGCTTATCTGGCCGGTTTGCTCAAGGCACCATCACGTTACGGTGAGAATTTGAAGGAGGCGGTCCAGAGGCAGCACCTGGTACTTGGAGAAATGCAGGAACTGAGCCTTGTCACTGCTGCCCAGGTTGCAAATGCAAAGAAGGCCAAGCTCGCCTTTAGTCGTTCGACCGCGCGCATGACGAAATTTCCGTACTACATGAGTGCAGTTCAAGATTTTCTGAGCGCGAAACTGCCGAAGAAGGACCTGGCAGATGGCGGGCTGAGGGTATTTACAAATCTCGATCAAAGCGCACAAAGACTTGCTGAGCACACACTGGCGCAACGAGTGCGTTCGGCTGGACGAGGTATGAATCAGGCTGCCCTCGTCTCAGTGCTTGTAGAGGACAGCTCAGTGGTGGCACTTGTTGGGGGCGCCGGAGATTACTGGAAGCACCAGTACAACTCTGCTACCGGACCCCACACGATGGGGTCTGCATTCAAGCCCTTTGTCTATTTGACTTGTTTTACACAAGGCAGGTTCAGTCCGGAAACAGCAATTGACGATTCACCAATTGTGGTGCCTCAGACGAATGCTCCTGCATGGCAGCCGAAGAACTTTGACGGTGAATACTATGGGACGTTATCCGTACGTGAGGCTATAGCGCTGTCACGCAACATACCGGCGGTGCGTGCCGGTTTGCTAGCAGGCATCGGAAACGTAATTGAGACGGCCCAGGCAGCCGGTATTCAGTCTGAATTGATAGCAACGCCGGCGTTGCTGCTCGGCGCTTCCGCAGCATCACCACTTGAAATGGCCTCTGCTTACGCAACGATTGCCCGAGGCGGCAGCTACATACCGCCTTGCATTGTGCGGCGAGTTGAAGGATCGAATGGATATTACAAAGACTTCAAAGGTATTGCGCAGAAGCTGTTTCCTGATAGCCCCGTGCGAGCCTTGATATCTTGCATGGAATCAGTGGTCAAAGAAGGCACGGGCACAGGCGCACGCCTGGTTGGTCGACCTGTGGCCGGTAAAACCGGCACTTCTGATGAAGCCAAGGACCTTTGGTTCGTCGGTTTCACACCACATATGGTGACTGCCGTTTGGGGTGGAAACGATCAGCACCACTCGCTGGGTGGACTTACAGGTGGTGCGGTATTGACCGGCATCTGGCGGGTATATAACCAGGCCTATTATAAAGCGCACAAAATTCCAGCCGGTACCTTCTATACGGAAACAAACCCTACCGATAACTTGTGGGACAGGATGCCGTGGAAACCCGCTGAACCAGCGGCTCCGGTGCCTGTAGAGCCAGCACCGGAAGCACAGACAACGGAAGGCGCTGAAAGCGCTCCTACGCAAACGCCAGAGTCCGAGCGAGGGTTCTTCATCGATGAAGGCAGGCGCGATCAGGCTACGGAGCAGCAGCCAGACATGGAGCGTAACCAGCAGCCACCCGGGTTTGTACCACTACCTGGTGCGCCGCAGCCCGGCCACGTGCGGCAGCCTTCAAGCCCATCTTTGGCTGACCCGTTCGCGCCCCGTCGTTACTCAGATGAACCTATACAGGACGATGGTCCGCCACTTGCTCCGGATCGCAGGCAACGGACTCCTGTTCCACAGGTGCCGCAGATGCCCGGACCCTCACCCTATGCATCGCCTGAGCGTGCCCCGGGCCCAGCACCGGAGTTTCGTCAACCAGGACCTGCTGAAGGAGATGCAGGACTGAACCAGCGTATTTATGGCGAACCGCTGCGTGAACCAATAAATGAATCAGAAGCAAACGAATAAGGTCGGCCTCCGATTTGTTGCTCTGCTACTCTTGTTCTTTCGACAAGGAAAATCGGGTGACGGCTCTGATGTTTCATTCAGGGAATTCTGAAAGGATGGGCAGGTGATAGCTGAGATCGAGAAGCACTTCGTTGTCACGATCGTGGTCTCTTTGCAATTGACAGCCGGGGCGGCTTACGCAGACGTCGTGGCAGATGTGCTCAATGCCGAAAATGGTTTGAAAAAGTTTGACGGGCCCGAGTACAGCAAATATCATCTAATCGAACAAAAAGCGCAAGCTGCCGCGTCTGGCTTAATTGTTCTGCGGCAGGGCAGCCGGAGCTACCGTCCGGCCGCTGTGTTGCTCGGCACAAAACTGTCAGGACAATCAAAGGCTCGCTTTGACACCGTGGATGATACCGCGCATGTTCCTGAGAATGTGGAAGCACCGGTCATAAGCACCAGTCATGGAAAAATCAGCTTTTACTCTGCTGCCGGGAAGCTTACCGAAGTTCACTGGTACCTCGGGGATTCTGTCGCCATGCACTCTTCCGGATTCGAACAGGTAAAGGAAGTGAAGCCGGATGGGCACGGCAATCTGCTGAAAGCCGGACAAAAGATCGGTGCGCATGGGCTGCTTTTCGCAATAGTTCGCCTAAAAGGCGATCATTATCACAAGAAGTTGATTTGGCTGGTGCGCGGAAACTAAAGCTGCTCTAAGCGGCGACAGCCCAAATGAAAGGCAATTGTCAATAATCTCAGCGGAATAATATGGGTACCTCGTCGCGGAAGGCGGTAGAATCAACTAGTGTTTCCTGTTCAATCCCCACTTTTCATGACAATGCATGACCCGGTTTTGCACCGGTTCATTTCGTATCTTGCCGAAAAGAAGATGGAGCAAGAAAAGAGTCCGCAACTCCATGTGAAGATTGAGCTATCACGCAAGTTCATCGCGGAAGTTCGGGCTGCATTTCGTGAGAAGATTCTGGACGGTGAACGGCATTTGCACATGCTGGCTCAGTCACTGGCCTTTGCCTTGTTCCAAAAGGAATTCGAGTTACACAGCAACGTAATCGGTGTGTTGCCGGAAGATGATGGCAGCGAGCGACCGTTTCTTATTCGCGAGCGCATTAATCGAGAGACGTTGCTTTCAGTATTGGACATTGATCTGGGCAATCAAATGCTCGATAACTTTCGCTATAACTTGAACGGCAACTGGGTGCCACTTCAACTTTCGGCAAACTTCGTCGAGTACATCCCGATCTCAAATCCAGGCAACAGCGTGAACCGGCTCACAAGCCGTGTCAAGGCGGAAGAAGAGATCTGGAACAAGGTGACGGACGAAATTTTTCAAGTTGATCAACTGGTTTCGCGGGAAAAGCATCTGCGCGAATTCAGCAAGTACGTCAAAGATATCTTCGGACTCAAGATTGTTTGCGATGACGATGTCACCTGCGTCAAGGTGCACGAGCAGCTCAAGGACCTAGAGATCTCCTACCTTGGCTCCGAGCGAGAAGGTTCGCACGAGAGTCTGGTTTTTATCGAAACTAAGGATTACCTGACCTGCCCGCCAGAACAGATGAAACGCACCGGCTGGAAAGCGATCAAGAGTGTGGTTCTTTTCCAGGAGCGGCTGTTTGAAATACAGGTGCAGCCTCTAGCCAACTACTACCTGGAGCTTGATCACATGTCCGGACCATCGCATAGCTCCTTCAAGCTCAAACGCGATGATTTGCGCGACGAAATTGCACGGTTGTTACCACTTTATGGCTTCTATCGTGAATTACTCAAAATGCTGTTTCAAGGCACCGACGTATCATTCGATTGCGCGCTGGCGTCCGTTGTTATCACCGACGATGATTAGTGGTTGACATTAACTCGACGTGATATGTGCTTCAATCCCACCATGCCATCTTTGTCCGGATCGATCATGGCTGCAGTGGCTTCAATCCGCTCGTTGTGACCGTCGGTGTTGGCCTCAAATTGGCGTTCCAGTTTTCGATTGGAGATGGCGCGCCAGGCATCTTTAGGCTCCTGAATCGGATAAGTTATCCGGTTGCTGATGATGCTTCCCATTAAGGTGTATGCAATTGGGCTGGTCTCAAGAGTGGCCATAAATATGGTTCCCGGTTTCGCGTCGTGCGGCAAAGCCAAGGTCGCGGTGAGATCTTTACCGAGCCCGAAGTCTACGGTGGTCTCTTCTGTCACCGTTTTTTCGTATGTAATTTTCCACGTGCCTTCAGTCTTGCGCAGCGTAGTTTCCACCTCGGCATTGCTGTGCATTTCGCCTGGTTCAGAGCTGATCATGCCGGCAGATGCAGAGTGTCCCGTTTGTGATAGTCGGCGGCTTACAGTGGCCTTTTTTCCGGTTGCCTTGATTGCAGTGATAGTATCGTTGGTGGTGGCATCTGGGAATGCCCGAAAGAAATCGCTCAGTGTTCCGATTATCGAGTTTTTGTCGAGATTATCGGCATCAGCGTAGTCGTCCGCGTAGAACTTCGTTAATTTGCGCAGGTTATGGGCGTTGAATTGTGTTTCGTACGCGCTCAAAACTGCGCGGATTGCTGACTCGTCAGCCGGGCTGCATTCAGTTTCTGCCGCAACTGCCGGACAGAAAATGATCGCCAAAATCAACAAGAAAACGTTGCGCATCGGGTCTTAGCGTACCTTGTCCAGAAAGAATTGACTAGCACTGGTTTAGAAATTGTTTCCAAAAGCGCTTGCGGCGATGGGTATCACCTGCAGCGAGTTTCGCCTACTTTATCGCGGGCCTTAGTCCGACAAGGCGGCGGCGTTGGTGAACAGGCCCATGACCCGCGTGGAGAAATCTGTGTAGGAGGAATACCTTCCGCGCAACCAGATCAACGCCGTATTGTAGCTATGACCGCGCGGAACGTAAGGACGCAAATTGTCCTGGGTCGAGTCCTGGGTAAGTGGGGCCCAGTGAAAGGTCAGCCCGCCATCGGCGGTGACGCCGCGATAGAGTTCATAACGCTGCCCGGGATTCAACGGGACGTTGTTCAGGTCGTCCAAGGCGAAGGGGTTCACGGCGTTGGACGAAACATAGACTACGTTGGCATTCTGCGGATCAATGGCCATGCCTCCGGCGTAATCGTCTTCCGTCTTATAGATTCCGCATCCGGCCTGCGCGATAAAACGCTTTTGCCACTGAGTCCCGGTCCAGCGGGCATAGTAATAATAAATTCGATCGTCGTACCAATTAGGACCGGTGACATTATCGAGTTGCACCTGGAAGCCGCAAACTGGTCTGGCCTTGCTGTCGTAGGCTAAGTCCCAGACCCAGGCACGTCCGTCCTGAATCCAATGATCAGGGCTTGTTGCAGGTGACTTCGAAAATTCATAGACCATCGTGCCGCGCTCTCCGCGGTCGTGGTTCATCGGTATCGCTGAAAGCTTCTTGATGGTTAAACCGTCACTCTTGAATAATGTGCCACCTCCGGGTAACCCTGAGCTGTGGGAGCGATAGAACAAGTGATAGATAGAGTTATTCGTATCGCGCGGGTGTCCATCAGTGTAGAGAACATCGATACGATCGGTCCGATTGCACACGTACTTGGCGTATGGACGCGTTTTTCCTGTGCCGGAGGCTATGAATTGCCTGGGTGCCGCCCATGTGTCTCCGAGACTATCCGATGTACACAACGAGGGATTTAAGTTGATACTGCGTGCAAAGGAGTAGAGTTGGGGGCCTTCCGCTGACAGGTGCATCGGGTTCATATATGTTGTCTTGCCAGGCAGGCCGCTTTGCTTCTTTTCGCTGTCCCAATCGGTGCTCAGGTTCGGGGTTGCATTGAGTGAGGTTCGATGAAAAAACGCTTGCGCGGTGCTGTGAAACGTCGCCATGGCCAAAAGACGCCCGTCTGGAAGCACGACCAGTGCGGGATTATTATGATCGTCCAGTTGTGGGATATCAAATTCGAATAGCGGAGTTGTCTTCTTGGTGCCAGGATTATGCACGGAAAGCGCTGATTTAGTCGTGGTGCGTTTGACGTAACCAAAGTACAGATCGCCATTGTGGAACAGCGCTCGAGGATCGTTGAACCAGGTCCACGTTCCATCTGAGACAAGCTGTTGTGCTTGCGCCGGCAGACCGCCGTTAGCGCCAACTGGAACGACAGGCCGGCCATACGCCAGACCATCGTATCGTTTCCGAGATTTTCCATTCACACCAGCGGTATCGTTGACGTACACTTTAATTTTGCCAATGGAACTGGCGGTGGCGTTGCCGATGAATCCAATGAGCTGACAACGATCGGAAGCCGCTCCTGTCAGCAAGCCGCAGTTCTTCATTATTCCAGACGCAGATGTCGTATCGAAGGTCCGCAACAGCGTTGCGCTAAGCCCCGCCTTAATTCGGTAGCTGGAAGGTCCCGGTTCAGGCAAGTAGCAAAGGTAAACTCCATATTTTCGACCAGGGACGAGGCCTGTTATGGTTGTGGACACCAGTCCGCCGCCCAGCTGCGTGTTGGACGTGGCGGCGTCGAACGATGAAAGGTTGCTTGGAAGTGGAGCAGCGTTAACTTCGGCCTGGAAGATCAGGGCGGCAGCAATCGAAAGAAAGCTTTGGGATATTCTGTTCGCCTAAACCGATTGCATCGCCAGTGGCGATTCAGTTAGTTGTCCCTGAGATGCCCACTGGATTAAACCGGTTTCGAATGGTGAGGACAGGTCCTCATGGTGCGGCAACACTCTTACGGTGAATCCATGGCGTCCACTGCTGGAGTATTTGATGTGACCGGTATAGAGATAACGTCCGTCTGTCTGCTTGCCTGGCGTCATCGTAGAGATATCGGCATCCATGATGTTGTTGTAGGCATCGATTTGCCCATGATAAATCTGCACAGAAACGTCAGCGGGAACTAGTGCACCAAGATCGACAGTTGCGTTGATCACCATGTCGTCACCGACACGCACTGTTTCCGGGATCTGAGTTTCGACGTTTTCGATACGAACGTTTTTCCACTCACTTTCTGTCTTACGCTTCCACTCTGAGATCTTTTTTGCGCGCGCGGCATCCTTACTTAGCCAATCTGCAAAACGAAGAGTGGCTGGGAAATATGTGCGCAGAGCATACTCGCGAATCATGCGGTTGACACTGAATTCACCGCAAAGGTCCGTCATCGAAGTCTTCATTCGTTGAATCCAACCGCGCGGAATGCCGTCACGATCACGATCGTAGAATTTGGCAATTAGCTCTTTTTCAAGCAGGTCGTAAACTGCGTTCGATTCGACTTCATCTTGATAGGCATTGTCAGTGTACAGTTCGCCTCGACCTACCGCCCAGCCTGTGCGTGCGGTGTAGGCTTCGTCCCACCATCCGTCTAGGATGCTGCAGTTAATTCCGCCGTTGAAAACAACTTTCATGCCACTGGTTCCACATGCCTCTAAGAAGCGACGCGGTGTGTTTAACCAAACATCGACGCCGGAGGTTAGCCAGCGTCCGACGTTCATGTCGTAGTCTTCAATAAAGACAAACTTGCCTTTAACGTCTTCTTGCTTTGTGAACTGGATGATTTCGCGGATCAGCTCTTTGGCCGGAGCATCTTCCGGGTGAGCCTTCCCAGCAATAATGATTTGCACCGGACGCTCTTTATTATTCAGAATGGCAGCCAGGCGCTTCGGATTCTTCAGCAGCAATGTTGCGCGCTTATAGGTAGCAACACGCCGCGCAAAGCCGATTGTAAGTGCATGCGGGCTGAGAATTTCAGAGGCTTCCTTGAGTTCGGAAGGCAATGCCCCTCGCGATTCCATTTGGGCACGAACACGCTTACGGCAGAAGTTAACCAGGCGCTCGCGGCGTCTGGTGCGCACGCGCCAGAGTTCATCATCCGGAACGTCTTCAATCCGCTTCCACACGGATTGAGCCATGTCGTCCTCGTACCAACGAGCTCCGATGTAGCGTTCGAAAATGTCCGCCATCTCATCGGAAATCCATGACCTGACGTGCGTTCCATTAGTTATGTATGAAATCGGAACTTCAGTCCACGGAAGATCTTTCCAAACGGATTGGAAGAGTTTTTGCGACACTTCGCCATGTAAGCGACTGACAGCGTTTGTCTTTGCAGACAGGCGAATCGCCAGATGGGCCATGCTGAACGGCTCGTAGTGGT
>Ga0163152_10006592_pt1 | contig 13050 bp, 14 predicted proteins | sample OliLakLV19MP8IB2_FD_148635 | JGI IMG/M metagenome (GOLD analysis project Ga0163152, IMG submission 148635) | Freshwater microbial mat bacterial communities from Lake Vanda, McMurdo Dry Valleys, Antarctica - Oligotrophic Lake LV.19.MP8.IB-2 | ecosystem: Environmental > Aquatic > Freshwater >... | reverse complement strand
GCTCTCGATCACCGGAGGCACAACGAGCTTGGCAAATGCGAGCCAGAGACCCACCAGACCCAACAAGACGCACGTAAGCACGAGGAAAAAGCGGGTGCGTCTCATCCCCATGATCAGATCACCGTCGGGGCTCATCGGTACTACCTCCTTTTTTGTCGGCCTCCGCAAGGATTTGAGTTAATGTTGCCAGAAAACGAGTGGCTTCGCGCCCTTCACTCGTATGCTACACTCCAGTTCAATCGGATACATCTGCAAGACCTCATACTTTGGAATTCCACACCACCGCTACCCAAGTCTTCGCGATATGCCAGAAGCACATGAGCCGGAGGAGAAGCGCATGTGTTACGAATCACGAAACGCCTCTCCACGCCGATCAGGTTCCATCTGGTTGTTTCCAAATCCGCATGCATTCTGGAACTCAGATTACATCCGCAAGGGTCCGTTCCATTCGCTTAAAGAAGACAAGCCCACCTACCAGAAGCACAAGGACCACCGCAACGCTCACCAACATAGGCGAAAAATCCGTGTCCCCTTTACCCAGCAGGGCCCACCGAAACCCCTCGATCACACCGACCATGGGATTCAGGCTATACAGCAATCGCCAAGATTCCGGAATCAAACTCACCGGGTACACGACAGGGGAGGCGAACATCCAGAACTGAGTCACGAAAGGAATCGTGTGACCCACGTCCCGGTATCGTGCATTGAGAGGCGCGAGCCAAAGCCCTATCGCCAGCGCGGTGATCATGGCCAAGAGAAAAAATAGCGGCAAAACCAATATACCCCAGGTTGGCACAATCCCGAACCAAGCCATCAGCCCAAGCAGAAGCAAGAAGGCAAACAAGAAATCAACAGCCGGTGCTATCACACTCGCGAGAGGAATAATCAACCGAGGAAAATACACCTTCGTGATCAAGTTGGCATTACTTACAAGGCCGGTTCCGCTACGAGAGAGGGCAGTGCTGAAGTACGTCCAGGGTAACAGAGCCGTATACGCGAAGACCGCGTAGGGCAAACCATCCGAAGGTATTTTAGCGAAGTTCCCAAAGACTACGGTGAAGATCGCCATCGTCATGGCAGGCTGGAAAATGGCCCAGCTAGCGCCGATGAACGTTTGTTTATAGCGCACTTTGACGTCCCGCCAGACGAGAAAGTAGAGTAGCTCCCGATATTCCCAGAGTGCTGCAACGTCAAGGCTACCGAGTCCACGTGGGGGCTGAATCACAAATGTGGGGAGTGGCATCTCACTCTTCTTTGCAGTCCACTCACCGCCGTCCTTCGTTCGACTCAGAGTCATTCCAACGATCCTTCCTGCAATTCTCCATGCGTGATGACGAGTGTCTGTATGCGTTTGAATCACTCATAAGACAGATGTCCAGGACAATACCGATATTGTCCGCTCAATTGAGTCCGCACTGAGCTTCAGTCAATTTTCCGGAGCAGAAACCGGTAGACTCGTGGGTGAGATTCGTCTCAGGGGACTAGATCGACTAATACAATATAACCTTCTACGGTTGCACTCGAGCCGTGAATGGTCGAGAGCCTGAATACTACAGCGAAGAGATTTAGAGGCGCTTAGTCAAATGGTTCTCCATGACACAGATATGGTCGATTCAGCAAGACACCCTTACACCCTTAGCCGAACACTCTCAATGTGATCCTCTAGCGCCAGAAGCTTTGCCTGGCTGTACGCGACTTCGGCCTTCGCGCAGGCTTGGCCCACCGGCTCGAGAGCTCCTCGAATTGAGGTAAAGCAAAAGTCATCAAGGAGAGAACTTAGTCGGGCTTCGGTCTTGTGGAGGTTGATGTAATGCCTAAACATAGAAAGACATGGACCTTGCATTTTGGGCTGATCGGGATCCACCTCCCAAGGGTGCAGGTACATCACCAATGGGTGTCCTGTTTTTTCTATCCGTTTCAATAGTTGCCGCAATATGGGATAGGGAAATATGCGAAAATACCCCCCTCCAGCCACTGGCACTCGTGTCCCCAAAATATTTGTCGTGGAGGGCGGAACCTCCCATATACAACCTGCCTCGCCACGAAGGAGATGGACCGTAGGAGTGGCATTCGGCATTCCATATCGATCGTGCAAGACCGGAAAGATACTGGAGTCATACACATATCCTTCCTCAGCGAGAACGGAAATGGCCCACTTCGTATCCTTGGTAATTGAAAAGCTTGGAGCACGATAGCCATGCACTCGCTCCCCGCAAATATCTTCGAGTATCCCCTTCGCTCTTCGCACATCGTCACGAAAGATTCCCGGAGTCTGATCTGTGATCAGTTCGTGACCATAACCATGCGATGCAATTTCGTGCCCCTGTTCCACTAGCATTTTGACTAAACCTGGGTATCGTTCAGCGACCCATCCCAGGACAAAAAACGTAGCCTTGGTATCATGCTGGGCCAACAGCTCTACAAGCTTTCTCGTATTGTTTTCAACCCGGCTTTCATACGTGTCCCAATGCTGTCTTCTGTCCTCAGACCAGAATCCCGAAACCTGGAAATGTTCTTCGACGTCGAACGAAAGGCAATGCATCGGCCTCACGTTTGCAGCACTCATCGAGCACCCTCACCACGAAGAATCACCCGTATCGTTTCAAGCAAGATGCGCATATCTAATTGTATTGACAAATATTTCACATAATAGAGATCGTACTGCAGTTTCACGTGCGAATCTTCTGTCGAGGCCCCATAATGAAACTGCGTTTGCGCCCAGCCTGTAATTCCAGGCCTGACAGTATGCCGAAGATCGTAGTATGGAATGAGTGACCTGAGCTCCTGAACAAATACCGGACGCTCTGGGCGAGGGCCAACTAAACTCATTTCTCCTCGTAGCACGTTGATGAGCTGTGGTATTTCATCAAGCCGCCATTTTCGCAAATACCATCCCACACGCGAGATTCGAGCATCTTTTTGCGAAGCCCACCTGGCTCCATCCTTTTCGGCATCGGCGAACATCGAACGAAACTTCCAAATCATGTATGGTCGCGCACGAAGTCCGACACGGACCTGCCGATAGAACACGGGCCCATGCGAATCACATTTGATAAGAATTCCGATTGCCGCCATAAGCGGCAGCACAACGACAAAACCTACGAGAGAGAGACTAAAGTCCATAGCGCGCTTGACCGCTCTTACAACAATCCCCTGCCTGAACTCTCTCGAGAAAATAATCGCGCTAGGCTTGAAGTCGTCAATGGGTAGACGGCCAGATTCTTCTTCAAATAGGTGGTGTCCGTCCCAGATGTCGATACCCATTCCCTTCAAGTCAAGTAACGCTTGAACGGGTAACACCGCACGCCGATCTTCTAAGCAGACCGCAATGGTATCAATCTGGTCTCGCTCAACGACGGATAGGAGTTGGTTCATGGTTCCGACAACCTTCGTTCCGACCAGCTCATGACCTACTTGTGTATTGTCCTGGGCAATGAGACCGACGAGATCCGTGAACATTTTGCTGCGGGAAAGAAGCACCTGAGACAACCCTTGAGCCAGGGACCCAACCCCCAGAATCAAAATACGCCTTCGCGCTCCCGGCATGCGAAAGATCGCCTTGGCGGCATGATCCACCGTAAATGGCAAGGGCACTGTACTGACATGCCCTGACCTATCGGAGGAGTTGTTGATCGTGAGACTCATACACCTTGTTGCTATAGTTATAATATGAGTATGGTGTGTCCTTCGATTCAACACCATTAAGAATCACGGCCACAGCTCTTTCTTGCCCGATCATCTTGACTGCGTTGGCTACAGCATCGCGGGGTGTTGATCGTGCGCGAATGACATGCACCACGACGTCGGCCATCCGCACGATCAGCATAGCCTCTGCAACAGGCAGCAACGGCGGAGAGTCGAGCACGATATATTCAAACCTCTCTCGAAGCCCCTGAATAAGCTCAGATAATCGATCCACATGTGTCAATGCGGTGGTACCAGAGACCTCGATCCCAGCGCTGAGAACCCAGATTCCTAATTGTTCATGGTATTCAAGGCAATCATCAAGAGTCTTGTGACCCAGCAAGACCTCGGTCAACCCCACAGTCGACTCCATCCCGGTATAGGCACGAATCGTCGGTCTTTTCAAATCACAATCGACGAGGACCGTTTTCCTATTGAGGTCTCGAGAAAGCACGTAGGCCATATTGAGGGCCGTGGACGTTTTCCCTTCACCCATCAGCGCACTGCTCATGCAGACAACGGTACTCTTCTGTTTACCCGCGATCAACCCCAGTCTTGTGGCTGCCACCCGATATTGCTCTGCCACGGCGGACCTGGGATACCACATCGCAACCAATTCCGGGGCTACAGCAACCTGTGTCTCCTTAGGAACGGCCGACCCTTCTCTGATTAATTCAGGCAAAGCCAACAGCCGCCCCTGGCGGCGAGACTCCCATGCTGGCGTCTTTGCTGAACCCGGCCAAGCGGACTCAAACTGGGAAATCGTAGCGAGTACCGGAAGCCCCAACGTCATCTCTATTTCCTCTGCGGACACATAGCCTCGCCGCATTATTTCAATACCGAAGGCACTTCCGAACCCCAACGCACAGCCGACAGCCAATCCACCGAACATTACGATTATGAGATTCGGTTTCTCAGGCCATGAGGGCAAGCTGGCCGGCTCTACAATACGCATTTGCGTCCCCTGCTGGTTTTTTTCGAGGTCTCCTGCCATTCCGACAGCGAGCTTCTTCTCCAAGAGCGCTTGATAGTTCTTCTGCAAATTCTCATAGTCTCGCTGTATGGACATCAGCTCTTGTTGATGCATGGTCGTACCTTCGATTCTTGACTCATATTTCTTGATATCCGCGGCGATACGGGCTTGCCGAAGGCGAACAAGCTCCTTCTCGCGCAATATATCTTCACGCTGCTTCACCAGTTCTACTTTGTATGGGTCAGCGAGCCTACGCTTTCCTTTCCTGACACCCCCAACCTCTACCGTTTCCTGGTCTACAAAAAGGGCGTTGTAATCTTCCGTCGTCATTGCCTGTAGTTGTTTGATTTCATTTCTTACGATGGCAACGTCAGGATATGTCTCCTTGTAGGCCGACAGGAAGCCTGCCAGTTTCCTTTCAAGCTCTTTAATTCTTGACAATCGTGGATCTCTAGAAGCCTGTGTTGGGCTATCGTCACTGGTAGGATCTTCATACTCTCTGGTGGCCTTGTCCACTGATTCCAGACGAAGATTAAGCGTCTTTTCCATTTCCTGCTGGGACATGACCTCGCCCTCTAACCGATCTATCGCACGAACGTTTGAGTCCATTTGCTCGGGCAACTGACCGAGGTGAGACTGTTTGAATTCTCCGAGCGCGCGTTCTTTGGTTTGCAGCTGCACTTTCAGCTGGTCCATCTCATGCTGAATAAACTCGGTTGAGTTTTGAGTAATCGCATCGCGACCTTTTGTATTTTCCTGCACAAATAGATCGGCTAACCTTGCCGTCACCGCTCTTGCAATGTTGGGGTCCGTATCTGTAAAGGACACTTTCACAAGCGTTGTGTCCGTCTCCTTGTAATCCATCTGAACCAAATTCCGTAGGCGTGAGGCCACACCATTGTCTTGAGCAGGGGTGGCGGTTTGCTTGTCATAACCATAGAGATGAAATTCTTCCGCCACCTGGGTGAGAAGTTCCTGCTTGTAGAGAACCCCCTTCAGAGCGTGGACACGCGCGGCTATTACGGCGTCTGGCTTGTCTGCCCCCGACTCAGGGGCATCGACACCCTTCACGTACCGCACCTTCTGTGCCTCGAAGTAGAGCAGTGTGCTGGATCGATAGGTCTTGGGCAACCATTGGCACAGCACGGCTGCAACTCCGATACAGAGCACAATCGGGATAATGATCAGCCACTTATGATTTTTTATGACCCTAAGATAGTCTTCTGGAGTATTAAAGCCGGAAAACATTCTCCCTACTCCTCTTGCCTTAATGTTCCGGATCCATCCCCGGAGGAACTACTCCCAGTCCCAGCACCCGATGGGAACGAAATACCCTCTCTAAAAAATGAGGGGGTTATAAACACATAGGAAAACGACAATATTACTATCTTTTTTGAGAACTCGTACTGGCTACTTTGGCTAGACAGTGATGGATCCTGCTCACGTGAGTAAAACAACCAGTTGTACGTTAAGCTAGCCAAGACTGGCCCTATAAGATAATGGGCTCCAACGGTCAGTCCAAGGGTATCGAATGTCGAGGTGGGTGAGCTCCTGGTACCATGAGAATAGTTCAATCCCACTCGACCACTGAGATTGGACGTGATCCCTCCAACTGCATTTACACCTACTACATGTACCTTCACAGGCCCGGCCGCGAACGCAATGCCAGGGGTTAGGCCGTACCGATAGTTCGCTGCCACAGTATACCCTCCAGGCGGCAGAATTCCTCCTGGACTGAGGTTGCCGGCCAGGGGCAGCAAATTATCAAACGGGCCCGAGGCGCCTGCATCCCTCAGCTCTTCTGAGAAAGATGTGTAGGTCATTGCTGCCGACACAGTCGGTACAAGCTGCGACTTGGTGGATTGTCCGGGGACATCCGATCCTACCGGAAGTTTAAGCGACCCACCACCCCTTAAGGTAGTTCTCAGCTCCGGTGTCCACCGCCTGTTCCAATTCAGCGTCTCTGTAATAGTGGTAAAGGAACCTCGCCCGCTACCTTCGCCGCTTTGTTCTTGAGCAAAATGAGACATGAGGGCAGTCGCTCCCACCGTATCTCGTGGGGAAATCTGTGTGTTAATCGTCGTCGATCCTCGGTGGACACTGGTGTCAAACAGTGGATTATTGACGCCTCCCGATTGTGCGTCTTGTTCGCCAAACGAAACCTGGGAGTAGTTATAACTTGCTTGTAGAGATGTGAGCCCAGTGAGTTGGTACCCGCCCGACACTATCAGGTTGTATAGCTGCCTGGACGCTCGATTCGTCACTTGCCCTGTCTCCAATACTCCCTCCGAGGTCGACCCAAAGCCTGTCCCCAGCCCGCCTCCAGCTGCTCCAAACCCAGTCGTGGAAGGAACCGATCGATAAGTGCCCCGCACGTTTAAAAAGGTAATCCGCTGTGATACTTGGTGGGCTGCCTCTGTTAGGTCCAACAGGCCACTAGTGCTGTAACCGGTAAAGTCACGGCTGGGATTGTTGAGGTATCTAGTCACTAATCCGGTCCCGATAATGCTGCCACGTACGAGCGAGCCTGCATGGGAAAGGTTAATTTGAGGCGCCACAGTGGTAATGAAGTCCTCTGGCTTACTGCCTGGCCTCAAGAGTGACTTTGGAGCAGAAAAGATGTTCGAGTCATATCTTTCTGAAACCGTGAGAGATGGAATGATGGTCGTTTGGGCAGATGCAACTGTACTCGATACCCATTGGATAAAAAGAATAAGAAGAGTGAGTAACGCAACGGCGCCTTGTCTCCTCATGATGACATCACGGTACGACAATGACATCACCAGCTTTCAGAATGATATTGGAATCTAGGTTCTTTCCTTGCACAATGTCTTGATAGGGTACGGGAATCATCACCTGCTTCGCTTCCCCTTGCCCATTCTTGACATTGCGGAGGACATGAACATTATTGCGAGAGGCGAAGAGTGTAAAGCCGCCCGCATAGGATATTGCTTGGAGCACACTCGTGAACGACTTCAGAACAATCTTCCCGGGACTTTTCACTTCGCCGACTGCAAAGACATGGTAACTATTGATCTCCTTGACTTGAACTGACACGGTCGGTGAGGACATGAATTCGGCCAGTCCGTCAGCCACCTGCTTCGAAAGGGCTTGAGCTGTGAGGCCAGCAGCCATAATATCTCCCAGAAGAGGCAGCGAAATTTTCCCGTCCGGTCTGACAATAACCTCCTTGGACAACTCCTGATTGCGCCAAACCGTCACCACCAGGACATCCTCTGGACCTATGAGAAACTCCGTGGGAGGAGCAGCCATCCCCCGGTACTGCATGTCCGGCTTTAAGCAGCCTCCTGCCCCCGCTAGTACGACTAGCAGCAATACAACTACAAGAATATTGCCGGCCAACTTAGCGATATTTTCCCTCATCGTCGCCTTGCCTCTTCCAAACATCTCAGTTTATTCCTTAGCCCGCTGTAGTCATCGCGGCGCTTGCAAAATTGAAGTTCCATTTGGGTCTTATTAGCGGGTAGGCAACACCACCATCGTTTCAGACGGGACGACAATCTGATCCCCGGGCTTCAATTCTATATTTTGGTTCGATCCATCGCGGACGACAATGTCATCGTAACTCGCCTTGAGCTTCGTCAAGCCTTCGCCATCTTTAGAAAATCTGAAGATTACGATCTTATTTCTCGCAGCCATAGCTGTAAATCCACCGGCCACGGTAATTCCTTGCAAAAGGGTCGTCTTGCTCTTCAAGGGATATTTCCCAGGTTTATTGACCTCTCCAAGAACATATATTTGGTAGCTATTAACCTCTTTAACTAAAATAGATATTGTGGGACTTTCCATAAACGATCTGAGCCCCGTCGAAATCTCCTCCGTCAACTGGACTGGTGTTTTCGCAACTGCAGAAATATCTCCCAGCAGTGGAAGAGAGATTCTTCCGTCCGGTCTTACCTGCACCTGCTTAGAGAGATCCGCATTCTTCCACACTGTAATTTCCAAGATATCCTCAGGACCGATTATATAGTCTGGCGTGACGGTTAAAAGAGCTTTATCCGCTGCACCCGTAGCTGCCTTCGATAAACCTGATGGCGGCCTCATCGCATCTCTATCCTGAGCAACAGCTGATGAAGCAATAATGATACCTCCCACCACAAGAATCGCAGATAACGGTTTAATCAGCCGCATACTCCCAACTCCAGGATAGCTTGTGATGCACAAGTTAGGCTACCGCCCATTAGAGGACCATACCTCTTGAATAATACCCTAAAATTAAATTCAACTACCATCCAGATTATACAGCTTCTGGCAGCCGTTCGATATCAGAAAGCTTTATCACGGCACGAGTCTGATGGGACAGAGACCGCAATAATATGACAATTCGTTCTTCCCCGGACAAACAGTAATCGAATATTCCCTCTACTCCAGATAAAGGTCCATGGCTAATACGAACAATTTCCCCATGTTTTGGTCTAGGCATAATAGGGAAAATGTCTTGCCGACTCAACCCTCTACGTATATCGTCGAGCAAGTCTGGCTCAACTTCTGCTGGGACTTGACCGAATGTTACGATTTTCCGCACACCCCTGCAGTAAGATACCGTCCGATACTCCTTGTTGTAATCAAACCTCGCAAAGAAGTATCCGGGAAAGAGGCTTGTACGACGCACACATCGCCTTCCTTTGACGTGAATACATTCATTAACCTCTGGGTAATACGCCTCAATACCAGCTTGCTCTAAAAAATAGGCAGATGTCTGTTCCTTTCGAGGCTTTGCCATTACTGCATACCACTTTTTCATTTCCTGGATTCCTTCAGACTACCCTAGAACAAATACGCACGCAACGCACTCTGTAGAAAACACTCCACCCATCTGCTTTTTTACGGGTGTCGGTAAACCGCCCAACCTATCATCCCTTGATCGAGAGGAATCCCAGGTGAACAGATAGTGGCGCCAGTCCAGCCAACTCGAGGGACTCGATTGGGAACGCGTTGATCTACTTGGAGACCCCGAACCCCGGCCTCTTCCCCACCCAAATTAGGCCAACCGCCACCCTGAGTGCGAATTGTTTGCAACGGACTCCTCCATACGGTTCGAGACGTTTGCCAGCAAGGCTGCGGGCTCGCTAATGCAGATGAGGTTCGCCCAGAGGACTAACTCCCCGTTTCGCCTCATCGCCGATGGCCAAGTGCATAACGTCAGCACTTCTCCAATTGGCTTCGCCACTGGCATCGTCATGGGCGATAACTGAACCACGACGACTCTAGACTGTTCACGAAATGAACAGATGTCCATGGACTCTTCGTCGCGAGCACGAAGGACTAGCCCCCACTGCAACGTTATCGAACAAAGAGGCCTCTCCACCCTCAAAAATCAGTCTACTGGCACAGAGACTTAGGGAGCCCGGGAGACGTGTCCGCATGTGCGGCACCGCATCGAAGCACTTCGAGAGGATCCCGGCAAAACCCTGATTTTTCTGACTACGTACCACGGGCCGGAGACCAACACGGTTGCCGTGATTGACAAGAAAGGCTGGCAGATCCAATCGTTGCTCAAAACCCTGAAATAGAACTTGAAGATTCAGCGTGTCGTCGCCACCTCGGCCCATACATTGATGGCCAGAATTGGAGCAGCATCATTTTTGCCCTGCACTCCTCTGTCGCTAGCCCCACTTCGCAAGAGCTTGGCCAATCTGGCAGCCTATCCACGTGCGAACATCTTGACCCATCACAACCTGATGGCCCGGCTCAACGCCCCTTTTAGTACGCTACCTCATCCACGGGATAATCCTCAAGCCCTCTTGGCCTTCGCCTGATCTTGCTTGGCACCTGAAGGCGCGTCTGGCAAAGCCCTTGATTTCAGAACATGAACTTGAGCCCTACCAAGTAGGGCCCGGTATCAGTCCCTTGCCAAAAAGGAACGCGCCGCGACCATCGAACTTCGGCCAACGTGGGTGTCTCTACAACGGTTAGAGGTGTCGGCACATAAACTTTCAAAACCTGATTTACATCAGGAACCTGCTCCATTAAGACTAGCATCCCTCCACTGCTGATATTCAAGGAGAGCGCTTTCCCACTATGAGTCGACGTGGATTGAGTCTCTACGGATGTCGTCATCTCATATAATATTGGCCTCAATAGAGCCGCCCTATCATTATGACTTTTCTGGCTATCTGTGATTGGCCATTCCCACCCTGTCTGTACCACTTCACTCCTCCTCTATATAGAAAGTGTTTCCGTTCGTAGTCCCATTAGATATTTCAGAGCTTCCCGAATGGGTAGCACGCCACGTTTTCCTGTATTATCTTGCTCATCAGGCATGCGTCATACCCTTCCGATTTTACTCATTCATTCCATGTGAACTATAGATAGAGTGAACAACTGGGACAATACCGATGATGTAGGCCTGGCTGCGCCAAAAGTGGGTGTTGACTCCCCCAAAAGTGTTAGGTACTATTTCCACTATAGAGTTACGTTTCTCTAGCCCCTGTGTTAACTTAGCAGAAGCTGACGGATTGTCTAGGGTTTTCTAGGCGTGACTTCGAAAGTGTCTTTCCATCCCATGAATGAATCATCAACATCCATAGACCAATCAGACACTCTCGCCGATCAACGCGTAGGTTCAGGAATTGTTGTCCTTTCTGCTGCCATGCAACTTCTCCATATGAATCGTCAGGCCTCAGAGTTGGCTAAGCTTATTAATGCAACAGAGCATGGTGGAGGCAGCCTGAGATCTGCCCATGGAGTCTTGCCAACTGCACTGACAGAACTCTGCGGAGAAATCATCAAGGCCTTGCATGTTCGAACCGAAGCAAAAGACTGGGAGCAATTTGAGATCAAACGCGTGGCAGGTAATCCTGAAAAGCCAATCCTGTTGCGGGGGTTCGGCCTACCAGACCGAGGGGGAATCCAGTATTCAAGACTGGTGGTCACACTCGAGGAGTTAGCGCGACGACAACAGCTTAATACAGATCAAGCCAGGGAAAAGTTTCAATTGACCAATCGAGAGCAATCGGTCATTGAACATCTGGCAAAGGGATGGACGAACAAAGAGATTGCAAACGCTCTTCAGATCACCGAGCAGACAGTGAAAGAGCATATCAAGCACATCATGCGAAAAACTAATTCCACCACCAGAACAGGTATTCTCGTTCGCATCTTCAATTCGTAACCTACCACAGTATCTGTGTTAAAAATACCATAGTGAGTTATCTTCACCACAGTTAGTTATTGCAGACTAACGATATTTTTCATTTGTATTCAATAGTTTATGCTTCAATTATTCTTCTTTTATTTGGCCTATTGCTTGCATAACACATATCGTGTCGGATCATACAGATTGGATTAAGAAGTTTTTTTTAATGCCATTAGAAAATGAGTCACGAGGTAGCATGAAGAGTCTCCTTTTAGTGCTTCTGAGTATCTTAATTCCAACGGTTGGGCTCATGACTGGCCAACCAGTTCAAGCGGCCGTCATCGATAACGGAAGTTTCATGAGTCTCTGGAATAGCTACTCTCATTGCCAATCCACTACAGATATTGACCAGCTACGAGAGGACGCATTGACCCTTGCAAGCGCTGCAGATGGTTCGTTTACCCAGGAAAGTTTTATTCTCCCGCTACCGAGCAAGCTTGAAGAGCTCGTATCAACCCCTGTAGCGCGATTTGCTGTGGATGTGAAAGCGATGGCTGCAGCCTGTTCCCTGCGGGTCGGCTCTGCTGCGGTGGAAGCAAAAAGACCGGATGTCGCCAAAGATCTACTTCACACCATCCTGACCTACCAACCCCAATCTGAGTATGCCTACTATGCCCTACAGGCAAAAGCATTGCTTTCAGAACTCGATACGAGCGTTATTAAAGTTACTCTTAATCTTCCCTAGTGTGCTGCCTCATCAATCAATTCACATAGTACTGACCTTCCCCCGTTCGTTACACAAGGGCCAACGAAGTTAACTCCTGTGCGGCCAGGGCTCTGTCTTGATGGTGTTCGAGGAACTCCACGGGCGGACATACCCAATGAAGTGTGCGCCGCTCCTCATTAATATTCTCTGCGCCAGGCTTCAATCACGACCTGGGCTTTCTGCAAGGGCAGAAACCAGTGCTCGCTCAAGCACTCACCCCGAAACTTGCCGTTGAAACTCTCAATAGTAGAACATCGCATCCGAGATCCCGTGCTTCCGGCACAGGTCCGAGACGCTGACCCCAGCCTGGGCATCCTTCAACACGGCGATGACCTGTTCCTCCATATGCCGTTTTCGAGTCATGGGCCTCCTCCTTTCGGCCCATCACAGCACAGTCGGACCTAGGAGTCTGTCCGAGTAACGGCTGGCGAATAGCGACGAGACGTGTGTTCTCGTCTGGGCACGGCGGCAAGACGCAACGACGGCAAGCAGCCTCCATGGACTGTGGCCAATGAGCGCGCCGACGGA
>Ga0163152_10006591_pt1 | contig 13052 bp, 12 predicted proteins | sample OliLakLV19MP8IB2_FD_148635 | JGI IMG/M metagenome (GOLD analysis project Ga0163152, IMG submission 148635) | Freshwater microbial mat bacterial communities from Lake Vanda, McMurdo Dry Valleys, Antarctica - Oligotrophic Lake LV.19.MP8.IB-2 | ecosystem: Environmental > Aquatic > Freshwater >... | reverse complement strand
GCTCTCCTTCGGTTCAGGGTCTCAATCGTATAACAGGAGGGACTTCCATCAAGGACATTGCCGGGGTTCCCGGGCGTCAACGACAAACTGGCTCATGTCCGGCTCCCCGCCGTAATTGGTGAGATGGAGGAAGGGACCGGGGCCTACTTCCACAGCGCCGCCTGCCCCGGAGAGGCCCCCAGCGGCACCCGCCCGAAGCCCCACATCGCCACGAAACCCATGATGGCGATGAGGAGGAAGGCGGCGATGGTCCAGGTTTGCCAGGCTCGCTGGGAGGTGCGGCTGACGGTGAGGCCCCAGGTGATGGCGGCCAGCCACAGGCCGTTGGACAGGTGGAAGGCCACGCCGAGTGTGCCGAGGACATAGACGATGATCGTCGGCAGGTGATGAAAGCCTTCGACCATGTGGTGGAAATCGAGGCGTTCGCCATGGAGGGCGGGCTCGATGCGGGTCTTCCAGATATGCGCGCCGAGGAAGAGCACAATGCCGACGGCTGACAGGCGCTGCAGCAGGTATTTGATGTAGCCGAAGCTGTTGAGGCCCCCCGATCCCGTCGGGCGGCCCCGCAGAGCCAGGATCAGGCCGTAGACCGTGTGAAAGGTGAACGGGAGGTAGATGAAGGCGATGACCACCGGCCAGTAGAAGGGGTTGTCATGCCAGTCGTTCAGGCGTCTTTCCCAGGCAACGCCGCCCCTGTGGGACAGCCCGTGCGCCGCCAGGTGCACGACCACGTAGATCGCCATCGGCACCAGGCCAAAGAACGAAAAGAGCTTGCGGCGCAGGAAATCGTTGTGGGACGTGCCCGGTCGTTCGATCGAATGGGACATTTCTTCCCCCGGGCCGCCGGGCAGTGACCACCCCGACGGCGAAATCAGCAGCCGGGCACGATAACAAAGGGGTTGGGGGGTGTCCAGATGAGGCGCCCCGGGATAAGGTCATCGAATCGCCACACGTCACCCTTTAGAGTGTGACGGTTGCCACAACGAATTCAGCTCGACCATGAGGAGGTTTGATGATGCGTCTCATTGCTCGTACCCGATCGATTCTTTCACTGGCCGTTTCGATGTCCCTGATGGTGCTGACCCTCGCCTCTTGCGGCGGCGGCAGTTCCCGCGCGCGCGCGGTCACGCTGAAGGGGTCGGACACCATGGTCATCCTGGGTCAAAAGTGGGCCGAGGTATACATGGCCACGACGCCGGGAGCGGTCATCCAGGTGACTGGCGGCGGCTCGGGGACCGGGATCGCGGCGCTGATCAACGGGACGACGGAGATTGCCCAGTCCTCCCGCAGCATGAAGGACACCGAGAAGAAGCAGATCGAGGACAAGAGTGGCCGGAAGGTCGAGGAGCATTCGGTGGCGCTCGACGGCGTGACGATCTACGTCCATCAGTCGAATGCGCTCACCGGACTTACGGTGTCCCAGATCAAGGGGATCTACACCGGCGTCATCACGAACTGGAAGGATGTCGGCGGGCCGGACAAGGTGATCGTGGTGTATGGGCGCGAGAGTTCTTCCGGCACGTATGTCTTCTTCAAGGAGCATGTCCTCGACGGCGCCGACTTCGCGCCGCAGGTGCAGACCCTTCCCGGAACGGCCGCGGTGGCGGATGCCATTGGCAATGACCCCGCGGGCATCGGTTACGGCGGCTACGCCTACGGCGTCGGCATCAAGCACCTGGCCGTGAGCCAGGAGGATGGCGGCGTGGCCATCGAGCCGGGCGAAGCCACCGTGCGTGACGGCAGCTATCCGCTGGCCCGTCCCCTCTACTGGTACACGCTGTCGAATCCGGGCGAGGCCGCCTCGGCATTCCTGGCCTGGGTGCAGTCGGACGCGGGCCAGAAGGTCGTGAAGGACGTGGGCTACTTTCCGGTGCGGTGAGGTTCGGCGAATTTGCTTCGATGCGAGTTCGCCTGATCGAGCGTCTCGATCTCCACCCGCGCGTCATTGAAACAGGCGTTGCCGCCGAGGTCCGAGTGCGTGGCCGGTGAGAGGGCGTTGGCGGTGGCGCCGTTCGTCGTGTGGCGGGCCCAGAGACCCTTGGGAAGGCTGACCACGCCGGGGCTCATGTCCGTGGAGAGCCGGGCCGTGGTGTGGACTTCGCCCAGTTCATTGTGGATCCGGACGGCGGAGCCATCCACGATGCCGCGGGACGCGGCGTCATCCGGGTGGATTTCCACGGGGATGATGCCGGGGATCAACTGGGCGAAGGTGGAACTGATCGTCGTCGCGAGGGCGGGCGAAATCAGGGCCAGCGGGTAACGCGGCGTGCCGGGGTCGGGCTGCCAGTGGTACAGGCCCTGCGGTGCCTCGGCATCGAGATCGGCCGGACAGAGATGGACCTTTCGATCGTCCGTCCGCGGAAAGACATCGACGAACTGGATCGGGCACTCGCCCGAGTCCGGAACGGCCACGCCGTTCGCCGCGATCGTGGCCATGAGGCCGTCCGTATTTGCCTGGTCGGCCAGGATCTTTCGGGTGAGCTCGATTGGATCGTCGGTGTCCCCCGGCTTCGACAGACCGCATCGCCGTACCAGATCGCCAAAGACCTGATAGTTTGGCCTGGCCTCCCCCTCCGGCGCGACGACCGGCGTGGCCAGTTGGAGCGACATGGAGCCGTATCCGCGTGAGAGCTCGGTGTGCTCGAGGAACGTGGTGGCGGGCAGGACGACGTCGGCGTACCGGGCGCTGTCGGTGGCCATCGAATCGAAAATCACGGTGAACAGATCCTCGCGTGACATCCCCTGTTGCACCTTGTTCTGATCCGGCACGGTCATCATCGGATTGGCGTTGTAGACGAACAGGGCCTCGATTCGGGGCGATTCGAGCGTCAGGAGCGCCTCGCCCAGGTCGTTCATGTTGATGACGCGCCCGATTGGCTCGGCGTCGTCGACCGACGGCGACAATTTCCAGGCGGCGGAATTGCTGAGCGTGTAGCCGCCGCCCCGAACGCCGAATTTTCCGGCCACGGCCGGCAGGGCGATGACCGACGCCACCGCCGAGCCACCGTTGCGATTCCGCTCGAGACCCCAGCCGCAACGAATGACCGCGGGACTGGCGTCCGCGTACTCGGCGGCCGTGGCCTCGATGTCGGCGGCCGGGATGCCGGTCGCCGTGGCTGCCGCCGCGGGCGTCCATGGCATGGCCCGTTCGCGGAACTGATCCACGCCGGTGGCATGCGCTGCCAGGAACGCGTCGTCCGCGCGGCCGTTCACGAAAAGCCAGCGCGCCAGGGCCATGGCCAGCACCAGATCCGTGCCGGGCCGCACGGCCAGGTGACGGTGCGCCAGCTTGGCCAGCGGCGTCTTCCGGGGGTCGATGACGATGAGCCGTGCCCCCTTTTCCACCGCGCGGCGGATGATCGGCACCAGGTGAATGCTCGATGCCGATGGATTCTGACCCCAGACCAGGATCATGGCCGCGTTCTCGTAATCCGGATAAGCCACGCCGGGCATCCGGCCGTAAAGCCCCGCCGTGGCCCGGCCGGTGGCCGCGGCACAGAGCGTGCGCAGGATCCGAGTGGCGCCGAGCCGTCGAAAAAGCCGTGCATCGGTGGCGTCCTGGGTCAGCGCACCGTTCGAGCCACCGTAGTAGTAGGGCAGGATGGCCTCGCCACCGCTGGTCCGACGGATCTCCGCAAATCGCAGAGCGATGAGGTCCAGCGCCTCATCCCACGAGACGCGGCGGAAGCGCCCCTCCCCCTTCTTTCCCGCGCGGATGGCCGGATAGCGGAGACGATCCTCGCCGTAGAGATGCCGAGCGATCCGCCGCACCTTGCCGCAGATGAAGCCGGCCGTCAGGGGATTGGCCGGTCGATCCTCCACGCGGACGACCTTCCCCTCCTCCACGGTGACGTTCAGGCTGCAATGATCCGGACAATCGAGTGGGCAGGCGCTCGGCAGAACGGGCACGGGTACCTCCGGTTATTTTTTCTCGATGGCCGCTTTCAGGGTGTTGAGATTGGCGGCGATGTCGGCTTCCATCTTGGTGGCCGTGGCCGCCTTGTCAGCCGGCACGCTGGCATCGCTGTACTGTTCCACCCATTTGACATTCGTGCCAGATCCAGCCGGCGTCAGAATCACGCGGGATTGGCACAGGTAGGAACCGTCGGCCGGTTCGTGGGCCACCCGCAGTTCCTTTTTTTCCGCGAGGAAGGTGACGATGGACCGCCCGCCGTTGCCCCACTGATCGGTGAAATCGAGGGTGTCCCCGACCTTTTTCAAATCCACCTTCTGATTGGCGTCGCTCTTCCAGACCGGACACCAGGTGACCAGGTTCTTTCCCTGGGTCATCCACTTCCAGACGGCGTCGGGTTTGGCGGCGATGGTGGATGTCGCCTCGATGCGAACGAGTGGTGTTTCGCTGGTGCGGGCGTGGGCGGTCCGGATGCCTGGCGCGGCAACTAAAACCGGCACCGCGATCAGGATGGAGACAAGAGATGACTTGCGAAACATGAGCTCCTCCAAGGTTATTGGAAGGGACTCAGGAGGCCTGAGTTCCCTCGCGACTGACCAGCAACAGGGTGATGTCATCCGATCGGGGCTCGCCGTCCAGGAAGGCATCCACGCGTCGGATCAGTTCAGGGCCGAGTTCGTCGATATCGAGTGTCGGCGCCAGTTCCTTCAAGATCCCCTCGAGACGCTCGTCCTCGAAAAAGTCGTCGCCGCGCTTGGCTTCCGGGATGCCGTCGGTGAAGACGGCCAGGAGATCACCGGGCTCGATGTCGATCGATCCGACCGTGAACGGAAATTCCTCGAGCATGCCGATGGGGATTCCGGTGGCATCCAGCGTGCGCATACCGGAGGGCCCGATCAGGTACGGCGGTGGATGGCCGGCGTTGACGAACTCCAGGCGCCCGTTATTCGGATCGAGTCTGGCGATGAAGGCCGTCACGAAATGGGCCGGATCGCTATTGCGATACATCAGGGCGTTGAGGCGCGTGACCAGTTCGCCGGGCGAGAGCCCCATGTCGAACAGCGTCCGCGAGGATGACAGGAAGCTCGACATGAGCAGCGCAGCGCCCATCCCCTTGCCGGACACATCACCGACCAGGAACCCGACCGTGCCGTTGGGCGCCTCATGGAAGTCGTACAGATCGCCGCCGACCTCGTAGCAGGACTCAAGGCGGGTGTGAAATCGCCAGCCGACCACTTCGGGCGGCCGGGCCGGCAGCATGCCGCGCTGGATGCCGGTGGCCGTGGCCAGTTCCTGGGCCATCCGCCGACGCGAGTCGTCCGCTTCGAGCAGGCGGGCATTGGTGATCTTGACCGCGGCCATGTTGGCCACCAGCGTCAGTACCTCGAGTTCGCGCTGGCCATAGTAGGCGCGCGGGTCGACTGAATCGGCGTAGATGAGGCCCAGCACCCGCGTATTGTCGAAGAGGGGCACCGCCATCGCGGAATGAATCCCCTGCAGGACGATGCTCTGCTGACTCTTGAAGCGGGGATCGAGCGCGGCGTCCTTCGTCACCACGGCCGTGTTCTCGGTCAGGACCATCTCCATGATGGTGCGCGAGAGGGCCAACGGCTCGGTGGCACTCCCCCCCTTGATGCGGGCGGCCATCTGGACCGGGTCGGCTCCCGGCCTGTCACGCAGCAGGAGGACGAGGCGCGTGGCCGAAACGGCCCGCTCGGCGATGGCCAGGATCAAGTCGCATGTTTCCGGAAGGGGGCGCGGCAGAATGAGGAGCTGCCCGACTTCCGCCATGAGATGAACGATGTCGGCCGCCCCGGGCCCGGTCGCAGGCGAGACGCCCGGCGACAGAATTTGAGCGGCCGGTATCCGGAGCGAGGAGGCCAGGTCGAAGGCATCACTGTAGATCGTCGGCGTCGGGTCGGCCTCGGTGGTGACATCCAGGATCACCTGTCCGACTTCGAGCTTGTCGCCCGGCTTGATGGCCTTCGGTTCGCTGACCTGCTGCCCGTTCAGCCGCGTGCCGTTGCGGCTGCCCAGGTCGCGAAGCAGCCAGCCGTCGCCGGCGCGGGACAATTCCGAATGGACCTTGGATACGGTGCCGTCCGCCAGCTGGATGGCGCACTTGGAGGAGCGCCCGATCTCCACGATGGTGCCTTCCAGCGGCCATATCTGTCGCCGGCCGCTGACCGCGCTGGAGAGGTAGAGGATCACGCCGAAAGCCAATTTCGGAGCTCGTCGGCGAGGGCGCTGGCCGAAGCGAAACGGCCGTCCGGATTCTTGTTCAAAGCCGCGAGGACGATGGCGTCGAGCGCCGGAGTGATCTCCGGATTGCGCGTCGAAGGCGCCAACGGCTGAACCTTGAGGATGGCCGCGATGGCCTCCTTGAGCGGGAGCCCCTTGACCTCCACCGGCATCTGTCCGGTGATCAGTTCGTAGAGGACCGCGCCGATCGAGTAGACATCGCTGCGCGCGTCGATCCGGGCCGAATCCCCCTCGCACTGCTCGGGGCTCATGTAGGCCAGCGTACCGACAAGGCCTCGCCGTGGTCCGACAGCCCTTGGTGGTTCCCCTTCGGATTCGGCGGCAAAGGCGACGCCGAAATCAATGATCTTGAGTTCCCCGTCCTGGCTCACGAGGATGTTGCCTGGCTTCAAATCGCGGTGGATGACACCCTGGGAGTGGCCATACGCCACGCCATCGGCGATCGTGATGACGAGTCGGAGCCGGGCCGCCAGACCAAGTTTTTCCTCGTTGGCGAAACGGGTCAGGATGCGTGCCGCCGGGACGAACTCGAGGGCCAGGTAGGGCAGGACCAGTCCATCGTCCTCGTGTCGTCCCGCATCGTAAATGGCCGCGATCGACGGATGCATCAGGCGGGCCAGCAGACGCGCCTCGGCCTCGAAACGGCGAAGCGTCGACGGCGACGCCACGCGCTGTCGAATGACCTTGACGGCCACGGTTCGGTTCTCGTCCGGATCGTGTGCTTCGAAGACGATCCCCATGCCGCCGGAGCCGATGATGCGGCGCACCCGAAACCGCCCGATGGTGGATGGCAGCGCCCCCGTCTTGAGACCGATTGGAGGCGAGGCGGGCACCGCGGGCACGACGGATTCAGCCGGCAGGCTGACCGACGGCGTTTCCGAACGCTCCAGCGTGTCGGCGTTCGGATCGGCAGCGGTAGCCGGCACGTCGGTGTCGTCATGGGTATCGTGCGTGCGGTCATCCATCAGTGACAGGTCCTTCAAGGATTTATCAGTCGGGGCGGGGATAGAAGGGGCTCTCCCCTTCGGCGTGATTGGTCTGATCGACGATTCCCTTGATCTGGGAAATCTCTTCCTTGAGCATCGTTTCGATCCCCTGGCGAAGCGTGGCGTCCGCACTGCCACAACCCTGGCAGCCACCCCCCATGTGCAGGTACACCCAGTCATCCTTGACGTCGACAAGATGAATGACACCGCCGTGCCCGGCGACGGCCGGATTGATCATGTCATCCAGCAACTCCTGAACTTTCGCGCGGAGCTGATCGCGGTCCAGCAATTCAGTGGTCATGAAAAATCTCCTCCCGGCCAACGGCCGGTGCAATGGTAAGTGCCCTTCAGGCCTCATTATAGTCCAAGGCCCGCCTCTGACGACCCCCTTTCGGGGGTGACGCTCCCATCCTCAGCGAATTCCCCCGCCGGCCGATAACCCGTTGAGAGACAAGGATCCGGCCTTCGATTCCGACCGGGTTCGATGACCCGAGTCCCGGAGCCGTGCCCATGACCGACAGCAAAGCGATGGCCACGCTGCTGATCTTTCCATCCCGACCGCTGGGCGGGGACACGGCGGCGGTCAACGATATCGCCGGGGTGACCGGGCTCACACCCCTGGATGTCCGGATGAAAGTGGCCACCGGCCGGGCCGGTGTGCTGTTGCGATCGCCCGAGCGGGCCCGGCTCGACGAGGTGGCCGGTCGCCTGCGGTCACTCGGCCATTCGGCGGTCGTTGTCATGGACGATGAGGTAAAGGCCTTGCCGACGCCGGTGGCCGCCCGGGGCGTGACAATGGATGGATCACTTGGATTCGTCGACGAGTCGGGTCGGCTCCACGCCACAATTCCAGCCGGGACGCCGACCCTCGTGGTGATGACGCATCTTCACCGGGTCCAGCCGGTTCGTGTGCCGATGAACCCGGGACTTGTTGCGGCACCGGATTTGGCGGCCGTGACCGCCCTTGCCACCGGTGAACTCCGCTGGCTGACCGAGACCGACCGGGAGGGATTGGTCATCGACGTGGCCTGGAACGGCGGCCAGGATCGGGTCAGGCTTCGCGGCGAGAAACTGGTCTTTGCCACATTGGGGGATGCCGCCGCCCCTTCGGCAGCCCTCAATATTCGCTCGATGCTGGCCCGGCTGCTCTCGCCCCAATTCCACCCGACGCTCGACCTCGAATTCGAGCAGTTCCAGCCACCGCGCGTCGTCGCATCGGGATCGGGCCGGGCGCGACACGGCGATGGCGCCAACGCCCGACTCGACCGTATCACGAGCGAACGGGACAGCGCCTGGGACAGCTACGTCCGCTTTGTCGTCGCCGCCTGGCGCGCGGGACTCTTCGACCAGTCCGGCGCGGTCGTTTCATGGGAGAACTCCCGTCCCCGCCTGACCCGGTCCGCCGCCACGGGACCTTCGCCCGATCGGAACGCCGCGCGCACGCCCCGCGAGGAACGCGCGGTGCTGGTGAGCGGATCGGTGAATCTACCGTCTCTCACGAGTCGGGTCATGAACCGACTCGGCGAATTCGGCCCCGCGGGACTCGTCGGGACGCTCGTGGTGGCGATGGCCGGGGCGATCATCGGAGCCGTCCTGACCGAACGCGCACGCCCCTGGCCGGAACTGATTGCCGGAAGCACGGGTCTACTTGGCCTGACGCATGCCCTGACCCTGTTCGATCGACGCCGTCGCGTCGAGAACATCCCGACCAGCCGGATCCGTTCAGCGGCGGTCGGGCCGTGCGAAATCCATGGCCATGCCCGCGCCGCCCTCCCGCTCCGGACGCCATACAGCCAGATGCCATGCGTCTGGTATGAATTCCGAATGGTCCGGCGAGACAGTGATGTCGGGGAATCGACCGCCGGTTCGCCGGGATTCCACTTCCGGGTGACTGGGGAAAAACCGCACGACCGCGTTCAGATCGTGACCGGTCACTCCAACGATCACCCGTTCTACATCGAGGATGAAACCGGCCGCCTTGAGATCAACCCGACCGGCGCCCAGGTCGAAGTATCGACCGTTCAGAAATTGAACCAGGTGCCCTTCGCGGGGGCGCCGTTGCCGCCGGGAACACGGGTCGAGATCACCGAGCGTTACATCCCGGTCGATCAGCCGATCTGGGTCATGGGGCACTTGCAGGTGGTGGGCGATGCGAACGCCGGCGAAAGCGCCGACCTGGCGGGGCACCTTCGCGCCGTCAAGGCCGACCCGATCCGCATGGCCGTTGGCGACGAGAATGGCGATGGGGTCGTTGACACGCTCGAGTGGCAGTCGATGGCCGACGAGATCAAGGGGGACTGGGAACTGTCACGTCTGACCGGTACCGGTCGCACCGACCGGCTGGTCCTGGGACGTTCCAGCACCGACGGTTTCTTCTACATCACCGAACGAAGCGAGAAAGTCGTGGTCCGCCGCTTTCTGTGGCGGGCCATCCTCTGGCTGGCGATCGGCGCCAGCCTCCTGATCTGGGCCCTGCTGTCGCTCCAGGCCGCGGGCGCCGCCGGAGATTAGCCACATGTCGAATTTCGAAGTCATCATGGGCGTGGTCCTCGTGACGATCGTCGCCTCGGCCATCGTCCTCTACAACAACCTGATCAACCTGCGAAACGAATGCGACCGCGCCTTCGGCAACATCGATGTCCTCCTGCGACAGCGGACCGACGAATTGCCGAACCTGGTACAAGTCTGCCGGGCGCACATGACGCACGAGCGGGAAACGCTGCGCGAGGTGTCCGAAGCCCGCGCCGCCGCGCACGCCGCCCACACGCCGGCGGAGGCCGACCTGGCCTCTGGCCTGGCCGCCCGGGCCATGGGTTCCCTCTTCGCCCTCGCCGAAAGCTATCCTGACCTCAAGGCCAACCGCTCCTTCCTGCTCCTCCAAAAACGAATCACCGGCATTGAAAACGAAATCGCCGACCGCCGCGAATTCTTCAACCAGACCGTCACCGCCTGGAACACCCGCATCGAACAGTTTCCAGATGCCCTGATCGCCGGGCCGTTCCTGAAAGGACGACGACGCCCGCTCCTGCGGCTGGCGGGAATCGAGCCGGTCCGGGTGAATCTGGCCGCCTAGCCGACGACGGTGAGTGCCACGGCGCGTGGGAGAGCTTCGGAGGATGCTCCATGGAACGACAGACCGCGCACGAATTCGATCTGGTTTTGATGACCGATGATCTGACGGTGGGCAGCCGGTTGACCAGGTCGCGTCTGGGGTCGCCGGGCGTCCGCCGGTTCTTGAATCAGGGAATCAGGCTCGATATGATGGCATCATGATCTGGATGATGATACTGGGCATCGTGGTTCTCATCACGGCCTTTGCGGCCGTCACCGGCATCAAGCCGAAGGGATCGCAGCCTCTCGCTCGCACCCGCCTGATCGGCGTGGCGCGGCTCGTCCTCCTGTTCGCGGTCATCCTCCTTGCCTACCTTGCCTATCGAGCGCGCTCAGGCGGCTGAGTCAGTCAGGGATCGAACTCGTTCCGGAACGAGTTGGGTCGTGTTATCGCGCTGAAACCTAGCCCGCCGCACCGATCAGCAGGGCCACCGCCTCGACCGGCGCCAACGTCTGTATCAACGCGTCAAGCCGGGGTGAGCCGGGCAGCGTGGCGCCGATGCCGCGCCACGCTCGTTGGCGCGTGGTGAAAATCAATTCGATCAGTGGGCACTCGGGTGCGTGAGGGCAGAGGCCCAACGGGGCATCCAGTCCGGACCGACAGCTTGCTTCGACGGCGCTCGCCAGGCAACCGAGCGTAGCGAGCGCACTGTCTACTGCACCGGATTAGGCCCGGGCGATGAGTCCTAGCTTCCGCCGCCGGATCTACGCCGCCCCGCTTTGGTCGCGAGAGCTTCGCGGTCATTGGCCCGCTCGCCCTGAAAAACAGCGCCTCGTATCCGGTTCCTGTTCGTCACGCAGTTCCGTTCCCCGCTTCCTTCAGCCTCGACCTCACGGTCGAAACCTTGCGGTTCCCTTGGCTCTCCGTGACCAGATCACCGGAGGACTTGCACCTCCAAGTCAGTGCCCATGACGGGCGTACAAGAAGAGCGGCCACCCCGAAGGATGGCCGCTCCGAATCATCCATCAATGTGGCCTACGGTCGTTCCGTCCGTAGCCACGCGGCCGAATCTAGTGGAGTCGTGATTTCAGCCCGCTCCAGGTAACCGGGGCTACCGGCGTCGTATTGCCGTAGCCGCCGGTGGACGTAATGGCTGTTCCGGGCGGCAAGGTAAAGCCGATGCTGGCGGTGTTGTGAAAATCGATGATCGATCCGCCGGGCCGGGCGGCCAGGTAATAGGCCAGGTCGAACGGGGTGCCGATGGTGGCATTGAAACTGTAGGTGGCCGTCAGGTGCAGCGGCTGGGGCGTGCTGTTCGGCTGGGGAATGCCGAGAAAAATCTGGGACGAGGCGGCCGGGCCCAGGTCGCCGAAGACGCGGGTGTTTTCAGGAATCACGATGGGGGCCGTATTCATTCCGCTTCCAATACGGATGCCGAAGACCCCGCCGCCAAAGGACGAGGCGACCGGATTGGGCGTAAGGACCGCTTCGGCATCGAACGTCACCGTGACCGGCACCACGGTGCCGTTCGGCAGGGTCTTGCTGGAAACGGTGTAGGTGTCAATCATCGAGATATCCAGGAAGGCAAACGCAAAATTGCCGAAGGTGGCGGCGGCGCCCCGGATGGTCTCGGGCCCGACCATCGCGTCGGCGGTGATGGAATAATTGCCTCCGAGCTGGCCGTGACCGATGTCACCGGCCGGCAGGAGCTGGCTCACCGCACCGATACAGTGCCCCCGATCGACGTTGATGTTCGGGCCGTCGTCGTCACAGTCGCCGCCGCTCACCAGGATCCAGGATCGGGCCCCGGCGGGCATGGGAATGGTCGAGGCCCCGACAATCGAGGTGGCACTCAGGAGGGTGGCCGCCGCAAGCGTGGCGGCGATCGTACGGTTCATGGTGACAACTCTCATGGCCTCGAACTCCTTTCGATCGGTACAGTCCAAGGCCATCCCGGCCTCGGACGACGACGCGCGGCCTGCACGATCTACGCGCACTCCGGGACGCCGCCCGGACATTTATTATGACCGGTGCCGGACATGAGTTCCAGATAGGTGATTGTAAACCACGCCCTGCGCTACGGCCCCGGGAATCCCCACTGCAGCCCTCCGGCCGGCCGGGTCCTCCCCGCCGGAAACTCCAATCGGGCCTCGAAGGCCGGTACCGGGCGGCCCACCAGCCCCCTCGAGGGGCCGTGGCCTCCGCAAACCGCCCGACGGCGTCACCCGAAAGCCCCCCACGGCCGGCGTCGGGGGTGCCCGCGCACGGCGTCATAGGCGGAGCGCGTCAGGATAGAAAGCAGCCGCCGCTCCACTTTTCGGCCACCAGGGCGGCCCGCTTTGCCTGGCAGCTCGGTCAGAAGTTGCGCGTCTGGCAGGAGAAGGCCAGCAGGTGCTCCTCGCGGCATTGGGGGCAACGGATCTCGGCAAATCCACTTTGCAGCCGCCCGCACTCTCAGGAAGGCCGGCACCGTCCGCGCCACCATCGGGCGCAGGTACTCGTGTGGAAGTACAGGCAGATAACCGTTCCGGACGGGAGGCCAGGACGGGGTCAGCCAACGACGGTACTCGAGCGGGGCCGACTGCGGCAATCGGCTTTCTGCGTACGATCGGAGGATCTGATCCGGCGGGGATCGGGCCGGTGCGGGTGGATCCGGCGGCCTGGTCGCGCGTCGGCCCTGGTGGCCGAGGGAGTTGCTTCCCGCGACTGGCACCGCGTTTCCGGAGCGATTCCTGGCCGAGGTTGTCCACCGACTGCCGGATTCCGCGATGGTCTGGCGCGCCGTTCACGGGGGCGGAACGATCGCCGCCACGCTTGTCCTGATCGATCGGACCATCGG
>Ga0163152_10006588_pt1 | contig 13057 bp, 11 predicted proteins | sample OliLakLV19MP8IB2_FD_148635 | JGI IMG/M metagenome (GOLD analysis project Ga0163152, IMG submission 148635) | Freshwater microbial mat bacterial communities from Lake Vanda, McMurdo Dry Valleys, Antarctica - Oligotrophic Lake LV.19.MP8.IB-2 | ecosystem: Environmental > Aquatic > Freshwater >... | reverse complement strand
GCGCTAGCCCGGGTAGGCATGCTGCGTCGCGGCGAACTGCAGGCATGCTTACCCGACGCAGGCGTCGTGAAAGCATGGCACCCGGTCAAATGGAACACGGTCAATTTGATTCATTCACAACCTCTGACATGACGGCTAGCCGATCCGGCCGTCACGGGTCTGCGCTTACGGATCGGCTGATTGCGGCGGGTTGGGGGCAAGCGGGGTTTCAAGCCCTTACGATGCGCTCTGGGGGCCAGGTAGGTCAAGTCCCGCAAGGTCTTCAGTATAATGTAATGACGACCGGATGGCATAGTTTGCGGCCGAACTCGCAGTTTGGGCCGACGGCCTGCCTGCCCTACCCCCGTTTGTGCCGGTCTTCCGACCGCGCCAGCCTTTAGTGCCCCGCGCGGGAAACCACCCCAGCCGACCGCCAGCCTACTTGTCATTCACTTCGTCTTCGGCCAACTCGATGTGAAATCGGTGCAAGAACCGATGCAGCACCGGCGCGACCAGCACCGCGGCCGTCGTCAGAAAGGCGATGCCGGAATACAGGGCGTAGAACGACGCGAAGAGTTTTCCAGAAGTCGTCTCGATCGGGTTGATTGGGCCCATTCCTCCCAGAATCATCGAAGCCTCGAGCAGCGAATCGATCCAGGCCAGCCCGACGAAATGGTGATAGCCCAAGATGCCCATCGCCAGAGAGCCGCCGACCAGCAATGCGGCGAGCAAACCGCTCCGGCCCAAACGCAATAGAAACTTCGTGCGCGGAAGCAGTGGTTGAGTGCGATGCTCGAAGATATGTTTGCGCACCAAATTGGCCTTGGGACCGAGCGTGGCGTGGCGCAGTCAAGCAGTCGTGGACGGAAGTCCACGAAAGATAACGTAGCCGTGAACGTGGGTCCACGGAGCAATCGTGTAGCCGTGGACGTGAGTCCACGGACGCGAGCAGGCAGCGACCGCGCCCAGGGACTAACGGGATCCATCACATCGTAACCCGCGCAGCGGCAACATCAAGAACCGCGTCGAGACATCAGCACCGCTCGTTACCGACGCACGCGCAGCCGCGTGGCCGCCGGTTTTACCGTCGTGGTTTTGGCGTGCTGCTTGTTCCATTGTTGCGAGCCGTAGTTCACGCCTGAGACGTTGAAGCTCGAATAGGGAGTCGACAGCCGGCCAACGCGATACGCGCCGGCATGCGATTCACCAACGCTCGCCAAGCAAACGAACACGGCGACCAAGGCTAAACGCTTGAACCACGCAGACATGATCCGCCTCCTTAAGCCCGGCAATGGGGCGTGCGATGCAGCGACGGCCGGGCAACGTCGGCTTGAGGGTACCCTTTGTGACTATTATAGGCGCGTCCAATCGTGAAGTGTTACAAGGTCAATTTGGCCGAATTGGAGCGAGCTCGCTCGGGAACTGTCGCGGGACAATGATCGCCGGATCGGTACTTAGGATCCGCACATGAATAACCTGTTCAATTGGCCACGGATTGAACACTGCCCGGCGAAGCCGGAACCAACGGAAAGGGGTCGGCGAGTCGTTGTCGGAATCCGGTCCTGCGAACGGCCGAGTCGCGCCGGCGACAACGAGTCCCGACCCCCTCGGCGTCCATTGAAATCCGCGCACGACGCGTGCAAATCCAACGTTTGGAGTACGGATAAGAAAATGCAATCGCGAACGGCAGAAAGGGCGAAAACGCGAAGCCATTACGACAGAAGGACAGACAGAGGGACAGGATTAACAGGATGGACAGGATGAGGAAACGGGCGAAGAGATTCTCGTCCGCATTCCTCGATCCTCTCCTGTCGATCCTGTTAATCCTGTCCACGTTCCTTGTGTTTGTCCTCCTCGGCGCAGTTGAACGTGGCTGCGCGATGCTCGAATTCTTGTCGCCCCGAGCGGTCAGTGAAAAAAGTTACCGATGGGTACGCAACTTGCCCAGAGTGAGGTGGAGCGCAATCGCGAAAAACATTTTGACCTTCCGATGCTTCGCGTCTTCGCTCTTTCGCAGTTTCGCGATGCTCGTGTTTTTCGGGTCGATCAATAGCAGGTGATGCGGCGCCTAGCCGCAACGCCTCGTCACACTCGCCCGTTCCTTACTGCTCAAGTTATGTCGGTACGAGGCCTTACGTGCCGGCAAGCCACTGGTCGGCGGGGCGGGAGGGGCGCATTGATAATTGATTGCGGCTGGCCGTAGGATCGGCCAGGCACGATCGGGCTTCCTGCCGGACCGGTTCCGTGGCTGATGTGGCAAGGGATCGATGTCGGCATTGGACTTGGGTCTCAATTGGCGGCAGCAGGCTGTTCAGACCGACGTCGCTGCGGCTAGAGTGTTCGATAGCTGCTGGCGCTCCAACGCGACGGGGCTTGGTTTTTTTACTCGCCACGACTTAACAATTGCCACCGGCAATGCGACAACTACTAAATCTGCCATGACGCCCCTCTCGATCGATACTCACACGCACATCTTCTGTTGGGGGGAGAATCCCGAGCAAGGTTATCTCTCGCAAAAAACTCGTCGGGGCTGGATCACACGACTGGTTCTGTCACTGACTGGTTTGCGCAAGGAGGCAGGTGCGACGCTGAGCGAGAAGATGCGCAACAGGTTGTTGCGGCAGTTGCGCTCGTCGCAGTTGGATTTCGCCGTCGTGCTGGCGCAGGATGCCGTCTACCGCGCGGATGGATCGCGCGACGATGACGCCACCCATTTCTATGTGGCCAACGATTACGTGTTGGCGCTCGCCGCCGAGTGCGAGAAGGTTGTGCCGGGCTGCTCGATCAATCCGATCCGCAAGGACGCGCTGCGCGAGCTCGAACGCTGCCGGGCGGCGGGCGCCAGGCTCATCAAGGTCCATACGGCCATTCAAGGCGTCGATCCGTCGCGGCCCGAGTTCGAGCCGTTCTATCGGCTGGCGGCCGAATTGGACGTCGTGCTGATGTTCCATACAGGCTACGAGCACTCCTGCACGGTCGTCTCGCAGCAATACACCGACCCGCGCAAGCTGGCCCGCGCGTTGGATACCGGCCGACCCGTCATCGCGGCGCATTGCGGCACGTGTGCGTTCTTCGACCGCGAGGACTATTTCCCGCGGTTCGTCGAGATGATGGGGCGTTACGACAACCTGTTTGGGGACACCGCCATCATGGCCAGCCTGATCCGTGCCAGATCGCTGAAGCGACTATCTCTGCAAGAGGAGTCGCTCCGCGCGCGGATACTTCACGGCAGCGACTATCCCTTCCCTCCTTCCCGCTTGCCGTACCTGCTGCGGACCGGCTTGTTTCCGCCCGAACGCAAGAATCCCCTCGACCTCGATCTGCGAATCAAGCGTAGCTTTCCTCTGGGCATCGGCTACGAGAACCGGGTCGCCGAACTGCTTGGCATCCAGGCGCGTCAGCCGGCGAAAGCGGACGCATGAGCGAGGCTAGCTGGTCGCGAGTGGAACGTCCGTTTCCTATACTTAGATAGACTACGGGCAGCCGTTTACGACGGCATTTCCCCGTACATTGTCCGCGCGATGCCACCCGATAAACTCGAATTGCCAATAACGTCGTCGCCCGCCAAGGCGTCCAATCGCCGGCATTGGCCGCAATTCAGCCTTCGCGTACTCCTGATGGCTATCGCGGCCTGCTGCGTGGGGTTGGCCTGGTTTGCACGCAACAAAGCCGCTGCCGACGCCCAAGCTGAAGCGGTGCCGCAATGGAAAGACCTTGGTTTGTACCCGGCCTACGATACCGAACTACAAGTGCCTACGGACGTAACCCTGTCTGCTTGGAGCGGCGATTGGCAGAAGGCGAATGCGCCGAGCGCGTGGGCAAGGACCACCGAGCGTGTATTCGGGCGAGATTTTTGCAGCGACGTGGTGTGCCTCTTGGGATTTGAAAGCGGCTCGTATCCTCCCACGGAAGCACAATGTCAACTGGTCAAAGCCTTCCCGCGCTTACAAGCCATTGACATGTTCGACTCCGCGTTTTCCGTGCAAGTGCTGGAGAACTGCCAAGAACATCGCGACCTGGTGTGGCTCTCGCTCATTCGCATGGGCCTGGCCGACAAAGACCTGGAGGTCATTTCCCGACTACCGAGGATCCAGCGACTCAACCTCGACGGCAATGACATCACGGACGCAGGCGCCCTTCGACTAAGGCGCATGAAGTCTTTGAAGTTGTTGACGCTGGGAAGCACGCAAGTGACGCCGGCTGGGATTGCCGGGCTGCGCGCTGAACTGGCGGGCTGCGAGGTGCTCGACGATGCCGGCATTCAGAAAAAATGGCCGCGACCATGAAGGCGTACGCTACTACGGCTAGTGCTGTGCCTCAGCTAGATTTTGGAGTGCCACTGCTGGCTTGTCCAGCAGTGAGAACTACTTACGGCAACGACAATCCCCAATTCAGAATGTGACATAGCACTTGCCGCACGGCGACTTCACCTGGGGCCCGCGGCCGACTTCCCCAGGGCTGACCAAAACGCATACCCTCGACGGCGGCTTCCTTCCTCATCGCCACCACGATGCCATCGACGATAAGTGATTGAGGCGTGCTAATTCCACCTAAGAGCCCCTAACTCTACTACTCGGACGTCATTCCCGCGCAGGCGGGAATCCAGGGACTCGGGGAGGCTGGTTGCGAAAGATACCTGCGTTCCGCGGTTGTAAATCTTGTCGTGCATGGCCGTCTTGCGGTGTACTGGATGGTAGTGGGTGACTACTGTGTGCAGCCCGTCACGCGGTCGAACAACTCGCCGAAACCCCAGACGTGACCGGACAGTCCGGCCATCATCGCGGCGGTTGACCGCAGTTTGCCGCTAGTGTCCGGCTTCCGCGTTTGCCAGCACCAATTGTAATAGCAGGCGAACATTGCAAAAGCGCAGTCCAGGTTGCGGAGCTTTTTCGAGAAGCAGTAGGTCAATCGGTTCAGACGCTTCATAAACAGCCGTTGGGTGCCGTTCAGCCGCTCGACATGGCTGGTGGTTATAGTCCGCTCTTGTCGGGGGCCTATGTTGCGCTTGCCCGTCCGCTTGGTTCCGACCATTTCAGACGGGGTATAGATCATGCTCGCATTGCGGAAGTCCTTTATGATCACGCCGTAGCGGACATAGGGACCGAATGCCAAATCAACGGCTTCCGGGTAGCCCTGAAAGCCATCGGTCGAAACTTGGGTAATGTGGCTGTAGCCTTCTGCCTTGAAGGCATGCGCGTCGCTTGCGTGTGGCTTGGGGATGTTCAGTCGGCGAGCAACATCGACCATGAAGCGACGGGCATTGTCGGCGGATCGCTTGCCCAGCATGAACGCGGGCATGAGCTTGGTTTCCTTGTCGATGCACGTCCAGATATAGACATCGCCAACGTCGCTTGACTCGGCCCGTTCGGTGGTCGTGAGTCGCGCTTGTTTTCGGGCAACCCACGTCCATTGCTCATCAAATTCCAGGTGCGACAGGGTTAGGCCGCGCATCTGACGATCCATGAACCGTCGGCACGCATCACCGAATCGCACGGTGAGCTTAAGCAAGGTTTTCTTGTCCAGGCCGGTAATGCGTGCGGTCCCCCGGACGCTATTGCCTTCGACCAGCAGGCGAAGCGCCAGCTTGGCATCGTCCAGGCTAATCCGCATATCGCCTAGCGGCTTGGCCGGCTTCACTTCCACCCAAGTCTTGCCGCAGAGCTTGCAGCGGAAGCGGGTGTTGCCGTGGCGGTCTTTGCCGTTGGTTCGGTATTCGGAATGGGCACAGGCAATCATCGCGGAGTCGCTTTCATCATCTGCGGCTCACGCTAGAATGGCTTTGTCAGGAGCAGCCTAGCGTAAGCCTGGTTGTTTCTTCGCCCGGCCGTGTTACAAGCACGACCGGGTTTTTTCATGCCCAGATTGTACCGAAACAAATAGTAATTGTCCACCCACAAACTGTTGGGGTTGAAAAATAATTGGGTGCCCATATACTGTGGGCATGGCAAAGCGTTCGGAATCACTACCTGAGAAGCGAAAGCCCGGAAGGCCAGCTACAGGGCAGACGCCAAAGCGGTACTTTCGCATGGATGACGACGGCTGGTCGCTTGTCGAGCGCGCCGCCGAGGCGCAGAGTCAGACAGTCTCGGATTTTGTCCGGGATACGCTGCTTAGGGCCGCAAAGCGAGTGCTCTAGCGGAGAGAGGGGGAATCGAACCCAGACGGCGCAAGCCGATCCCTAACGGGGCTTATAAGACCCTTGCGCCACCAAGACGCGGGCCGCTCTCCGAAAAATGCGAGAGCAGACCATCACCAATCTTCAAGAATGTGATGTGCGGCGTGTGCAGCGTCATGTTCTTGATGACACGCCTATTCAGTAGGGGTTCGCACGACACGGTGAAACATTCTTAAACTGTCGCGAAAGCTTCCCCCATCCTCAAAGAGAAATCGCCTGTAAAGTGCAATTGCACGTTGGTTATCTGGATGTACCTCCAAGCCAATATATGGCACTCCCAGAGACGCCGCCTCTGATCGCACATGGTCGAAAATGTGTGCCGAGTATCTGTCGGCAGGGGGATTTTCGGCAGGCAGACGCTGGAATCTTGCATCTACACCAAAGCAGGGTATGACTGCAATGCGTTCTTGTTGGCCGTCGGGGGATGGCCGCGACCACGAGGTGAGTCCTACGGAGCCATATCCGGCAAGGTCGGCACCGACGTAGAACAGGAAAACACGAGTCTGCCGATTTGCCATCGACCACAACGCAGAACGCCTCTCAGAGGCTGGGCGCTTGATCCATTGCGTGATTTCCGGTCCCCAGTGGGTATCGGCAAAGCCGCAATCAAATCCCTGGACATCGGGTAATTTTTCGGCGGAGAACTGCTCTACCGTTAGCCCCAATGGCATCCGTGTGCCCAGTCATGCTAGTTGCGATTGGGGAGCCTACGATATTCTGTCATTGTCGGCGGAATTGTCTCCAATCGAGCAATTGTAGCCAAATCGGCTTGCGACAATGTCCACGGCTCAAATACGCGGTCTATGTCGTAGTATCCCATTGCGGTCGCGTGAGAGCACACAATCGGACGTTCCACACGATTCGTATTTCCTGAAACACGAATAAGTGCGCCGTAGGTCAACACCGTTCCAGCAAGAGCAGTGGTTGCGAATATGGGCATTTTCGTTATCTCGCTTCTGCTAGGAAACCAGAGGTCTGTTTAACGACATCCTGCGTCTGCGCTTCGATATAAAGCGGCAAAGAATGCACCAAGTTGTCATCCAAAAAAATGTTGACTCTATGTTCGCCTGCTTCGTCAAACTGAAATCCGCAATTGGCGATAATTGCAGCTCCTGACACCTTGTTATCACTCCTTGCCTGAGCCGAAAAATCCTGCTCCGCAATTAAAGTTTCCGGCGATTTCTGTGGCCTCACAAACTGTAGAAATAGGCGATGACCTCTCGCCAGCACGACACCGTTTTCATCTGGCTCTGCCACAAACTTCACGACAATTGCAATCTGCGCTCGCGCTGGAAGTGTAGGCACGGTCAATGAGTTGATGTCGCCCCCGAAAACATGGAGACGTCCCTCAACTACATCAGCGCCTTGTGCAAAAAAGGCGTATTCAAATCGCATTGCCGGCACTTTTTGTTGATATTGTCTGCCGCGCAAAAACAAAGCCGCAAGCAACTTGCGGCTTAACCTCTACCTGCGCGTCCGGGCGTCACATTCGAGATTGTCGCCATCCTTGGCATCGGCAAAAGGCCCCACCGCACCTTAGCCTCGCTACCTATATTCTACAACGATTCAAGTGGCATGTGAGTTCAGGTCGACTCAAGCCCGCCTGGGTCGGCCATTGTACGGGTCTGGTCAATGCATGTCAAACACAAATGCAATCCAGCATTGGACTTGCGGCGATAATGTGGGATGCAAGTCCCTACCTAGCTTTGGGATGCGACTTGTTGAGGTTATCCGCTTTTTGCGGATAACTAGTGTTCGGCAATTGCCGTCCGGTAGACTAGCCCCATGCCCACCCCACCCCGCCGCCGCTGGTTTCCGGTCCCTAGATTCGGCCCGGTGAGAATCCATGCGGGCATATTTGTAGCGTCGGTCGCGATTGCCCTAGCTGCGGGTGCCGAGCGCATGATCGAAGAGTATTACTTTCCGGGGGAGCACCGCGCGTGGAGATTGCTTGTAGTCTTCTTTCTTTCTATGAGCATTCTGCTTCCAGTTGTGTACGCGTTTCGGACTGGTCAGATTGGCCGCGACCGGAAAGAGTAGTGTGAGAGAGCCACTTCCCTGACCGATCCCCGCCTGCACACGCTAATCACCCACTACCGGCCGTTTTAGAAGCTGTACACCCGGCTCCCCTCTGCGATATAATGATACGTGGGGGTGCAGTCCGCCGCACGCAACGGGGGCCGGCGCCTCCTCCCGCCTTTTTGCTCCTCTCCCTCTGCTAGCCGACGCCTGACGCCCATGGGCCGCTATACGCTGCGATCCCCGGATCAGCCTTTCCTCGTGCGCTGCCTGTTGGGCGCCTACGAAATCTGTGCCTCCTTGAAGATGGCCGTGGTGCTAATTTTTGTCATGGCAGTCGCGTCTGGCTGTAATGAAAAGGCCAAGGTCGAGCACTATCGCGTGCCGAAGCCAGAGGTTCTGCAGCGAATTAACGGGGATACCGCGGTCGCACGCAAAGCGCGCGATCCCGCCGCGCCCGCCGAGCCGCTGAGGCTGCTGGCAGCCATCATTCCTATTAAGGACCAGGGTTGGTTTTTCCGATTGGATGGACCGCCCGATGCCGTAGCGGCGGAGGTCGATAACTTTACAAGCCTCGTTAAATCGTTGCGGTTCTCCGGCGACCCGGCAAAGCCGCAATGGACTTTGCCCCAGGGCTGGCAAGAGGAACCCGGTAAGGAAATGCGGTACGCGACGTTGCGAATTGCCGCCGGGCGAATTGCCACCGGAAAGCAGCCGTTGGAATTAAGCGTAGTAAACCTTCCGCGTGGGAAGAATTCCGACGCCGAGTACAACCTGGCGAATATCAATCGCTGGCGCGGTCAACTGGGCCTGCCTCCGACCACCGCTGCCGACCTTGCGAAGCAGACGACTCAAATCGCACTCGACGGGGTCAGTGCAACGGTTGTGGACCTCGTGGGAACTCGGCAAGCCGACGGCATGAGTCAGCCTCCATTCGCTCGTGGTGGACCCATGGGCCGTCCGGGTGCGTCACCTGTCCGACCGGATACGTCGGCCAACGGTGGAGTTCCCACGTTTGACGTACCCGCGAATTGGCTTCCCGGCGAGTCGGGTGGTTTGCGGAAAGCAGCGTTCAAGATCGAGAACGGCGGCAAGACGGCGGAAGTCACGTTGATCGATCTCGAAGCCGTGGCGGCGGATCCGTTGCGGAACGTGAATCGTTGGCGCCAGCAACTCGCACTACCGGAGACCACGGAAGCGGAGCTGATCGGCGACATGAAGAAAATCCCGCTGGGCGATATCCAAGGCGCGTACATCGAAATTCCCGGCGACAAGCAGTCCATCCTGGCCGTGATGGTCCCGCATGGCGACAAAGTCTGGTTCTTCAAGCTCATGGGCGACACAGAGCTGGTGCGTCAAGAAAAGGACCATTTCGAATCCTTTGTAAAATCCGCGCGGTTTACTGGGGGGAAGGAAACGGATCATGTCAACTAACGTATTAGGTCCGGAACGTACCGAGATGTTCGAAGCCGTTCCTCCCTCGGCGCAAACCTCGTTGGGGACGATCCTGCGCCGGTGGCTCACTCCACTTGCATCGCTCAAGCTGACCGTCGTGCTCTTCGCGCTCGCGATTTTCATTGTCTTTGCCGGAACGCTTGCCCAGATCGATCAGGACATCTGGGAAGTCATGCGCAACTACTTCCGCACGCCCGTCGCCTGGATCCCGCTGCAAATTTTCTTTCCTCGTTCGCTGCACGTGGGAGGCGGCTTCTACTTCCCCGGCGGCTTCTCCATCGGGCTGGCCATGCTCGTCAATCTGCTGGCGGCGCACTCCTTGCGATTCAAGATTCAGGCCCGCGGTTCAAGGTTGACGGCGGGCCTGGTGACCACGGCGCTGGGCATCGGCATGACGTGGCTCGTGATCGCCAGCGGATCGAGCGCGGAAGGCTTGCAAACGTTGCCCATCGTTTCTTGGTCAACCTTGTGGCTGTGGTGCAAAGTCGGCCTGGTAGGAATCTGGTTGGCGCTGGCGTACGGGCTGGCGCGGGTCGATTCGAGCCGCAAGCTCGATCGTAGCTTGCTGGCCGCCGGAACGATCTCGCTCGGCCTGCTGCTGGGCTGGCTCTTCTTCTACGCCGACAACGTCGAGCTGGGCGACTCCTCGATGCGGATCCTTTGGCAATTGATCAAGGGAGGCCTCGCGAGCGTCGTGCTGCTCGCCGGCTGCGCGCTATTGTTCCGCAAGCGCGCCGGCATCGTGCTCTTGCACGCGGGCATCGTCCTGATCATGGTCAACGAGATCGTCGTCCATTCGTTGCACGATGAAGGTGTGATGCAATTGGCCGAAGGGCAAACCGTCAACTACGTGCAGGATATCCGCACGCCAGAGTTGGCTGTCACCGACCGCTCCGACGCGGAAACCGACGATGTCGTCGTTGTGCCCGAGGCGATGTTGCGCGACTCGCGAACGATTCAAGATGACGCCCTGCCATTCGATATCGATGTCGTCCAGTATTTCCTCAACTCGAACATCCGCAAGGCAAAGGATGGCGAAGCCAACACCGCTAAAACCGAAACCGGCGAAGTGGTCGTAGCCGAGGAAGCCCAGCCAACGGCCGGAACCGACGCGGGCGGCGAAGTCGATGCGGCCGCGGCCTTCGTTCGGTTGACGGCGAAGAACGATCCGTCGCAGGTGCTCGGCGAATACTTGCTGGGAATTCCTAGAAAGCTCGACGAAAGTCTCGGCCAATATAGCTTTATCAAAACCGTCGACGTCGCAGGTCGTGCGTACGACGTCGCTTTGCAATTCAAGCGCACCTACAAGCCTTACTCGGTCCAATTGAAGGACGTCAGCGCCAACAATTACATGGGCACCGCGACGGCCAAGAATTACTCGTCTGATATTCATCTGGTCGATCCCAGCCGTCACGTGGATCGCGACATTAAGATTTGGATGAACAACCCGCTGCGCTTCGCGGGCGAGACTTTCTATCAGTCCAGTTTTCATCGGGACGAAGCGACAGGCACGGAATTCACGGGATTGCAAGTCGTCACGAACACCGGCTGGATGATTCCCTACGTGGCTTGCATGATCGTGGGCATGGGGATGTTGGCCCAGTTTTCCATCGTGCTGTTGCGGTTTCTCAATCGACGCTCGACGGAGGAAGCCGCCGCCATTATTGGCAACATGGCCAACGCTCCGAAACGACCAGGCAAGCAGCCCTCGAAGTCGCTAGACGCTGCCAGCTCGCCCGCGAGCGGAACGCTGGCCTGGTGCGGCCGGCTGTTTCCCTGGGTCGTCGTGATCCTCTTTGGCGCGTGGTTGGTCGGCAAGGCCATTCCACCACGGCCCTCCGAAGAAACGATGAATCTGTTCGAGTTCGGCAAGTTGCCCCTGGTTTATCAAGGACGCATGAAGCCGTTCGACACGCTGGCCCGAAACAGCCTTCGTGTCGTTAGCGACCGCGAGACATTCGTCGACACCGAAGACGAGTCGAGGCCGGCCGTGCAGTGGCTGCTCGACACGATCACGAATCCCCGGTTATCCAGTCAGTACAAGGTCGTGCGGATCCACAACCTCGAAGTGCTGGACACCCTCGGTCTCAAACGCCGCGAGGGCTACCGCTACTCGATCGACGAATTCCGCGATCAAATGCAGGAATTCGAGCGGCAAGCCCGACTGGCGCACGAAACCAACGAAGCGAACCCCGGCGACGTGAACATCCATCAGAAGAAGATTCTCGAGCTCGATAGTCGGTTGCGGTTGTATATGCTGCTGCTGTCGGCGTTCGATACTCCGCGGATTCGGCCCGAGCACGTCAAGGACGATCTCATGGAGGCAATTCGCTTCCAAACCAAAGTTCTTCCGTCTATGCAACCCCCGCTGGCGGTGCCGCCGACGACTAAGGAAGGCGAATGGGAGCCTTACGCCACGGCCTGGACAAAGGCCTGGGCGCAAACGAACGTGATGAGCGAGCAGCCCAACCCGGCGACGCTGGCGCTCAACAAGATCCTCGTGGCCTATGGCCAGGGGAATGCCAAGGAGTTCAACAAGGCCGTTGCCGAGTATCGCCAGGAACTGGCCGCCAACCGGCCCGCCGATTGGACGCCGGCCAAGACGAACTTCGAGACGTTGTTCAATCACGCCGCGCCGTTCTATTACTGTTCCGTGCTGTATATCTTTGCGTTTGTCCTGGCGGCGTTGGCATGGTTGGGGTGGAGCAAGCCCCTGAACCGCGCGGCCTTCTGGTTGATCGCGATGACTTTCGTGGTACACACCGCGGCGCTGGTCGCGCGGGTTTATATCTCGGGCCGGCCCCCAGTGACGAATCTCTATTCCGTGGCGGTGTTCGTCGGCTGGGGCGGCGTCGCATTGGGACTAGCCTTGGAAGCCGTCTATCGGCTGGGCGTTGGCAACGTAATCGCCGGGGCCGCCGGTTTCTCGACCTTGCTGATCGCTAACTTCTTGGCGGGCGGCGGCGATACGTTCACGGTGCTGCAGGCCGTGCTCGACACGCAGTTCTGGCTGGCCACGCACGTGGTGATTATCAATCTCGGCTACGCCACGACCTACGTCGCGGGCCTCTTGGGCCTGGTGTACGTGTTGGGTGGAGTGCTCACGCCGTCGCTATCACCCCGCATTGGCCGCGAGCTGGCCCGCATGATCTATGGCACGCTGTGCTTCGCGATCTTCTTCAGCTTCGTGGGCACGGTGCTCGGGGGACTCTGGGCCGACGATTCGTGGGGCCGCTTCTGGGGTTGGGATCCCAAGGAGAACGGAGCTCTGATCATCGTGCTGTGGAACGTTCTGGTGTTGCACGCCCGCTGGGACGGCATGATCAAAGAGCGCGGGCTTGCCGTGCTGGCTATCGTAGGCAACATCGCGGTTAGCTGGTCGATGTTCGGCGTCAATGAGCTGGGCGTGGGATTGCATTCCTATGGCTT
>Ga0163152_10006585_pt1 | contig 13057 bp, 29 predicted proteins | sample OliLakLV19MP8IB2_FD_148635 | JGI IMG/M metagenome (GOLD analysis project Ga0163152, IMG submission 148635) | Freshwater microbial mat bacterial communities from Lake Vanda, McMurdo Dry Valleys, Antarctica - Oligotrophic Lake LV.19.MP8.IB-2 | ecosystem: Environmental > Aquatic > Freshwater >... | reverse complement strand
TTAAGGGCGTTCATTTGCTACGGGCGGGACTCTTCTTCGGCCCAGTTTTTTTCTTCACTGATTTTGGCTTCGTAGTTTCAGGCTTTACTTGCAGCGCCCGACCCATAATGCGGTCGAACTCGGCGCTTCTCATCGCCAGCGGGCCGAGGAAGATGAAGATAATCAGGGGGTGATGGATGGCGAATATCCAGTCTATCGTGTGCGACAAGGGGACTACCGAATCCTATATTCGGTTCGGCCGGTCATCATCGTGATCTTGGACATAGGGCATCGAAAGGACGTGTATCGATGAAATCCGCTCAGAAAAAAACGGCTGTTGAACTGCGGCGAGGGCGCGGGGCATGTAGTAAGACTCCCGCTGTTCACGCTCTTTGCGCTGCTGATTCAGCGGCTTGACGGCCTCATCAATGAATTGACAATCGGCGCATCGATGTATGTAACGCATGCCATAAATTATCCAAGTCTCGCAGCCACATTCAAATATAAGCCAATCTTTTTTAACATCATCCATAGCGGCTCCCGCATCGGCGGCAAACAACAAAGGTTTGCAAGTATCCACGAAACATCCATTGCCAACTATGACCGACCATTCTACACCAAGCCAGCCGCACCAACGTCGCAAGGATTGCGGCGGTCATTCCCCGATCTCCTCCATGGCTTCACGAAACAGGCACCGACAGCATCTCCCGCATGGGTCATCACTATTCTCTATGCAGTACGTTGGCAATTCGGAATCCCGCCCCGCCCGCAGCGCCCGGAGCATGGCGGGGAGGGCGTTACGCGACGCCTCCACTAGATCAGTATCTCGGCGGCACTGGCCGTCGCATTCGTCAATATCTTGGCAAAATGCCAGTCGATGCGCCCCAGTCAAAGCCCACGGCCCCGGCGTCGCCGCCGCGTGCAGCCGTTCGAGTTCGGAGAGGGAGATGGTCATGGCTGCGGCTCCATTCGTTCCTTGGCGACGATGATGGCCCTGTCGATCAGTAATTGACGCGACGGCACACCGTCCGAGATTAAAACCCCGAGGGCGAGTCTGGCAAGAGCTTCCTCACGCGCCCCCAACTCCGCGATCCTGGCTTCCAGGTGGTCCATGTAGGCGTCGGCTTCTTCTGCACGATAGTAGAAGTTCACGCCCCCACTAGTTAGCGGATGTCTTCGAACCGGCCTCCCCACCTTCTCACTCGGCATCGGGGGCCTCCTTGTCAACGTACAACTCGATGAGTCGCGCAGCCAACAACTTGCCCTCGTCGCCGTCAGCGTCATGGTGTCCAGTGATGAAGCGTGCCATTTCCTTAGCGGTGGCGAACACGCCATGATAATCCTCCCGTGCCGCCTTCAACTCGGATTCGAGGGTCAAGATGCGGGCTTGCAGTTCATCGACGAGGTTAGGCCCGCCAAACGGGATGATCGGTAAGTCGTTCCGCTCACCCATCCCAACCCTCGCTTTCCAGCGCCGCGTCGATAGCGGCGAGGGCCTTGATGGCATAGTTCACAGCTACAGTTGGCCCAAGCCCGTCAGTCATGTCATCCGGCGTAGGAAGATACCCCGCTGCCAGCGTCACCAGGAGCCGCCGTCGTTCGGCGCGGTCGGAACAGTTCTCGACAATCGCGCAGGACGCCTCGTACTGCTTCCTGATTCCGTCACCGTAGGTCGGAGGGTCGGTATGCAGATTTACAAAGCTGCTGTCCATAGGTTCGTCCTCTCCGCTCATGCTCCCTCCTTGTGCCGTGCGACGACGGCGGCGATGGCGGCGTCGGTCGCCTTCTCGAAGAAACTTCTTCGAGGCCAATGATATCGACCCGGAATACAACGAGCGTTGTGATCGACGTACTTTACGCCGTTCTCATGCTCGAACGCCTCAATCGCCTCCCGCATCAGCGCCTCGACTTGCGGCCACTGGTACACGGTTCGGTCACAGTGCTGGCACTTCTCTGGCTTCAGGTCGGCGGTCATGGGGTTGGCTCGGTGGCAGCCTGCTTCATCTCGACCTCAGCAGCCCGAATCTCCCGGTCGAAACACTCGTACAGGCCGATATCCGCCTTGTGCAGCAGATGGAGCAGCGCCGCCAGGTCGCGGGCCTCGGCTTTGTTCTCCGCTTTGATCGTGAGCCGGTAGCAGGAGCGGGTCAGGCTTTCCTTGCTCCTGCCTGCGCTTGCTTCAATGTCCATCGCGTTCCTCCGCTTCGATTCTGGCAGCCCGTTGGTCGTTCCGCTCGATCTGTAGCAGGCACCGCTTGCACGTTACCTGCCCCCTATCGTGAGTGTTGTCGCCTCGCTCGCGGATACTGATGGCGGCCCGCCCGCTACAGCACGCCGCCCACCCGGCGAGCATCGTTCCGTTGTCCGTCACCACGCGACCGGCGTAGTGGATAACCTCGCTCATCCTCTCCCTCTCTCCCGCGTCGGCGGTGGTTAATGAATCGTCCAGCTGTGGCCGGTACGCTGACCAGCGCAATCAGCCGGTGCCTGTATCGGCACAACCGCTGAACGAAAGTAGATCGCGTGCCGGGGTAGCTTGTCCGCACTATGCGCAATAGCTGACCACCAACGGCTATCATGGTCATTCAACGGACTAACCTCCTGCCGAGGCTCGGTGTGGCTGCAAACCGCATCGTGATCCCACGGCACGCGAAAGAGAACGACGGCGGGGCTTCGGAATGGTTCTCCGACAATCCTCCGTGGAGGAAGGCGCGTAAAGCCCCCGCCGTCGAAAGTCATTCAATCCCCCAGCCGCTCACGGGCGGCGCAGAGGCGGGTCTCGGCGATATCAACAGCCCTGCTATCGTCACCGCCGTCTACAACTTCCAGCGCCCGCGCAGCCTGGACTTCTTCCAGCAGGTCGGGGCCGTGACACTCGAACCATGTCAGCATGGCTTCCTTTGTGTCTATCTCATCGTACACGGACCTGTAGTACGCCTCGCACAGCCTGATGCCTTCGGATATCGACGGCTTGGTCATCGCCCCTCCATCACAATCAAGGTATCCCCAGTCACCCGCGCCACCATCGGCTTGATGGCAAGCATCGGATACCCGGAAGCCCTCGGCGCGGTCCCGACCCAAAACGGCAGGTCAGGCAGGCGCGGGAAGCGGGCAACACCGAACGAGTCCGGGAAAGCGGCCCAGACGTAAATGTCAAAGCCCCGGTCCTGCCAGTTCGTCGTCCACGCCGCCCTGTCGTACACGCGCCGGTCAGCGGCAACCGAGTCACCGGCAGCGTTCGCCGGCCAGAGCCTCACCAGGGCCGTGGATGGTCGCCAGGTGTCGTCGTAGTCGCGGACCATTGCGGCCACGGTGATGACTCTTGAGCCGGTCCGTTGCGTGCTGTCCATTGGCGACTTGTTTACTGGGACGGTGGGATAGGTTGCGACTGCATCGGCCGTCATCGCGGTGATGCCTAGGCGGTGGACTTGCGGGTCGGGCGGCGGGACGGTTTGAGTGCAGCCGGTCAGGGCGGCAACCACCACCCCGCACCACGCCCGCCGCAGCCAGCGCGTCACTTGAGCCGCTCCAGCTTCTTTCTGGCCCACTCGATGTTGTATTCCGGGTCGATATCATTGGCCTCGAAACGGAACAGAACATCAGTCATATGCTTCCTGTACCAGTACCGGAAGATGGCGTTCCGTGAGATGAGCCGCCACGTAAGGACTTGGAGCCAGCGCGGGGCGGTCATTCGTTCACCATAACAATGCCATGCGCCGAAACCGCCTCACCGTAGCAGCCTTCGCACTTCACGCTCCCAATCAGCCACGGCATCCCGCAGCGCGTCCTCCCATGACTCGTGGTTGCTGTTGTTCCACGCCACCGCCGCCTCGACGACGGCTAGCGCATCACGGCTGTCTGCCTTCGACATCAATTCGCCGCGCTTGATTGCATCCAGCAACCGCTCCGCCCGCGTCATCACGTCATCACCACGCCGAAGTCGCCAGTCTCACCGACCCAAGCCCACCCGCGCTCGAAGTATCGAGAAACCGAATAGTTCGTTTTAACATCAGGCACTTGTGACAACCCATTCGCGTACTCCACCGGCCTACCCAAAGCCCCGCGCCTCACCGCCAACAACCCATTCGCGTACTCCACCGGCCTACCCAAAGCCCCGCGCCTCACCGCCGCTTCAATCAACGTGTCCTGCCGGAAATCATGGCGGCTGATCCCGTAGTACCCATCGCAGAACAGGGACAGGACCAGACATTTCAGCGCGTGTTCTGGGCGCGTGTCCTGGATGATGAACCAGCGCCGCTCCGGTGAAGTCATCGCGGCTTCCTCGACCAGTAGCTTGGCCTCTGCGAACAGGGCCGCGCCGGTCAGATCCCCGGCGTTCTGGACCATTCGGCCATGAATCATTGGGGTCCAACTCCCATCGGGAGTGTTCGGCGTCACACGGCCAAAGTTCCCGTTGACGATCCCCCCGCCCATCTTGCGGAGCAGCTTCCGCGCCCCCTCGTACCATGCTTGGCCGGTGATCTCAGGCCGCTCGAAAGTCACATCGGCGTGAAGCTCGTCAAAGAAGTACGGGCGCGTCCCGGCATATTCGCCTACCTGCCATTCGGTGTAAGACTCGATGACACGCTCCACCGTGAGATTCAGCCGCAGGTCCATCGCATCCCATCCGGGCCAGCCTTGACCATCAACCTCAGGCAGCAGCGTGACCCCTCTTGGATTCGGTCGGTAGATCGAGTCGACCTCGCACCGCCGCATCCCCTGAAAGTACGTCGAGACTTCAATGCCAGGATTCAGCACGCGCAACCGCTCATCCACATCCGGCAGAACACGGAACGCGCCGGGGTAGAGGATCGCCATGTCGTGCGCGGCCCACTTCGAGAGGCGGGCGGACTGGGTTGCCTCGTCGGTCGATATGTTGCCACCGAAGATTCCGGCGGTTCGGGGAAAGGTCCAGCCAGGTATCACATCATCCTCCGGTAGAAGTATCCCCACTCGCCGCCACGGTCAGGCGTTCAGACCAGGCACCCGCCTCGGCACGCCGCGAGTGGGGGGATCGGTTACGCCTTAACGATTCCAAGCCGCTTGCACGTTCCGGCACGATTCCCGAGCACCGTCGTCGCACCGGCCACCGTGTTGCCAATCCAGGTCGAGTTGATCCGGCCTCCCGCAATCAGCGTCAAGATGTACCCCTTCACCTTCGCCGGGTCCGTCACGCTCTCGACGATGGCCGTTTCGTTGTAGAGCTTGCGAGCTTTCGCGGTTAGCTTGTCGTTAATGGAGCGTTCCATGTTTTGTGCCTTTCGTTGAAGTGAATCCCCGCCGCCCCGCACCGGGACAGGAACGGCCCGGCTCCTTGCCTGTCGAGTTGCCTTAAACCCGCCCGACGAACCGGCCACGGTTTACCGTGGATCGGGAAAAGTGAAACTAGAACGGCAACCCCGTACTGCCGAGCTTCCCCGTCAACTTCGATCTGGCGCTGGCTACCTTCTCCGGGTCAGCCGTGCCGCGCTTCCAGCTGTTCGTGACCAGGTACGCATTGACGTAGACCTTCCCGCCCTGCGTCGTGTTGTGGAACACCACGACACGGACACGCTTTCCGACCGCGCTCTCTTCAATCGTGTCGATGGCATCCCAACTGCCGAAATAGGTTTCAATGATCGCCTTCGTCTTGTCACGGTTCATCGTGCCGTCGGTCTTGCGCTGGCCGTAGAGACGATGCCAGCACCACGTCGGTTCCTCGTAGTCGTCCAGCTTGACCTTGAAGCCGACTACCGGCTGGTCCTCATCCTCATTGTCGATGTCGAACGCGGCTTCGATGACTTCGCCCGAGTAGTACCCCTGCGGGATTTCAATATCAGGCAACTTCGGTATCCTCCCCGTTAATGTTCAAGAGAAATGAATCCGTATCCGGCGCGTCCAGAGCGGTCGACGTGGCGCAGTAACCCGGCCATTGATTGCTGGCCTCGCAGGTCATCAACCGTTCAAACAATGCCCGCCACTGGCACCGCCCGAACTCGATCGCCGCGTCCGTCAGGTCGAACACCGTCACCACATGGGGCGGCTTCGCTTCGACCGCGATGATGTGGCACCGCTTTGGGTCTGGCAGGCCGGAACGGATCGCGCCGTCCCGGTACCATCCAAGCTGCCCGAACCAGCCCATCCGGATCGCGTGCCACATGAAGCGGTCGGGGTTGGCATCGCCGGTTACCTTGAGGTCGACCAGAGCGGTCGGGCCGAGTACGTCGGGGGTGCCGCTACATGCCCGGCCGTTAAACTCCCAGTTGATCCGCTTCTCGATGGCGCCGCTCTGGATCAGTGGACCCGCTACCGGATGGAACCGAACGGCGGCCGACGCAGCATCAGCCATTGATGATTCGTCAACGGTCACGATCTCCTGGCCGGCGTGTTCCTCGCTGAATGCGTCCCATGCCTTGCCCTGGCGCCGGCCACCTTCCCATACGACGAACTCCGTCCCGTAGGCCGTCGTGCCGAGAAGCCGATCGTTGACGAGGCTCCCGAACCGCATGGCTGCCGTCGCCTCGCCGTGGCCTGGCTTGCCCTTGCTATCCATGTGGTGGCGATAGTGAGCCGGGGACTTCTGCATCTTGGACAGGTCAGACCAGTGGAGGGGCGGGGTCGTCACGACGGCACCCCAGGGCGAATCCGGATACAGTCCACTGTCTCGCCGGCCATCTCCGTCTTGGTCGGGTACATCGTGATTGACTTGCCGATCCACGCCTCGGTCAGCGTCCCGTACATCGCCGCGATCGTCTTACTGTTCGTCTTGTTCAAGACCAGCCCCTTCGCGGACCCATCGAAATAGACGATCGGGTTCTTTGACTTGCGCCCGTTCTGGCCGGCCAGCTCCCCCGCCTTCACATCCTTGATCGTGGCGGTCACGTCGTTCCCGTCAAGATCCCAGGAGCCGATGTATTCCTTGTCGAACATCTTGCGATAGTCAGGCATTGCCATTCTCCTTTTGCTCGTGCCCTTGCGACTTGCGCGGGGCGTGAGCGGGTGGTGTTACGCCGCTGTCCGTTTTTTCCTCGTCAGGTTGTCCGTCGCGTTATTCTTGGCCTGATACAGCCGCCCCTCGAAGATCCCGATCTGTTGCGCCGCGTAGTCGAGGGCTTCCGTCGCGCCATCCTTCCGCACGATCTGGCGGAGCTGCTCGCGCCAGTAGATGATTCGCTCTTTGCGGTCCATCAGTTGTTTGACCAGTTGCGAAGCTGGCGCACTTCGCTGATGGACGGGGAGTCGTAGCGAACGATCCCGAGACGCCACGCCGTGACTTCCGCAGCGGTCAGGATGGCGCGTTCCCCGGCTTCGCGTGCGGCGTTGGCGTTGCGAATCCGTGTCTGCTCCCGAATGAAATCGACGGCATCGAAGTATCCATCGCGGCGGCCGTCGCTCTTGCCCATCAGGTAACAGGCGAAACCGATCACGAGGCCGCCGATTCCGAAACCGGCCAGGGATGCGTAGATGATGACGGGCATCAGATTCCATCCTTTCGATTGAGTGGGTCAGTCCAGTGAGCTGGGCGCGGCTTCAACGGCTTCGGCTGCTTCGATTCGAGTTGTTCAATTCGGCAATGCAACTCGTGGAGCCACGCCACGAACACGAGGCCCACGACGATTGCGATGGTTAGCCAGAGGGGGGCGCTCATCGCAGCCAGCTCGGGAGTTCGGGGAGGCCAAGCGCCGCTTCCATCCGGGCGCGGTCAGCCAGGATTCGCTGCCGCGCGTTCCACGAGCTGGCCAGACGGTTCCAGTTCTGGAACTCGGGCTGGCGATAGTCCGGCAGCGAAGCCAGCGGGCCGATCTTGTTCCACTCGCAGCCGTCAGAGCAGTGCATGTACACCATCCCGGCGCCGTTCGAGTAGCTCGTGCCCGCAGCCCCGCAACGCTGGCAGGGGGCTAATTCGAGGCGGGTGGTGTTGGTCGTCTGGGTCATTGGTGGTGCCTCCGTAACGTTCTGGCCAGTTGCCATCAACCGACACAAGGAACATTACGGCATACTTTTTGGAAAAGTCCACAAATATTTTATTTTTGCAAATTTAAAAGTTTTGGTGTATGTTCTGGCCAGTCCTGACCTAACACCTGCACAGGTCCGTAATATGTTGAGAAGGCGCAGGTTATAGGCGCTTCACATATTCGGACTCTTGAAAAGGAAGGGATAACATGGGTGCAAGAGAGAAGTCTCATCAAGGTGGGGCGGCTGATACTGACGAAGCGGTGCGGAAAAGCATCATGGTTGATGCTGACGTCCACTTCGACATGAAGAAGCTGGCCCACGAACGGGGCGTGCCGATGCACGACCTCACGAGGGAGCTGCTACTTTGGGCGCTGAAAGAGGAAAAGACGAGGAAGAAGGCAAGGCCAACGAAGCCATAAAGTCGATCCAGGTCGACGAAGACATCCACTACGAACTAAAGGGGCTGGCACACAAAAACCGGGACTCGATCATTTCAACCGCGTCCCGGCTCCTCCGATCGGCTCTGGATCACGAGAAGCAAAACAGCGGCATCGCATCGGCTAGCTCCGCTGCGTGCCGCTTCGCTTTGCCCTCAATAGGGCCACTACCTCCCCGGCAGCGCCAGGTACACCCGAAGCGTAGCCCGGACCGTCCACAACTCGTACCGCTGACGCAGACTGTCCGTGACGCCCGGCAGTGCCGAGTACTTGGCCGTGGCGCGGCTGGCGCCCACGAACAGCGTCGTTCGCGAACTCCCCACAATCCCGACCATCCCGCCGCCCGTCGTCCCGCTGACGCCAGCCCTAAACGTCTCCTGTCCACCATCACCCTCCAGCCACCACCGGCCGACCACATCCTTGCCAATACCAAGGTCCACGAACACCGTGCCGATGGGCCCGTCCGGGTTCTGGACCGGGGCCGGCTTGTCCTCAGCGCGGGCCGGGGCGGACAGGGCCAGAAGCAGGCAGGCGGTCATCGTGAGTTGACGCATTGGGACACTCCTTTTGTGGGGGTGGACTGATGCCGAGACGGGATGACTTTTACTACAAGGCCCGCCCAGGGCGCTTCCTGAATAGCGAGGCCCGATCCGAATTGACCCCGGCACAGTGGGGAAGATACCGCGACCTGGTCGACCTCCTGTATGAGAATGGCGGGGCAATCCCGGCCGGTCGGAATCATCTCCGGATTGCCGGGCGCATCGAATCCGACTCCGATCTTACGCGAATCCTTCAATTTGGATTCTATGAATTGCCCGCCGGGAAGCTCCGTCACCGGGTCGTGGATGTCGAGCTGGAAGACCTCGATAATGCCCGCGAAAGTGGCAAAAAAACAGGTGGTCTCAGAAGCAGAAAACTTAAATCGGCGCAAGTCAAAGGAAAGCAACAAAATAAGGGGGGGCCTTACGCCCCCCCTCAGGGGGGGGTTAACCATATACATACAGTCAGACAGACAGACAGAGTCAGTCAGACAGTATGTGTGCAGCCCCCTTCCGGGCTGCTGCACACCCCTCCCGTAACCGGCGGGGACCCCCCGGCCTTGGTGGCCGGGGCCCCACCGATTCTGGTCGGGAAACCCGAGCGCCAACCCCTCCCGAAAATCCCCGATGAAATCCGGGAGTACGAGGCCGAACTCCGGGCCCGACCTCCCAAGCCGGAACCGGCCATCCCCGACCGGCCAGACTTCATCCCTGACCCACACCAGGACGATGACCAGGAATCCGATCCCGGCGACTTCGACGAAAACGGCACGATCGAGGCCGCGTCGTGATCGCCCCGGTCAAGGTCCGCGACCTCGAACTCAACCAGCCGGCCAGCCCGACCCGACGTGCCGAAGCCGAAGTCCTCGGATCGTGCCTGATCCAAGCTGATGACCTGCTGCCAACCGCCAGGGCCCAGCTCAAGCCGGCCGACTTCCACGAACGGGACCTCCAGGCGATTTACCAGACAGCCCTCGATATGGCCGATCGGGGGGCCCCAATCGACATGGTTCTCGTCCAGCACGAAATGGCACGCCTCGGGCGGGCCAGCCTCGTCCCGTCCTGGGCCGATGTGATCTTCGACATGGACCTTGGGACGACCCGGCATTTCCCGCACTGGCTGGCCGTGGCTAAGGAAAACGCCAACCGGCGTCGACTGGCAACCGTCGGGGCCCAGTTGGTCGACCTGTCCAGTTCCAGCGCCACACCTGGGGCAACCGCGCTACGGGCACGGGAATCCTTGGCCGAAGTCTCCGACGCTACCGCCTCGGGCCCAGAACGCTTGGGGCCCATCACTGTCCGAGTCATCGCCGAAGTCGAAGAAGCCGGGAAGTCTCCGAACGGGATGACAGGGATTCCGTCCGGGCTTGCTACGCTCGATCACCTGCTCTGCGGATTCCAACCGTCCGACCTGATCGTCCTCGCTGCCCGTCCGTCGGTTGGCAAATCCGCCGCCGCTCTGACCTGGGCCCATCATGCCGCCACGCTCGGATACCCGACTCTGTTCATCACGCTCGAAATGTCACCCGGTCAACTCGCCAAGCGAATTCTCGGCAAGGAAGCCAACATCAACGCGAACCTGATGCGTTTCGGACGAATCGATAACGAGGGATGGGCCAGTCTTGCAAAGGCCAGCAACCGACTCGCACAGCTCCCGATCTGGATCGACGCGCCGAAGTCCGGGACGCTCTCCGCCGTGATCGCTTCCATCTCCGCCGCCGTTCGACGCGATCAAGTCTCGTTCGTCGTGATTGATTATCTCGGGCTCATCACGCCTGACACGCCGCATGAGAATCGCGCACGAGAAGTCGCCATGCTGACCCGGGCACTCAAGCATCTGGCGCAGGAACTCAACATCCCGATCATCCTGCTTTCGCAACTCAACCGCGCTCTCGTGTCACGCGCCAACAAGCGCCCGGAACTCACCGACCTGCGCGAATCAGGAGCGGTCGAACAGGATGCCGACGTGGTGCTGTTTATTCATCGCGAGATTCTTCACGACCGTGACGCCAACCCGGAAGCGGCCGAGATCATCATCGCCAAGCAACGTAACGGGCCGATCGGCGTTTGCGAGTGTCGATACATCGCGGACCGCACGACGTTCGTTGAACAAATCAACAATCCATTCCGACCGAAGTAGGTCAGCGAATGACAGTCAAGGCAATCGAAACCAGGTACAACGGCTATCGCTTCCGCTCACGGCTTGAGGCGCGATGGGCTGTGTTCTTTGAGAACATCGGTATTAAATACAAGTACGAAACCGAAGGTTTTGATTTTGGAAACGGACATCGGTACTTGCCTGATTTCTGGTTACCACAAGTAAACCTGTGGGCTGAAGTGAAGGCGTGCAACCCAACAGCCGATGAGGTTTTGTCCGTGATTCAGCTTGTTGAACGAACCGGGAATGGCTGCTTGTTTTTGATCGACGAACCAGACGTTCAGACGTACTTTGCTCTTGAATTGTCACGGATGCCTGATGCTTCAATCGGTGATTTGCAGCCGGTGGAATACATTTTGTGTTCTCGATACCTCGAACGTGAGCACCGATTCTATTGCAGCCCTGGCGATGGCCTCGACGGTTACGAGGAAGAAATAAAAGCTGCGGTCCACGCCGCACGCTCCGCCCGCTTCGAGCACGGCGAGTCAGGCCCGGGATGAAAGATCAAGTCACCATCGCCCCATTCACCGGACACCCCACCCGCTGCCAAGCCTTGTTCCACGGCGACAACGGCCAGTGCCCGGAACCGGCCGCCTGGACCGTGACCTATCACGCCGGGCCACACCCGGAACCGGCCGATCTCTGCGAAACTCACGCCGCCCCGTATCGGGCGCAACCTGTGACGGGCAACCCATGACCTTGACCCTCCACGAAGCCGCTCGATACCTCGACGGCAAGCTATCGACTCGCACTCTCAGGCGCATGGTCGAAACGGGTAAGCTGCCCGCGTTACGCGAGGGGCGAAAACTCCTGTTCAAAGCCGAACACCTGGATGCCCTGTTCCGTGTCCACGAGGAATCACATGGCAACGATCCGTCTGTACCGACGAGCGGGGGTCGTGTACTGCGACTTCCAAGTTTCCGGGCTGCCTCGCGTCCGCCGATCGACAGGCGCACGAGACGAAACAACCGCGATGCGTAACGCACGGGCCATGCTCCAAGCTGCCGAAGCTCAGGCGCGGACGATCCAATCCCGATCCATGACCGCGGCCGCCACGCGCTGGCTTGAAGGCCACGTCACCGACCGGCGCAACGTGGCCGGGCAGCACATGGCCACCCAGCGCGTGACCGACTGGATTCTGCCCGTCATCGGCAAACTCCAACCCGGAGCGGTCACGTTCGATCATGCCCGCGCCATCCGCCGCCGATGCGAGGCGGGGAAGCTTGGGCCCCAGACGGTCGTCCACGTTCTGCGTGACTTCGCGTGCCTGATGCGCCACTCGGGGAATCGGCTGGATGTTGGCCCAGCCATGCCGAAGGTGCCGGAGCGGGCGGTTGATCGGCTGACCGACGATCATGCCGCGCAGATTGTGAACGCCCTGCCAGAATCGTTCCCGGTCCGGATCGCGCTGGCCACCGGGATGCGGTTCGCCGAAATACGCGCGCTGACCTGGCCGATGTTCGTCGAAGCCCCCGCCGCCCATTTCCTGTTCACGACGCCCAAGACCGGCCGTGTTCGCCGCGTGCCGATCCTGCCCCCGATGATCGACGAACTCCGAGCCCGCCGCCAGCTCGGGGGCGACTGGATCAGCCCGTACCGATCGACCAACGCCGGGAGCCTCGTGGCCGTCACGACCCGGCGAGGAATCCAGCCGTGGCATTTCCATCAGCTCCGGCACACGTTCGCCTGCCGCTGGCTGGATGCCGGCGGATCGCTCCCGGCGCTCCAAGCCATCCTCGGGCACTCGACCGTCCGGCTGACCGAACGCTACGCGAAGCTGTCAGACCGCGCCATGTTCGCCGAAGCGGACAGAGTTGGCACAATCACTGGCACAGTTGAAACGGAAGTGAAGCAGGACAACGACTTACAGGAGAAGCGATGAGTCTGCAAAACCGTTATCCGGCAGTTCGAATCTGCCTGGCGCCTCCACTTCAAATCATTGATGCAATTAGATTTGCGCCAGAGACATCATACGAATCATTGCCATTCAATCAGGCCAAGTGGGGCCA
>Ga0163152_10006582_pt1 | contig 13060 bp, 5 predicted proteins | sample OliLakLV19MP8IB2_FD_148635 | JGI IMG/M metagenome (GOLD analysis project Ga0163152, IMG submission 148635) | Freshwater microbial mat bacterial communities from Lake Vanda, McMurdo Dry Valleys, Antarctica - Oligotrophic Lake LV.19.MP8.IB-2 | ecosystem: Environmental > Aquatic > Freshwater > Lake... | reverse complement strand
CCCGGTGGCGTAGCCGGCGCTTTTCAGCATTTCGGCAAGCGTCACTTCTTCCAGCGGCAACTGGCCTTCGATGCGCGGTTGCAGCAGTCGCTGCGACGGGGCATCCGCACGACCCGGTAAAAAGTTCGTCAGGTTGAGCCGGGCCGGACACTTGCCGGTCATGAGCGCGGCCCGCGACGGCGAGCAGATCGGTTGGGCTGTATACGCGCAGGTGAAGCGCATCCCCTGCGTCGCGAGCCGGTCCAGGTTGGGCGTGTGGTGATCCTTCCGACCATAACAGCCCAGATCATTCACGCCGAGATCGTCGGCGAAAACGACGATGAGGTTGGGCCGCGCTTCGGCGGCGCAGCGAGTGGCCAGAGGTCCCAGCAGCACCACGGTGAAAGCGAGCAGTCGCAAAATGGTTCTTGGCATCGGGTTTCCGGTGGGGCGATGGCCACGTTCGCGGCCAACAGATCCCTTTGTTTGCCTCGTCAAATTCCGTGGCGGCCGTCGCTCATGCTTCGTGACGAAATGGGCTACGGTGTCGGCGCGAACTGTCCGTAGCTCGTGTTGCGCTCCGCGTAAGTCTCAGTGCCACGCCAGACGATCGCGCACGTCTTGCCGTCTTTGTCATCCTGATCGTGAACGATCACCGTAGCCTGGTAACTGTGCCACGGAGCGGTCTGTAACTGCGTGACGAGCGCCAGCGGGACGGCGATCTCGATGTCGTAGCCGTCGGCAGTGCGCTTGCCCGCCGCGATGGCGCCTTCGACCGGCTTGCCCCCGCGAAAGGCCGTGACGTCGAGTTTGGACTGGTTGTCGCCCCCGGGGGCACTCACGCGAAAGGCATACGTACCGCGCATCAGCCGTGGATCGCCGCGCCGCTGATCGAGTGGCCTGGCGTCGAGCCGCAGTTCGATGGCGTCGCCGGCCTCGATACGCTCGTCGACGATGTGCGCCGACAGATAGAGGAACTTTTCGTCGTGCCCCATGCCGAACGTCAGCGAGGCGTCGTCCGGTCCAGTCCAAGTCTCGCTGGCCCCCACAATCAGCGGATGCGCACTGAGCGTCAGCTCTCGGCTCAGCACGTCTTCGAGCGTGCCGTCGATCGCGGCGAGCGTCGCAGTGGGGCAGGGGAACTTGCGGTCGATGACCACCGGCACGGTGCGCTCGCAGGAAAGTTCTGGACCGTCGCCGACCGTTTTGATCCGCGCCGTGAGCAACGTTTCGGCCAAATGCGGAAATTCGATCGGTTCCGAGAACTGGATGCGCACGGCCAGTTCGGCCGTTTGGCCGGGCGTGGCCACGAGCTCCAGCTTCGCCGGGTCGACGGTCAGCCCGCGCAGCGGCAAGCCTTCGATCGTGCCACGAACTTCGACAGGCGCATCGAACCCGTTGGTGAGACGAATCTGGATCGTTCCCTCTGCCAGGCCGACCGCATCGCCGATGAGGATTGGAGCGACCTCGATCTGTGTCTTGGCGAGGAACGCCCGGAAGCGGGCGATCCCTTTCTCGGTCACCACGGTGTCGGGCAGGATGCCGTCGAGCAGCAGGTTCGCCACGTGCGGTCCATCTTTCTCCATGGTCAGCCAGGTCACGTGGTCGAACTCTCCGTACGGCACGCCGCGTAACAGCGAGCCGCCGCCGGTCGTCGCCAGGTGATAGTACTTACGGCCGCTGCGGTCGTACTGCACATAGTGGTGCACGTGCCCCGCGAAGACGGTGAAGGCCCGATCCCCCAAGACCTTCTCGACCTTTTTCCAGTTCGTGGAGTCTGGGTTGCCGGCAACCGTCGCGGCTTCGGCCTTGGTCCAGAGCGGTTTGTGCATGAACAGCAAGGTCCAGCGCGCGGCGGCGTGCTTGGCCAGGTCCTGCTCGAGCCAGGCCAATTGCTCCGGGCCGATCTGGTCCTCGCGATCCTCCGACGACATGCAGACGAAATGAACCCCCTTGTAGTCGAACGAGTACCATTCCGCCCCGAAGTGTTCGCGCCAGATCTTGTGCATCGTGGGATTCGAAACGTCGTGATTGCCGGCCACGAAGAAGAATTTCATTTCCATCTTGTCGATGAACCCGAGAAACTCCTTCCATTGGGCTTCGATCTCGTTGCGATCGGTGCTGTAGCCTTCGATCAAGTCGCCGACCGACACGACGAACTCGGGGCGCATCCAGTTCACGCGCTCGACCGCTTTCATCCAAATGCCCGGGCGGTGTCCCCCCGTGTTGTCGGTCATGATGGCGATATGGAACCGGCTCGGGTCGTTGAGGATCGGTTTGTCGGACCAGGGTTTGGCCCCCTCCATCGCCGGCAGCATCAACGCCTGCGGGAGCGTCGTGCCGGGCTGAGCGGCGGCCGGTTCGTCGTCGTGCGTATGACCGTCTCCGGGGGGATGCGCATGCGACCGATTGGTCGACATCCAAAGCGCGGCCACGGCGAAACAAACCAGCGAGCATCGGCGACTCGACATGGGGGCTCCTCGTATTCGGTGAAGTCTCGACGCGGTCGATTGCGAGACTAACTGTTTGGAAGCAGTCTGCGCTTGCCCCGCGCCGTTGTCCACCGTTTGCCAGCGTGCAGGGCCTGCGATCGCCCTTCGCCGACGCACCGCAATTGGAGGCCAGTCGCTTCCTGGTCGCCGCCAAACTACAATCTCGCGAAGTCGACCTTGCTCGGAAAGAGGGTGTGAAATGTTGCTAGTGGCGGTACGTCTCTCTAAATGCGTGTCCCTAGCGTGTCTTCTGCTCACCTTGGTCCTGTCGCCAATCGCGGTCGGCCACGCGGCCGAGCTCAAGGCGGGCGTGGCGCGAGTCGATCTGACGCCACCGTTGGAATTCAACGCTCCCTTGGGTGGCTACGGAGAGCGGATGAATCGCCCCGCCGAGGGGGTGCACGACCGGATCTTCGCCAAGGCGCTGGTCGTTTCGGCGGCCCAGAAAAAGTTCGCGCTGGTGACGGTCGATATCGTCGGCTTCCCACCGACCTTGAAGCCTGAATTAGTCGAGCGGCTCTCCGCTGACTGGGCAGCCGGGCAAATCATGCTGCTGCCAAGCCATTCGCACACCAGCATCGAGATGAACGCGCTCAACCCGCTCAACACCTTTCAGATCCCGCAACTCGGCATTTACAACGCGCGCGTCCACGCGCTCGTGATCGACCGGCTGGTGGAAGTGGTGCGCCAGGCCGAGCGGCAACTCGTCGACGTATCGGTCGGCACGACGACCCACGCGATCGCAGGCTGGAATCGCAATCGCCGCAGCGGCACCGTGACCGACAACGATCTCACGGTCACGCGCATCGACACGGCCGGTGGCCGGCCGCTCGCGGTGCTGGTCAACTTCACCGCGCACCCGACGTTCATGAACGGTGAGGACATGCTCTTCTCCGGCGACTGGCCCGGCCACTTGCAGCGAACCATCGAGTCGCTGGTGGGCAGTGGCGTCACGGCGATGTACTACAACGGCGCCGAGGGAGACCAGGCGCCCGTCGCGCGTCCCGACGGGGCCGGCAGCCGCTGGGAACGGGCCGAGAGCTACGGTCGCGATCTGGGCATCGTTGCCTGGAAGCAGTGGCAGGCCACGAAGACTTTGGCCGACGTGCCGCTGGCCTACCACTCGCAATCGATCGCATTGCCCGAACGCACCTGGCATCCCGAATTCATGAAGACCGGCGGCGCCGAGTATGGCCTGAGCGAAGAGCTGTTCAAGAAAATGTTGCCCGTGCTGTTTCCTGCCACGGCCGACAGCATTTCGCTACGGCTGGGCGACTTGCTGGTCGTGGGCATCCCTGGCGAGATGGCCGCCTCGCTCGGCATGAAGATCAAGCAGGAGGTCGGCCAAATCACCGGCGCCAAGAACCCCGTCATCGGCGGGCTGGCCGACCAATGGATCAGTTATATGCTGCCTGCCGAGGAATATCGCCGTGGCGGCTACGAATCGAGCGTCAGCTTCTACGGCGAAACGCTCGGCGACACGATCGTGGCGGGGGCCATCGCCGGCGCCAGCGAACTTGCGAAGTAACGCCCAGCCCCAAACACGCTTGAATTGTCGACGAAACGCGTGTGGAGACGCGCCCGCCGGGAAGGTATACTAGTCGCTGCCCAGCGCCCAGTATGAGAGTCTATCCGGAAACCACTTGCGAGCGGCGTTTGGCCGACAACGGGTCGGATGCAAGGAAGAACGACGAGGTGTATTGGAGAGAAATCCACTGAGGAGTGATGACGAAGCAGACGGCCCGTTGTATGGCCAAACCCTTCGGGACCGCGACATTAGTGCGCGGAGCGCAGGCAGGCTTTCGGCCGCCGGCTGCGTCGCTCCGACTCGCTGGATCGATCGAGCTGATACACGTCGTCGTCACTCCTTGCCGGAGGCCGAAATCCTCACGGTCGCCGCCGCGATGGGTTCCCGGATAGACTCAAAATCCGGGTGTGCCGTGGGGGCACTCACGCAACTGACATGATCAGGAGAGAATGCATGTCGAGCAAGAAAAACGCAGTACACCGCCGCCGATTTTTGAAGACGGCGCTGTCGGCCGGCGCCGCGATCGCGATGCCGCAGATCATCCCGAGCTCCGCCCTCGGGTTGGACGGCGCCATCGCCCCCAGCGAACGGATCGTCGTCGGTGGCATCGGCATCGGCAATCGCGGCACCTACGACCTGGGCTGCTTCCTGGAGCAAAAGGATGTCCAGTTCGTCGCCGTCTGCGATGTGAAAGAGTCGCGCCGCACCGCCGTTAAGAAGATGGCCGACGACCAGTACGGCAATCAAGACTGCGACATGTATGGCGACTTTCGCGAACTGCTGGATCGCAGCGACATCGACGCCGTGCTGATCGCCACGGGGCCCAACTGGCACGCGACTGCTGCCATGAACGCCGCGCGGGCCGGCAAGGACATGTACTGCGAAAAGCCCTGCACCAAGAACATCGCCCAAAGCCTGATTCTCAGAGACGTGATGCGCCGCACCGGGCGCGTGTTTCAGGCGGGCACGCAGCGGCGCAACTTGCCGCACTTCGCGTTCGCCTGCGAACTGGCGCGAACCGGCAAGCTCGGCAAACTGAAACGGGTCTACGCGCATCCGGCCGGCATGACGGCGATGGTCAGCGGCTGGTTGCCCGCCGAGCAGGAACCGTTCAATGATGTCGTCGATTGGAACATGTATCTCGGCCCCGCGGCCTGGCGCCCCTTCAATGCCAAACTGCTCGATGGCTTCAATTTCGAAAAAGGGGGCGGGCTCGTCGGCGGCGGCGTGCTCGAATGGGGATCGCACTGTGTGGATCTCTGCCAGTGGGCCGTGGGGGACGACAAAGTTCCGGTCGAGTACAACCCGCCGCAGGACGGCCAGATCGTCGCCAAGTACGCCGACGGCGTCGAGCTGGTGTTCCGCGAGACCGGCTGGATTCCGTTGGGCTCGTGCCCGGTGCGATTCGAAGGCGAGACCGGCTGGGTCGAAACGGGGGACAGCGGCAAGCTCGTGCTGAGCTCGCCCGAGTTGATTGCCGGTCGAGAGGTCGCCGAGATCGGCGGCTATCCGGCGACGTTCCACGTGCGAGATTTCCTCGATTGCGTGAAGTCGCGCAAGCTACCCAAGGGGAACGCCGACGCGGCTTGCTCCGCGCACATTGCCTGCCATGCTGCGAATATCGCCATCTCGCTCGAGCGCAAGCTGACCTACGATGCGACCAAGAACGAGTTCGTCGACGACGAACAGGCCAATCGTTTGCGGTCCGAGGCGCTGCGCGAACCTTGGCGGCTCTAAGACTGTTAACTAACAGCAAGCTCCCTTTGGCATTCGCGCGTCGACATCAGGCACATCCACGCTCACTCGCTATGCAGCTCGCACGACGAGCCAAGATCAGGATAAATACCATGAAGACAACTCGACCCTCCGAGTTTTGCACGGCCTTGCTCGCGGCGGTGATCTCGCTGGCCAGCGGTTTGGCCTTCGCCGCTGAAGATCAAAAGAACGAACCAGCGCTGATCGAGGCGTTGCGCACGGCCGCGCCGGCCGAGAAAGCGCTCGCCTGCAAGCACCTGGCCACACGAGGGACCAAGGCAGCCGTCCCCGACTTGGCGCGACTGCTGGCCGACGAACAGTTGGCAAGCTGGGCGCGAATCGCGCTGGAGGCGATTCCTGATCCTGCCGCCGACGAAGCCTTGCGCTACGCCACGACCACGCTCGAGGGGAAGCTGCTGGTCGGCACGATCAATTCGATCGCGGTTCGCCGCGATGCCGGCGCCGTCGACCTGTTGGCCAGCCGGTTGAAAGACCAGGATGTCGAAGTCGCCTCGGCCGCGGCCGTCGCCCTGGGTTCGATCGGCAACGACGCCGCCACCAAGGCGCTGCGGCAGTCGCTCGCCGGCCTGAGCATTCCGGTCACCAACGCCGTTGCCGAGGGCTGCATCCTGTGCGCCGAGCGGTTGCTCGACGAGGGCCGGGCTGGCGAAGCGATGGCGATTTACGACGAAATTCGGCGCGGTAAAGTCTCGAAACCACGCAGGCTCGAAGCCACGCGCGGCGCGATTCTCGCGCGAAAGGCCGCTGGCGTGCCGCTGCTGATCGAGCAACTCCGCTCGCCCGACCGCGCGTTCTATCAGATTGGCCTAAGCACAGCGCGCGAGCTGCCTGGCAGCGAGGTCGCCAGTGCGTTGGCTGCCGAGTTGGCCGCCACATCACCCGACCGCGCGGCGCTACTGCTGCATGTGCTGGCCGACCGCGGCGACCCGTCGGTGTTGCCCGCCGTGCTGGCGGCGGTTAAAGGGGAGAACAAGCCGTTGCGAGTTGTGGCGCTGAGTGTCGTCGGCAAATTGGGCGATGCGTCGAGCCTGGCTCCGCTGTTGGAGGTTGCCGCCGACACCGATGCCGAAGTCGCCGCCGCGGCCAAGGCGGCCATCGTCGGTTTGAGCGATAAGCAGGTCGACGCGGAGATCACCAGCCGCCTCGACGCGGCCGACGGCACGCTCCTCGTTGCATTGCTCGATCTCGTCGGTCAGCGACGCATCGGCGCGACCGCTCTGGTCACCAAGAAGCTCGAGCATGCGGATCAAACCGTGCGCAGCGCCGCGCTGACGGCTCTGGGAGCCACCGTCGGACAAGCCGAATTGGGCGTGCTTATTTCACAAGCGAATGGCCCGAAAGATCCGGCCGATGAGCCGGTCGCCCAGCGAGCACTGCGGGCCGCCTGTCTGCGAATGCCCGATCGCGAGGCGTGCGCGGCCGAGCTTGCGGCCGCGATGTCGCAGTCGACGGCGGCGACCAAAGTGAACCTGCTCGAAACCTTGGGGGCGATGGGCGGGGCGAAAGCTCTGGAAACGATCGATGTGGCAATGAAGACCAACGACGCGCCGCTTCAAGACGCCGGTAGCCGTGTGCTGGGCGAGTGGATGAGCGTTGACGCGGCGCCCGTGCTGTTAGACCTGTCGAAAAACGGAGTCGACGACAAGTACAAGGTCCGCGCGCTGCGCGGTTACATCCGCCTCGCGCGGCAGTACGCCATGCCAGATCAACAGCGTGCCGAGATGTGTCAGACGGCGATTGCCGCCTCGAGCCGACCGGAAGAGCAGAAGCTGGCGCTGGCCGTCCTCGAGCGCTATCCGAGCCCGGACACGCTCAAGGTCGCCGTCAAAGCCAGGCAGGTGCCCGCCTTGGCCGACGATGCCAAGCGGGTCGCGATGACGATTTGTGAAAAGCTGGGCGACGCAGGCGTCAAAGCACGGGAAGTGCTCGCGGAGTCGGGCGCGGAGCCCGTGCAGGTGGAAATCGTCAAGGCCGAGTACGGTGCAGGCACATCGCAGCAGGACGTTACCGAAGCTCTGCAAAAGTGTGTCGATAATTCGCCGCTGATTTGGCTACCATCGCCATCGTACAATGACAGCTTCGGCGGTGATCCCGCGAGTGGCACCGAAAAGACGCTGACGATTCAGTATCGATTGAACGGCAAGCCCGGCAGTGTGACGTTCGCGGAGAATGCCCTGATCGCGCTGCCCATGCCGAAATAACCGCGCCTCTCGGGTCGGCTTTACCGGTTGAACGAGAGCGCCCGTGGGGTAAGGAACGGCTGAGAAATAACTTCTCCCGATCCCCCTCTCCCCTCGCGGGAGAGGATAGGGTGAGGGGGCTAAGAGAACTGGAAGTTATTTTTCGGACGTTCCTTATCGTCCCGCGTGCGTTCGCGCGTGCAAATCTTCCGTGGCAGGATCATCTTGGCCCCGTTGTCTTCATGGGGCCGCAGCCACGGCGCCGGGTGATTGCGCCCCCGCCAGATCAGCTCCATCGCGGGCAGTCGATGGGCTTCCGATCGGCCAGGCTGGCTTGCGATCGACCAAGTGCCGGTTACCACTGCCAGCCAGTTCTTGCACTTACGGCACTGGCGCGGCGATTGCACTGCAGGATTGATCTTCCTTTGACAGGACAATCCAACCCTCAGGAAGGGCTTCCGCGATGCCGCCCCGCACACCCGACCGTGTCGATAACGCTCACTGGCTCGATCGGATTATCGCGCGGCATCATCGTCGTTGGTTTCGCAGTTGGGCAGCTCGGGCGATCGTGCGCGACATCTCCCGGCACCCCGAGGGCGTGGCACTGGCCTATGATCCGGCGCTCATGCGAACGGTGGAAACCGCCCTGTGTGTCGCCGATCGGCAGTTGCCGCGTGAAGCACCGGTCATCGTGGCTCGTCAGGCAATTCTCACGCTGCTGGGAATGCGCTCCACGCGGTCCGAAGCGGCCCTGGCGCCGGGGCGCTTGGGCGATTCTCGCGTGCATGGCGCCGGCAGATACATGGCGGCACCGCTGTCTTGACCGATAATTCGGCCAAAGCGGCCCGACGTGCCGCCGCACCTGCTAGACTCTACGCGCATCGCTTCGTGGCGTAATTCGCCCGAACCTGTCGAGCAGCGTGCCTGCGAGCAACTCTTCCTAGCCCCCGAGGCAGATTGGTTATCGGAGAGAAGCCAAGACTCATGCGATTGCCCGGCGCTACCCGCCATGCGATTTCGCGTTTTTTCGACCGCGCCCTTGGTCGGCGAGCGGTTGAGCTGGAAGAGTTGCCATTTCGGTCGGAGCTGTTCAGCACCGATCAGCTCGCGCTGCACGCCACGTCGCTGGCCTACGATCAACAGGCCACCCGGCGGGGCGGGCCCGATCAACTCTTGCGCCGCCTGGAAGCAAACGAGGCGATCCTCCGCGACGCCTATCAAATGGTGGTCGGGGCCGCGGCGATCGATGCGCCGCTGTCGCCGGCCGACGAGTGGCTGCTCGACAATTACTATCTCATCGACGAGCAGATCCGCACGGCGAGGCGGCATTTGCCGCGCAACTACAGCCGCGAGCTTCCCCGGCTGATCGATGGTCACGCGCCCGGTCAGCCCCGCGTGTACGACGTGGCCCTGCAGTTGATTTCTCACGTCGATGGCCGGATCACCGAAGACAGCTTGAACCTGTTTCTCGCGGCCTATCAGTCCGTCACGCCCTTGACGCTCGGCGAATTGTGGGCTGTGCCGATCATGCTGCGGTTGGCGCTTTTGGAAAACCTGCGGCGCGTCGCGCTGCGCATGACCGAGTCGCGGTTGCAGCGCAGCCAGGCCGATTCGTGGGCCGAGCAACTGCTCGCCGTGGCCGATCAACATCCGCGGCGCGTCGTCGCGCTGATGGCCGAATTGAGCGACGCGATGCCGGCGCTCGACGACCATTTCGTCGCTGAGCTGGCCCATCGCCTGCAATCGCAAGGCTCGGCGATGGCGCTCCCCTTGCTGTGGCTCGAACAACATCTCGCCGAGCAAGCCACCAGCGTCGAACTACTAATGCAGCGCGCGGCGCAGGAGCAGGCCGCCGATCAGGTGTCGATCGGCAACTCGATCGGCAGCTTGCGTTTGCTGGGTGCCCTCGACTGGCGAACCTTCGTGGAAACGCACAGCCTGGTCGAGCATGTCTTGCGAGGTTACCCGCGGAGCGCCTTTGGCGAAGTCGATATCGCGCAGCACGATGGTCGCCCGGCCATGGCACTGGCGCGCGGCGAGACTGATGTGTATGGCGAGATGGACTTTGCCACGCGCGATCGCTATCGGCATGTCGTCGAATGGATGGCCAAGCGCAGCGCACACACGGAGTGGGAAGTAGCGTCGCTGGCGGTCGCTGCCGCGCGGCAGGCGGCCGAGGCGCGCGGCCCCGGCGATCGCACGGCGCACGTTGGCTATTACCTCGTCGGCCGCGGTCGAGCTCAGTTCGAGGTCGAAGTCGGCGTCCGCCGCACCCTTCTGGGTCGTGTCGAGCGCCTGCTTTCGCGGGCGCCGCTGACGATTTACCTGGGTGGAATTGCCCTGGTGGCGCTAATCTGCTGGGCGCTCGTCGTCGTGCGTCTCGCGGCCTATCAGCCGCCGCCGGCGCTCTTGGCGCTGGCCGCGGTGCTGGCTCTCTGTGGCGCCCTGCAAATTGGCGTCGCCATGGTGAATTGGCTGATCACGCTGTTCGTGCAGCCGCAGCGGATTCCCCGGTTGGACTTCTCCGCGGGGATTCCGCCCGATTGCCGCACGCTGATCGCCGTCCCCACGCTATTGACCAGCGCTCGCGACATCTCAGCCCAGATCGAACAGCTCGAAATCGCCTATCTGGCCAATCGCGATAGCCATTTGCACTTTGCGCTACTGACCGACTGGCGCGACGCCGCTGAGGAAAGCGCCGCGGGCGACCGGGAGTTGCTCGAGCAAGCCCGCGACGAAATTGCGGCGCTCGGCGCCAAGTATCGCGAGGAGCGCGGCGACATCTTTTTCTTGTTCCACCGGCCGCGCCTCTGGAACCCGCGCGAAGCCACCTGGATGGGCTCCGAGCGCAAGCGCGGCAAGCTGGCCGCGCTCAATGCCTACTTGCGCGGCGGGGCGCGCGACGCGTTCAGCCTGGTGGTTGGCGACACGAAGCATTTGCCAGGCGTGAAGTTTGTCATTTCGCTCGACGCCGACACGCAACTGCCACGCGACGCCGCGGCCCAGCTCGTCGGCGCCATGGCCCACCCGCTCAACCGTCCGCAGATCGACCCGCGGCGCCGCGTCGTCTGCGACGGTTACACCATCTTGCAGCCCCGCGTCGAGCTGAGCCTGCCGGCGGCTCGCCGCAGTTGGTTCGTGCGGCTGTTCGGCGGTAACGCGGGCATCGATCCTTACACCGGCGCCGTCTCTGACGTCTATCAAGACCTGTTCCGCGAAGGGTCGTTCATTGGCAAGGGTATCTACGACGTAGATGCCTTTACCGCGGTATTGGAAAAGCGGTTCGCCGACAATCTGATTCTGAGCCATGATCTGGTCGAGGGGTGCCATGCGCGGTCGGGCTTGATCAGCGATGTCGAGCTCTACGAGCCTTACCCGAGCCGCTATCGGGTCGACGTCAGTCGCCGGCACCGCTGGATTCGCGGCGATTGGCAGATTCTGTTTTGGACCTTGCCGTGGGTGCCTGGTCCCACGGGCGCCGTTGTGCGCAATCCGTTGTCGGCCCTGTCGCGCTGGAAGATTTTTGACAATTTGCGCCGCAGTCTTGTGGCCCCCGCGCTGGTTGGCCTATTGGCGCTGGCCTGGCTCGCGCCGTGGTGGCCGGCCGGCGTGCTCACCAGCTACGTGTTGGTAGTCATTTTGTTGCCGGTTGCGGTGCGCACGGCGGTCGAACTGCTGAAGCGTCCGGCCGACGTCTCCTGGCCGCTGCACCTGCGGCAGCAGTGCGTGTCTGCCGCCCGGTACTTCGCGCAAGCGCTCTCGACCATGGCCTGCTTGCTCGACGAGGCCTTGTATAGCGTCGACGCGACCGTGCGCACGCTCGTACGGTTGCTGCTCACCAGGCGCAATTTGCTGCAATGGCGCACGTCGGTCGACGCCGAGCAAAGTGCCCGCACCGATCTGGCCGGCGTAGCGCGGGCCATGTGGTTGTCGCCGCTCGGCAGCGCGGCGCTAGCGTGTCTCGTCGCAGTCGTTCGCCCCGCAGCGTTGCCCTTGGCCCTGCCGGTGTTGGGGCTTTGGTTTCTCTCCCCGGTGCTCGCCTGGTGGTTGAGCCGGCCGCTGCCGGGCAAAGTGCTGCAATTGAGCGACACGGATCGCCCGTTCGTCGAGGCCGTCGCGGCCAAGACGTGGCGCTTTTTCGAGACCTTCGTCGGCGAGCTCGACAACTGGCTGCCACCCGACAATTTTCAAGAATCGCCGCTGGGCATCGTGGCGCACCGTACGTCGCCGACAAATATCGGGCTGGCGCTGCTGTCGAACCTGGCGGCCTACGACCTCGGCTTTCTTTCCGCCAGTGGACTCGAACAGCGCACGGCCGACACGTTTCGCACGCTGCAGCGACTCGAACGTTGGCAAGGGCATTTCATCAACTGGTACGACACACGCACGCTAGAAGTATTACGCCCCCGATATGTCTCGACCGTCGACAGCGGCAACCTTGTCGCCCACCTGCTGACGCTGCGCATCGGCCTGCTCGAAACGATCGACGCGCCCGTGTTTCCCGCGGCCGCGATCTCGGGACTACGGATCACGCTGCGGCAGTTGACCGCGGCAACCCACGCGGCGGCCGCCGAGCGATTGAACTCCGGCAAGTCATTCGTGCCCGAGCGTGACGAGGCCTGGCGCCCACTCGTCGACTTGCAACAGTTCGACAGCCGGCTCGCACAGGCGCCAGGCACCACCACCGAGCGGCGCGCGCTGCTGGACGAACTATTGGCCGCCGCCGAGGCCTGTGCGTCGTCACCGGTGGTCGATCTCGACGACGACGTCGGCTGGTGGAGTCGCGCGCTGGCCCACCGCGCCCGCGCCTGGCGAGACGAGATCGAATTGCTGATGCCGCCGGCGTTTCGCGGGCCGCTCCCCGCTTCGTTCGAGCGTCGGGGCGCCAACGGCACCGGCGCCACGGGGCCCGGCGATGGTTCCGAGCCAGCTTGGATCGGCGTAGCGCGCGCGCTCTACGAAGAGCTTGACGGGCCGACTAGCTTGCGAAGGCTTGCCCAGTTGGGCCTCGAACTGGCGGCGCAGGCCGATCCGCCCGGCGCTGCCGACGAACCACTCGCTCAGTGGTATCAGGCCCTGCGCGAGCAAATCGACGAGCGCAGCCG
>Ga0163152_10006578_pt1 | contig 13066 bp, 11 predicted proteins | sample OliLakLV19MP8IB2_FD_148635 | JGI IMG/M metagenome (GOLD analysis project Ga0163152, IMG submission 148635) | Freshwater microbial mat bacterial communities from Lake Vanda, McMurdo Dry Valleys, Antarctica - Oligotrophic Lake LV.19.MP8.IB-2 | ecosystem: Environmental > Aquatic > Freshwater >... | reverse complement strand
GACTCGCTTCGCTCGCTCAGGGTGAAGCGGATCGGATTTCCGATGTCCGCCGAATCAAGAAGCGCGTCGGAGCTCCGACAGCCCTTCGACTCGCTTCGCTCGCTCAGGGTGAGGGCGTCGTCAGAGAGACAAAACGCGGGTGCGTCTTGATCGAGGCGAAGTCGGAGTCGCCCGCGATCGAGGCAGCGGTATCGGGGTCGCACTCGATCGCGCGCGCGATCGCGTCGAGCGCGGGATCGACCTGGCCGCTCAGGCAAAAGGCGCACGCGATCGTGTAGTGCGCGTTCGCGTGCGCGGGCTCGAGCGCCAGCACACGCCCGATAGAGGCGATGCACTCCTCGTAGCGGCCGGCCTTCACCTGCGCGAGACCGCGGTGAAACCAGCCGTCAGCGTCGTCCTCCGCGGGGATGCCGTTGGCCTCCTCCTGCAGAGCGAGCGCTTCCGCCGCTCGACCGAGGCGCTGCAGAATCGCGATGCGATTGCTGCGCGCGAGCGCGCCGTTCCCGCCGGAAAGCGCCGACTCGGCGGCGGCGAATGCGTCGACGGCCAGCTCGAGTTTGCCGAGGTTGAAGAGCGCGGACGCGCGCTGGAAGAGGACCTCGCCGCTCGCGCCACCCAGCGCGATCGCCTGGTCGAGCAACACGAGACCCTGCGGAAACTTCTCCGTCGCGACGAGCAGGGTGCCCGCTGCCGCGAGCGCCTCCGGATCCTTCGGCGCCGCCCCGAGCAGCTCGAGCCACGCCTGCAGCGCGCGCTCCGGACCGAACGCGCCGTAGGACCGCGCGGAGATGCGCAGCGCCTCGACCGGGTCGAGTTCCACCTGGATCCCGAGGAACGCCGCCATCTCTTCGCGCATCGAAGGCAGGCCGCTGTCCATCAACACGTTCAGCGCGTTCCCGAGCGACCAGAACGCCTGATTGCCCGCGAGCGTTTCCAGCAGCTTTCGCTGCGGAGCCGTGAGCTCGGCCGCGTCGGCCGGCGCCGGCTCGTCGCCGAACGCGGCGCCCAGTGCGCCCTGCAGCAGACCGACCGCCTCGAAGCTCGTGACGTTCGCGAGCTTCGAGGTGAGCGACGGCAGCGCGGTCGCGAGCGGTCCCGGACCGAGCGCGCCGAGTATCTCTCCGAGATCGCCGGCGAGACCTTCCGGATGGAAGGGGAGGTTCGTGTATTCGCCGTCGATCGCGTCGGCGTCAGCGAGGGCCGCGAGCAGCGCGTCGACCACTCGCGGCGGCGTCGACTCGCGTGCGCGGCGCGCCCAGAGCATCGCCGCCATCACGCGAACCAGCGGCGACGCGTCGTCGAACGCCTTCGAGAGCTCCTGGTCGTCACCCATCGGCGCGAGGTGCCCGATCGCGAACACGCGCATCGCCCGCACACGTGCGTTCGGCTCCGCGGCGAGCCGGTCCGCGAGACGCGGCACCGCTTCGTGCCCCGCCGCGAACTTCCGCAGCGCGGCGAGCAGCCACGCGGCATGAGCGCGCACGTCGGCCGAGTCGTGGTGCAGCTGCCGCATCGCGACCGGCATCATCGGCGCCGCCGCGTCTTCGCACCCCGCGCGGATCTTGTCGTTCTCTCCGTAGTCGGCCATCGGGGGCGGCCCGCCGCCCCACACCGGACCGCTCGCGTGCGCGGGACCCCACGCCGCCGAGAAGTAGCCGGCGACGCAGTGCACGATGAGGCCGAGCAGCTCGGGGAGGCTCTTCGGTGAGGGCTGCGACGCGAGCTCCACCAGGAACGGGACCGCGGCCGGCGTCGCCTTGTAGCGCGTGCCCTGGTGGAAGATGTTTCCGTAGAGTGCGTGGAAGGCGGCCTCGCGCTCGTCTTCGACGGACGAGTCGAGCGCGCGAATCAGGTCCGGGACATCTTCCGCGGGACCGTACGCGTGCTCGAGCTTGGCCCAGTCGACGCTTCCGAGACCCTCGAGCATCCCGGAAGGTTACTCGGAAGAGTCGTCGCTGGCCTGCGTGGGAGCCTCGAACGGGCCCTTCACGCGTTTTTTCTTTTTGCGACGCGGCTTGGTCGAGACGACCGCGGTGTCCGCGAAGACATCGCCGAGCCGCAGCTGCTGCGGATCGGACATCAGGAAATACGCCTCGAGCAACGCGACCGGAACACCGACGACCGTCGCGAAGATCGGTCCCGCGGGCAGCAGGAGCAGCAGCGCCGGGATCGCGAACGGGATGTTGCGCAGCGCGCTCTCTTTCAGATTCGCGGGACGCCGCTGTTCGCGATGCAACACGATCAGGCCGACCGCGTGCTTCCCGGGGCTCGCGCCGCCGAAGAGCCCGTCGCACATCAGCCAGAAGAGCACGCCGAAAATCGTGCCGGCCGGCGGCACGAGCAGCGTGAGCAGGAACGCGATCGCCGCGTCGATCGCTTTCGCGAGCAGGCGATCGAAGAGCTCTGGTGGGAGCCGCTTCGCGGCCGGAGGCGAGCTCACGTCGCCTCGGCTTTGGTGCGCGTGAACGCGACGTACGCCATCACGGGGCGCTTCGATGTCGGCGCCGTCACGAAGTGGATGCCGTCGAGCTGCCAGCCCTGCGGAACCCAGTGGTTCACGATCTGCTCGAGCTGGTCGTCGGTGACCACGCTGGTCTCCACGAACTTGTATTCGAGCGTTCCGGGAGGCGAGGTCGACATGGCATCAGCGGAGGAGCGACTTCACCTCGGCGAGGAGCAGGTCGTAGTCGTCGCTCTTCTTGAGGAAGGAATCCGCGTTGCACTCCTTCGCAATGGTCTTGAGCTCGGCCTCCTCCTTCGACGAGTAGAGAAGGACTTTCACCTTTTTCATCCGCTCGCGAATCAGCGCCGCGACGCGCGCGCCCGGAAGCGCGGGGAGCATCACGTCGATGATGACGACGTCGGGGCGGTTTTCCTCGACGAGCTGCGTCGCGCCGAACGCAGACGATGTGGTGCTGACCAGGTATCCCACCTCGGACAGCTTGTCCTTGAGGATTCGGAGCACCAACGGGTCGTCATCGACGACCAGCACCTTTTTCGGATTTTTCTTTGCCACGAGAGTTCCCCCGGACTTGCTACAGAAGCCGCGCGGCTTCGCGCGCGAAGTACGTCAAGATCCAATCGGCGCCGGCGCGACGGATCGACGTCAGCGCCTCCATCATCGCGCGGTCGCGGTCGAGCCAGCCGAGCTTCGCCGCCGCCATGATCGACGAGTACTCGCCGCTCACGTGATACGCAGCGACCGGCACGTCGAACCGCTCACGAACTTTGGCGATGATGTCGAGATACGCGAGCGCCGGTTTCACCATCACCGCGTCCGCGCCTTCCTCGATGTCGAGCGCGACCTCGCGCAGCGCCTCGCGCGCGTTTGCGCCGTCCATCTGGTAGCCGCGCCGGTCGCCGTGTTGCGGGGCGCTGTCGGCCGCGTCGCGAAACGGCCCGTAAAACGCGCTCGCGAACTTCGCGGCGTAGGAGAGGATCGGCGTGTTCGCGAAGCCCGCGTCGTCCAGCGCCTTGCGCAGGTAGCCGATGCGTCCGTCCATCATGTCGGACGGCGCGATCACGTCGGCGCCGGCTTTCGCCTGGCTGACCGCCGTCTTCGCGAGGATCGGCAGCGTCGGGTCGTTCTGCACGTCCCACACTTCGCGGCCGCCCTCGTTGCGCTTCTCGAGAACGCCGCAGTGTCCGTGGGACGTGTATTCGCAGAGACACGTGTCGGCGAAGAGCACCATCTCCTTCACCTCGCCGCGCAGCGCACGAAGCGCCTTCTGCACGATGCCGTCTTCCGCCCACGCGCCCGACGCCGCTTCGTCCTTCGACGGTGGCAGGCCGAACAGCATCACGCCGCCGACGCCGAGCGACTCCGCTTCCTTCACGTCCTTGATCAGCTCGTCGATCGACAGCCGGTGCACACCGGGCATCGACGAGATGTCCTGGCGGACCCTCTCACCGGGCGTGACGAAAAAAGGGAGGATGAACTGGCCGGGCTCGAGGCGTGTTTCGCGCACCATGTTGCGGAGCGCAGCGGTGCGGCGAAGGCGTCTTCCGCGGACGGCGGGAAACGGCACGGCTCAGCGAACCATGTCGGCGTCGAGCCAGACGCTCGTCAGCGAGACGCGCAGCTGGTTGCCGTCGAGGGCGAGGAACCAGGTGTGTTCCTTGTTCACCTTCAGGTTCTCGACGGGATCCGTCTCGTCGACGGTGATCTTGACCGTGGCGCCGATGGTCTTGCCGCCGACGTCCACCTTCTCGAACGAGGTGACCTTCGGCGCCTGGAGCTTGTTCGGATACACGATGCCGATGAGGTCGTTGCGTCCCTTGAGCGATCCGCGATCGCCGGCGGTGACCGCGGCGAGAACGCGGGCGTCGTCCATCGAGTTCAGCGACTCGACGAACTCGGTGACGGCTGCGGACACCGTCGCGTCGCTGATGCCGCCGGCAGGCGCCTTCGCCGGCGGCTTCGCGGCCTTGCCCGCGAACGCGGTGCCGGAAACGAGGAGGGTGAGAGCGACGACGGCGAGGGCGAGGGCTTTCCGCATGGTGGTCTCCAGGAGGGACTTACTTATCACGGCGTCGGGGGCGGTGCGGGCGATTCCACCGGCGTCGACGGGGAGGCGACGGTGTCCGTCGCCATCGCGTCTGGCGTGGCCTCGGGCGCCGGTGTCGCCACCGGGAGGCCCTTCGACAGCGACCGCTCGAACGCCGCGAGTGGCGCGAGGAAGGGGTGCGTTTCGGCGAGGATCCGCGTCCGTGGCCCGCCGGTAAGGAACACCGCGAGCATCCCGATGACCGCCACGAGCGAGGCGAGGAAACCGACGCTGAACACGGCGAGGAAGCCGGGCCCGCGAAGCAACGAATTCATCAATGATCCGGCCGCGATGAAACACGCGATGCCGAACGCGATCCACCCGCTGAGCCCGGCGCCCCAAGAACCGTTCCACAACCCAGCGGCGACGATGACGGACGCGCCGACACCGGTGGCGAACGAGAGGAGCTGCGACGAACCCTCTTTGACGAAGGGGCGCGGCGGCGTTGCCACGCGCACACTCGGCTTCGGCGTCGTGCCGGTCGGCATCTGCTGCACGCTCGTGATCGTTCCCGCGGTGCGGCCGGTCGCGAGCTCGGACGCTTTCGCGAAGGGCGGCGCGTTCGCGAGCGTGGGCGCTCCGCCGGGCGACTCATCGCTGAAGACCGTCGGTTCCATCTGCTCCGCTGTCGGCGCGATCGCGGCAGAGGGCCCTGCGGGCGCCGCCGCCCAGGAGGCAGGCGGGATTGGCCCGGGTGCGGGCGGATCGCTGAATACCGTCGGCTCCATCACTTCCGCCGCGGCCGCGGCGGCCGCCGCAGCGGGCGACGGCGCGGCCCACGCCGCGGGGGACGGCGGCGGCGGCATCGCGCCGACCGGCGGCCCCATCGTGACGGCCGGTCCACTCGCCGTCGATCCTTCGGCGGGTCCCGGCAAGCCCATCTTCTTCAGCATCGCGACGGTCGGGCGGTTGTCGAGGATCGCCTCGCGCCACGAGTTCGACAGCTCGGTTTCCGGAAGCTGCGAGAGCCCCGACCCTTCACCCGGCAGCGGCGCGGAGAGCGTCGACGACGCGCCGGAAAGGCCCGCGCGCCGGATCGGCGGCGGCTCGGGATCCGCGATCGTCGGCTCGCTTTCGTCTTCACCGCCGGAGATCCGCGTCGGCGTCGCCATCGGCTGCCGCATCGGCACGCCCGGCGCGCTGATCAGCTCGTCGACGGGCGTCCCTTCGGGTGGGCGCTTGATGAGGATCTTGTTCTGACAGACCTTGCACGTCGCCTGGCTCACATCGCGGACGAGCTTCGACTCCGGGATGTTGTAGACGGTCTTGCAGAACTCGCAGACGACTCGCAGTTAGTTGCCCTTCTTCAAGGACTTCAGGAATCCGCGGAAGAACCCGCCGCTGTTCGGCGCGGCCGCGAGCGTCTCGAGCTCGCCGTCGTCGAGGAAGATGCCGTTGCAGCTCTCGCAGCGTTCGACCTCGACACCCTTGTAGGTGAGGGTCTCGAGCCGCGTGTCGCACTTCGGGCACTTCATCGAGCCCTTGGATGCAGGCTTCGCCTTCTCGCCGGCCTTCTTCTCGTCGGCGGCGAGCTTCGCGCGCAGCTCGTCCTTCTTCTGCTTCTCGAGCCTCGCGAAATACTCCTCTTCGCCTTCGGTCGTCTTTTTGGTCGCCATGGCTGTTCTTATACCAGCGATGCCGGTTCGTCAGCCGCCGAGAGAGGCAACCCGGCGCCGCACATCGTCACTCGTCGGGCCGTTGGGTCGGAGTCCGAGATACGTGTTGAACGACGAGATTGCGCGGGCCTTGTCGCCGCGACGCGAGTAGAGCATTCCGAGATAACGATGCGCGTCCGCGAACCGCGGGTTGAGGCGGATCGCCGCTTCGAGCGAGCTCTCGGCGAGGTCGTCGTTGCCGGAGTCGAGATACGCGAGGCCGAGCAGCGCGTACGCCTCGGAGTTGTCGGAGTCCGCGTTCACCGCGGCCTGGTACTTCGTGATCGCTTCGCGATAACGGCCGCGCGAATACGCCTCGAACCCCTGTTGGAGGAGCTTGTCGACCGAGAGCTTCGCAACCTTCGTCGGCGCGGCGGTCGGCGCCACCGTCGGAACCGGCGACACCGGAGCGACGATTTCCGTCGGCGTTGCTTCGGGCGTGGGGCTGATCGCGGCAACCGCCGTCGGCGTCGCTTCGGGAATCGGTGTTCCCGCAGGAGCCGCGCCGAGCATCGCGAGCAGCCAGGCGCGTGCGGGAGCCGACGCGACGAGGCCGCTCTCCGTGAACTGCGCCCATCCGAATCCCGCGCCGAGGATCACCACGAGACCGAGCGCGAGGAAAAGTCCGCGGCGGCTCTTCTGCGGCGCTGCCCGTTCGACGGATCGTTCGTTCGCGCTCGGGTCGTGCGTCGGGCGCTCGGCGTCGCGGCGATCGCGTTCTGCCTGGCGCTCGCGCTCCACTTCCGCGCGCACCTCTTTCGGATCCGTTCGGCTCGTTCGCTCGTCGGCCCACGCATCGAGCGGACTGCCGTTCCCGTTCCCGTTGCGGACGACGACGCGAGGTTGCGTACGTTCGTCGTCCGCCTGCGCACGCAGGAACTCGCCGGTCGACGTGCGCGAGTCGCGCGGCTTCAGGCGCTCGCGCTCGGCTTCCGATGCCGCGTCCTCGTCCTCGACGACCTTGAAGAAGGGCGCGAGCTCGGGGATGGCGCCGAGGCGCTTCCACTTCACGCCGTTGTGGCTGATCTCGTCGGCGGCGGAGACCTTGCGCTCCACGATCCATCGCTGGAGTGTGGTCATCTCCTTGAACTCCATGGTCTCGCCGCTCGTGCGGCGGATCATCCACTGGCGCGTCGTCGCCCCGGTGTAGGTCGGCGACGAGACGTCTTCCACCGCGGGAGCGGGGGCGAGAATCGCGCCTCCGGTCACGGCGTCGCTTCCGATCGCGACGCCACTCTCCGGCTCCGTGATCGCATACGCCTTCTTGCGCACACGAAACACGTTGTCGCAACGCGTGCATTTCACCTTCACGCCCTCTTCGGTGACCTTGGAGTCGTCGAAGTTGTATTCCGTGCCGCAGCGCGAGCAGGTGACTTTCACTGCGGCGTCCGATCAACAGCCATTGCGAGCCATCCGGGCGCGGATGTCGCCGGCGTCGGGCGCTTGCGGTTTGATCCGCAGATACTCCTGGAATTCAGCGCAGGCGTTTCCGCTCTGGCTCGTGGCCTCGAAGAGGAGTCCGAGGATACGGTGCGCGCTCGCATTGTTCGGCTCGCGCTCGAGCAACTCGGCGAGTGTGGTGGCCGCGTCCTGCAGTTTGCCCGCGCGGAACTGCGCCGTTCCGAGCGCGAGTCGATACGACGACGTCTTCGACGAGAGCTTCACGGCCTGCGCGTACTCGGCGATCGCGTCGTCCCACGACGCGGCCTGCTCGTAGGCCTGGCCCGCCATGTAGTGATCGCTCGCGGTCGCGGTCGCGACCTGCGTAGCGGTGGGATCGGGGGTCGAGTCCAGGGTCGGCTCCGCCGTGTTGGCGGCGAGCGGTGTGCGCGTGGCCGCGGCGACCTTCGTCTTCACCGGCGACGCGGATGCGAGCGGCGTCTTCGTCGCGGAAGGCGCCGGCGAGACAGCGGCGAGCGGTGTCTTCCCGGCCGTCGCGGTGGCGACCGGAGTCGGACTGGCTGCGGCAAGGACGGACCCGACGGGCACGGGCGTCGCGGCGACGGCGGGCGTCGGCACGGCCACGCCGGGGAGGAGGCGCGGGAACTCTTCCGGCGTCCAACTCCACGTGCCGCCGCCGATTGCGGCGAGCGTCGCCGCGTTCGCCGCCGCCAGCTCGTCGGCGGCTTTTTTCTCGGGAGACTTCGGCTGCGCGCCCTCGGCCTTTGCGAGCACCGCGCGCGTGAGCGTCGTGTCGGCGGCCGCCGCCGTGAGGTCCTCGGCGGCGCCGGCGGCCTGCGCCGGATCCGCCGCGCGGAGCTTGCTGCGGAGGAAGAGCGCTTCGGGATCGCCGGGGTGCGAGGCGAGCGCGGTGTCGAGCCGGCCGAGCGCGTCCGCGGAGCGGCCACTCACCGCGTCGAGCTGCGCGAGCGCGCGGTTCGTCTCGAGACCCTGCGCGTCCTCCTTGAGCGCGGCGCCTGCCGCGGCCTGCGCGAGTTGCAGCGCGTCGTCGGCTACCGGGCCGCCCGCCTGTTTCTGCAGAGCGAGAGCTTCGAGGACGCCTGCCGCTGCTCGAGGATTTCCGTTCGCTTTCGCGAGCGCCGAGCGGAACTCCGTTTCGGCAAGTTTGTAGGCGTCGGCCGTGTCGAGGCGTAGCAGGCGGCGGCCGCGCAGGTAGTGGTCACGCGCCTCGCCGTCGAGGTTCCGCACGATGGGCGGAGGCGTCGGCGTCTCCATCGGCGTCGGCACTGGGCGCAACATCGCCTGCACCTGACCGAAGTTCATCGCGAGACCGCCCACGACGGCGAGCACGGTCACGCCGCCGAGCGCGAGGCCGATCTTCCGACCGATCTTCCGGTTGCCCTTCGGATTCGGAATCTCGGCGGGCTTCGACGTGACGTCGCCGGCGGCGCTCCATGACGCGGGCTTGGGCGGCCCGCCGACCGCGGCAGGGGGCGCGGGCATGAACGTGGGCGTCGTCGCGGCCGGCGCTGCCGGTGCTGCGGGAGTCGACGCCGGCGCAGGACCGGAGAGCCACGGCGGCGGCGCGGGCTTCGGGCCGAACTGCGGCGGCGGGGGTGCCGCGAAGGGTGCTCCGGAGGTGGCCGCGGGCGCAGCGCCGAACGGATCGCCTCCGAAAGTATTCGTTTTTTCGGGGGTCGCCGGCGCGGAAGGCGAGGCGAACGGATCCGCGCCGAACGCCGGCGGCGCCGACGACGGAGGCGCCGACGGAGTGGCGAACGGATCACCGGCGCCAGGGCCGAACGGATTCGCGCTCGCGCCGAACGGGCTCGCGGGTGCAGCGGCCGGAGGCGTCGGCGCTCCGCCGAACGGATTTCCCGTCGGCACGGACGTCGGCGGACTGCCGAAGGGATTCGATGACAAGGCCGCGGGCACTCCGTCGCCGAAGGGATCCGAGCCGCCGCCGCTCGTGGCGGGTGCGGGGGCATTGAAGAGATCGGCGAGGCTGCTCGCCGCGGGCGCGCCGGAGAAGGCGGGGGCCGCGGGTCCGCCCACCGGCGTCGGACCGAAGCCCGTCGCGGGCGCGGGACCGGGTGCGCCCATCGGCGGCATCGTTCCGGGAGCGGGCGTCGGGGACGGTGTCGCCGGACCGCCGAAGAACGCGTCGAGATTCGGGATCGATCCGATGACCGTCCACGTCGCGCCGTCCGCGGAGATCTGATCGGCGGTGGTGACTTTGCGCTCCGCGATCCACGTCTTGAGTGTGGCGCCGTCGGTGAAGTCGTAGACGAGCCCGCTCGCGACGCGAACTTTCCACGAGCGGATCGTGCGTCCGCCGCCGAGTGGCGTCGCGGGCGCCGCGGTCGGCGCGCCGAACGGCGTCTGTCCGGGAACAGTCTTGCTGTCGTCGAAAAAGTTGTCGAGCAGCGACTTGTTCGGCGGCGGCGTCGGCGCTGGCGTGGACGGAGGCGCACCGCCGATCGGCTGCGTCGTCGTGGGGGCGCCGGGAGTCGCGCCCTTCATCACGATGAAAACGTGCTTGCACGACGGGCAGGTGACTTTCGCGCCCTTGCCCGGGATCTTCGCCTCGTCGAGGTTGTACCGGGTCGAGCACTTTTCGCACTGAATGAGCATCGCCGGTAGACGAAATTATCACGCCAAGACACGGACCTACAACCCGTTCCACGGTCTACAAGGCTTGTAGAAGGCGTGGAGAGCGGTTTCGCCGGATTTGCGGTGCTTTTCGCCTCTCGACGGCGCGTCAGTCCGCGGGGCGGATGTCCTTGCCCGCGTAGCGCAGGAGCAGCTTGCGGACGCCTCCGCGCTCGAAGAGCACGGTCAGCTTCGCGTTCGCGCCACCGCCTTCGACGCCTTCGATGCGGCCTTCGCCGAACTGCGTGTGGACGATGCGCATCCCGCGTTTCCACGCGCCGATCGGTGTCGGTGGCGCCGAGCGCGGGCCCGCCATTGGATAGCCACCCGATGCGGTGCGCCCCGGCGGTTCCGCCGCGTCGTCATCGTAGGCCGGGCTTTGATCGAATTCGTCGTAGCGAGGTTCGCGACGCGCGTTCGCGGGCGGGTCCCACGGATTGCCACCGCGCACGCGCTCGAGCGCGTCGGCGGGTGCCTCCGAGAGGAATCGCGATGGGCCGAGGGGGCGGCGCGAGTTCCATGTGGCGCGTTCACGCGCGTAGGTCAGGTAGAGAACTTCGCGTGCGCGCGTCATGCCCACGTAGCAGAGGCGGCGCTCCTCCTCGATTGCGGTGACGGACGCGCCGTCGCCCTCGAGCGTGCGCGAGTGCGGGAAGATCCCCTCTTCCATGCCGGTCATGAACACGACGGGGAACTCGAGGCCCTTCGCCGCGTGGAACGTCATCAGCGTGATCGCGTCCGCGGTCTGGTCGAGGTCGTCGACGTCGGACACGAGCAGGACCTTGTCGAGGAAGTCGCGCGGCGTGGCGTTCGGATTTTCCGCCGAAAGTTCGGACGCGCTCGCGATGAGCTGGCCGACGTTCTCGACGCGCGCACCGGGATCGTCGCCCTCGGCCGCGTTGCCCGGACGCTTCAGCCACTCCATGTAGCCGGATTCCTCGACGAGCTTCCGGAGGAAGGCGGCCGGTGACATCGCTTTCGAGTCCTCGCGCAGCGACGCGATCAGCTTCACGAAGTCGGCGATCTTCTTGCGCGTGCCACCCTTGATTTCGCCGAGAGCTCCCGCGCCGTCCGCGAAGAGTCCGGCGCCGACTTCACCCACGCGATCGAGCGCCTCGCCGAAGGTGAGGTTCTTCGACGCTGCGAACGCCTCGATCTTGTCGACGGTGGTGTCGCCGATACCGCGCGAAGGCACGTTCAGGATGCGCCCGAGCGCGACGCCGTCGGCGGGATTGAGGATCGCCTTCAAATAGGAGAGGACGTCCTTGATCTCGGCGCGATCGAAGAAGCGCAGCGCGCCGACGAGACGGTAGGGGAGGCCCTTGTTGCGGAGGGCGTCTTCCAGCACGCGCGACTGCGCGTTGGTGCGATAGAAGATCGCCATCTCGCGCCGGCGCCGCGTGCCGGCAGTGAGACGCCCCACTTCATCGCAGATCCACTTCGCTTCGTCGCGTTCGTGGCTGGCCTCGTACACGTGCACGGGCTCGCCGGTCGCGTTCTCCGTCCACAGCTCCTTGCCGTAGCGGCCGCGGTTGCGCGTGATCACGCCCATCGCCGCGCGAAGAATCGTCTTCGTCGAGCGGTAGTTGCGGACGAGCTTCACGACCTTCGCGTCCGGATAGTCCTTCTGGAAATCGAGGATGTTCTGGATGTCGGCGCCGCGCCACGCGTAGATGCCCTGGTCGTCGTCGCCGACGCACGCGAGGTTGCGATGCCCGCTCGCGAGCAGCCGTATGAGCTCGTATTGCGCGCGGTTCGTGTCCTGGTATTCGTCGACCAGGATGTGCTTCAGCTTGCGGTGGTAGCCCTCGAGCACGTTGTGGTGCTCGGTGAAGAGCCGCACCGTGAGCAGGATGATGTCGTCGAAGTCGACCGCGTTGTTCTTCACCAGCTCGCGCTGGTAGAGCGGATAGACCTTCGCGACCGCTTCGTCCGTGAAATCGAGCGCCTTCGTCGCGAACTCGGAGGGCGAGATCATCTTGTTCTTCGCGTCGTGAATCCGCGAGAGAACCGCACGCGGCGGGAAGAACGTCTCGCTCACGCCGGCCTTGGCCATCGCGGCCTTCACGACCTTCGCCTGGTCGTCGTCGTCGTAGATGGTGAAGTCGCGCGTGAAACCGGGGAGCCGCTCCTCGATCTCGGCGCGAAGGATGCGGAGGCACGCGCCGTGGAAGGTGTGGAACCACGTGCGTCGCGCGCGATCGGCGCCGATGTGCGTGCCGAGCCGCGTGCGCATCTCGGCGGCGGCCTTGTTGGTGAACGTGACGGCGAGAACGTTTCCGGGATCGATGCCCGCTTCCGCCGCGAGCCAGAGGACGCGATGGATGAGCACGCGCGTCTTGCCGCTGCCCGCGCCGGCGAGGATCAGCAACGGACCGCCCGGCCAGCTGGCCGCTTCGAACTGCTCCGGGTTGAGCTCTTTCGAGAGATCCACGCTCAGTTTCCGCTGGGCTGCATGCTCGCCGCGATCGCGTCGACGCGGGCGCGGTTGAACGACGCGTCGGCCGGCGAGGCGATGCCGAGAACGAACGCGACACCGCCGCTGATCCCCACGGCGGCTCCATGGCCGCTGGAGAGCCCGTCGCTCGCGCCGTAGTCGACGGAGAAACCGCGTCCCTCGGCGATGTCCGCGGACATGCTCGTCGGGAAATACGTGACCCCTTCGAACGGGACGGGATCTCCCGAGCGCGCGCGAACGGCGTCGATCGCAAAGCCGGGCGAGAAGGACACGATGATCTTCCCCGCGACGTCCGGGCTCGAGACGAGGAAGGTGCCGTTGTGCGCTTGCGCGAACGAGGACCACCCCGGAGG
>Ga0163152_10006577_pt1 | contig 13068 bp, 4 predicted proteins | sample OliLakLV19MP8IB2_FD_148635 | JGI IMG/M metagenome (GOLD analysis project Ga0163152, IMG submission 148635) | Freshwater microbial mat bacterial communities from Lake Vanda, McMurdo Dry Valleys, Antarctica - Oligotrophic Lake LV.19.MP8.IB-2 | ecosystem: Environmental > Aquatic > Freshwater > Lake... | reverse complement strand
ATTGTCGGCGAACTGGCTTCCCCCTCACCCCCGACCCCTCTCCCACGGAGGAGAGACGGGAGATAGGACAATGACCTCCGCGCGCGGATCATGGCCCGCTCGGCAGCCCCCATCGGGCGATTCACGAGAAAGTACGCCAGACCATACGCGATGCCGATGCTAATTCCGCCCGACGACTCCCAGCAGCGCCACCAGTTGAAGTTCGCGCCGGGCCAAACGTCAGCGTGCCACTTCCAGTTTTGCAGCGCCGCCCAGCCGGCGCCGTTCACCACCCCCACGGTCGTGATCAAAAGCACGTTCTTCCAGTCGCGTCGGCCGATTTCATAAGCCAGCAAGCCGAGATACAGTCCCAGGTGCATCATCGCGTTGCGGTTGTCGTTGATCAGCCGCTGGAGATTGTGGTTGTTCTTCAAGTCGTGATAGCGCTCGCGATGCTCTTCGTAGAGCGGCAGAAAGAACTGCGGAAAGTTTTTGAACAGATAGAGAGCCAGCGCTCCGCCGCCAATGCCGCAACCGATGCGCAGCGCCCAGTGCCACGCCCGCGTGGTCCGCAGCGGGCTGCACCAGGCCAACAAGCAAGCGCCGATCCCTGCCCAAGGCATGCCGGCGAGGAACAGCCAAATGAAGCCATAGGTGCGCGAGATCGGCACGAACTGGCCCTTGGCGTAGTCGGTCTGCAGCTTGCCGTCGAAAAAGCTCGACCACTGCATCCAACCTCGCGCGCCCGAGAGCCCGATGCCAACGGTCAGGGCCAGCACGATCCAGCCCGACGTGTAGCGCCGCGCCGGCCAGGCCCAGTTGTCGTGCTCGGCGTGCGCGCTTGTGCCGTCGCGGGCAACGAACCACCAGGCGACGCCCCACAGCACCCCAGCAAAAATGCAGCCGGCCGAACCACCGAAGCCCGCGCAACCGCGGACCGCCCAGCTCATTGCGCCAAGCGCGGCGAAGAGCAGCGTCGGCAACAGCAGGTTGTGCGTCAGGTCGAGACCGCGCCGGTCGACTGGTTGGCTTGCTTGCACGGGCGATGCTCCGAGATGCACTACTTCAATCGCGTCCACACGTTTTCGCACGATTGTGCTCTCGAGCGTCAGCGAACGCAACCTGGCGCCGATGCGGCTAACGATACCGCGTGCGTCTCGACACGGATGAAGTCGGAGAGGGTTTCACACGATAAACGGGACGAAGGGGCACGGGCAGAGCCCGTGGCACCCGAAATTCGGCCAACCATATGACCACTGCGCCGCGCCGTGCATTGCCGTGCGATCCGCGCGTGAGCTACATTTGCGCGGTTGTTCGTGCCTAATGTCGCTCCGATTCAAAGAGGAACCAATGCCATCGCTGCCAGGCATGCGCGCAGGGGGATTTTACGATCAACACTCGACCGGACAGCGGGCGTCGATCGAGTCGGTCTTCGACTGGATCGACGAGTTGTTGCCGGGCATACCGCGCCCCACGGCAGCCGATCGCCCCTTTACGCTGGCCGACTATGGCTGCTCCGAGGGAGGCAACTCGCTGCGAATCGTCGAGCACGTCGCGCAGCAGCTACAGCAGGCCGGCACGTCCGTTCCCCTCTTGGCAATCTTCAACGACCTGGCCACCAACAACTTCAATCGCCTGTTCGAGAACCTCGCCGCTGGCGGGTGCCTGCCAGCGCAGCAACCGGGGCTGTATCACTTGGCCGTCGCCGGCTCGTTTTATGGACCGCTGTTGCCACCGTGCACGGTGCAGTTCGGGCTGTCGTTCAACTCGCTGGTTTGGCTCGATCAGTTGCCGCGGGCGGCTGTGCCCGACTACATCATTTACCCTGGCGAGCATCCGCGGCGCGCGGGGGTTAGCGTGTCGCGCGAAGCGGTGGCAGCGTTTCCCGCCCAGGCGCGATCCGACCTGACGCGTTTCTTGCATCATCGAGTGGCTGAACTGACCCCCGGCGGCAAGCTCCTGGTGTGCGTCCCCGCACGCGTCGGCGACCGCTGCGTGGCCGACGGACTATACGACGTGCTGCACGACGCATGCCAAGACATGGTCCGCCAAGACGCGCTGGCCGAGCAGGCGTATCGCGATTTCTTGATGCCGGTCTATTTTCGGCGGCTCGACGAGATGGTCGACCCCGTGACCGCCGACGTCGAGCTAGCGAAGCAGTTGGCGATCGAGCGGGCGGAAATTGTCTACGTCGATACTCCCTACGTGCGGGACTTCGAGCAATCCGGCGATAGCAACGCCTACGCCGATGCGCTCGTCGGGTTCCTGCAAGCATTCAGCGAACCGGTGCTGCGGGCCGGCTTGCCAGCGGCGCCCGACTTCGATCTGGTCGCGGCCATCTACGACCGGGCCCGCGAGCGCGTGCGAGAGAATCCCGAGGCTTATCGGTTCGTGTACATCCAAGCGGCGTGCGTTTATTCGCGACACTAACTCGGCCTAACCGGCTTCTACATGGCTAGCGGCGCCGTATGCTAGCGCCAGCACACTGGCGGCACGCGACTAGCGACGACGAGCGGGGATACTTCGGCTGCCACGCCGGCCGGCAGCATTCTTCCTTATACAAGCGAGCGCACCGCCCGCACGGGAGTCAGCCGCGAATGACAGGGCGAGCATCGCGGACTTTCGCCGGCGATTCTCCAGGCCGAAACTGCACTTGCTGGCCGGCGCGCTGGACAATATAGTCCGCCTCCCTTCGTCTGAGCGTTCGCCAGTTCAAGTCCGCAGAATACGCCGCCATACTCGTTCGATTTCGCGGGAATTCTCTTCGACCATTTGAAGCATACGACCATGATCATTCGTCCCGTGGCCCTGCTTTGCGCGCCGGCGATGCTCGCCGCCCTGGTCGGTTCGAGCCCTGCCGCCGAAATAGGGCGTAGCGACGACTATCGCGACAAATCCCGTGACGAGCGTACGACGTCGAGCCGCGCAGAAACACCGCGCCCAAACCGCGCGCGAAACGACAATTCAGCCGCTGCCGACGATTCGTTCGAGCGCAGCTCGCGCAACCGCAGCGAAGCTCGCCGCCGCGAGGCCGCCGATAGCCAGTACGAGCGCGACAGCAGTCGCCGCTCGTCTGGCGATGCCCGCGGCGAACGCGACCGCGAAGTCGCCGATGATAGCCTGCGGCGCGATGAGCGTCGCCCAAGATACCCTGAAGATCGCACGCGCTACCGCGACCGAGATTCGTCCGCGCGCTCTTCGGCAGGCTCGTCGGATCGCGATTACCTTCGTCGGCGCGTGGCGCAGCTTCCCGGCGAGATGCCTTCGCCCGACGACGCACCGTACGAAACACTTTCGGAGCCGCAATCGGTCAGGCTTGGCCAGCCGATCTTCGCCGCGCCGAGGGCAGAGCCCGTTGCGCCACCCTATAACTCGAACTATCCGATCCCGCAGTACATGTCCGGCGAGGCCGAGATGGCATATGGCCCGCCGCCCGGCGCCTATGGACCGCCACCGCAGGGGGGAGCGTTCGCCCCCGCCGCCTGGGGTCAACCGGGCTGCCTGGCGCATTGCGGTCCGAAGTTTGGCGTCTCGATGTTCGGCGATTTTCTGTACTTGTCGCCGCGCGGCGTGGGCGTCCCCTTCGCCTCGCCGACCGACGGCATCGGTCAGTTTGGCTCGGTGCCGATGGGAGCCACGGGCACGATCAATCCCGACTACAGCCCGGGATTTCGTGTCGGCGGCGCGCTGATCATCGCCCCGTGCTCGCGGATCATGGGCAGCTACACCTGGTTGCAAACCAACACGAACGACTCGATCACGGCGCCGCCTGGCACGGTGCTCGATCCATTGGTGGCCTATCCGGGCACGTATAACGCCGGTTTCATCGCAGACTCTGCGAGCGCTTTCTACAACATCAATCTCCAACTGGGCGACGCCAGCTACGAGACGCTGCTGGTCAACACCGAGCGCAGTTGGTTTGGCGTCTTCGGCGGCGGTGCCTACACCCGGCTCGAGCAGCAGTTCGGCGCCAGCTATCCGTTCAGTCCCCCCAACGGCACGACGAACGTCAATTCGACCGTCGATTTCAACGGAGCCGGCTTGCAGCTTGGTCTCGAAGGCGAGCAGCGCATCTGGAAGTGCTACGGCTTCTGCGTCTACGGCCGCGGGTTGTCGCGATTCTTCGTCGGTAAATTCGAGTCGTCCTACACGCAAACGAATCAGTTCAACGGCACTGAAGTGAGCACGAGCTCGACCGACAACCGCATCGTGCCGGTGCTCGATCTGGAGTTGGGCCTGTCGTGGGTCAGTCCGCGAAGCTTTGTGCGGCTGTACGGCGGGTATTTGATTTCGGCCTGGTTCAACTCGGTGACCACGCCCGGCTGGATTCAGTCGGTGCACAATGAGTCGTTCATTGTGGCGCCGGCGTTCTTGCCGGCGACCACGAATCTCACGACACTGACGTTCGACGGTCTCGTGGCCCGCGCCGAAGTGGCGTTCTAAGCACGGCTCGGCCGGCCGGATGGCCAGCGACTTACCGTGTGACCCGGGCACAACTCGCGCCCGGTTAATCGCATCGCGTCGGCACTCTGCCGACGGAAAGCTCCCTCGTGCCAGCACGCTCTTGCTGGCACTTCCCCCGTTGGCGGTCGACTGCAGGCAGTCCATACGCCGCGTGACCGTCCGGTTTGTAACAGTGGTAACGGCAATTTCGGTTGTAGCCGTCGCGGTGAGTCTACCGATAAGCCAAATACTGACGGTGGCCAGGCGGCGGCTCGCGACGACTGTTCGGCGTTCCGCCCACCACCAAAACTGCCTGCATTCCTACCGTGCGCCCGGGGGGGCCATTTCATGCGCTGCGTCAGAATTTTCGTTTTTGTTTCGCTCTCGGTCAGCTTGCTGGTGTCGCAGGCGAAGTCCGCTCCTCGCGGCGAAGGCCTGCGCTACCCGGGCGAAGAGCGCCGGGTGAGCTACGACGACTACGAATCGACCGAGGACCGCAACGATCGGCAATCGGCTCGCGGCGATGAAGACGACTACGCCGATGCCGACTACGATCGACGTGAACGCCGCGAAGCCGACTACGACCGCGGCGAAGCCGACTATGCCGAATACTCGGAGTACGAGCACGAGAGCGTGGTCGAAGATGCGCCGACCCCGCACGACGACGAACAACGCGACGAATCGCGCGAACCTGGCGCGCTGCGCGACGGTACGGCTCCCGGCGACGACGATCGCAGCGCAGCCGCGGTACGGCGCGAGTTCATCGACGCCGGCATCGAAACCTTCGGTTCACCCAGCGACTCGTGCGGCGACGACTGCTGCGACAAGCCCGATTGGCTCGGCACTTGCTGCCGCACGCCGTGGCGCTGGTGCGGCCTATACGCCGACTTTCTGTACTTGCAACCGCGCAACGCCAGTGTGCCGTTCGCCGTGCCGCAAAATGGCATCGGCTTCGCCGGCTCGGCCCCCAATGGCCCAGTCGGCAGCGTAATCCCGGTCTATCGGCCGGGCTTCCGCGTCGGCGGCTCGGTGTTGATCGGTCCCGCTTCGCGGTTGACCGGCAGCTACACCTGGTACGAAAGCCACACCGGCGCGAACATCAGCGCGACACCCGGTGGCGTCTTGAATCCATTGACGATGTTCCCAGGCACATTCAACGCCGGGTTCACCGCCGAGACTGCGAGCGCCGCGCACGATCTTGACTTTCAGTTGGCCGACGGCAACTACGAGGCGCTGTTCATCAACTGCGATCGCCGCTGGATCGGGTTGATGGCCGGTGCCGTGTACGGGCAGTTGCAGCAAGACTTCTGGGCAAACTACCCGTTCAATCCGCCCAACGGCGCGACCCGGGTCGAAAGCCACGTCGACTTCCACGGAGCCGGTATCCAACTGGGCCTGGAAGGCGAACAGCGCGTGTGGCGCAACCACGGCTTCTGCGTCTACGGCCGCGGCATGTCGCGGTTCTTGTGCGGGCAGTTCCGCTCGAGCTACGTGCAGACGAACGAGTTCAACGGCGTCGAAGTGACGACGAGCATCAAGGATGCTCGCATCGTGCCGCTGCTGGATCTTGAACTGGGCGTGTCATGGATCAGCCCGAAGGCCGGTTTGCGGCTCTACGGCGGCTACATGCTGAACAGTTGGTTCAACAGCGTCTCGACTCCGGCCTGGATCGGGTCGGTGCAGAACTCGACGTTCTTGCCGGGGAGCCGGTCGATCACCTTCGACGGACTCGTAGCCCGAGCGCAGATCTCGTTCTAAGTCTGGCGCTCGGCCCGACGGCAGGCGGCGAGTAGGCGGATCGCTAGGTTTTCGGTCCGCCGAGTTTGGCGGCCAGTCCGGCCAAGCGCCCCGACTTCTGGATAAAGTCGCCGGCCGCGGCGTTGACTTCGGTGAGATTGGTGGTCGCCAGGTAGGTGGCGATCTGCTTATACAACTCATCGGACGCAACGAACGTGGCGCGGGTGACTTCTTCCTTCCCGTCGCCACGCATGTTGGCCACCCAGTAGGCCAGGCCCGTGGCATCGGCCTCGCGGCCGAGCACGTCCTGATAGAACTCCGAGGCCTCGGCGCGGAGCGCTTCGTCGCTACCCAATACTTGGGCGGCCACGTCCTTGCGCTTGGCGCCATTTGCCAGTTGGCCCGTCCACCAGGTCGCGGCAGCACCATCCAGTGAGCGGCCGAGCACATCCTGGTAGAGATCTTGCACGAACTTGAAGTCGCTGCCGCCGGCGTTCTTGAAGTACTCGTCCGAAGCCAGCAGCGAGGCGGTGAATTGCCGCTCCGTGGCGCCATTGGCGAACTGACTGAGCCACCACTGGCGGCCGCTGGCATCGGCGTCGCGTCCCAGGTAGGTCTCGTAGACGGAATCAATGAGGCGCGATCGATACTCGGTGCTCTGCTGAATGCCGAGCGTGACCTGCTGGCGCGACGTCCCCTTGTTGAGCAGATTGGTCCAGTAGGTCAGACCCGCACTGTCGGCATCGCGGCCCAGCGCCGTGTTGTACAGCGCCGAGACGAACACCTGATTGGTGGTCAAAGCGGCCGGAGTGCTCGGTTCGTCCGAATCTCCTTCGGTCTGCGTGGTTCCACCGCTCCCGGTTGCCGAACCGGCCGCCACCGGCGGATCGAAGTTGCCCACCAGCGGTAGCGCCGGCAAGTGACCAAACTGCGCTTGGATGTCGTGACCCAGTGGCGTTGGCGAGTACGGATGAGCCAGTGTGACGGCCGAACCCGTCACGCGCTTGGTCTTGTTCAAGTCGTCCGAGATCAGGAAGCGCCATTCGCCGTCGCCAGTGACTGATCCGCTCTGCGGAATCCACAGGCCCAGGTCGTCAATGCCATCGCCATCCATGTCGGCAGCCAGCGGGCGATCGAGCACGCCTGGCGCGCCAAAGCCAATCGTCTGATCGGTGCCGTTGAAGCCGTTCGAGCGGAAGTCGATGTAGAACGTGTCGTTCTGGTAGGTCGCCAGGTCGTCGAAACCGTCGCCGTCGAAGTCGCCGACGATCGGATAGCCGCGCTGGCTGTTGCTGACCACGATCGGCACGCCGAGCACATCGAGATACCACTTGGTGCCGTCGAAAATGCCAACTTCGTCCTGACCGATGCCGGCAAAGTTGCCGGCCACGGCCAAACCGTCGATCTGCAGTGGGCTGGCGATGTAATCGCCGGGATCAACGGCACCGTTGAAGTTCCAGTCGATCAAGAAGCGGAACTGCCCGGCCGTGTCGCGCCCGTAGGCCGATAGCATGTCGAACCGCAGGCCCATCGTCGACGCATCGCCGAACTTGCCGGAGAAGCGCTGATCGCTCACGCCGCCGAACTGGAAAATCGCATCGCGATTGGTGAAGTCGACGTTCGTCGGGTCGAACGTCGAGTTGCCGTTCAAGTCGGTCGCGACATTCAAGCCAGCATAGGTGGCGATCTCGGGCCGGCTGTCGACGGTGAAACGGGCTGTGAAGTCGCCACCGGGAGTGCCGTTGCCGCTGGGGAAGGGCGACGGCGGTCCCGCGGGTTGTGGCTCCGCTGCATTGCTCTCCCCATCCAGCGGATTGTTTGCCGGATCGGTGACATGATCGGAGAATGTCAGCGTGTAGCGATCGTCGGGGAGCGGCGAGAAGAACGTGATCTCGAGCGTGCCCGTCGCCGCCAAACCCGCGACCTGCGACGTGGGAATGAACTTCACTTCTTTGATGGGAATCAAACCGTTGGCGTCTCCCTTAACCGTGACAAGGCCGGGGTTGAGCAAGATCGCGTGGTCTGCGATCGAGGTGTGCAGCGTATAGGTCGATCCGGCCAGCACCGGCGCTGGCGTGCCGGCGTTGTCGCGGCCGACGCGAATGGCGTACTTGCCGGGGGCGGTGAAGTTGAAATTCAGCAAGCCGAAGCCGGAGGCTAACAGGTTGCCGGCCTCGTCGAACAACTGCAGTGACGGCGAGAAGTTGGCGAAATCGATGTCGAAGTTTCCGTCAATCGGCGAACCGGCGCTGGCGCTGCCAATCGTGAACGTAAAGAAATCGAACGTGCCGTCTCCGGTTCCAAGGATCGACGCATGCGGTACGGTCAGGTCGTTGGTGATGTTGGCATTGGCGTTGAGGTTGAAGTACTGGTCGATATTCTGCCCGTCGGCGATCGAGTTATTCTGCTCGACTTCGGTCACGGTGCCGCCAATCAGCGCCGGATAGGTGAAGTCCAACGCGCGGCCCGGAGGATCTTTGATATCCAACGACAGCCCGTTGACGAGCGGGGTGGGGCCAGGCGTCGTGCCGGGGAACGACTTCGTGCCGAGCAGGTCGAAATCACCCTCGTTGATACCGACGGTCGTCGGATTGTCGGTGATATACAGCTTGGTCACCTGCGGACCAATGACGTCGACGTCAGTGAGCTTGAGCTGATAGGTGTTGAGGGCGTCGTTGACGGTCACTTCTTCGCCGATCAGGCGCGGATGACCCTTGACGCGCACGTAGTAGCGATTGCCGGCCTGCGCGCCGAACGTGAGCTGCTCGCCAATGGCTTGTTCGCCCAGGGCCGTCAGGCCGAGACCCGACACGTCGGTCCCCGTAACGATCAGTTTGCCGTTGATGTCAAAGATCGAGATATCAAGGTTGCCATCACCGGGCAGGCCGGCGCGCCCGTTATTGACCTGGGCGATCTGGTTGAACAACAAATCGAGGCGATAGACCGAAGTCTTGGTCGGCTGGTAGACGTACCAGTCTTCGTCCCCCGGGATGGCGGGCGTGCCAAAGGCATACGATTCGCCCGGATCGATCGTGGGGTTGAGATTCGTCGTCGACAGGTCGCTGAACTCGGTGGGGATCAGGCGATTGTCGTTGAGCTCGAACGGATCGGCCTGGAAGACCACGACGCGACCGCCGTTGTCGGTGCCCGTGCCGCCGTTGATGGGGTCGACGGGGTTCACGTCGAGCCGCTCAATGTGCGTATAAACGATGTCGCCAATCGAGCGATTAATGATCGGCACGAAGGGCAACACGGCCAAGGTCGTGTTGTTGACGGCCGGGGCCACGGTCACCCGGCCACTACCGGGGGTCGACGCTTCGCGCACCAGCACCAGGTCGCCGATCAAGTCGTCGCGCACAATTAGCCGATCGCTGGCGTCGGGCGCGCCGCCGTCGACGCTGATCCGCAGCATCTGGGCAGCCACCCCGTTGTTCGTGATCTGCGCGTGGGCAGGTGTCGCGTCGGTGTCTGTGTATTGGTCCGCGTGGCCTACGCGAATGGTGTCGTTCCCCTCACGGGCTTCGACAAGCACTTCCTCGACCGTGGGGCGATTGTTCGGGTCGTTCGGCGCGTTGGCTGCGATGGTCTTGGTGATCGAAAGCGTCGTGGTGACGCCATTGAGCGTCCGCGTCAGCACGTAATTGGCGGCCGCCACGCCGCTGGGCGCGACTTGAAACACATCAATAATGTCGTTGTTCTTGGTACCGCGCACGGCCATCTGATCGAAGCCCGCGCCGCCTTCGAACAAATCGTCGTTCTCGCTAGTGACCAGCAGGTCGTCGTCAGCGCCACCGTCGTAGAAATCTTGACCTGCCCCGCCGGTGAGCGTGTCTTCGCCCGAGTCGCCTATCAGACGGATTGGCGAATTCTGAGTGACGGCGCCGGCGTCGAGCGTGTCATCTCCCGTTCCGCCGAACAAGTTCGTGCCCAGATACGTGCCGACGACGGGCAGATTGAGCGCGGTGATGATATCGTTGCCGGCGCCGCCGTCGGCCGTGATCCTGGTCAGCCCGGTCGGCACATTGGCGTTGTTGAGCACGAAGTTGTCTTCGCCGCCTAGGCCGTTGATGACCAACGCCACCTTGTTCTCAAACTCGATCGACTCGAACTCGTCGACCAGCACGAGCCCGCGCGTCGCGACGCTCCCTTGTTGGTAGTTGATCGTGTTCGGCACGTTGGTACCGTTCACGATCAGGCTCGCGGCCGCGACCAGTTCGAAGACCGGCTCCAGATTCAAAAAGTCGATCGTCATGTCACTCGTGGCGCCGTCGTAGGCCAACCGACCCTGATGCACGGCTGGCCCTGGCGTGTAGGTCACGGTCGAAATGGTGTTGCCCGGCGGGGGGGTTCCCTGCACGGTGAGCTGGTCGCGACCGGTGCCTCCGTCGAAGAGGATCGGCACGCTGATCAGGTCGCTGGGCGTGGCCACGCCGACGTCGACCGTAACGAGGTCGTCGTTCCCCAGCGTGTTGATTTGCAGCAGTGCCAGGTTGCCGGTCGTGCCGCCCGTGACCACGACGCCCGTGATGACGTCTCGCACCGCCACGAGAGCCGCGCCGGTGGGGTTGGTAATCACATAGTTGTCGGCCCGATCGCTCCCTTCGACAACCAGCGTGTCCACGGTACCACTAAGGTACCGGTACTTCGTTAGCGCCGCGCCGGCGAGATCGTCGGTCTTGAACGTGGCCACGTCGGCGCCGCCGTCGTCCGCTTGGAGTTCAAACGTATCGATCGTGGTGAAGGTGATTTTCGGCAAACTGCTGGACGTCACCTCGTCCATGTCGTCGGTGCCGCGCTGCACGCGGGCCGTGTCGTCGCCGCTGCCCAGGACGACGTTGAGCCGGTCGTTGATCGGGTCGTCGTTGCCGATGTAGCTGATCAACTCGATGCCCGAGGTAATGATCGGATTGGGGCTCCCCGCGACGTCGCGAAAGCCGCTGATTTCCTGCTTGGTCTGTTCGGCCGCCAAGGGGGCGATGGTCACCGTTTGGGCGAAGGTCACCGGGGCAAACAACATCACGACGTCGCTGTGCGAGGGGTTGCCGCCATCCAGGAACAGTCCTGAGGAGAAAGGGTTGTTTTGTGCGATGAGAAACAAATCGTCGCCGTCGTGCCCGTCGAGCACAACTTCTTCGATCCCGCTGCTTGTCGAGCTGATGGTGACGAACGTGTGCGACGGGTTGAAGAGCCGGATCGTGCCGTTGGCATCGAGCCCGAAAGTGTCGTTATTGTCGGTGCCGTTGTAGACGACGCGGTCGAGGCCCCCGGTGCCGGCACTGATTGCGAAAGTGACCAAACCCTCGGCCGGGACTGGCGCATTGAGCGTTACGATATCGTCGACCGGGCCCGGATCGTTCGTGCCGACGTCGATCGTGAACGTCGCGATGTCGAAGAATGTGACCGACTCGAAGGGTAGTCCGTCGTTGGTGCCCGAAACGGTCATGCGCCCGGTCGAGGGACCGGTCTCCACGAGCACGTTGTCGAAACCGGCCGGCGTGGTCAGCGTGTAGCTGACCAGATTGCTGACCGTCATCGGCTCGAAATTCGAGAAGGTAATACTGTCGACGCCAACCAACACGACGCCCGCGCCAGGCGAAGTCGCGTCGGGCGTGTAGGTCGCACTGTCGATGCCATCACCGATGTACTCGAAGCTGTCGAAGCCGGTGCGGCCATTGAGCGTAATATCAACTTCAAAATCGCCAGCGATGAGAATGTTGTCGTCGTCCCCCGAGCCATTGATTGTGAGCGTATCAACGCGCGAGAGCAGGTCGGACCAGACGACTTCGCCGTCAATCAACAGTTGCAAGCGGGAAGCGTTGTTCGGATCGCGTCGGGCGATGATCTCGTCGGGCGTGCCGTCGTTGCCCAACGGCTGGAAGTTCATGTCAAGCACAATCGGGGCTTGAATCGCCAGCGTGGTGTCGATGAACGACGCGAACCCCGACACGCGGGTGTAATGCTCGGCGATGCCGAACTGATTGATTTCGTCGTTCGGGTCGCCGAATTCCTCGAACGAATAAAGGCCGGCAATGACCGGCCCGCCGGCGATCGTCGAGCCATCCGGCAATTTGGAAAGGAACGCCGGGGCGCCACGATCGGCGAAGGCCGCGACCGCTTCGCTCTGATTGACGCCGCCTGGCGGACTCTGGAATTCTACGTGTAGCAGGTCGCCGTTTGGTTCCTCGTCAATTTGGTCGACGACGTTGTTGCCGATGCGCTTGATGCCCTTGCTGTTGGGTAGCGAGCCGGAATCGCCCGTGCCGGTCTCGCCGTAGCCGACCAGCGTGAATAAGCTGCCATCCTCGGGCGTCTGATTCTCGTCCTCTTCGGGCACGCGGAAAATGTTGTAGCGCTCGGCCGGAAACGGCGCGATCACCGGCAACGTGACGATCGCCAGGTCGGCGCCGTCCTCGACGGTGTCGTCATCGTCGTCGTCGATCCAGCCTGGCGCCAGCACCACGTTCGTCGAGTTGACCTCGACCGACATCACGTAGTGCTGCTTGTTCATTTCGAAAACGACTTGAAACGTTCCCAGGTCGTCGTCGATCACGCCGTCTTGATCGCGGTCGAAGGCCTGTGCCGTGGTCAGGATGTGTCGACCGTCGTACAACAGCACGCCCGTGAAGTCGGCATTGAGCGTGGTATTCGTCGACGCGTTCGAGAAGTCGAGTGCCACGACGCCGTCGAACCCGGTTCCAGGGGGGACCAGCGGTGGAACACCTAGCGCGCCCACGACCATCATCCGCCGGGCTTCAAGCGGCTCGAGCCGAATGTTCGACGGACGGTTGCGTCGGTTCGACTTTCGGCGCGACGAGGAACTGCTCGGCACAAGCCCGTTGGGACTGCGATACCACGGTGAGCGGAACTTCACGGCAAGACCCCTGTCTGACGAACTGGAGAGCTACGCGG
>Ga0163152_10006571_pt1 | contig 13075 bp, 8 predicted proteins | sample OliLakLV19MP8IB2_FD_148635 | JGI IMG/M metagenome (GOLD analysis project Ga0163152, IMG submission 148635) | Freshwater microbial mat bacterial communities from Lake Vanda, McMurdo Dry Valleys, Antarctica - Oligotrophic Lake LV.19.MP8.IB-2 | ecosystem: Environmental > Aquatic > Freshwater > Lake... | reverse complement strand
GTCCGGAAAACCGCGCCACCCGTGCCACTGACGAGCGTGTGGATATTGTGCCCGTTGATCGGCGAGCCAAGCGGCATCGCGTAAAATTCTACATTCTGGCTTCGCAGTTCGGCAGCCAGCTTGTAGCGGGCATTTTCGTCGAGCGGGTTCAACGCGCTCTCGCCATCGCCGAGATAGAGGATGACTTGTTGCCGGCTGGCTTTGCCATCGAATTCCTTGACGACGCGATCGATCGCGTCCTTCAAGTCCACGGCACCCGAGGCATGCTCGTTGTCCAGCAAGACGAAAGCCGAGCGAGCATCAGTCACGTTCTTAAGCCCACCACCACGAACGAGGTTCCTGGTGGCCTTGGGCGTCGAGACGGCCCAAATGGCGACGCGATCCGACTCAGCGGCGGCCGCGACAATCTCCTTGGCGATTCGGCGAGCCGTTTCCAGTGGAGCACCCGCCTGGCTGGCCGACGCATCGACGAGAATTTGAATATCTCGCGGTCGCGCGGGGACGGCAGCGAGTTCTGGTTTCACCTGGAGGGCGAAATAGACGCTGCCGTCCAAGGATTGATACGCGACGGCAGGACGATTAGTGAACTTGCTCACCAGCTCTTCCGAGAAGAGTTTCTTCGCGGGGGCAACGGTCGTGGCTGATTTGGGACGCGAGACATCCCCCCAGACGGCTGCGGAGGTGATGACGCCGGCAATTGCCAACCCCAGGGTTCCCCAGCGGGCAGGTGCCCAGCCGGCAGTTGTCGATTTTAGGCGGTTGAGGAAGGCCATGGACCTGTCGCTCCTGAGTCGAATCCGGCAAGGCGAAGTGCCTTGGAGGATGTGATGAGATTCGTAGGGAGGGGCTCCTGCCCGATTTTATCCGTCCTTGGTTCGATTCGCCAGCACAATCCGTATTGCGTGGCGACGAAGTTCGATAATTCGATCTTCTACTTTTGCAACACGGACACAAGCCTTTCGTTGGTGGGAATCGAGAACCAGCTTCGGAAGGGGATTCTGTATTCCTTGCGACCGTCAGCGGTTCCGGAGCAGGTTGGTTTGATTTGACTTGCTCATTCCGCACATTAGGCTTGACCCATAGAAGCGCCCTAGAACGCCCAGCCGCACCGTCGCGACTTGGGAAGCAATCGGCGCGAGTACGGTCCCAACGCTCAACCCCCCTGAAGAGGCCGACTTATGGCCAACGACTCGATCCGAATGAGCACAGCCGACTTGAGACGACGCTTGCTCACGCCGTCCGCACCTGCCGCCGCTTTGCCCGAGCCGAGCGTGCCAGCCCTCGGTGCGCTGTTAAGGCAGGCACCCGCCTCCCGACTCGTAAGCCCTCAGGGCAGGACTGCCGCCGAAGTGCCGTTGGCAGAAGACCTTCTGGCTCCATTCGATGCCCCACCCCAGCAGGATTTTCCCACGGCGTTACCTCACGCGGCAACTCGAGTTACACCGCTGGAGATTGCTCGCCCCGTCGGGCGTAGCTCACACTTTCACCCGCGGCCAGTGTTGCCGCAGCATCCGCAAGAAGTTGCTCCTACAAGATTTGCGGAACCAAGCCCGAACTACGACGCGGCAACGGAGCAGTTTCGGCACGAAGGTGACCAGCTGAGGCGAGAGAACCAGCATCTCGAAACCGTCATGCAGGAGATGAGGCAGCTGTTGCATGAAGCCAGCGAACAAGAACAGCGAGTCCAAACCGAACTCGTCGATCGCGACGCCCGGCTCGTTACGATTCAGGAGCGGGTTGCGGAACTAGAAGCCATTATCGCCACGAAGCCCAAAACCAAGACCGAATTGGAAGAGTGGGCTGATGACTTGGAACGCGAGAGCTTTCAGATCACGCAGGAACGTCGGACAATGGATCAAGAGCGAAGGCAATTGCGAGACGACGAGGAAAGCCTCGAAAAGCAAATGCGCGACATGGAGGTCCAGATGGCTCGCGATCGAGCCATTCTGGCGCGACAAGAGCAGGAACTCAAGCGGCTCAACGCCGAGATCCAGCACGAATTGGAAATGATGCAACGCGGCGACGGCAACCTCCGCGATCGGATGGCCGTGTTTCAGCGACGCCATGCGGATGTCGCCGCGATACCATCGCAAACGCCGACCTTCGGAGGCGGTGTTCCCATCGCACCGAGTACGATAGGCAACCTCCAGACGCCGCCACCTAAAAAGAACGATACGACTGGGCTCCTCAGAAAACTCTTTCGAGGAGAGTAAGACCGAACTCAGGAACTTCAACGAGCAGGGGAGTCGAGTTTTCGACTCCTCTGCTTTTTTTACCGATTCGGCACTGTCGTCATTCGCCGCTTGCATCTCGAACTCTCTTCACCGAAGATAAGAATGTTGATTGAATCGAGCGGAGAGTCACGCTATGTTTCGCATCCTCGGTAATCCGAAGCAAACCTGCACGGGTTTAACCCGCCGTGAATTGCTGATCGCAAGTGGCCTGGCTGGACTAGGTGCTGGCGGTCTTGTCGCTTCCCCGTCGATCAATGCTCCTGCTAAACGTGCTAAGTCCGTCATCTGTCTGTTCCTCTTCGGCGGCTGGAGCCAGTTGGAAACGTTCGATCCCAAACCCAATGCAACGGTCGACGTTCGCGGGCCTTACAAAGCCATTCCTTCCGCAATCCCTGGCTTTCCCGTCTGTGAACACATCCCGCAAATTGGCAATCGCCTCGATCGCGTGGCCGTGGTCCGAAGTGTCCACAGCAACGACGCGAATCACAATACCAGCGATATTCTCACGGGTCGCCATGCGACCATCGGCGGGACCGCTCTGAAGGGGATCAATCCGGGCATTCCACACGATTGGCCCTACTTCATGTCGGCCATTCATCACTTGCGGGGAACGTCAGGTGAGTTGCCAAACAATCTGAAACTGCCCGCCAACATGTGCGTGCCCAATCGGTTGGGGCTTCTGGAAGGCTACAATCGCACCGGCCCATTCGGCGGCTTCCTCGGGGCACAGCACGATCCCGTGTGTACCCGATTTGGCAATACGGGAGAAAAGCTATTTCAGCCTTCGGGCGTACGTGCAGGATCACTGTCCTTTGCCCCAGCCGGTATCGAACTCGGGCCGGAAATGACTCTCGACCACCTGAGCAAGCGGGCCGATCTGTTGCAGCAATTTGAGGCGAGCCGAGCAAACACCCTGCGTTCTGCGGCCACAAGCAGGCTGGATGCTTCTCGACAAAGCGCCCTCGAACTCATGACTTCGGATCGGTTTCGCAAAGCACTCGATCTAAGTGCCGAGCCGGCAAAACTTCGCGATCGCTATGGCTGGAATTTGTTCGGTCAAAGCGTTCTTTTGTCGCGCCGGTTAGCCGAAGCTGGAGTTCCTTTGGTCACGGCCATGTGGGATTGCACCAAGGAAGACAACGATATCGGCCACCTGGGCTGGGACACGCATTGGGATCACTTCAAGGCATGTGAAGGCTGGCTATTGCCTGGACTCGATGCCGCCCTTTCTTCCCTACTCGACGATCTCGAAGCTCGTGGGATGATGGACGACACTCTTGTCGTGGTCTTGAGCGAAATGGGCCGCACGCCGAGAATCAACGGACGGGCAGGCCGCGATCACTGGGTCGGTGCTTATTGTGCCCTCTTCGCCGGTGCGGGAATCAAGCCGGGCGTTGTATACGGGCGGACCGACCAGATCGCATCTAGCGTCACGGAAAACCCGGTTTCAACACAAGATCTGCTTGCGACCATTTATCATTTGAGCGGCATCAGTTCAGATGCCGTCATCTTTGATCGTCAGCAGCGCCAACTGTCGCTCTATGGCGACGGCGTCCCGATTCGAGGCATTTTGGCTTGAGACGACTCATCTCGCAATCGACTCTTCGCTAAAACATTCTGCATGACTCCTTCCGTCGTCGGTATCGATCTTGGCACGACCTATAGCCTCGCTGCGTTCATGAACGACGGCCAGCCAACCGTAGTTCGTGATGCGTCCGGAATCGCGCTGGTCCCCAGCGTTGTCAGTTTTCATCGCGACGGAACCGTGCTAGTCGGCTCCGCCGCGCGCGACCGAGCGCTCAGCGATCCCGAGCACACGATCTTCAGCGTCAAGCGGCTCATGGGCCGAACGCTTGCCGATCTTCAGAAAGAACTGAAACTTATTCCCCATCAGATCACTGAGCGCGACGTGGGGGATGGCCGAAAAATTCTCACCGTTCGCATCGGCGATCGCGAGCACACGCCGGAAGAACTCTCCGCGCTGATCCTTGGGGAAGTGCGAAAACGTGCCGGAAATCCGACGAAAGCCGTCATCACCGTGCCGGCCTACTTCGATGACGGCCAGCGGCAGGCGACGCGAGATGCCGGCAGAATTGCAGGCCTCGATGTGCTTCGAATCGTCAATGAGCCGACTGCGGCGGCCTTGGCATATGGACTGGACAGCCGCAAGGAAGGAATCGTGGCCGTCTTCGACCTGGGGGGCGGCACCTTCGATTGTTCGATACTCAGCATTTCCGATGGCGTGTTCAAAGTGCTCAGCACCAACGGCGACACCTACCTGGGTGGCGACGACTTTGACCGAACTCTCATGCAACTTGCAGCCAGGGAAATGGGCGTTGATCTTGACGCCAAGAAGGATCCGCATCTATTGCAAGCACTCCGTGAGCAGGCCGAGGCCGTGAAAATTGCCTTGTCTTCGACTGATTCGGCAGAGTTCGTCTTGAATGCTTATCGACGAACCGTCACCCGGTCCCAACTCGAAACGCTGATCGCTCCACTTGTCGATCGCGCGCTGGAAAAATGCCGCCAGGCGATGCGCGATGCCGACCTGCGCAAAGACCAGATTGACGAAGTCGTAATGGTCGGCGGCTCGACACGAGTTCCATATGTTCGGCAGCGAGTCGCGGATTTTTTCGGACGAACTTTGCACACGAGCTTGAATCCAGATGAAGTGGTCGCCCTCGGTGCGGCAGTTCAGGCTGATATTCTTACCGGTGGCCGTCGGCACATGTTGCTTTTGGACGTCGTGCCCCTTTCCCTTGGGTTAGAGACGCTGGGCGGAGTTGTCGACAAACTTATCCACCGCAACACGACGGTCCCGGCCCGAGCCACGACAAGGTACAGCACATCGGCCGACGGCCAGTCGGCAATTCTCGTGAATATCTATCAGGGGGAACGAGAACTGACCAAGGATTGCAGGCCCCTCGGAACGTTCAAACTGGCGGGTATACCGCCGATGCCGGCCGGGTTGCCGCAAGTGGATATCACGTTCCTGGTCAACGAGAACGGCATGTTGACGGTGAGCGCGAAGGAACAACGGAGCGGTCAGCAAGCCAGCGTTACCGTGCAAGCCGCCCACGGCCTAAGCCAGACTGAAGTGGATCGAATGGTGCTGGAAAGCGTCGAACACGCGCACGCCGATTATCAATTGGCACGCTTCGTCACGCAGAAAAACCGAGCTGAGGCCGACTTGCGGCACACGGAAAAGGCTCTCGCCAAGGCGGGACATTTGATCGCGGTGGAAGAACGAGCAGCCATCGAAACGGCAAAGTCGCGGCTTGAAGAGGCAGTGGCCGGAAAGGAAGTCGATCCTCTCGTTCAAGCGATAGCAAATCTCGGACAGGTGACTCGGTCGCTAGCTGAGATTCTGATGAATGCCGTCGTGAAACAAGAATTCTCGGGGAAGACAGAAGCGGACATTAAAGGGAGCCAAGGCCAATGACATGGACCGACTCACGCGACATCGGCGAAGCACTTTTCGAGCGTTACGACACCCTCGATCCGCTTACCGTGCGATTCACGGACATGCACAAGTGGATTATGGACCTGGAGGGCTTCGAGGGAAAACCTGAAGATTCCAACGAGAAAACTCTCGAAGCGATCCAAATGATTTGGCACGAGGAGTGGAACGACGAGTATGGCAAGAAGTGAAAAATAATATTAGGCTGACTTCATGTGCCGTTGCCAGCACGGCACATGGAGCCAACCTACTACTGTCGCGGCAATCAATCATCGACCGTGAATTCCTTGTCGTCGATCTTTTCGAGCAACTCGATGTCGCTTGCCTTGACGGTCATGAATTTCTTGCCATCGTGCTTCACTTCCATTTTCTGAGCGGTTTCGACTCCGTTGATCTTCTTGAAATCCGAGTGGAACGATTCTTCGTTGACTTCAACCGGAGTGCCGTCCTCACCGGGACCTTTGCCTTTGTGTGCAGTCTTCACCAGCAGGCCCGATTTCTTGTCGAAGTAGAAGCGAACTTCCTTCTTGACGGCAGTTGGCATAATCACCAACACGTCAACCTTCTTGCCGTCAACTTCTTCTTCCGCTGCGGTCTTGACGGTGAATTTTTTGCTGTCGAGAAGCGGAGTTAGTCGCTCCGCTTCCTGCATGATTGAGGCGAGCTTCAATTCTTCCTTTTCCGAATCGCCGCCTGCGGGGAGGTTCATGCCGCCAAACATGATGGTGGCCTTAACCGTTTCGCCCTTGACGGTTTGCTTGATGACCATTTTCTGGCCCATGAACTCGGCCTGCATTTCCATCTGGTAGCGATCGGGCATCATGTACGACAACTTGCCGGTAAATTCGATGTCCATGCCCAGAATGGAGACTTCGCCCTTCATTTTGAAGCGGCCGGCCTTGTATTTGTTCAACGCATCAGCGCCGCCATGGGCCTCAATGCCCTTCTTGACGATTGCTTCCGCCTTTTCGTCGGCGGCAGTCGCCGAACTTGAAACAACCAGGGCAACCGCAAAACTCGCAATCAATCGACGCATGGATACTCTCCAAAGGTGTAAAGACCCACTCCTCCCCATTGAGGGGAGCTGGGTAATTGGACTGACTACTGTTGTATTCGATTCAAACGTCTCGGACATTTCGCCGGACGCAAAAAGTGGATGGCCATGAAGGAACGCAGTCTTTACTCCGTTGACATTCCGGACGACATACCTAATAAATGAGTTCAGGGCAGATAGCTCAGTTGGTAGAGCGAGCGACTGAAAATCGCTAGGTCGCCGGTTCAACCCCGGCTCTGCCCATTGCAGGTGAGTTGCGCGAGCAGAGGCGGTTTAGCTTGTCCTAGCAGGGATGTTGGAACGGCCAGAGTAATCGGATTTTGGCACAATACCGCCTCATCGCCATTTCTAACCCATTCACTCCGCGTTTCAAAAATCCTACTTCAAACTACGGATACCACCAAGCCTCTGAACATGTTTTCATGTTTCTCACTTTGAACCGCGGCCGTGTGGAGACGCTTTCTTGTGTTTCTCGCTTCCGAACGACTTCGTTGCGTTCCTTGGATCTCTGTCATTCTCTTCATAACTTCTGCGCTTGCCATCCCGTACCCTGACTACGTCTTGAACCGCTAGTCGTCACAAGGTTAAGATGACCGAGATCGGCGAAACCGCTTGCAGCCAGTCCCGAAGGCTGCGTATGAAGGCGACTCCAATGCAACGTCTACCTCGATGCTTCTTTCTTGCTGTCGCCACTCTTGCAGGTTGTTCGAAGACCGCACCCCCGGCAACGACTTCATCACCGGCTCCCGTGACCGTCGCTCAAGCGACCGTCAAGACTGTACCGGTCAAGCTTCGGGCCATTGGCAATGTACGCGTCTATGCGACCGTGGCCGTCCGACCGCGTGTGAATGGCGAGTTGATCGCCGTTCACTTTAAGGAAGGGCAATTCGTAAAGACCGGCGACAAGCTTTTCACACTTGACCCCCGCCCCTATCAGACCGCCTACGATCAGGCCAAGGCACAACTCGACCGGGATCTCGCCCTCTTCCGTGGGGCGGAGTTGGTACTCGGTCGGTCACGTCAGCTCACTGGAACAGCATCGATCACGGCAGATGAACTCGACAAACTTCGCACCGATGTCGCGAGTTCGGCCGCCACGGTCACTGCCGACCGTGCCATGCTCCGAACCGCGGAGTTACAACTGGGCTATACCACGATCGTTTCCCCCATCGACGGTCGAACCGGCAACGTGCTCATCACCCCTGGGAACTTGCTCACGGCAAACGAAGTTGCCCCGCTCGTCGTCATCAACCAGATCACGCCCATCTCGGTCGCGTTCTCCGTGCCGGAACAAAACCTTGCCGCCATCAACGAAAACATGAGCAAGCAGGGGGATAAGCTTCCAATCGAGGCCGTGTTACGCGGTCATGCAACTCCGTTGCCGGGCGAATTGACGTTCGTCGATAATTCGGTCGATCCCACTACGGGGACCGTTCAGTTGAAGGCGACCTTCGCGAACCTGGATCGCCGGCTGTGGCCCGGCCAATTTGTCGACGTAGTCCTAACCCTCACGGAACGTGCGAACAGCGTGACCATTCCTTCCGCCGCGATTCAGGAAGGACAAAATGGCCCCTACGTGTTCGTGGTCGGACGCGATGACAAAGCCGAGATGAGGCAAATCAGTATTGCCTTCGTGACCTCCGAGGGAGAGGCAATCGTCGAGAAGGGACTCTCGGCGGGGGAGACTGTCGTGACGGACGGACACCTTCGCGTTTCTCCTGGCAGCAAGGTTGCGATGAAAGGGCCTCAGAAGTAGTGAACGTTTCGTCCCCTTTCATTCGTCGTAAGGTCATGACGACCCTGATGATGGTATTCATCACGGGAGTGGGCTTGCTCGGCTATCGGGCACTTCCCGTTAGCGACTTGCCCAACGTCGACTTCCCAACCATCTCGGTCAGCGCGCGATTGCCGGGGGCCAATCCCGAGACCATGGCCTCGTCGGTTGCCACTCCGCTGGAAAAGCAATTCTCCGCTATCCCAGGCATGATCGGGATGAGTTCCGTCAGCGGCTTCGGGGTCACGCAGGTCACCCTCCAATTCGATCTCGATCGCGACATTGATGGGGCAGCACTCGACGTCCAGTCGGCCATCTCCAAAGCTCAGGGCCTCCTGCCGCCCGGAATGCCTTCGCCACCCTCATTTCAGAAGGTGAATCCAGCGGATTCACCGGTGCTGCTTTTGGTGCTCACGTCGAAAACGCTGCCGATGTACAAGCTCGACGAATACGCCCAGACCGTCGTCGCTCAACGTCTATCGACCGTGAATGGCGTGGCTCAGGTCAACGTGTTTGGTTCGCAAAAATACGCGGTCCGCGTGCAGGTCGATCCCAAACTGATGGCGGCCCGATCGGTGGGCATCGATCAAGTCGCCGAGGCACTTCGGCAGTCGAATACCAATCTGCCGACCGGTGCTCTTCAGGGAAAGCAACAGGCTTTCACCATCCGTTCGACCGGGCAATTGACGGACGCCGAGTCCTATCGAAAAGTCATCGTCGCTTATCGAGCCGGGAATCCGCTTCGGCTCGAGGAACTCGGATCGGTGGTAGACGGAGTCGAGACGGACGAAGTCGCCGCGTGGTTCGTGCGTCCCGGTGAAGATGGTAAGCCCATGGAGCAGGAGCGCTCCATCGTGCTCGGCATCCAGAAGCAACCCGATGCGAACACGGTTGGAGTTGCCGAAGAAGTGCGGGCTCTCCTGCCAACTCTTCGCCAACAGTTGCCGCCTTCGGTGGGTTTGGATGTTTTGATTGACCGTTCCGGGCCAACGCGGAATTCGATCGACGACGTTCAGGTGACACTTCTCATTGCGTTTGGTCTGGTTGTGCTCGTGATCTTCTTGTTCCTCCGAAATTTGCGTGCCACGCTGATCCCCAGTCTTGCGCTCCCGGTCTCGATCATCGCGACATTCGCTCTGATGTGGCTGCTGAATTACACGCTCGACAATCTCTCTCTTTTGGCGCTGACGCTTGCCGTCGGCTTCGTCGTGGATGATGCGATCGTCATGTTAGAGAACATTGTCCGTCACATGGATATGGGGAAGGATCGTTTTCGAGCGGCACTGGATGGATCGGCGGAAGTCGGCTTCACCATCGTTTCGATGACGATCTCTCTCGTGGCCGTCTTCATTCCCGTGCTATTCATGGCTGGAATTGTCGGCCGGCTGCTTCGCGAGTTCGCGGTCACAATCAGTGTGGCCATTTTGATCTCCGGGCTGGTTTCAATCACCCTGACGCCGATGTTATGCGCGCTCTTGCTCCGTGGGCATGGTGGGCCGCACGGGAAGCTCTATCGCTGGTCCGAGAGCATCTATCTCAACGTCACGCGGATGTACGACCGGACGCTCCGGTTCACCCTCCGCTTCAAGTTTGCGACTCTTCTTCTCACGTTCGCGATGGTTGGCGGAACCTGGTACTACGTCGAGATCCTTCCGAAGGGCTTTTTACCCAGTGAGGATACCGGGCAGATTTACATCAACACGGAAGGTGCCCAGGGCATTTCCTTCGAGCAGCTTGTCGTCGCTCAGGGCCAGGTCGCCGAGATCGTGCGCCAAGACGAGAACGTGGAGGCTTTCACGTCATCGGTGGGTATTTCGGGACCAACACTCGTGGGGAATGCCGGACGCATGTTCATCCGCTTAAAGCCGCGACATCAACGAACTCTTTCGGCCGATGAGATTGCCGCTAGGCTCCGTCCCAAACTTGCGGCCGTGCCAGGCCTTCGCGTCTTCTTGCAAGTTCCTCCGCCGATTCGACTCGAGCGACGGCTCAGCAAAAGCCCGTATCAGATCACGCTCACGGGACCGGACACGGATGAGTTGTACAAGGCCGCTCCGATTCTGGAACAAAAGCTTCGCGAATTGCCGGACCTGCGGGACGTTTCCAGCGATCTCCTGTTGAACAGCCCCCAGGTGAACGTCCGAATCGATCGGGATAGTGCCGTTGCGCGGGGAGTGAACGCCCGGTCGATCGAAGATGCTCTGGCAAATGCATATGGCGCTCGACAGATCACCACGATTTTCGCGCCCAACAACGAATACCAGGTGATTCTCGAACTGGATAGCCGGTATCGGCGCGATCCGGATGCCTTGAAATTGCTTTACATCCGAGGGGCCGGTGAAAGATTAGTACCACTGGAATCCGTGGTGAAGTTCGACCGCGGAGTTGGGCCGCTTCAGGTGAATCACACCGGACAACTGCCGTCGGTCACGCTGTCGTTTGCCTTGCGACCAGGGGCTTCTCTCGGCGACGCACTGAACGAGATCAACGGAGTCGCTCGTGAGACGCTGCCTGCCACCGTCACGACAAGTTTTCAGGGAACAGCCCAGGCATTCCAGGCGTCGGCCAAGGGATTGGGATTGCTGATTCTTGCCGCCATCGTGGTGATCTATCTGGTCATGGGAATGCTCTACGAGAGCTTCATCCATCCAATCACGATCCTCTCGGGTTTGCCGTCGGCTGGAATCGGTGCGCTCGTCACGCTCCAACTCTTTGGCTCCGAGTTGAATCTTTACTCTGCCGTCGGGTTGGTGTTGCTCATCGGTATCGTGAAAAAGAATGCGATCATGATGGTTGACTTTGCGCTCGATGCCGAGCGCACGCAGGGCAAGTCCGCGAGTGAAGCTATTCACGAAGCAGCCTTGGTTCGTTTTCGGCCCATCATGATGACGACGATGGCGGCATTGCTTGGCGCACTGCCAATTGCTCTTGGTCTCGGAGCGGGGTCGGAGTCCCGGCAGCCGCTAGGCCTTGCCGTGGTGGGAGGCTTGGTTGTATCTCAGTTCCTGACTCTTTACATCACGCCGGCGATCTACATCTATCTCGACAAACTTCGCGGCAAGCGGCAGATCGCGAGCCCAAACCTGAGTGAGGATCGAGGCAGGCTACACACGTCGGAAGCCGAACGAATCGGAATGACGCGAGCGTAATTAAAGTTCCGGAGGAATCACAACTGGAGAGTGAAACCGTGATGGAAGAGTGCCTGGCATATTTTCGGAAAGCCGTTCACGACCCCGCGAGCGTGCCGCCGTGGTCCGAGTGGTGGGCTGCCAACGCCGAGTTAGTCGAGCGAATCTTCCCGCTGTTCGATTTCGTTCGGCTCAAGCATCGCCGCCTGCTGGGAGCCAGGCAGATTCTTCAGAAGTCAGACGAGTTGCCGAAGGACTATAGCCCGAGGAGCCCACTGGTCACAGGGTCGTGTGCCCAATGCGGAGAGCGAATAACGAACCCCACGACAGGTCCAGGGGACGGGTCCATTACCTGCCCGACTTGCGGACTGGTTAGTACCTGTGCATGAGCAAGTGGCCGACGTACTGAGCGTGAACGCCACGCCATCGAGAAGATTCTCTGCTGATGGGAGGACACTAAGAAAAGCTTGCACACACCAGGCCGATCAACCCGAAGTTCCTGCTGAAGGACGATGAGTGAGGAAAGGTACGAGTCGTATGTTGCTGACTATCACCACGACTGCTTCGAGTTGACGCCTCAAGAGTTCCAAAGCTTGGCGAATCGCATAACTGCCGGGTTAGGAAATACCGTGCGGATGGTAACGGTCGGTCTGGAACGCATCTAGTATTGGTCATCGACGCAGAGGGGAGTGATTGAGTATGCCTGAACTCTCAAGCTGAAATGATTCTTCATAACGTAGAATCAAGTGCCATGGACCTTGTAAAATTGGCTTAAAGCTTCGCCTCACGGACCAGGCAACACGAGGATGGCAAGTCATGAGCACTTCGAGAAACCATCCGGACTATTTCCGACAGGATCAGAGCGATGGCATCAGCCCACCCGATCTTACGAAGAACACGACGTTCGCCGAGCACATCGTTCGCGCACGCGGAAAGCGAACCAAGTATACCAGCGTTTAGCTCGACAAAGGCAAAATCACGATATTCGGCGATACCGCTTATCGACTGCTCACAGTCGAGTTGCTCGCGGACGCCCATTCGATTGTCACCAACGCCGACCTGTTAGCCGAACTTCAACGGGTGATCGAAGAGGAGGACAAGGCGGATCGGCAGCGGGCCATCCAGGCGAAACGGTATGCAAAGTTGAGAAAGGAAGCCTTGGTCGATTGGTTGTTCGATTTGCAATCGGTTGCCAGAAAAGACACGATCAATTGGGCAAAGGGTCAGATCCAGAAGTAATTCGCGAAGGTCTGAGCCGATGGAAACCTTGTTTAGTTGCCGAAATTGCGTTCACAACTGTGGCCAAACCCTCAATGTCGGGCGCGGGGACGGCTTCTGTCTGCAACACGGGTCGGTAATCCAAGATCCCGACCGGACGACCTGCAAGTACCTGCACAGAAAAGATCTGCCTCTTTTCGTAGTTGA
>Ga0163152_10006569_pt1 | contig 13081 bp, 16 predicted proteins | sample OliLakLV19MP8IB2_FD_148635 | JGI IMG/M metagenome (GOLD analysis project Ga0163152, IMG submission 148635) | Freshwater microbial mat bacterial communities from Lake Vanda, McMurdo Dry Valleys, Antarctica - Oligotrophic Lake LV.19.MP8.IB-2 | ecosystem: Environmental > Aquatic > Freshwater >... | reverse complement strand
CAACCCCTTCAGATACTCTCCCTCGGGAAAATTCAGCGCAACCGGATGATCCGCCGCACCATGCAGCCAGCCCTCGATACGCGCATCGACACCGGCATCCAGCGCCGCGCCGGCGACGATTTTCTGGAACAGGTCGGGACTGACGCCGCCTGAACAGGAGTAGGTCATCAGCACGCCGCCGGGATTGAGTATGCGGAACGCCAGCAGGTTGATGTCCTTGTAGGCGCGCGAGGCCTTCTCGGCATGCGCTGCCGTCGGCGCGAATTTCGGCGGGTCGAGCACGATCAGGTCGAAATGCCGATCCGCGTCGCGGAACGCACGCAGGGTCTTGAACACATCGGCTTCCAGCCATTCTGCGCCGTTCAGCTGATTCAGCACGGCATTGGCATTTGCTGTTTGCAGCGCCGGCCCGGAACTGTCAATGGCAGTCACCGCAGTCGCACCACCGGCCAGTGCATTCAGCGCAAAACCGCCGGTGTAACAAAAACAATCGAGCACGGTTTTGCCGCGGGCAAGATTGCGCAGCGCCAGACGGTTGTCACGCTGGTCGAGGTAAAAACCGGTCTTGTGTCCCTGCTCGGCATCGACACTGAAACGCAGGCCATGTTCGGTGACGATCAGCGGGTTGCTTGCAGCCTTGCCGCGCAACAAACCACTGCGCGCTTGCAGACCTTCCAGCATGCGCACATCAGCGTCCGAACGTTCAATCACGCGTACCACGCCGGACAAACCAGCCAGCGCATCGGCAACCGCATCACGCCAGCGTTCAGCGTGCGCACATCAGCGTCCGAACGTTCAATCACGCGTACCACGCCGGACAAACCAGCCAGCGCATCGGCAACCGCATCACGCCAGCGTTCAGCGCCGGTGCTGAGCAACTGCACTACGACGGTATCGTGGTAACGATCGGCAACGATGCCCGGCAATCCATCGGATTCGCCGTGTACCAGCCGCAGGCCATCGGTCACCCCCGCCGGCAGCGTAGCGCGGCTCGCCGCAGCACGGGTAATGCGTTGCGCGATGAACGCAGCGTCGATGTCATGCACGCACCAGTCCCAGACCCGCGCGCGGATCTGCGATTGCGGGCTGTACGCTGCCACCGCCAGCGCCGTGCCGTCTGCCGCACATACGGCGACAGCTTCGCCGGCCTGCGGGTCGCCTTCGATGCGCGCGATGCCGCCGGAGAATATCCACGGGTGCTTACGTTTCAATGATTTTTCGCGGCCGGGCTTGAGTATCAGTCGATTCATTGGTCTTTCTTGGAAAGCTTGACGGAACAAAAGAATATTGCGGTCAAATCGCCCTCACCCTCGGTCCCTCTCCCAATGGGAGAGGGAGGCCTTTCTGCCCGCTGGGAGGTGCAGTAACGAGGAACACTCGTCATTTTGTCCGGCGCTCTTTTTATTTATCCCTCTTGCGCGCGCGCGGATGCGCGTTGTCATAAATCTTGGCGAGGTGCTGAAAATCCAGTTGCGTATACACCTGCGTCGTCGAAATACTGGCGTGGCCGAGCATTTCCTGCACCGCGCGCAGGTCGCTGCTCGATTGCAGCACATGTGACGCAAACGAATGGCGCAGCATGTGCGGGTGCACGCGCGAGGCGATGCCCTGCTGCTGCGCACGGCGCTGCACACAAAGCTGCACCGTGCGCGGGCCCAGGCGCCGGCCTTTCGGATTAACGAACAGCGCCTCGGCATCGAGCCCTGCAATCGCAGCGCGCTGGGCCAGCCATTTGCGCAGCGCTTTCACCGCATGACTGCCCACCGGTACGATGCGCGTCTTGCTGCCCTTGCCGGTGACCCGCACCGTGGCATCGCTGAAATTGACATCGCCGGGTGCCAATCCGGTGAGTTCGGACAGGCGCAGCCCCGAGGAATAAAACAGTTCGAGCATTGCCCTGTCACGCACCGCCAGTGCATCGGTGGCGTCAATCTCGACCAGTTGCCGCGCTTCGTCCGGTGACAAGGCATTCGGCAGGCGCTTGGCGCTTTTCGGCGCGCGGATGCCGAGGCAGGGGTTCTGTTTGCAGCCGTGGTCGCGGGCGAGATAGTGATAAAAACCGCGCCATGCCGACAACATGCGCGCGAGACTGCGGCCGTCGAGTCCTTTGCCGTGCAACTGGGCGATACGGGCGAGATAGTGATAAAAACCGCGCCATGCCGACAACATGCGCGCGAGACTGCGGCCGTCGAGTCCTTTGCCGTGCAACTGGGCAATACAACGCCGGATGTCGTGGGCGGTCAATCCGTCCGCTGATTTTTCGCCGGCGAATTCGAGCAACGCCTCGATGTCGCGCCGGTAATTTTTGGTGGTGTGTGCAGCCAGCCGGCGCTCATGCGCCAGATGATCGATATAACCCTGCAGCAGTTGTTGCGCGGGACCGGCTGCGGGCGCCGGCGGTTTCGCGGAAGGTGGTTTGCGCCCGCGGGCGGTCACACCGGTTCCAGTTGACGCAACAGGCAGGCGGCGATGACTTCGCCGATGCGCGTCAGATACAGGGTGCCCATCTCGGGATAAAAGCGCTGCACATCTTCGCTCGCCAGCGCCAGCAGGCCGAAGCAATCCTTGCCGCGCAAAGCGACATAGGCGTAGGACTTCAGCAGCGGCGCGGCTTCGCCAAAAAATGCCGCAGTGTCGGCCATCGCCAGCGGGCCGCAATGCGGGTGCAATAATCCGGCGGCGAAGGTGCGGGTGGCGTCGGACACCGGCGCATCGGCCGCAGCGCCCGCATGCCACAGGCGCAGCACCACATGCGGCACCGCGAAGTCTTCGCGCAGGTTGAAATCGACGGCATGCGCCAGCGCCGGCACATCGCGCGCAGCGATCAGCGCCAAGCCCAGGCGATGCACTTTTTCGCTGATGACATCGTTTTCCTCGCCGAACCGGATCATTTCGCCGAGTTTCACTTCGAGCTGCCTGGCACGGTCGCGCAGCGTCAGAATCTGGCGTTCGCTGATCGAAATCGCCCGGCCGCCATGCGGGTGCGGAATCATCACATCAGCCACAACGTCGGCATAACTCTCGAAAAATTCCGGGTGTTCCTTCAGGTACGCCGCGACGTCATCGGATTTGATCACTGGTATTCCTTGCTTGTTTTTACAATCACTTTATTGCGGTAGCGCAATTTCGCCGTCGAACACGGTCACTGCCGGTCCGGTCATCAACACCGGCTGACCAGCGCCCGCCCATACTATAACGAGGTCGCCGCCACGCGTCGAAACCGTGACACGCGCATCCAGCAGTCCGCGCTGGATGCCGGCCACCACGGCGGCGCAGGCCCCGGTGCCGCAGGCCAGCGTTTCACCGGCGCCGCGCTCATAGACGCGCAAGCGAATATGCGCACGGTCGACCACCTGCATATAGCCGGCATTCACCCGCTGCGGAAAATCCGGGTGCGATTCGATCAACGCTCCTTCACTGGCCACCGGGGCTGTCGCGACATCGGGCACCACCTGCACGGCGTGCGGATTTCCCATGGATAACACATTGATTTTAATAGTTTTTTTATTTACCCGCAGATCATACAGCGGCTGCAGTGACGGTGCATGAAACGGCACACGGGCGGGCTCGAACACCGGCGCGCCCATGTTTACGCTGACCTGGCCATCAGCCTCGAGCCGCGGCTCGATGATGCCGCCCAAGATGCCGACGCGAATCATGGTTTTTTTCGTCAGCCCGCGCTCATGGACATAACGCACAAAGCAGCGCGCGCCGTTGCCGCATTGCTCAACCTCGCCGCCGTCGGCATTGAAAATGCGGTAATAAAAATCGGTGTCGGCAGTACGCGCCGGCTCCACCATCAGGATCTGATCGCAGCCGACGCCGAAATGGCGGTCGGCGATGAAACGCAGTTGTGCAGCGGTCAGCGTGACCGGCGCGGCAGTAGCATCGATGACGACAAAGTCGTTGCCCAGCCCATGCATCTTGGTGAACGGGAGGCGCATGTCAGCGTAACACTGGATACCTCCCTCACTCCCGACCTCTCTCCCAAAGGGAGAGAGGAGACAGTTGCCCCCCTTCTCCCTCCGGGAGAAGGGCCGGGGATGAGGGTTCAGGGGGATATGTGCGGCAAATGATCTGATGATCATTTACCGGAATCCATGAACTGGCGGTAGTCGCGATAAATGCAGCGGTCCATGATCACCGTCATGCCGCCGGCTTGCGCGCGTGCGGCGGCCGGTTCATTGACGATGCCTTCCTGAATCCAGATTGCCTTCAGTCCCAGCGCCAAACATTCATCAACCACGCCATCGATGAATTCGGCACTGCGGAATACGTTGACGAGGTCGATGGGCCCAGGAATGTCGGCAAGCTTTGCATACACTTTCTCGCCGAGGATTTCCTTCGCTGCCGGATGCACGGGGATCACACGAAAACCGAAATCCCGCATCGACTGCGACACACCATAACTCGGCCGTGCCGTGTTGGGCGACAGGCCGACCACGGCTATGGTTTTTGTTTTTTTCAGCAGCGCACAACGCGTCTGTTGGTCAGGATTACTAAACATGGCTATTGATTATATCGGCCTTATTTGGCCATGGTCAGCGTTCATCGGCGGTTAGTAGATTTTTTTCTCTCCCTGCGGCCTGGTCTTGAAACGCTTGTGCAGTATTTGGCCATGGTCAGCATTCATCGGCGGTTAGTAGATTTTTTTCTCTCCCTGCGGCCTGGTCTTGAAACGCTTGTGCAGCCAGTAATACTGCTCCGGATTCTCGCGCACGCGCGCTTCGATGAATTCATTCATGCGCCGGGTATCAGCCGCCAGGTCGCCGCTGGGGAAATTCTCCCAGGCCGGGTAAAAACGCAGCACGTAACCCGCGCCACCCGGCAACTGCGTGGTCACCGCCGGCTGCACCACGGCGCGCGCCAGTTGCGCCATGCGCGCGAGCCCGGTGATGGTGGCCGCCTGAACGCCGAAGAACGGCACAAAAATCGAATCGCGTTCGCCGAAATCCATGTCCGGCAGGTAATAAAACGGCAGCCCGCCGCGCATCGCCTTCACCACCGGCCGGATGCCGTCCTGGCGCGAGAACAGCACCGGTTTCACGAAACGCGTGCGGCCGTGCAGCAGCACACGGTCAAACGCGGGATTTTTCTGCTGGCTGTAGACGGAGATGCCCTGCCATTCGGTGATGATGCGCGAGCCACCCATGTCGAGCCCGACGAAATGCGGCGCCAGCCAGATCACCGGCCTGCCAGATCACCGGCCTGCCCTGCACCGCCTGCCAGTGCTCAAGGCCTTCGACGCGCACCATGCGCATTACCCGCTCGCGGCTGCCCCACCACAGGACGCCGTGTTCGAGCAGTGCGCGGGCGAAGGCGGCGAAATGACGGCGCGCGAGCCGCGTGCGATCAGCGTCGGGCAATTCCGGAAAACACAGGCGCAGATTGGTCAGCACCACGCGCCGCCGTTCACCCGCCAGCAGATACAACAAATATCCGGCACCGCGACCGATCGCCGCCAGTAACGGCAAGGGCAACCAGTGCAGCAGCCAGATCAGCGCAAGACCGATGCGAGTCATAACTGATAGCGATGAATGATGAGTGATGAGTGATGAACGAAAAGCGGACAATCAGCGATTGGGGGCTTACTCATCATTCATCACTCCGCACTCATCACTGGTTCTTTAGCGCCTGCAGGCGATTTGTAGCGGTTATATCCCCACAGATATTGCGCGGGACAGGTGCGCACGATGGCTTCGACGGCACGATTCAGCGCCGGCGGATCCAGAGGACCGGTTATCGCCTGCAGATGCAGGCGATAACCGCGGCCCTGCGCCAGGCGTTCGGCGAAGGCCATGATCACCGCAGCGCCGCTGGTTTCCTGCAGCCGTGTCACCAGCGTCATGGTGTACGCGGGGCGCCCGAAAAAATCCGCCCACTCGCCTTCACCGACACCCGGCGCCTGATCCGGCAAGATCCCTATCGCGTCTCCCCGCCGTAACGCCTTGTAGAGCAGCCGCACACCCTTGATATTGGCCGGCGCCAGGCTGACCTGCCCCCGCGCACGCCCCGCGCGCATGATGTCCTCGAGCGCAGCGCGTTTGGGCGGGCGATAGAGCACGGTCAGCGGCAGACGCTGCGCGGTATACAAGGCGGAGATCTCGAAACAACCCAGATGCGGCGTCAGAAAAATGATGCCCTTGCCTGCGCGCCGGGCGGCGTCGACCACACCCCAGTCGTCACAAGTCACCAGGCGGGCAATTTCAGCATCGCTGCCAAACCAGACCTTGCACAGTTCGGTGACGCTCTTGCCGGTTTCCGCAATCACCGCGTGCAGTGTGCCCCGATAAACGGATTGATTCCGGCACAGGCCGCTCGCCAGCAGATTATCGCGACAGTGGCGGGCGTAGGTCGGCGACAAGCCATAGACCAGCCAGCCCAGCCCCGCGCCGAAAAAATGCAACCCCGCCAAAGGCATACGTGCGCACCACTGCAGTAGGGGAATCAACATCGGAATCAGGCTGGAAATCCGTTAATAAATCGGGAGTTATATGCTATTCTAGCGGCCTTTTTGCCGCAGCCCCCTCTTTAACTTTTAACGCGATTGCGTTCATCGAGCCCATGAGCAACTTCCTGTTTACTTCCGAGTCGGTGTCCGAAGGTCATCCCGATAAAATCGCTGACCAGATTTCCGATGCCATCCTTGATGCCATCCTCACCGAGGACAAAAACGGCCGCGTCGCCGCCGAAACACTGACCCACACCGGTCTCGTCGTGCTTGCCGGCCAGGTCACCACCAATGCGCGTGTGGATTACGCCAAGGTCGCACGCAAGGCCATCAAGCAGATCGGTTACGACGACTCCGAAATCGGTTTCGACTACAAGAGCTGCGCCGTGATGGTGTGTTACGACGAGCAGTCGCGCGACATCGCGCAGGGCGTCAATGAAGGCGAAGGCCTCGACCTCGACCAGGGCGCGGGCGACCAGGGCCTGATGTTCGGCTTCGCTTGCGATGAAACGCCGCAACTGATGCCGATGCCGATTTATTACTCGCACCGCCTGATGGAACGTCACGCCGAGCTGCGCCGCGACGGCCGCCTGCCATGGGCCCGCCCGGACGCCAAGTCGCAGGTCTCCGTGCGTTACGTCGATGGCAAACCGCATCACATCGACACCGTGGTGATCTCCACTCAGCACCGCGAGGAAGCCACCCACAAGCAGATCGAGGAAGCGATCATCGATCTGGTGGTGAAACCAGTGCTGCCGAAGAACATGATCACCAAGGACACCAAGTACCTGATCAATCCGACCGGCCGTTTTGTCATCGGCGGCCCGCAGGGCGACACCGGCTTGACCGGCCGCAAGATCATCGTCGACACCTACGGCGGTTACTCGCGCCATGGCGGCGGCGCGTTCTCGGGCAAGGATCCGTCGAAGGTTGATCGTTCGGCAGCCTACGCCGCGCGTTACGTCGCAAAAAATATCGTCGCTGCTGGTCTCGCCACCAAGTGCGAACTGCAGATTGCCTACGCCATCGGCGTTGCGCGCCCGGTCAGCGTGCTGGTCGATACCTTCGGCACCGGCAAAATCAGCGACGAAAAAATCGGCGAACTGGTGGAAAAACATTTTGACCTGCGGCCGAAGGGCATCATCCAGGCGCTCGACCTGCTGCGTCCGATCTACACCAAGACGGCAGCGCACGGCCACTTCGGTCGCGACGAGCCGGAATTCACCTGGGAACACACCGATAAAGCAGCAGCACTGAAGGCGGACGCGGGCCTCAAGTAATCTGTTTCAGTCTCGCACCAATAAAAACGCCGGCAATGCCGGCGTTTTTTTATGGGCTTTGACCTAGCTTCGCACCACTGACATCAAGGGTTGATAGTCCCCGGCTGAAGGCGGACGCGGGCCTCAAGTAATCTGTTTCAGTCTCTCACCAATAAAAACGCCGGCAATGCCGGCGTTTTTTTATGGGCTTTGACCTAGCTTCGCACCACTGACATCAAGGGTTGATAGTCCCCGGTGTCAGCCGCACGCAAGGCGGTGAGATACCGGTCGCGCGCATCGCCCGCGGCTTCAAGATTCGCACCGCCCCAGCTGAATGCGGCAGCACCGTTTCGCCGCAACAGCACATCGGTCATCAACCGCGCGTGACGACCGTTGCCGTTCGGAAACGGATGAATCACCACCAGCCGGTGATGAAAACGCGCGGCAATCTCGTCCAGCGGAAACGTCTGGTGTTCAATCCAGTAGCGCGTGTTGTCCAGCAGCTCCCGCAACTGCACGGCAATCGGCGTCGCATCGACGCCGATGTTCTTGCCGGTGGTGCGAAATGTTCCTGCCCAGCGCCAGGTCTCGCCGAACAGGCGCCGGTGCAGTTCGCGCACGAAATCTTCGCTGAGAATGTCGCGCCCGCGGGAACGCAGCGTCCACGTGCTGCCTTCCAGCACGTTCGCCTGCTCCCATTGGTTCAGTTCCGCCTGTGTGCGGATGTGCCCGGGGATCAGTCCGCGCGCCTCGTCGGGATCGAGCGGGGTCGCCCCCGGCGCATGCGCGTCGCCTACTCCCACAGCCTAGACCGCCGGCCGCGCAACAGTTCCTGCTTGCGCTGTTCGACCTGCAGGCGCGTGTATTGATCGTCGGCCCGCTGCTGCTCCAGCGCCATCGAATGCGCGACCCGCTGTTCGACCTGCAGGCGCGTGTATTGATCGTCGGCCCGCTGCTGCTCCAGCGCCATCGAATGCGCGACAGCATTCACCTCCGCCTGCGCGCGAGCTTCGGCACGTGCATAAAGCTTGTCGCGCAACGGCGCATCGGGCACCAGTGCATGCACCAGACGGCAATCGAGTGCTGCGCCGAGACGCCGCAACTGGCCGAGCGAAATCGTGCCCGCGGCTTCGCGCCGCTCGGCATCGACCCAGGACGATTGCGACACGACGGCGCGTTGCGCGGCCTGGCGCGTGGTCAGGCCAAGCGCGCTGCGAACGGCCTGCAGCCAGCCTTCAGCGGGCGGCGATTCGGCGCATTCGCGCCATGGCGCAAGCGCCTGATCGAGCTGGGCAAGACGGAGATCGCGAGTATTCATGATCGACCATAAGCATTCATTGACAATTATTATGATAGTTTATAATCGTTCAAATAATAATACTTTGAATGCCTATAGTCGATCAAATAAGAGCGTGGATTATAATATATATAATAAAAACAAAGAGTTATTGCACTTAATACCGCTTGCCACTCGCGATCTAGCGAACGCGGCCGAAGGCGATCAGGGTTTCTGAAGATTTGCAGCAGGCGTTTTTCCACGTGCTGCGACCCTGGAAGCGCGCGGCGATGGCGTCTTCATCCAGCGGCGCACGCGCGTCGGACTGCGCCTGCGCGACGAGGCGGAGTCCGCTCGGAACGTGCCGCCAGGCCGGCGCACGGGAGACTGGCGCGGGCATTCAGTCAACCGCCTCTGTTTTGCAGCAAAAAGTTCGGTCCATGCGCTGGCTCACCACATATCGGGGATGCGAAATAATTTAGTGGCTCACCACATATCGGGGATGCGAAATAATTTAGCTTATTTTTTGCCCCACCCGCTAAACTGATTTTCAAATGGCGCAGGCCAAGCAGAATAACTCCCGAGGCATGCATGTTCGTCGCGTTAAGCCGCTTTACAATTGCCAATGACATGGCGGAGAAAGTGCAGGCTGCTTTCCGCAACAGACCGCATCTCGTCGATGACGCGTCGGGTTTTTTGAGCATGGAAGTGATGAGTCCATTGGGCAATCCGGCAGAGATCTGGCTGCTCACCCGCTGGAGCGATGAACAGAGCTACCGCACATGGCACCGGGGACACGCATACCATGAGTCCCACAAAGGCATCCCCAAGGGACTCAAGCTGGTGCCGGGCAGCGCTGCGGTACAACTTTTCCAAGTGTTTTCGGAATAGGGGCAATTACTGATGACTATCGATGCCGGACTGCCCACACTGGGCATGGTCGGCCTGCGGCGGTTTAATGCACTGCAGGCTGATGCGGTGAGCGCGGTGACCGAACGGTTTTACACGACCCACGCGACGGCGTATGCGAAATTCGGGGAACGCGGGCGTGAGGCTTGTCGCGAGGATCTGGCATTTCACCTCGAGTTTCTGCGGCCGGTACTGGAATTCGGACTGCTGCAACCCATGGTGGATTACCTGTGCTGGCTGAGCAGCGTGCTCAAGGCGCGCTCGATTCCGGCCGGTCATCTGGGGCTTTCTCTGGACTGGCTGGCGGAATTTTTCATGGCGCACATGGATGCGGCGGATGGCGCCGTGGTGGCCGCCGCGCTGCACGAAGCGCGGGAGCGCTTTCTGGCAGCAGGCAATGCCCCGATGTCGCCGCCGGTTGCACCCGCAACCTGGCCGGAGGCAGCCCCTTTCGAGGCCGCGCTGCTGGCCGGCAATCAGCGGGAGGCGATGGCCGTAGTGAATCGCTGCATAGACAAGGGCTGCAGCCTGGTCGAAGTCGAAATGCATATTATCCAGCCGGCGCTCTACCGGATCGGCGAAAAATGGCAAGCCAACCAGGTGACGGTTGCGCAGGAACACCTGGCAACGGCGATCGTACAGTCGGTAATGACGCTGGGGCTGCTGCGCTCGCCACCACCGGCACTGATCAACAAACGCGTACTGCTCGCCTGTGTCTCGGGCAACCACCACTTCATCGGCCTGCGCATGGTGGCCGATGCGTTTCAACTCGGCGGCTGGGATGTGCAGTATCTGGGTGCGAATGTGCCGACGCCGGCGCTGGTCGATCAGGTCTCAGCATGGAAACCGGATCTCGTCGGACTCTCAGTGTCCTTCCCGCAGCAGTTGTCGGTGGTCAAGGCGATCATTGCCCTGTTGGTCGAGCGCCTTGAAAATGCCCGGCCGGCGGTGATCATCGGCGGGCTTGCCATCAACCGCTTCAACCGGCTGGCCAGTGCGCTGGGCGCGGATGCATGCATGGCGGATGCGCAGGCGGCGCTGGCCTCCGCCAATCGCATGGTTGCCAGCGGCTAAGGCGCCCCGTGTCCTGGCTGACGCCTGACCTGAAGCCGTTACTCGCAGTGGTTGCGGCGGTGCTGGATGAAACTGGCATCCTGATCGAGGCTAATGCCGGTTTCCTCCGGGTCATCAAGACGGAAGGCCAGCAGCCGATCGGTTTATCCGCAGCCCAATTTTTCCGGCAGCCGGATTTTGCTTCTCTTGTCGCCATGCCGGCTGATGCCGATGGACAAATCCACCGCGGGCTGCTGACAGTTGGCCATTACATGGGGCTGACACGAACCTTGCATGCCCGCGTCTGGCGTGTGGATGGCCAGTTGCGCGTGCTTGCGGAATACGACATTGACGAGCTCGAACGGCTAAACGATACCGTGCTCGAACTCAACCGCGATTACGCCAATGCGCAAATGGACCTTGCGCAAACCAACCTCAAGCTGCAGCAGCGCGAGGCCCAGCTTGTCGCCATTTCCCTGATTGATCCACTGACCGGCACGGGCAATCGCCGCTATCTGGAAGAGACCATGGCCAGGGAAATCAGCCGCGCTGGTCGTACCGGCGGGAAACTGTGCCTGATCATGGCAGACCTCGATCACTTCAAACGCATCAACGACAACCACGGCCACCAAGCCGGGGACAGAGTGCTTGAGGCCTTCGGCGCACTGCTGCGCCAGCAGACGCGGCCGACCGACGTTGTGACCCGGTTTGGCGGTGAAGAGTTTGTCGTGCTGATGCCCCACACCGGTCTTGCGCAAGCACTGGTGATCGCCGAGCGCATCCGGACGGCGCTTGCCGCCATGCTGATCGATCCATTACCAAGCGCGGTTACGGCGAGCTTTGGCGTGGCCGAATTTGCAGTGGGCGAAAAAGACGATGCGCTGCTGCGGCGTGCCGACCAGGCCCTCTATGTGGCCAAGCAGTCGGGACGCAACCGGGTTGTCACAGGCTAGCCATGCAGGGAAGGCCGCTGCACCGCTGAAAACCATTTGCCGGAGTTGGTCCAATAAATGGGGGCAATTCGTACTGATCCTATTTATACCTCTGGCATCGGCAAGATTTCGGACAAGAAGCTCGGCCTGCTGGTAGAGAAGCATTTTGACCTGCAGCCGAGGGGCATCATCCAGGCCCTCGACCTGCTGCATCCGATCTACACCAAGACCGCCGCGCACGGCCACTTCGGCCGCGACGGACCGGAATTCACTTGGGAACATACGGACAAAGCAGCGGCACTGAAAGCGGCGGCGGGCATCACATAAGTCAGATAAGTTATAATCCGCCCCGCTGAGGAGCGTTGCGACCGATGGGGTTCTGAGTTTTTACCCATCATCGGCCAGGCTCAGCAAAGATTTCAACGGCGCTCGCACCGGCAACGGTGCGAGCGCTTTTTTTCGTACTTATTTTGTAACTTATTTTGTAACTTATTTTCGTACCTGTTTTGTAATTTTTGGAATGCGTGTCCCCGAGGGGCGCTGCGACCGGACCGGGTCCAAACCCGCCGGCCAGGCTCGGGCGGCATGCCGGCAACGGCGCCCTCCCACGACATCAGGAGCTGTAAACATGAACGCAAAAACCACCGACTACAAAGTTGCCGACATCAAGCTGGCCGACTTCGGCCGCAAGGAAATCGCCATTGCCGAGACCGAAATGCCCGGCCTGATGGCGATCCGCGAAGAACACAAGGGCAAGCATCCGCTCAAAGGCGCGCGTCGCGCGTATTGCCGGCTCGCTGCACATGACCATCCAGACCGCGGTGCTGATCGAGACGCTGGCTGAACTCGGTGCCGACATCCGCTGGGCGTCGTGCAATATTTTCTCGACCCAGGATCACGCCGCGTCCGCCATCGCTGCGAGCGGCATTCCGGTGTTCGCCTACAAGGGCGAAACCCTGGAAGATTACTGGGACTACACCCACCGCATCCTGGAGTGGTCGGACGGCGGCACACCGAACATGATCCTCGACGACGGCGGCGACGCCACGCTGCTGGTCACGCTGGGCGCGCAGCACGAGCGCAACAAGACGCAGCCGCCCGAGGGCACCAACGAGGAAGAAGTGGTGCTGTTCGCGGCGATGCGCAAGACGCTGAAGGAAAAACCCGGCTTCTATTCAAACATCGAGAAGAATATCAAAGG
>Ga0163152_10006565_pt1 | contig 13085 bp, 9 predicted proteins | sample OliLakLV19MP8IB2_FD_148635 | JGI IMG/M metagenome (GOLD analysis project Ga0163152, IMG submission 148635) | Freshwater microbial mat bacterial communities from Lake Vanda, McMurdo Dry Valleys, Antarctica - Oligotrophic Lake LV.19.MP8.IB-2 | ecosystem: Environmental > Aquatic > Freshwater > Lake... | reverse complement strand
GACCACTGGCATTTCGACACGGGCAAGGGCTGGACCTCTTCGAGGGATGGGAAGGCAAATGATTTTGGAGGCGGCCACGCGCACAGCGGCATGATGATTTATCAGGGAGATCAATGGCCGGCGGAGTGGAGAGGTCGGTTGCTGACCCTCAATTTGCATGGACGCCGGGTCAATGTGGAGAGGTTGGAAAAGCAGGGCGGCGGTTATACGGGACGTCATCAGGGAGATGCATTCTTTTTCAATGATCCCTGGTTCCGTGGGATAGAACTCAGCACCGATCCGGATGGAGCGGGGTATATCCTGGATTGGAGTGATGTGGGTGAATGCCACGAAAGCACTGAAGTCCACCGGACGAGCGGGCGTGTTTACAAGATCTCCTATGGCCAACCTTCGACATCCCGGCGGAAATTGGATCAGATCATCCCTTCACCCATTGAGGCGTTGCGTCATCCCAACGACTGGTTTGCCAGGAAAAGTCGGGAACAAATCGCCACCGCTGCGGGGTTCGCGGGCGCTGAAACCGCTGAAACCGCTGACGCACTCTGGAAAATTGTGACCGATGAAACCAACACAGTTTTTCGGCTCCGCGCGCTATGGGCTTTGAACGCCGTCGGAACTGTTGCCGGGGACAGGCTCAGGCCGTTGCTGAAAGATGGTCACCCTCATCTTCGAAGCTGAGCCATTCGTCTGATCACGGACGATTGGCCGTTGGATTCCATCACCGGCCCGATGCCTCATCTGTCGAAACCGTTCCCGGCTCAAAGGATCGAGGATTTAATCTCCATGGCCGCGATCGAAACCTCCTCGGCCGTCCGGCTGGTACTGGCTTCTACCCTGCAACGATTGCCTCTGGAACGTCGAGCCGATCTGGCTTTGGCTCTCGTGTCGCGGGCCGAGGACGCCACTGACCACAATCTTCCCTCCATGGTTTGGTTCGGGCTGATTCCCCTGGGCGACTCCGCCCCGATGGATCTGGTGCGGGTGGCGGAGAAGTGCTTGTGGCCGGCGACACTGAACGCGATTGCCCGGAGACTGGCGGAAAGTTCATCACGAGCTCCTGAGGCGTTTGAAGCCTTAACATCGATTTCGTCCGCGCAACCTGCGGCTTTACGAAAGGCGGTGTTGAATGGATTGTCCGAGGGTTACCAAGGCTGGCGAAAAGCGACCAAACCAGGTAGCTGGAATCGATTCATTGTTGGGCTGGATGGAGATTCCACCTCAACGCGTCAGATTTCCGAGTTGAACATCCTGTTCGGGGAGGGGCGCTCGGCTGACGAATTGCGCGGGGTGGTTGGAGATTCAAAATCGGATCCAAGGACCCGTCTGAACGCGCTTGAGAGGCTGATTGAAATGCGCGCATCTGGGTTGCGTCAGATTTGCGAAGATCTCCTGGATGTGCGGCATCTCACGAAAGCCGCGTTGCAAGGACTGTCGTTCTTTGATGACCCCGGGCTGGGTCCGCTGCTGGCGGGACGATACCAGAAATTTTCACCCGAAGATCGACCGGGCTTGGTCACCGTTCTCGCGTCGCGTCCGGTTTTTGCCCGCGCCCTCCTGAATCGGATGAAATCTGGATTGATCCCAAGGGGTGACCTCACGGCGTTTCACGCCCGGCAGATTGAAGCCTTCAAAGATGCCGGATTGAGTTTCGAACTTCGCGAGGTTTGGGGACGGATCCAACCGACTGATCGGCAGGCCAACCATTGCCCGATCCCCGCCTATGCGCCGTTCCTTCAGAACGGATGGATCATATGTTTCCGATTCCCGGGGTTTTACCCCGGGCTGGTATGCTCCGCCCCGTGGGGGCATGAACCTTCACAATCTCTGCCCATGCCACAATCCCTTTCGAATATCCTCCTACACCTGATCTTCAGCACGAAGGATCGCCAGCCCTGGCTGGAAAAAGGTGTGCGTGAAAAAGCTCACGCATTTCTTGCTGGAGCGGTGCGACAATGCGAATGCGAAGCCTCGATAACCAAGAAGAACACCACCACACCCGCACCTTCCAGGAGGAATACCGAGCCTTTCTTACCAAATAACTAGGACCGACCGGGGAAAGGGGCTTCAAAAGAGCTCGGAGTGACTTCGTCACTTTGGCATCTGATGCCGGGCTTGTCGTTTGAGGCCGCCCAGGTTTTTCCTTCGGGCGACGACTGATTCTTCGACGGAAATATACCCGGACAAAAACCCCGGCAGATCGTGATGTCCTCCCCGTTGGTAATCGCGCCAGACAGATTGTGCGATCGTTCTTTCATCCGGGATCTTTTGCAGCCGCAGGAAATTAAAAAGGTGTTCGAAAAGGGTCACGAGGTTGATGCTGTGTTGTCTTCCCACCTGGCCAAATAAATATTCGGAAAGCGCAAAAAAACTTTGGAACGGCGACTTTCCCCCGCTCCAGATTAAAGGAAGGCTTTCCACGAAGTTCCCGCTGTTTCCGACGAGGTCCCAAAACCGGGCGAACCGCCGCATTTTTTGCATGCTGAAAAAATCGATCTGTGAATTGGACAAGATTTCGTAGGGCGGCTGGTTGTTGTAACACATCTGAAAACCCTGGTCATGCCGGACAATCGGCGTGCCCCGGAGCCGTTTTAATATTCCTACCTGTATTTCCTGCGGTCCCAGCTCAATCAGGCGGTCGAACCCCCGTCCGAAACTTTCGACCGTTTCACCCGGAAGCCCGACAATCAGGTCGGCGTGGATGTGTACGCCCGTCTCCTGACGAAGGTAACGGAGGTTGTCTGCCAGTTTCTGGTAATTCTGCCGACGGCTTATGTTGGCCGAAACCTCCTCGTTGAAAGTCTGGATGCCGACCTCGAACTGGAGCGATCCCTTGGGAAATTTGGCGATGATGGACCGCAGTTGATCGGGCAGTCGGTCAGGCACCATTTCAAAATGAACGAACAAGCCGGGAAAATAGCGGTCGAGAAAAAAAGTGAGGATCTCGGAGCTGGTTTTCAAATTCAGGTTGAAGGTGCGATCCACAAACTTGAACTGTTTCACCCCGCGCCGCATGAGTTTGTCCATGGCCGCAAGAAATGGCTCAAGAGAGACCTGACGCACCGGGACATCGAGGGAAGAAAGACAAAACTCGCAGGTGAAGGGACAACCGCGAGAGGCTTCCACATAAACGACCCTGTGGGCGATGTCTTTGTCGTCGTAATAATCGTAAGGCAGCTGGATCTGGTCGAAGGCCGGAAGCGTCGAGATGAGGATCTTTTGGGACGGGGCCTCGCCCCGCAGCAACTGGCCGCACAATTCGGCGAATTTCAGGTCCGCCTCCCCGGTGATGACAAAGTCTGCCAGTTTGATGATCGATTGTTGATCAACCTCATAACTGACTTCGGGTCCGCCGAGCACGATCCGGATTTCAGGAGAGATCCGCTTCAGAATGGTGATCACCGCCTCGGTCTGAACGGTGTTCCAGATGTAAACGCCAAAACCGATGATGCATGGTTTTTGCGCCAGCAAAATCTCCGCGATATCGAGCGCGCGCTGATTGATGTCGAATTCCAGCAACGCAGACTGCTCCTTCAGAGGGCCTAGATTGGCCAATAAATAGCGCAACCCAAATGAAGCATGGATATAGCGGGCGTTCAGGGTTGTCAGGACGATGTCAGACATTCTAAAAACGTGAGTAAATCCGCAGACTGCGGGTCTGTGACCCGCAGCGCTTCGCTTGGCACAGCAGTTTCGAACCAACTGTGACGGGTTGGCCCGGCCACGTGCTGCGGCTCATGGAGCCGCAGTCCGATAAAAGGACGATTTCCTTCGCCGCATGCCTTTGGAAAAAATATGTTTGGATGGGCACCCTGCGAAGGTGCCCTGTCAAATAAACCAAATGGAATTCGTGGAAGTCTGCGCCTGGTCTCGAAGACGCAGGCGCGGTCCGAACATGCGAAGGCCGACCTCGATATTTAAGCTCATTCACTGCTGATGGAGCTGCTACAAGCCTCCGCCTGGAATTTAAAAATGATTACTGGAGCTTGTTCAAGGTCTCCTTGATCGCGATGAAGTTCGGGAGATCCTTCGGGGTCGGAGTCTGTTCGCTGTATTGAATGACCCCGTCCTTATCGATGACAAAAGCGGCCCGGGCCGAGGTCGCGCCAAAACCGCCCAGGTCAGGGAGCAGGACTTCGTAAGCTTCCGCAGTTTTTTTGTTCAGGTCACTGGCCAGGGGGATGCCGATTTTTTCCTTGTTGGCCCATGCTTCCTGAGCGAAGGGGCTGTCCACACTGACACCGATGACCTCGGCGTTCAGCTGGGAATATTGCGAAAGGCCGGCGGTGACGTCGCACAGTTCGCTGGTGCAAACGCCGGTGAAAGCCAGGGGAAAAAAGAGAATGACCGTGTTTTTCTTGCCGAGATTGTTGCTGAGTTTGATTTCAGTGACACCGGCGGATCCTTTGGATTTGAGGGCGAAATCAGGGGCTTTGGTTCCAACTTTAAGTGGCATAATATTTCAATTCGATTTGAATGTTTAAAAGCAAAAGCAACTGCCTTGCTGCACGAAACAACTTCCGTATTGGGCCGGTTTATAGACCCGGAAAATCGGGGTGTCAAATGGGGACTGACCTGGTTGAAGAAATTCCAGGTGGCGTGAGTAGGGAACTCTGGTAACCATTGACTCAACTTCTATGCCGATCAAATTTGGAACCTACGCGCTAATGCTGTCCGCCTTTCTCTGCCTCGCCTTCAACCTCAATGGCGCGGAAAAACTTCCAACCCCGGGCAATGAGGTTTCCATCTTTGACGGCCAAAGCATGGCGGGCTGGGAAGGGGATCTGAAAATCTGGAGGGTGTCCGACGCTGCGTTCACCGGCGGGTCTTTGACTGAAACCGTCAAACAAAATGAGTTTCTCGCCACCAGACGGGATTACACAAATTTTATTGTCCGGTTCAAAATCAAACTGACCGGTGCCGAAGGTTTTATCAACAGCGGTTTTCAGATCCGCTCGCAGCGTGATCCGAAGTCGTCTGAAATGATCGGTTATCAATGTGATTTCGGTGACCCAAACTGGTGGGGGGCCATTTACGATGAATCGCGTCGGAACAAGGTGTTGGCCCCTTCCGACATGACCGCGATCGGCCCGGTGATCCGCCGGAACGACTGGAACGATTATGTCATCAGGGCCGACGGTTGGCGCATCACGACCTGGATCAACGGAGTTCAGGCCACTGATTTCCATGAACCGGACGCCACGCTTCCAGACTACGGAAAACTCGGCATCCAGGTTCACGGCGGTGGAAAGGCGCTGGTTCAAGTCAAAGATGTCCGAGTCGAGGAGCTGCCCGTTTCACCCGGCCGTTTTGTCGGCGCTCCGGAACCCGCAAAAAGTAACTCTTTTGAACCACTTGAGCCGCATCAGGAGCGCGCCACATTCACACTTCCGCCCGGCTTCGAGATTGAACTGGTGGCAGCCGAATCCGAAGGGATCGGGAAATTTGTCGCCGTCGATTGGGATCTCCAGGGGAGGATGTGGAGCATGACCGCGCTGGAATATCCGGTGGATGGAAATGAAAATCCCGCCGCCGCAGGTGCTTTGTACAAAAGCGTCGCCAGGGACAAGGTGGTGGTGTGGGATCAACCGTTCAAATCGGGGCCGCATCTTGCCCGGGTTTTCGCCGAAGGCTTGGCCATTCCGCTGGGTATTCTGCCCTATGCGGATGGTGTTTATGTGCAGCACGGGCCGGACATCGCCTTCCTTCGCGACACCGATGGCGATGGAAAGAGTGACAAACGAGAAACCATTTTGACCGGATTTGGAGTTCAGGATTCCCATCTCTTTCCGCACCAGTTCACCCGGGCTCCAGGCAACTGGATCTGGATGGCCCAGGGCGCATTCAATTATGGAAAAGTAAGGACGACCCGCGGGGTGGAGCAGCAATTTGATCAAACCCGGATGGCCCGTTTTCGATACGATGGTTCGGCTTTCGACATCACCTCGCAGGGCCCGTGCAATATCTGGGGCCTGGTAATCAATGGAGAAGGGGAGGCCTTCATCCAAGAGGCAAATGATTATGGCTATCCGGTGATGCCTTTCCACGCGCAGGCGAATTATCCCGGATGTTCCGATGCCCAGTTTAAAAGCTACGCCCCGGAGTATCCCGGCACGGCTCCTGATTTTCAAATGGGGGGGACCGGGCTGAGCGGACTGGCGCTTTCAGATGCAGCGGGTGCCTGGCCTGCACCCTACGCTGACGTGATGTATGTCGCCAATCCGATCACCAGAAAAATTCAGGCGATCAAAATCGACCGTCGTCCAGCCGGTTACCGATTTCAAAAACTTCCGGACTTTGTCCGGTCATCCGACGAAATGTTCCGTCCGGTGGCCATCCGCACCGGTCCGGACGGCTGCCTCTATATCGTTGATTGGTACAACAAGATCATCTCGCACAACGAAGTGCCCCGGACTCATCCTGAACGTGACAAAAAGCGGGGCCGGATCTGGCGGGTTAAACACCGGGACCAAAAACCATTTCCAGTCCCTGATTTCACCAAAATCGCCGCTGAAGATCTGCTGAAAAAATTGGGTGGAGATTCTGTGGCACAAAGCCATATGGCCTGGCAGGCCATCACTGATCGTAAGTTGGTTTCACTGGTCCCTGACCTGATGGAAATGATGCGAAACACCAGCCTCACATCGGGTCGGCGCATCGGCGCGCTGTGGGCTTTGGAAGGTTTGCGCAAACTGGATCTGGCTGCGGTCGGGCCGATGCTGGTTTCGCCGAATCGGAATGCCCGCCGCGAAGCCGTCCGGGCGCTGGGAGAAAGCGATGTGGCACCACGGGACATTTTGCAGGCCATCAGCCCGATGTCGAACGATGCAGATCCCGAGGTGCGCGCCGAAGTCATCCGTACGGCGGCGCGTTTCATAGAAAGTGAACCGTCCCTCGCCATAGCTCTTTGTCTGAAACCGAACCTGGCACCGTTAAATCTGCCCGTCGGAAAATCGACGCAAAGCGGAAAGACCATCAAGATTGGTGAAGCATACGAACGGGAATTCGAACGTTATCTGGCGCGCCTGTTTTTAGAATCTCACCCGGCCCAGGTAGCGGCTTACCTCGATTCCCCGGATGCCGCCGGTCTGACGTCGGAAAACCGGATGTTGGCCGCGCTCGCTCTTCAACCAAGCCCTTCCGCCCAACGTGTCGCCCGCCTCCTGCCCTCGCTTAAACGTCCGCCGTCCGACGAGGAACTGTTGCGATTGATCAATCAGGCGGATCAGCCTGAGGTGGCCGATACCTTGAAAAACATCCTGCAAAATCCTGAAACCAGGACCGGTGCATTGGAATCCTTTTTAAAGGTAAGATCCCGGATCGAACCCGCGAAAGTTGGAAGTAAAAGTTTGATCGGTTCCATGCTTCAGGAGATCAGTCGCGACCTGCTCAAGCAGCATGAAACCGCCCAAATCCTCGGATTAAAAACCATTGCGGCCTTTAAACTCGTCGAACTTTCGCCCTCAGTGGATCAGCAACTTTTAAAGGCTACATCGACCCCCTCGGCACGTGAAGGACTCAGGACATTGCGCGAGCTGGGCGGCGGCGAGATCAGTGGGATCGAGGCGCAGATCAAGAATCCGGACCGTGCGGTGGCCGACGATGCCCTGCAAACGTTGGCTACTTCGAAAAACCCGGCCGCGCCTTCCTTGTTGCTGGAGAAGTACTGGGTGGACCTTTCATTTGTTCAGCGACGAAAAATCCTTTTTTTGCTCGCCGGAACCAAGGTTGGCGGCACCGCCATCTTGAAGTCGGTCAAGGCGGCATCGCTCGACAAAGAGGACCTTGATGGAAATGTCCTGGACAAGCTGAACGCCACCCTGCCGGGTAACGGGGATCTGCTGGCTTTGCAACAGGAGTTGTCGGGAGTGATGCAACCTTTGCTGCGATTGAATGGAAAGGATGATTCCTGGATCGACAGCGGGATCAGGCTTCAAGGCGCGTTCACCGTGGAAACCTGGGTAAAACTTGATCCCGGAATCGACAACAACGACGGGCTATTAGGTGCGCCCGGGATCTTGGATCTGAATTTCTTCGACTCCACTTTCCGGGTTTGGACCGCCGGGGGAGATGTGGCGGTGGCCGTGAAAAAAATGATCCCCAACGCCTGGGTTCATCTGGCGGTGACGCGGGATCTCGCTGGTAAAATCACGCTTTATGTGAATGGGGACAAACAGAGTCAGAGCGCGGCACCTGTGACGCCTGTGACTGCAACCTTTGAACAACTGCGCATTGGCTGGTCCGGTCCGGGGCAGGGAACAGCCGGCTGGCTCACCGAATTCAGGGTCTGGAATGTGGAACGATCGTCCGCAGAAATTCTTTCGAACATGGACCGTAGTTTTCTGGGGGAGACACGGCCATCGCAGCTGATCCATTATTTTTCCGGGGAAAGCACAGGGTGGGGGAAGTTGAACGGGAGCGCTGCGGTGGAGAAATCCCGCAGTTTTCCGCCCTTGGTGAGCGCAGTCGAAGCTTCGGCGAGAACGGCGAAATTTGACCGGTATCGTGTCCTGGCTGCCAGAACCGGAGAGGTGAACAATGGCAAAACAGTCTTCACCACACTTTGCAGTTCCTGCCATAACGTTGGCGGGCAAGGTGGGCAGGTGGGGCCTGTGCTTAATGGTGCCGGTGCCCTCGGGGTGGAATCGCTGTTACGGAATATTTTGACTCCAAGTTCTGCGATGGAGCCTGCATACCGCGTTTACCGGGCCGAGACACGTGAAGGGGATCTTGTGGAAGGAATCCTCATTTCATCCAACGACCAGAATCTGGTGATCCGGCGTCCAAATTCGGAGGATCTGCGCCTCCCTCAGGAACAGGTGCGACGGGCCGATTTTCTTAATACCAGCATGATGCCCGAAGGATTATTGGACGGACTCACCGAACAACAGGTCGGCGACCTGTTTGCCTACCTGCTGACGCTCAAATAAATTATGCGGCTTTAAGGCTGATATAAGTTTCTGATACGAAATTGTTCGAGCACCGCCGCGCTGCGGGCTGGAAAATATTCGCGCAACAAACGGTCCACTTCCGGTTTCCAATGCTGGTTGAGCGTGTAAAGCTCGTAAGGTCCCTCCTTGTAACGGTGGACATCGCGGCGGTAATCCCCCCACCGCGCCGATTCGGCCAGCACCGGCAGTTGGATGCCATCGGAAAGTTTGCGGTAACGTTCCACCGCTGAAGCCGGTGCCAGTACGCCATTCCCTAAAAAATGGATTTTTACCCGGTCTGAAAACTTGCGTTGAAACCCTGGATTGCCTCGTAGTTTCTGGAAAATTCGCGGTGGACTCTGGTCGTCATCGAAATCAATGGTGCAATCATCGACTTTTTCCAGGGTGCGTTCCGCGTCCCAGACAAAAAACTGGAACTTCCCCGGAGGTAAACGGCGGCGGGCGGCGTACCAATTGGAACTGCGATCCCAATCGCCATTGGCTCCGTAAAAATTGAGGATCATATAATCAATGAATGCGTCCATGTTGATCAAAGATTCAACCTTGCCGAGGTCTTTTTCAGAATCGACGCCGGCGTTGATTGTTTGAAGAAGTTGATCCCACGCCATTTTGTCGCCGCTGATGGCTTTCGAAGCATTCATGGCATCGTAATCTTCCGCTTTTCCTCCGAGCCTGGCCGCGGCGAATTCCGCATCCGGCCGCTCGGAAAGATTATACAAACCCCAATAAAGGCCGTTGAGGTAAAGGTGAACGAACCTGCCGGCCGGCGAAGTGTGTCCCATGGCTTTCATCGTGTCGCGGGTCCATTGGTCCCGCAGGAATTCTCCGCGCGCCCGTTCCGTGCCGTTCCAGTGGAGCCAGGTGTTGTTGCATCCCGCCCTCAACACCAGCGTGTCGAATTCCGCACCTGCGCTTTCGCCGAAGACTGGTTGACGCAGTTTGCCCGTGCCATACTTTTTCTTGAATACCAGCCGGATTGCATGTTTTGGGCTTTCGTCCGGACGCCGGTTCCAGCCCCCGTGGATCCTGGCTCCGCATGAGACCTGAAAATTGAGGCCTTTGCCCGGTTCAAGGTATTCCATCGAAGCTGGTCGCTCCCATTCGGCCCCTGTTTGTTCCGGGTTGCTGTAGATTCCGCGTTCGGGCCCGAAAAGATCCTCCACCGACATGGTCAGGCTGATAGACGGAATGGCTTTGAGCGCGGGAATCACGGAGTCGCGATATTCAGGATGATTCACGATTTCCGGGTCCATTTCGTAATCGGCCACCACCGGACGGGACTGGTTTGTGCCCCAGCTCGAAGGAAAGCCTTTTCCGTTCTGGCGGGCGACCTGTTCCGGAAAAATATAGCTGTGCGTTTCAATCTCCTTCCCGGATCCGGGGAAACTTGCGGCCATGAGAATGGTGGTGGTTTGAACGAGGATCGGACCCGTATAGGGCAGTCCGTTTTTTTCATCCGGAACCGTATTGTTGGTGGTGAAGAAGATGCGTGATCCGGATCCCGGGCCGGAGATGGAAACCTCAAACGGCTGTTGATAAAATCCGCGTTGCACACTGAACCGAAGCGGATTCGTCGCCACCTTTTGTCCCCGGCAGGGAAGGGGAAAACCCTGGGTGGCAACGACGAGGATGAGGAGAAGAAAACGCAACGGAGAAGTCATGAATCGGTCCATGACAAATGTGTGACAAAAATCCGGATGGGAATCGATCTTTTTTCTGGCCGCACATAATTGAAGGAGATCCTCCGGGTGTTCAGCGGACCGGCTTAGCCGCTTAGCCGTGTCCATGCAGTTAGGGCCTTCGAGCCCCTCACCCCAGCCCTCTCTCAAGGCGCGATGGTTTTTTCAACTGCATCGATACGGTTTATCTCAATTTGAGTGCGTTTCCGAAAGATGTCAGAAAGTTTGAGCCTCATGGCATTTCAAGAAACGCGATGGTTTTTCTTCTGGGCCTGGCAGTTTTGGTTTTTAACACGGTCACGGGCACCTTATCACGGGGTTTGTTCCGGGCGAACCACGCAAGGACCTTCGGAAATAACCCGACATGATGGGTATTGAAAAGTTTCATTTTGCCTCCTGGAGCCTTTTGGATTTGTTTGGCGATCAACCATTGGACGTATTAATCAGACATTTCTGTATAAACAGAATTTATGATTCAAAAAAATAGCTCAACCGCCGATGCCGAGCAGTTTGCGGATTTTGTCGCCGGCTTTGACGAATTTCTCCACGGCGGAAGCCGGCCATTGGCGGACCTGCAGGTACCAGGCGGTGGTGGTGTCAAAAAAATCGTGGAGTTCCCTCAGCCGTTGTTCCGTGAATTTGTCGGTTTCCTTATCTTTTCCGGCCTCGGCGATGCATTCGCGCAACATCCGGATGGTCGGGTCGATCTCGCGTTTCTTGCGCTCGTCCAGAACTACCCTGAACATTTCCCAGACATCCTTCATGCTTTCGAAATGGTCGCGTTTGTCACCCAGGATGTGAACGAGTTTCACAATGCCCCAACCCTGCAATTCCTTGAGGCTGTTGCTGACATTCGAGCGTGCGACCTCAAGGGTGTCGGCGATTTCCTCGGCGTTGAGCGGCTTGGGTGACATGTAAAGCAGCGCGTGGATCTGGGCCACGGTCCGGTTGATGCCCCAGCGCGTCCCCATTTCGCCCCAGTGCAGGATGAACTTTTGTTGGACTGGATTGAGCTTGTTCATGGTTCACCGATTTCTGTCATGACAGAAACTAAGGTCGACTCAGTTGGAGGTCAAATGTTATTGGAACTTTCTACCGGTAAATATCGACCGGGAAGGGTCTGGACTTTGCCATCCAGGCTTTCGGGGAGACGAAACGGGAACTGGGGATTTGATCGGCATCCTATCCTACAACTTTTGCGGGAGAAAGGCGGGAACAACAGAGAACATCTCACGGACCAATCATTTCAATCAGAACTTTGTTCTGGCTTGGCCCCGTTTCCACCGCGTCCTTGCCCGATTGAATCAAGAAGAAGCAATTTGCCGGTTCACTTTTCCGAAGAATATGTCCTCCGTTTTAAATTCTGCATAGTGAGCATTTTTTGCAAGATCCTTGAAGTATTCCGGCGGCAACTTCTTGAGAAAAGCCGCTGGTGATTGTCGTCCAGAGGCCGGATGAATTCCTCCGGGTGAGCATGAGCACATCGATACGGATTGGCAAGATGGGTGGAGTGTTCCCAATATCCGCCCAGCAGGATTCGACCGGCTGGAGTATAGTGCTCTCATATGAAACGAGTCATCGACACCAGTGAAGTTTTAGGTGCCGTGGATCTGCCAAAGGGTGCTTGTGAAGTTTGCGCCGCTGCGGACGCCAACTATGACGAAGCGACAAACCATCTGGTTGTTCGGCTGACTTCTTTCCTGCGCTCGACTGATATTCGGGTAAAAGAGAAGCAATTGTCCGCAAAGTGGCTCCCAAAACCGGAAACCGTGACCGAATCGTCCGGCCCTGATGAAACAGTAGAGATGGCTCGGGAAATTTTTCATCGCTGGGTGCGGAAAGTGCGGGAATCGACGCCGGTATTGCACAGCTCAACATTTTAACCATTAACCAAAATAAATTATGATCCCGAGATACACCATTGAGTTCACAACACAGTTCCGGAAACACGCTCAAGTAAATCATCATTCGACCGACGATCCCGTGGCCTGCGAAGAATTTGTGGAGGAGTTGCTGGAGCAGGGGTTTCCTATCCGGTCCATCAAGCACGAAGGCCTCGACTTGCCGAAGCATGAGTTCGATCGCATCGTCAAGACGGCGGCGGGGATGCTGGCCTCGAAACACATTTGCGCATCTCTCGGCATCAAGCCCGAAGAGCAGAAATTTCGCTTCGGCTTCGCGAGTTGAGGCGGTTGAATTCAGTTGAACATCTGCTCACCCTCTCCGTCGGCCTCCACCGGAGCCCCCCCGAGGAGCTCTGGTCCTTTTTTCTGCCAACGTTCAGTGCGATGGCACTACCAACAACCCTGCATCGACCTGCTCGTAAAACGTTTGGCGTGCTCTCCACCTTGTCCCTGCAGCTTCGTCGCCTCGGAGGCCTTCCGCCTCCATGGTTTCAAACTGGATCGTGCTCAGGTGCGCCACTGAGCTCTGCAAAACGGTCATGCCCATGCAACTC
>Ga0163152_10006564_pt1 | contig 13085 bp, 9 predicted proteins | sample OliLakLV19MP8IB2_FD_148635 | JGI IMG/M metagenome (GOLD analysis project Ga0163152, IMG submission 148635) | Freshwater microbial mat bacterial communities from Lake Vanda, McMurdo Dry Valleys, Antarctica - Oligotrophic Lake LV.19.MP8.IB-2 | ecosystem: Environmental > Aquatic > Freshwater > Lake... | reverse complement strand
GAACTGAGGCTTGGCAGCCGACTCCTTGGCAGTCTGATCGGCGGCGTCCACCGAGGTGCAACCGTCGTAGGAAACCGTGTTCCCGGCGAGCCCACCACCTGCGGTGAAAAACCAATCGAAATACAGCACGTCGCCACCCGAGAGCTGATACTTGCCATAGGCGGGCGTGACGCTCAGGTAGCCGCCATAGAAGTTGTCGAGCTTGTTGAGGATGGGCTGGATGTTGAAGCTCGTCGATCCCAGATCGCTGCACTCCGCCTTGTCACGGTTGTGAACGTAGGCTCCTTCAAGGTGCAGTCCGAAGGTCTCTGAGAGATGGAAGCCTATGCCGCCCGCTGCGACGAAGCTCGACTGAAACGACTGGTTCATCACGCCACCGAGCCCCAGGTCGAGCTCCAGTCGATAGCGCTTGGAGAACGACTTGTTACGGATGACGCGAATCTCGTAGTCCTTGAACTGATCCTCATCCGCGGCAAGCGCGGTTTGAGAAAAGACAAGACAGCAGAGGAGCCCCGCGAAGAATTTTCTCAAGCCGGATACGATGCTCATGTGGCGCGAAGACCCCGTCAGTCGTTGTTTATCCTGCTCACGGCGAGCTTCCAGGCCACGAAATCAGCCTGCTGAGCGCTGAGCATCACGCGCTTGAGTACGCGGAATTCGACATCCTTGTCGGACTCCAGCACGAGGCTGTTGATGTCGGATTCCGAGAGCCCGAGAGACTTGTTACGGTTCTTGAGCGTCTCGTTCTGCGCACGCACCTTCTTGAATTCCTCGTACGCGATGCGCAGCGCGCCCTGTTCGCGGAACTGCTGCGGGACGTCGCCATCAGGACCGATGGGGATGCTCTGACCGCCTTGGATGACGATCTCGCCCTTGCTGATGGACACATTCGCCGCCGAGTCGAGCGAGAGCTTCACCGCCGATTTCGGCAGCTCCATGTTGATCTTCGTCTCCACGCTCTCGCCCGAGGTCGAGAAGTTCATGACGAGGAAGATGATGAGGATGCTGAACACGTCGAGCATCGGCATCAGGTTGAGCGAGAACGATTGAGATTTGCCGTCGCCTAACGATACACCCATGGAAGCTCCTCAGGGCGGCAGGGCCATCGGAGGCCGCCCGCGTTCGACTCTGTTACCTTAAAGTATCACGTTTCCAAGGACGATCTTCGGGATGAGCGCATCGGCGTCCACGCCCGACGGAGGCTTCGCACCCTCCGGGTAAGGGATGGGCTGGCGACCGGGCTTGAGCTCACGCATGGCGTCCACGACCTTGATGAGGTTCTCGTATTTCACTTCGAGTTCGGTCATCACGGTCGCTTTGTCGAGCTTCGGCTCCTCGCTGCGCAGCTGGTAGAGCCGCGCCTGGAGTTCGTCGAGGCCGTTGTCGTCGAGCGCGTAAGTCTTGTTCTCAATCGCTTTGGAACTTGCCGTCGTCGACACCTCGAGCTTCACCGTGGCAGTGTCCACTGTCACCGTGATCGACTTCTGCGGAGTCTTGTCGAGTTCCTCCTGAGGAGGAGGAGGCTTGCTCGAAAGAAAGGGCACTTCCACACGCGACTGTCCGGTGCTCGAGAACACCGCCGTGAGCAACAGGAACGCGATGAGCACGCTGAACATGTCAAGCATGGGCGTGACGTTCAGCTCGAAGCTGTCCTCGGCTTTCTTCTGTTTCTTGAAGCGAAACTTCCTGCTCATCGCGTGGAACCTTTCAGTGGTCGTTGCCGGCTTTGGCCGCGAGGTTGGTGCGGCGCATCTGCAGGAGCTCAATAAGTTTGGCTGCGAACTCGTCTGTTCCCTCAGTCACCTTATTGGCCTTGAACGTCAGAAGTCCGTGGATGACCATCGCCACGAGCGCAGTGCCGAGGCCAAAGCCAGTGGCGTAGAGCGCGTGGGAGATACCTTCAGCGAGCTTTGTCTGCTTTGCCGCGCCGGACAGGGTGGCCACCGCGGAGAATGAGTTGATGAGGCCCGAGATCGTTCCGAGGAGCCCAAGCAGCGTCGTTACGTTGGCGATGGTACCGAACCAGTTGAGGTAACGGTTGCACAGTGGGAGACGCTCGAGCGTCGCGGAATCCACGGCGTTCTGTGTTTCGTCTGCCGAGCGCGAAGCCGACTGCAGGCCCTTTTTCCACACACGCGGCAGGATCTGACGGCGCGGCGCCTTTTCGCACAGACGGATGGCCGTCTCGATCTGATTGTTCGCCACGAGCTTGTAGACTTCCGACCACATGCCCTGAGGATTTGGCGTCTCGAACGCCATGAACAGAAGGTAACCGCGCCATATGCCGAGCGCGACGACGGCGGCAAGGAACGCAAAAATGATGTACATGATGACGCCGCCGAAAAAGAACGCCTGCCGGATCAATTCCATGTCCAATTTCCCCCAAAAAACGCGAAGAGTCGTGAAGAGCGGGTGAGCCTGGGCCGCCGCCTCCCTCCCTACGCTCCGGATACCGGTCGTGGAACGAAAGCGGATCGCCTGACGCGAGAGCCGTCCTAAGCATCCATGTTAGGAACCGGCGGCGAAGCGAGTCAACGCGCAACGTAACAGGACGCCGTCAAAAATCGGTCCAGTCGAGAATTTTCAGGCGCAGCTCATCGAGGATTGCATCACTGGGCATTTCTTTGCGCGTCACGATTTCGCCGCGATTGTTCACAATCCACACGGTAGGGACCTTCGGATTGCCCATGTTTTTGACGAACGGGAGTGGCGCAAGCCCCACTTCGAAGCGCGGACGTGTTTCCTTAACGAAGCGCGACACGGATGCCGCGGTGTCGTGCGAGAACGCGGCGAGCACGCGCACCTTGCGCCGGGCGAGTTCACCCTGGGCGATGCCGTTGAGCCAGGGAACCAGTGCGGTTGACTTCGGGTTCCAGCTCGCAAGAAGAGCCACAACCGTGAAGCGCGACGCTTTCGGGTTCCACGGTGTGAGCTCGCCTGCGGTGCTTGGCGACGAAGGTGCCGGGGATGCGGCCAAGGAAGGCGCAGTGCGGATTGACTCAATTTTGGGCAATGGATCGAGTTCCAGAGTGGGAAACAAGAGCCGGCGCTTCCAGACTGTGGTCGGCCCCGCCTTTGCCCCGTCGCCACCTTTTTCTGCCTCTTTTGGAGGCTCACTTTTGGCGTCGGCCTTCGGAGGCTCGGCATTGGCGTCGGCTTTGGGAGGCTCGGTGTGGGCGTCAGCCTTCGGAGCCTCGCTCTTGGCCGCGGGCGTTGTTGATTCGGCCTCCTTCTTTTCTTCGCTTGCGAACCCTGCGCACGAGGTGGCGAGTCCAAGAAAAATCAATGCCCGCATCACCATCTGTCTTGCCCTTCGGTTCATCGTCCTTTTGGACACGTGTGCCCGGATCTTTTTCAAGCGTCGCCTCCCCCCTCAAAAGCCCCTTGACGAACGATAGGTTTGCGCAAGCGGAATCAACACGGCCTCTGTTCAATTTTTGACGCCTTTTGCCGCGTTTGATGGTGCTGTCCCGAGCAAACACGATCCGGGAAGCGAGTGGGGCGTACCACCGCGCTTGGTTTCGTTTCGGGCGGAAAAAGTGGTAAGCCCGAGGACGACCATGCGCACACGCTTGTGGCCTTCTCTCGAAAGATCCTCCGCATGATGCCGAAATCTCCTCAGCCCGAAGATCTCTGGACGCTCCCCTGGCAGGAACTGGAGGTCGCCCTCGGGCGGCGCAATGCGCTCTCGCTGCGCGGTCTCAACATCACCAGCGCCGATCGCGCCTCCACCTTCTTCAAGGGATGCGGATTCGATCTCGCGCAGCCCTCACACGCACGCGAACTGGAGCAGATGTACGGCGAGTCGCTTTTCTTCATCAGACATCAGCTGCTCACAGTGGAGGAACGGGCCGAATTTCCGTTGCCGCACGAGCTTCTGGCAATCGAAGATCTGCGGCGTCTTCTCATCCTGGCATCCGTGCGCACACCGCGGCGGCGTTACGTTCGCCTGTGGGCGTGCGCCGTGCTCAAGGTGATGCAGGCCATCGCGAATCTCGAGTTTTCGGGCAAGCTGCGCGATCTGCATCTGGCCCGCGACCAGATCTTCGGCAAGCTCAAGAGCCTCATGCACGAGGATCGCCGTGGAGGCATCACCGTCCGTGGAAACGGTCTGCAAGTCCGCCTGAAAACCATCGACTGGAAGGAGGCGAAGACACGCTCCTCCGTTGTCATGAAGTTGCTGCACAAGCCCGAATCAATCGTGGACGAGGTGTTTGATTACCTCGGCGTCCGTTACGTCGTCCCGGCCGAGAGGGACGTTCCGTTGCTGTTACGTTTGCTCGTGGAAGCCGACATCATCATACCGCATCAGGTCATAGGCATGCGCACGCGCAACAGTCTCTTGAACCTCGACGAGGCGAAAGACCTGTTGACCCTGTCGCGCGATCTCCTTTCCACCGGCACGGTGACGCAAGCGGAGTTTGCGGAGATGTGCGGACGCGTCCCGTGGGGGATAGCGCAGAGCGATCCCGATCGCGGCAAATGGAACAATGCGTTTTCGTCGTCCGACTATCGCGCCGTTCAGCTCACCGTGCGGCACCTCGTGCGAACGCCCAATCCGGCTTACCTCGTGCTCGATTCGCTTGCGGGCGAACTTCGCCACTACCGTGGCACCGAGCGTGATTCCGATCCGCTTCTTGCCGGGCTCGTTCCGCAGGAGATCACCCGTTACTTTCCTATCGAGATTCAGATCATGGATGAAAGCAGCTACGACATCTCGCGCTTCGGACCCGCGTCCCATGAACGCTATAAGCACCTTCAATGGCTTGCCGTGCGCGAACGCGTGCTGGGCGGACTGCTCAAGGTTTCGGAAGAAAAACTCGCGACGCAAGAGTACTAGAAAGTCTAGTAGGAGGAGTGACCCTTGATGCAAGCGACCGCCGAAGACTGGCTCGATCTGGCCGGCCTCATGCCTCCCCTGCCGCTCGACGTGTCGAGGCGCGCTTTCGCGCATCTGGGCGGCGACTCAAGCGGCCAGCACACGTTCGTTCCAGGATTCGTGAGCGAGAAGGAATTCACCGAGGTGGTGGCTCCCTCCCTCCAGGAGAGCACATCGCCCGAGCTGCTCCGGTTCATAACCACGCGCGTGAAAAAAACCTTTGATCTGCGCCGCAAGCTTGAAAAACTGCGTCCCGAAATTGAGCGCATCGTTGGCTCAGGCAATTTTTCGGCCCTGTGGCTCGACAGAGAAGCGTTCTCCGCGGACTCCATGGAGCACCGCGCGCTCATCACCGAGGCGGTGGTGCACTGCTACTCGTGCGAAGCTCTGCAGGACCTCGTTACGTTGTTCTCACAGCACGACGTGCCAATAATCCCCTACGGCGAGGGCGGTGGTTACAGCATGGGCGTCACGCCCATGGCCCCGGCTGTCACCGTCAGCGTGCGCGGCATCGACCACATCTCTGCCATCGCCCCTTCAAGACGGACACCGGGCCGCTTTGAGATCTCCGTTGGTGCGGGCGTGCCGTTCAAGGATCTGCAAGCTTACCTGCAGCGCCGTGGCTACGTGTTGCGTTGCGATCCCAACACGCCGCGCGCGGCCACAGGCGGCATTGCAGCCACGGGCAGCAACGCAGGCCGCAAGGCCTGGGAAGTTATCCTGCACGGACGTGCTGTCACCGTGGGCGGAGCCGCTGTGACTTTTGAAGCGGACGCCGAGGAAACAAAGCGCATTGAGAGCGAGCCGTTCCTCATGGCGCGCAAATTCTTCAGCATCGAAAATCTCCCCGCGTTCCGCGATCGCCTCGAAACATGGAAGAAAAGGCGCGTGCGCGCATGCGTTCAGCCTTCGAGTGAAGGCATCACCATCCCGCTGCAGGGCATGAAGGCGGCGGCGAATATGGCGGCGCAGAAGGCGCAAAACGCAAGCGCCGCGCGTGAAAAGGGCGGTGCGCCCCACGGCGCTGTGGACACGATGCGAGCAACGGGTCTCGTTCCGTTGCCCATCTCTGCGTTTGTCGGCGCTGAGGGATGCACCGGACTCATCTACGAAGTCACCTTCGAACTCGAACGTCCCCTGCCCTATCTGCGCGCTGCGCGTTGGCACTTCGAGAGCGTGGAAGCGGCCATGGTGGCCACGCGCGCCATCAAGGCTCTGCCTTCGTCGGAGCAGCCCACATTTTTTGAGATCATCAGTGGCCAAAGCATCCGCCGCTACCTCATGCAGGACTACCCCACGGTCTTCCGTCCGGAAGACGAGGCCGTGCTGTTCCTGGCCACGGAGGCGGAAACAGCCACCGCCACCGAAGCTCGTCTCGACGGATTTCTTCAGCGTGCGCACGCGGCACTCGCGGGAGCAGGGCATGGCGTCACAGCCCTCACGCGCACCTTCGAAACCGGAACGATGAAGCAGAGCGAAGGCGTTGAGGAGTTTGAGCATCTGCGCAAGCCGCGCGAGGAACTTCCAAAAAAATTGCGCACGAAGTGCAAGACCGACATGGAGATCCGCACTGAGTATCTGGGAGATGTCCTCAGGATCGTCGAGCAGACGAGGCCTCGGGCACTGGCCGACCGCAAGCAGGACGTATTGTTCGGGCACTTGACGCCGAACCACACGGCCATCATGCACTGGAACATCGGCGGCTTCGATCTCTACGATGAGGAGCAGGCCGACATCGCATGGGACTACCTTGAAAAGGTCCTTGGCGCGGCACAGAGCCTTGCTCCAGAGTCAGATCCGCACGGCAGCGCGCGTTTCTCCGGCGAGCACGGCATCGCAGGCAAGGCGCCTTTCCTATGGATCAACCATATTCCCGAAGCGGATTTCACGCGCATGTGCGCCGTGAAAGACATGCTCGACCCGGGCGATCTGTTCAACCCCGACACGCTGTTCCTCCGCACGAGCCTTGCTCGTTCCCTCCGGGCGCGCCTGATGAACGTGAGCTCCAAAGCGCTGCGTGAAGCGAAGCTCACAACATCGGCGGCGGCCGCGGAAGACTACGCGCTCACCGAAGGCCTGCGCTGCACGCGCTGCAACAGCTGCAAAATCTGTCCGGTCATCGACGCCGAGCACGAACTCGAGCGTGAAGGACGCCGCGGATCAAAAATGCCGGTGCTGCCCTCGAAAAGAAACATCCTCATGTTTATGGAGCGCATAGCGCTCGCTCGGCGCGGAGCAGCTGCCACCGGAGAAAAGGCGGCACTCGCGCGCGTGGAAACTCTCACGCGCAAGATGGTGGAAGAGAGCGCCATCCTCCTCAAAAAATGCTTCTACTGCCGCCGCTGCGACAAAGCCTGCCCGGTGGACATCGAGATCCACCCGCTCATGCGCGCTTACCAGGCCATGGGGGCTGTGCGGGCCCAGTCGAGCATCATGTGGCGTTTCCTTTATGAGCGCCTCATGGGCGAGGATTCGTTCAAGTCCATCACCTACCGTCTTGTCGCCTTCTTCTCGTTGCTCGGCTCACCGTTCTTCAAGTTGTTCCTCCGGATGGGCTTCGTTCCCGACTGGATGAAGTCGTATGCGTCACCGCCAACGCTCTCTCTGACGCATTACGAACCCGCAAAGGAAGGTGTCCGCCTGCGTCCAAGCGACAACTTCGTGCTCATCACCCCCGAAGCGCACCACAAAAGCACGCGTGGTCACGATACGCTCGCGCCGAGCGATGTGTTCGTGCGTTACCGCGGCTGCATGGACACCTTCGGCAACCCCGCGGCCACAACGAGTGTCGACACATATTTCAAAGAGGTTCTCGGAGCGCGCATCGTCGACCTGGAAAAAAAGATGTGCTGCGGGTTTCCGTTTGAAGCTGATGGTCTGCATGAGCGCGCGCGACACTCGCAGTTTCTCTCCCTCGTGGAGATCACGAAGTGCATGGCACGGGTCGCGGAGGAGTGGCGTGCAGGAAAGGAAACAGGCTCGCAGCCGCTGCCGAAGTTCACCGTGTTCTCGAACTGTCCCACGTGCTGCGAAGCCATCCGCGAAATGCGCGCCCTGCTGGTGGAGCCCGGGATAAAAGAGCGCGTGCGCGTGCAAGCGGGCCTTCCTTCCAACTTTGATTTCGCGCTCGTGACGTTTGACGTGCTCGACACCGCCGAGATTGCCATGTCGTTGCTGAAGAAAGCCGACCGGGTGAAAACCGAGACGGGCCTGTCCGCCATTGCCCCGAAACTTGCGCTCGTGCGCGCGGACAGAACCGCAGGACTCAAGGTTCCATGCCACAATTCCAAGGCAGCCACCGAGGCGCAGCTCGCTCTTCTCGACATGTATTACACGGGCACCGCTTCCTACGATCGTTGCTGCGGCCTGTCGGGCACAGGCCGGCTCAAGCACCCGCGCATCGGCACGAAGATTGCGGAAAAACTGTTTGAGCAGATTGCCGAAAAACCCGCCGATGTCGTGGTGAGCGGCTGCCCCTCCTGCCGCGACGGCGTGAAGATGCAGCGTGAAATCCTTGCAGGCAAAAAAGACGCGCTTGCAGAATTCGAAGTCTCGGGCCTTTTTCAGAGCATCCTTGCAGACTGTGCGAAGGCCGGGGGAGCGGTCCGACAGTTGTGAGGCACAGGGTCAATTCAAAAAACGCATGTGCCTTGAGTATAGATATTTCTATTGAACTATAAAGCTATATAGACTATTATACGACGGGAGAGCGGCCGAGTCCTCTCCATCGAGTTTAGTGACCTATTGTCATATGGATCGAAACGATCCGGAGGGTCCAATGGATCAGCGGGACAATCCCTACGTGCCAGGGGCAGGCACACCTCCTCCTGAGCTTGCTGGTCGCGATGGTCTGATTCTCGAAGCGGAAATTGCACTGAGTCGAGTTCTGAAGGGCCGCTCCCAGCAAAGCCTCATGCTTACGGGCTTAAGAGGCGTAGGCAAAACGGTTCTACTAAACAGGATCAGGAGCGAAGCCATCGCGCTTGGGTACTTCGTTGACCTCATCGAGACGCCAGAAAATAGAAGTATCGCCGAACTCGTCATTCCCAGCCTAAAGAGAGCAGCTCAGGAATTCAGCCGAGTGGCGGCCCTAGAGCAGCTTGGAAGTAAAGTGCTGCGGGTGCTCAGAAGTTTCAGTCTCACGATGAAGATTGCCGAAACGGATGTCAGTCTCACTCTCGATCCCGAAAGGGGAACTGGCGACAGTGGGGATCTTGAAAGGGATCTTGCGGACGTATTCGAGGAGGCAGGAAATCTTGCGAAACAAGCGGGCAAAGGAATCTGCATCCTGCTCGATGAAGTCCAGTATCTGAACGAACGGGATTATGCAGCGCTCATCGTGGCTGCGCATAGGATCGCGCAGCGAGGGCTTCCCGTCATATTCATGGGTGCCGGCTTGCCCATGCTCCCGGGGCTCGCTGGCAATGCAAAGTCATATTCTGAAAGGCTTTTCAAATTTACTCGAATCGGTTCGCTGGCTGAAAGCGACGCCATCAAGGCTCTGGTAGAGCCGGCTAGAGTTCTGGGCGTCGAGTATGATGAAGCTGCGGTTCTGCAAATCGTGCGTATCACGGAAGGCTACCCCTATTTCCTACAGGAATGGGGATTCGAAATCTGGAACACCGCAACGGCCTCGCCTATCACACTTGCGGATGTAGACGATGCGCACCCACGGGCTGTCCGCAAACTCGATGACAGTTTCTTCCGCGTTCGGCTCGATCGTGTCACGAACGCCGAGAAACGTTATCTGCGAGCTCTCGCCGACTTCGGTCCGGGTGCACACGAAACAAAAAGCATCGCCGCAAAACTGAAAAAAGGTGTGGAAAAATTCGGTCCTGTCCGGGATTCTCTGATAAAAAAAGGTATGATATACAGCCCCAGGCACGGATATCTTGAATTCACCGTGCCGATGTTCGACGATTTCGCCCGCAGAGCTATCCCCGAAACCACTGAAGCTTCGCCATGATGTTAAGGAACAGCACCGCGTAACCTCGCCTTCGGTCGGATGCCGGTTTGCACTCACACTCGCGGGGACGCCAGGTCCCGCATGGCACGCGAGGCGGCAGGCATGGAGGACACATGAAAATCGAGCCCATCACACGCTCTCATTCGCACCCCGGCACACCAGGAACGATAGCATCCGACGTGGAGTTCACGCTCCAACGTGACGCTCTCAAGCTCACGGTGTGCAAGCGCAGTGGAAAGATCACGCACCTTGAGGCCTTTGGCTCTCCACCAAACCCTTCTCACAAAACCACCGGCCCTGGCCTATTCACTCCTGCAAGGTAACACGTGCACGTTCCGACGCTTCGTTACGACAAAGGAACGCTCCTCGTGGATGGCTACGTCGATGGCCTGCTGCCAGAGGCTGTGGTTGAATCGTCGCGGCTGCTGCGCGACGATCGCGTGGGCAGCCACCGTGCGCTTGCATCGGGTTACCGCGCCATCGCACTCGCACTCAAACGCGGAGGCGTTCCCTACGAAGACAAAGCACGCGCGTTTGAGCCCACGCCGTTTCCTCTCGCGGCCCCCGTCACGCCACGTGCGCACCAGGAGCGTGCTCTGGATGCCTGGCTCGCAACCGGAAAATTTGGAACCGTCGTGATGCCCACCGGCTCGGGCAAAACCATCTTCGCCGTGATGGCCATCGAAAAAACCGCGCGACCGACGCTCGTTCATGTTCCCACGCTCGATCTCATGCACCAGTGGTTTGGCGTCCTGAAAAAGTTTTTCGGCGTCGAACCCGGGCTGCTGGGCGGCGGCTACCATGACATCCGACCCATCACCGTGGCCACTTACGACTCTGCTTTGCTGCACGTGTCCCACTACGGCAGCAGATTCGGATTTCATGTTTACGACGAATGCCACCATCTTCCGGGTGCACAAACGCAACTCGTGGCCGTGCAGAGCCTGGCACCTTTTCGGCTCGGGCTTACGGCTACGCCCGAACGCCAGGATGGACGCCACGACGAATACGACGCGCTGTGCGGACCCGTGTGTTACGAAATCACGGTGAACGAACTCGAGGGCCGCACGCTCGCACCTTACGACGTGCGCACCGTCGAGGTGCCGCTCACCGACGATGAAGCCGCGCGGTACGCCGAAGCGCGCGAAAAATACATCTCCTTTCTGCGCGGATCGCAGGTGGATCTTTCGCGTCCCGGCGGGTGGAACGACTTCCTGCGCACCGCCTCGCGCACGCCCAAGGGCCGCGAAGCACTGGTAGCCTACCGCGAGCAACGAAACATCGGGCTTGCCGCCGAGCGCAAAATGGACCTCCTGTGGAACATCCTCCGGCAACACGCGGGTGAACGCGCGCTCGTGTTCACGCAGGACAACGCCATGGCCTACCGCATTGGCGAACGCTTCCTGCTGCCGGTGCTCACGCACCATACTAAAATCAAGGAACGCGAAGAGATGCTCGACCTGTTTCGCAAAGGCGAGTACGCGGTGCTCGTCACAAGCAAGGTCTTGAATGAGGGCGTAGACGTGCCCGAGGCGAGCATCGCCGTGGTGGTGAGCGGGTCGGGCACCGTAAGGGAACACGTCCAGCGGCTTGGCCGAATCCTTCGTGCGACCCCTGGCAAACGCGCGGTGTTGTACGAACTCGTTTCCGCGCAGACAAGCGAACGACATGTGAACGAACGGAGGAAACAGCACAGTGCTTACCAAAGACCTCTTGCGGGTGCGTCGCACTCGGATTGAGAAAGTCGCAGGCGCGCTCGCAACGCCTGATTTCGAGGTCAAGCCCACATTCCTGAAGCCCGGTTCAAAACACGCCGCGCTTGCCGACGACATGGTGGCGTTGCTTTCCACATCGCTGGGCACGGCACAGGGCGAGTTGAAAGCGCAGGTGCTTGAGATGGCGCAAGGCCATGGAGTAGAGCCTCTCGTGGCGCGCGGCCTGCTGAAGACAGCGTTCGACGCGTCTGAGACGGAAGAAAAGAAAGACGTCGACTACGCCGCCCTGCGCAAGGAGGTTTTTCTTTCCTCATCGCGCATGCTCGCCATGGCGCTCGCAGCAGGCGTCGCCACACCAGAGGAGCTGCGTGAGGCTGTTGGCGCTTCGGGCAGTGCCGAGGTTGGCGCGTTCCTCGCCCGCCCTTCGCTTTACGGTGACCTTCCCGAGGAGTCACCGCTCACCGCGTTCCCTTACCAGAGTGGCGCCGAACTCATCCATCGCTACAATATCTCTCTTGCGCAAAGCCTGCTTGTGAACGCTCGTTCGCTTGTGCTCACGTTGCCGCGAAGTGACCGCGCGCTTTTGCGCCGGCTGTGGAAGGCATTCCGTTTTTTCGGACTCGTGGTGCGTATCGAACCAGGCGAAGAAGCGATGTTGCGCGTTGCCGTGGAAGGCCCGCTGTCCCTGCACATGCACGCGCAGAAATACGGTTTCTCGCTCGCTTCATTCCTGCCCTCACTGCTGTGCGAAAAAGGCTGGGAACTCGAAGCGGTGGTGTCGCTCATGCGTGGGGAGGAGTCGCTTTTCCGCCTGGAGCCGCGTCCAGAAGTCGCCACGAACAAACGCACGTTCAACCAGTACACGCCACCCGAGCTCACCATACTGCTCTGCGCGCTGCGGCAGAAGGCCGAGGTCCGAGGCCTGAGTGCGTCCGAGTCGGAAGATTTTCTCACGCTGCCGGGAGAGTCGGCATGCTTTCCCGATTTTGAGATCGCAGACGCCAAAGGTCGCAAGGCGTTCATCGAGATCTTCCACCCGTGGCACCGCGCAGCACTCGACGCGCGCGTGTCGCAGATAGCGCGCGCACAGGAAACGCCGCTCGTGCTCGCCGTCTCGCGCAAAATACTCAAGGGCACCAATGGAAAGTCCGCAGGCAAATCCACCGGTACAACCAACGCCCCAGCCGACTCGATGCCTGCAGGAGCTGAGGGTCACACGGTGCTATTCCGTGAGACGCCGCTTGTGGGCGATCTGCTCGACGCCGCAGAGCGCCTGATGCGCTGACCCAGCGTCAAAGGCAACGGCAAAACGGGTCAGTAAGCAACGCCAAGAAATACGCTGCGGCGCTCTTCACGCACACGATCGCGTGGAGATCCGCCGCTCCGAACGAAATCGTCGCGCGAGAAACGAACGCCCGCGCGTACGATGGAAAGTTCAAGAAACCCGCCGGCACGAAAACCGGTGTGGCGCAGCATTGGCGAGGGTTTTCCCCGCAGGAAATCAGGATTGAAGAACGCTTCGGAT
>Ga0163152_10006562_pt1 | contig 13086 bp, 10 predicted proteins | sample OliLakLV19MP8IB2_FD_148635 | JGI IMG/M metagenome (GOLD analysis project Ga0163152, IMG submission 148635) | Freshwater microbial mat bacterial communities from Lake Vanda, McMurdo Dry Valleys, Antarctica - Oligotrophic Lake LV.19.MP8.IB-2 | ecosystem: Environmental > Aquatic > Freshwater >... | reverse complement strand
ACGTTATTCCCGACTCTGTATATATTGAAGGAACTTTCAGAGCATTGGATGAAGATATCAGAAATAAAGCACATGCAGATATTGAAAAAATTGCAAGAGGTGTTGTGGAAGGATTAGGAGGAACACTAGAGTTAGAAATAAGGAAGGGATATCCTGTGTTAAAAAATGAGGAAGCATTAACACGCAGAGTTTATGATAGAGCAGTAAATTATTTGGGCAGGGATAATGTGATAACTACAACGCCTAGAATGGGTGCAGAAGACTTTGCTTTTTATTCGCAGGAGATTCCCGCATGTTTTTATAGGTTGGGAACAGGAAATGCCGCAAAAGGAATTGTTTCAAATATTCATACCCCTACTTTCAATATTGATGAAGATGCAATAAAAACCGGAATGGGTTTTATGGCTTATAATGCCATTTCTGAACTTATGGGTTAAACCATGAACTGAGAAATATCAAATGGCACACCTTTAATTCTTTATTATTATTCGTAATAATTGTACGGTTTTGATTTTATTATCTCACAAAATCACTCACCTTTGTAGCCCGAATGGCCTCTGAATCGAAAATAAAGTCAACCAACAAGTCACAACTTATTTCCGAATCGGATTATAAAATATTCCGTAGGCTCATGTCCTATGCCGGTCCTTTTAGAAAACAATTTTATATTTCTTCCGGACTGGCAATTGTGCTTTCTGTACTTGTGCCACTTAGACCCTATCTGGTTGGCGTTACGGTAGATAGGTATATATTAAAGAATGATTATAATGGGTTGATCATCATCACACTTATCTCACTAGTTGTACTCTTTGCGGAATCTATTTGTAAATATTTTTTTCTGTATATCACGAATTGGTTGGGACAAAGTGTAGTAAAAAATTTGCGGGTAAAAGTATTTAATCATTTGATCAGTTTGCGACTGAGTTATTTTAATAATACTCCAGTAGGTGTTTCTACAACAAGAACTATCAACGACCTTGAAACAATTAACAGTGTTTTTACAGAGGGTGCTATTCAGATTATTGCGGACCTTTTAACAATCGTTTTTGTTATCCTATTTATGTTCTTTATAAATTGGCAACTTACATTAGTAAGTTTAGTAAGTTTTCCATTAATTATTTATGCAACCTATGTTTTTAAGGAAGGAATAAAAAGCACTTTTCAGGAAGTGCGCACTGCTGTTGCACATTTGAATTCTTTTTTACAAGAGCGCATTACCGGTATGAAGATCGTTCAGATTTATAATGCAGAAGATTCGGAATTTGAAAAATTTAAGGCAATTAACAGCACACACAGAGCGGCACAGATAAAATCAGTATGGTATTATTCTATTTTTTTTCCTGTGGTGGAAATTATTATTGCTTTTGCAACTGCACTTATGGTTTGGAAAGGAGCGCACAGTGTATTGGAAGGAAAGGCAACCATTGGTGATATCAATGCATTTATTTTATACCTCACTATTTTATTCCGGCCGTTGCGAATGCTGGCGGATAAATTCAATACATTACAAATGGGAGTTGTGAGCAGTGACCGCATTTTTAAAATATTGGATACAGATGAAAAGATAGAAAATAAAGGAACTCAAAATACTGATAAGGTTAGAGGCAAAATCGATTTTGAAAATGTCTGGTTTGCATACAAAGAAGAAAACTGGATACTGAAGGATGTTAATTTCCAAATAAATGCAGGGGAAACACTTGCCATTGTTGGTGCTACGGGCGCAGGGAAAACTTCTATTATAAGCATATTGAACAGGTTTTACGAAATACAAAAAGGCGATATTAAAATTGATAATATTTCCATTCGCGATTATGAATTAACTGCGCTGCGGAAAAAAATTGGGTTGGTTTTGCAGGATGTTTTTTTATTTTCCGGAACAATTATGGATAATATCACGCTTCGCAACGAAACCATTACAAAACAAAAGGTAATAGATGCTGCAAAAATGTTAGGAGCGCATGAATTTATTATGCAACTTCCAGGCAATTATAATTACAATGTGATGGAACGCGGAGCAACATTATCTCTCGGGCAGCGACAACTCATTTCTTTTATTCGCGCTTTAGTATTTGAACCGGGAATACTAATTCTGGATGAAGCAACATCCTCCGTAGATACAGAAACAGAACAGATCATTCAACACGCAATTGAAAATCTTATTACAAACAGAACTTCCATCATTATTGCACATCGTTTATCCACCATTCAGCGCGCCGATAAAATATTAGTACTCGATAAGGGTGAAGTAAAAGAAATAGGTTCACATGAACAACTTTTAGCGCATAATGGATATTATAAGAAATTGTATGATATGCAATTTGTTAGATTAGAAGTTAATTCATGAAATGAGTGGTAGGTAATGAGTAATGAGTAATGAGTAATGAGTTTGTCTCGTTAGCTGAATGTTATTACTCCTGCCTAGAGACTCTTGACTCATCATTGCGGATGCTCAAATTATTAAATTGAAAATCGATAATTGACAATCCCTCTTGGCTTTGCTCCTCTGGGAGGAAGTTAATTTGGCTTACACTTTTTCGATTCATAAAAAAAGAGCAAAACCGATAAGTTTTGCTCTTTTAAATAAAAAAAGAAAATTTCTTTTTAAACGGCCGCGGATAATTCTTTACCAGCTTTAAACTTCACAACATTTTTGGCAGCAATTTTAATTGCTTTACCAGTTTGTGGGTTACGACCGGTACGAGCGGCACGTTTGCTTACAGAGTAAGTTCCGAAACCTACTAAAGTAACTTTGTCACCTTTTTTTAATACTTTACGAATGCTTGTCATCATGCTGTCTAAACATGCTGCAGATTGTGTTTTGGTTAAGCCTGTGTCGGCTGCCATTGCATCAATTAATTCACCTTTGTTCATTGTACTTAGTTTTATTAGTTAATTAAATATGTTTTACGTTGCCAAAAATACAGTGTTTACGGGCATTTCAAAACATGAATTCTCCGGAACCCCTGTATTTTCAACACTTTATACACATTTTACCCTCAAAACCCTTGATTTTGCTTGATTTCAGCCCTTTTTACTCCAAAAAACCCTGATTTTTACTACCGCGCAAAAAAATATTTTTTAAAAATATTTTTTAAAGCCTGCTATTTTGATTTTTTACACCGCTTTAGATACCCTAATCGCAAGTTTCCTCAATCAAATAAGCTCATTTCTTAAAGTCCGGCAATCTGCTCATCACTCATCACTCATTACTCATTACTCATCACTCATCACTCATTACTCATTACTCATCACTCATTACTCATCACTCATTACTCATCACTCATCACTCATCACTCATCACTCATCACTCATCACTCATCACTCATTACTCATCACTCATCACTCATCACTCATCACTCATCACTCATCACTCATCACTCATTACTCATTACTCATCACTCATTACTCATTACTCATTACTCATTTCAAGAAACCTTCCCCCACTGCTTCACCTTCCAACTCAATTGTGATAAATATTTTTTCAGCGATTGATTTTCTGCAGCCTCCAAACTTTGATCGTTGATTAATAATTCTTCTGCGGTATTTCGCGCTTCGCGCATAATATGTTCGTCGGTCTGAATATCTGCTATTCTGAATTGCGGTGCACCACTTTGACGGGTTCCTTCAATTTCTCCCGGACCACGCAATTGCATGTCAACTTCTGAAATTTTAAATCCATCGTTGGTTTGTATCATGGTTTGAATTCTGGTTCGTGCATCATTATTTAATTTATCTCCCGTCATTAAAATACAAAACGACTGAAAGGCACCTCTTCCAACCCTACCTCTTAATTGATGCAGTTGCGACAATCCGAATCGCTCCGAATTTTCGATGATCATTACGGTAGCGTTTGGAACATTTACACCCACTTCAATTACGGTAGTGGAAACCATGATCTGCGTTTCATTTTTTACAAAACGCTGCATTTCAAAATCTTTATCTGCCGGTCGCATTCTTCCATGCATAATACTGATCTGATATTTCGGTTTTGGAAATTCTTTTTCCATTACCTGAACTCCCTCCATTAAATTTTTAAGATCTAATTTTTCACTTTCTTCAATTAATGGATAAATAATAAATATTTGCCGTCCTTCATTTATTTGTTCTTTAATAAATCCGAAAACAACGAGTCTTTCGCTTTCTTTTTTGTGAATTGTTTTAATTTGTTTTCTTCCAGGAGGAAGTTCATCAATAATACTCACATCAAGATCTCCATAATAGGTCATTGCCAATGTGCGCGGAATTGGCGTTGCAGTCATTACCAATATATGCGGCGCAAGATTATTTTTTGTCCAGAGTTTAGCTCTTTGCTCCACACCAAAACGATGTTGTTCATCAATCACCACACACCCTAAATTATTAAATTTTACAGGATCTTCTATCAATGCATGTGTTCCAAGTAATATATTAATAGTGCCTGCATCAAGATCCTCCAGTATAATTTTTCGTTTTTTGCCTTTTATACTTCCGGTAAGTAATTCAACTTTTAAAGGCAGCGGTAATAATAATTCTTTAATTGTCTGAAAATGTTGTTGAGCCAAGATCTCCGTAGGCGCCATCAAACATGCCTGAAATCCATTGTCAATCGCCATGAGCATGGTGAGCAAAGCAACCACCGTTTTTCCACTTCCCACATCTCCCTGCAACAACCTGTTCATTTGGCGTCCGCTTATCAGATCCTTGCGAATTTCTTTAACTACACGTTTTTGAGCCTCTGTTAATTGAAAGGGTAAATGATTGGTATAAAATGGAGTGAACGTAGTTTCTATATTTTTAAATATAAACCCAACACTAACACTATGTCGATATTGTTTTATGCGCAGAAGTTTTATCTGATCAAGAAATAATTCTTCAAATTTTAATCGTCGTATTGCATGTTGTAAATGTAATTCAGACTCCGGGAAATGAATTTGTTTATAAGCATCAAAACGATTTATGAGTTTGTATTTTGATCGTATAGAATCGGGAATTATTTCAAATAGATCTTTTTCTAAGAGTTGTTCAATTAAATTGTGGGAATATTTTGCAATTGCTTTTCCTGTAATTCCTCGCGCTTTTAATTTTTCCGTGCTGGAATAAACAGGTTGTATTTTTCCTCCCAACTGAAATTCCGGGGAGTCGGCAGATTCCAGTTCTGGATGTGTAATATTTAATATGCCGTTGAAGAAATAGGGTTTTCCAAATACCAGATATTGTGTATCACCCTTTAGATTTTTTTGAAGCCAACTTAAACTATTAAACCAAACCAATTCAATAAATCCTGTTCCATCGTCCAAAGTGGCGGTTAATCTTTTTCCTCTTTTTTCACCAACGATCTGAAGATTTTTTAATCGGCCTTTCAACTGCACTTCCTTAATTTCTTCCCCTTTTAAAATCGAATTATGAATATCCTTTATTGTTTTAAAATCAGTTCTGTCAATATATCGGTATGGAAAAAAATGAATAAGGTCGTTGCAGTTGTCAATCTGCAATTCCTTGCGCATTAATTCGGCACGGGCTTCACCAACTCCTTTTAAATAGGTGAGGGGTGTTTGTAAGTTCAGTATTCCCACAAGGCAAAGGTAGGAGATGTAAAATAAAATTGGGGTATTAATTTAAACAGCTTGATGATTGCAGTTTGTAACCGATTAAATAAAATATTCGCCTAAATAATTTGGTTAGGGTTCCATTAAAATTGATATTTTATCGCCTCCGTTTAAAAATTTAAGGAAGCCCATACAGAAATAGGGTAATTAATTTCAAGAATCTATTAACAGAAGGTTGTAATAGTTTGTTTGTTTGAGAATGGCTATCAGAGGCGGTCATACAGAAAGAGATAATCAGTATGCATATTTTAATGAGGAGTATGTTTCGGCAAATTTAATAATGTTAACAAACTAAATGTCATATTCATGCCGTTAATTTATTTCCACTTCCAATTACTCAACATTCCCTGAATATCATTCACCATAAACTGCACAACAGGTTTAAGCGAATCTGAATTAGGTCGATTATTAAAATATAATGCTCCTCTCACAAAATTTGTTACAGTATCGGTAACAAAAAATTGAAAATTACTGGCAGCATCCCCACCAACAAAATAAATGAGACCGTGTACTCCAAATTCGTTTTCTATCTCCTGAGGTTCAATAAAATCAGCGCGGCTACTGTGTTTATAAGTGAGTTTATATGCATCTTCAATTAATTTCTGCAGCGATTCCTCTCCTGATAATTCCTTATAACTTAAATATATTGTAGCATTCAGATCATCGCAAATAATGTTCATCCAACAAGGGTTTTCAGGGGCTTCATTAAAAAAGGTGATATTTTTATTTATTCTGTAGTAATCGGGTAATTGAAAGGTAAATGGACATTTATCATCATTATAGGTTACCAATTCCTCTAATTCCGGAAAATAAATGCGTGGATAAGCATCAGGACGCGGCGTTTTTTCCGTGGAACAGGAAATAATAAATGCAAGGGAGAACAAAAAAGGAGTGAACAACAATAAATTCTTATTCATATTTCTTAATAACGCATAAAAATAAATAATACTGAAGAAATAATTAGTTTCGTGATATTAATCCACCTTTAAATTGAACAAAAAATTTATTGCAGATCAAAATCAACGGAGAATATTATTTAACCTTTCAGAACGGAAGTTCATCATCACTCAAAATATCCTTTTCATTTTCAGGATGTGTATGTGTCATTTCGTAATCTGTGCCTGTTCCGCTGCCGGTATTTGTTATGCTACCCGGACGAGGGCCTAACAAGGTGAAATTTTCGGCAACAATTTCAGTGATGTATCTTTTATTACCGTCTCTATCGTCCCAGGAGCGGTTTTTAATTCTTCCTTCAATGTAAACCTTTGCTCCTTTGCGCAATATTTTTCCCGCAATTTCAGCCAATTTTCCCCACATCGCTATATTATGCCACTCGGTTTGTTCCACTTTATTGCCTGTTCGGTCGCGATATACTTCTGTAGTTGCCAGTGTAAAATTTGCGACAACATTGCCGCCTTCAAAATTTCGGAGATCGGGGTCTTTTCCCAAATTTCCTATTAGTATTACTTTGTTTACGCCACTCATATGAATAGATTTAAGTATAACACCTTTCTTCTCAGACTTTAAAAATACGGATTTCTTAGCAAAAACTCCCGAATTACACCCGGAAAAACATATTTTTTGAGTGCCGATATTGGTATTTTTATAGCGGGACCCCCATCTACATCCCCAAGATCAGTCATTTCTAAAACGAAAAATCTTGTTTTTATAGTTTGATGTGTGAGTTGCTGCGAAAAAATATCAGATACAATTATTTTGGTAGGATTTTGAGAGGTTATTTTGCGGCCAAACACCTCCTTTTTTAATTGTGAAAGTGTGAAGTTATTTTTTGATTCAATAAGTGGAAATTGATATAGATTTTTCCAGATATCTTTCTCGTTTCTGTTGGTGATAAGTATATGTTTGCCGGAAATAAACAGGAGGTAATTAAAATACCTCGTTTTTCTAATCAACTTTTTTTCCTTTAAAGGAAGCATTTCCACCATATCATTTTTAAATGCAAAACAATTTTTATTTTGAACACATTGGCTGCACAACGGATTTTTTGGTTTGCAAACTAATGATCCGAAATCCATCATGGCCTGATTAAATATTCCAGGCTCTTTTTTATCCAGAAATTTTTGTGCATAGTATTCTATTTTAGTTTTAGCCGATTTGTTTTCTACTGCTTCCGTAATTCCGTAATAACGTGTGATAATGCGAATTGCATTACTATCAATCGCTGCATAAGGTTGAGAAAATGCATAAGATAATATTGCACTTGCGGTGTAGTTGCCTATCCCTTTTAACTGAATTACCGCAGCATAATTATCCGGAAATATTCCATTATATTTTTCAACAATTTGTTGTGCAGCGTCATGTAAATTTCTTGCTCTGGAATAATATCCAAGTCCTTCCCAAAGTTTTAAAACTTCATCCATTGGCGCGGCAGCTAGCTTAAAAACTGTGGGATATTTTTTTATAAAACGAAAATAATAAGGAGTGCCCTGTTCAACGCGTGTTTGTTGTAAAATAATTTCACTCACCCAGATCTTATATGGATCTTTAGTTTCTGTCCATGGCAAAAACCGTTTGCCGGTATCGTACCACAATAATAACCTTTTGGTGAAATCTGAACTCATTAGCAGGCAATATTACGAACATATATCGCTTGAAATTGATTTGTAAATTCTTATTTGTTTGAATCTTTTAAACCGGATCTTACAAAATTTGTTCTTTAACTGGTATGTGTTTTGCGGAGCTATGCTTGATAACTGAAATTCTTCTAGGAATTTTATTGTTGCAAACCTATAATTGGTTGTAACCGTATTTCCGGAAATCGAAATTTCACAAAAACGGCACTTTTTTAAAATAAAAAGCCGAATTTTGTAGTTTAAAGTGCTGATTATCAAACTAAACTGTCGTAATTATGAGAAAAGCAGACATCGTTAACCGCATCACAGAAAAAACAGGCCTTGAAAAAGTGGACGTAATGGTTGTTGTAGAAGCCTTTTGCAAAGAAATTAAAGAATCAATGTCGGAAGGAAACAATGTTTACGTGCGTGGTTTTGGAAGTTTTATTGTTAAAACCAGAAAAAAGAAGATTGGTCGTATCATAAAAAAGAACATTGCAATAGAAATTCCGGAGCAGAAGATACCTGTTTTTAAACCCGCCAAAATATTTGTGCAGAGAGTGCGCGATGGCAAAAAGAACAAAATAAAATAATAAAGTGAAAAGAAATTTAGTGGCTGTTGGGCTTGCGGTTTTGATTATAACCCTGTTCTACTTTGGTTTCAGCACCAAACCTCCTGTTAATAGTGTTTATGACCTGCAGCGCGAGAAACTGGTTGACTCACTTCAGTATCCTAATAGTGAAACATTACTCAAGATGCATGAGGATATGGAAAAGTCGGATGGAGGTTCAAAAACTGCTTTATTGAAACAACTTTCCGATGAGTGGCTGAAAATTGGCCAACCTTCCATATCGGCTGATTATTTGCGTCAAATTGCCGATAATGAGCAGAGCTATGAAAATTATATGACCGCAGGAGCTGCTTTAGCTACCCTAATTGATTTTGAACAGAATGATAATATACGAGTAAATGTGGTGTATGGCGCCAGATATTGTTTTGAAACTGCCTTAAAACTTAAACCCGGTGATCTGGAAGCTTCTATAGGAGAGGCCTCTGTATTGGTTTCCGGAACTAATAATCCCATGGAAGGCATCATGAAATTGCGGGAAATTGATGCGCAAAACCCGGGAAATGCCAAAGTAAACCTCGAATTAGGCAGATTTTCGGTCATGAGCGGTCAATTTGATAAAGCTTTGGAAAGGTTTGGAGGAGTTTTACAAAAAGATTCCCTAAATTTGCAGGCCCGTTATATGATGGCGCAAACGTATCTGGGCATGAAAGATACAACTGCAGCTGTTTTAGAACTGGAAAAATTGCAATCTCTTACCACCGATAAAACCATAATTGATCAGGTGGAAGTTGAAATACATAATTTAAATCATTAAAAAAAAGTTTAGTATGCCATCAGGTAAAAAACGTAAAAGACATAAAATGGCCACCCACAAGCGCAAAAAACGCTTGAGAAAGAACCGTCACAAAAAGAAATCGCGTTAAGTCACAATTTCCACCCTTTATATTTTCCAACCTCCATTAAATTCCGGTAAGTATCGGAATAAACAATTTATTAAATAATTCCTGTAAAGGGGACAACAACATTTATTTTGGAAAGGGAACTGATTATTAATTCGACTCCAACCGGAGCTGAAATAGCACTATTAGAAGATAAGCGTCTTGTGGAGATCCACCGCGACACGCAAAGCAGTAGATTTAATGTGGGTGATTTTTATCTCGGAAGAGTGAAAAAAATTACTCCGGGATTAAATGCCTGTTTTGTAGACGTTGGTTTTGAACGCGATGCTTTTTTGCATTATACCGATCTGAATCCTCAGTTCCGGTCTATCTATAAATATACAAAAGCTGCACAGGAAGGACATCCCTCCAAAATGGCAAACTTTGAAAAGGAACCCGAAATTGTAAAAACCGGGAAGATCAACAATGTTATTGCCAAAAATCAGCATATTCTTGTTCAGATTATTAAAGAACCAATTCAAACAAAGGGTCCGAGGTTGAGTTGCGAATTATCGCTTGCCGGCAGATATCTGGTGTTAACTCCTTTTAATGAAGTGGTTGGCGTTTCCAGAAAAATTGATTCTGCAGTAGAAAGAAAAAGACTGCAAGGTGTAATTGAACAATTAAGGCCAAAAGGTTTTGGGGTGATAATCAGAACAGTGGCCGAAGGAGTTCCTACACCAAAATTGCACGAAGATCTGAATGAATTAGTGGCGCAATGGAATGAGATAACAAAACGTTTGGAAAAATTACAGGCTCCGCAAATTGTTTATAGCGAAACCAGAAAAACAAATACTTTATTGAGAGATGTGCTCAATGCATCTTTCAACAATATTGTTGCTAACGACGAAAATATTGCAACAGAGATGCGTGATTATGTGAAGAAGGTGAGTCCGGGAACGGAAAAAATGGTAACCTTCCATAATAATCCGAAATCAGTATTTGAACAATACGGAGTTACCAAACAAATTAAATCGCTTTTTGGAAGAACAGTAAATATGGACAGCGGTGCATATTTAATTGTGGAACACACCGAAGCATTACACGTAATTGATGTGAACAGCGGAAATAAAACTGCTGTTAAAGGTGACCAGGAACAAAATGCACTTGCAGTAAATATGGAAGCTGCACGCGAAATTGCCCGTCAGTTGCGTTTGCGCGATCTTGGCGGAATAATTATTATCGACTTTATCGATATGCGCCATCCGGATAATAAACGAACGGTGTACAATGCTTTGAAAGAAGCAATGGAAAACGACAGAGCAAAACATACTATACTTCCTGTATCAAAATTCGGATTAGCGCAAATTACGCGACAACGTGTGCGCCCCGAAGTAAATATTACCACTTCAGAAGTGTGCCCAACCTGCAACGGCACCGGAAAAATTGAAGCCAGTATTTTATTGGTGGATGATATAGAACGCAAAATTAAATACCTCGTTAATAATCAAAATCAGAAATACATTAAATTAGTTGTGCACCCATTTGTGGAAGCCTTTATTAAAAAAGGAAGATGGTTCCGCAGCACACAATGGAAATGGTATTTTGAATACAAACAAAAAATTCACGTAATGGGAAGCGACGATTTCTTTTTAACGGAGTTTAGATTTTTTGATAAGGGTGATGAGGAGATTATTGTGGAATAGATTTCATTTTTTTATGAGCTAAAAATATTTTAAGAATCTTAGTGTAGTTTATACACTAAGATTTTTTAATTTACACCGCCCCAGCAGTGTCTTCACACGGAAAACATAAACTTTCAAATACAGATAATTATTTGGAAATAAATTTAATTCCAATTCAAGCAAAATTGTGAGACGCTGCTGATGGGATCGGCAGCGTCTCACCCCACATTGCCCCAGCAGTGTCTTCACACGGAAAACATAAACCTTCCTATACCGATAATTATTTGGATATAAATTACTTCCAATTCGAGCAGAATGGTGAGACGCTGCTGAACAATGGATCGGCAGCGTCTCACGGTATATTAATTTAATAGGAGTGAAGACACTGCCTTTGCATTCCGGTAGTGAGACGCTGCTGATGGGATCGGCAGCGTCTCACCCCACATTGCCCCAGCAGTGTCTTCACCCGGAAAAACATAAACTTTCCTATACAGATAATTATTTGGAAATAAATTTAATTCCAATTCGAGCAAAATGGTGAGACGCTGCTGAACAATGGATCGGCATCATCTCACGGTATATTAATTTAATAGGAGTGAAGACACTGCCTTTGCATTCCGGTAGTGAGACGCTGCTGATGGGATCGGCAGCGTTTCACCCCACATTGCCCCAGCAGTGTCTTCACACGGAAAAAAATAAACTTTCCTATACAGATAATTATTTGGAAATAAATTACTTCCAATTCGAGCAGAATGGTGAGACGCTGCTGAAATGGGATCGGCAGCGTCTCACGGTATATTAATTTAATAGGAGTGAAGACACTGCCTTTGCATTCCGGTAGTGAGACGCTGCTGATGCGCTCGGCAGCGTCTCACGGTATATTAATTTAATAGGAGTGAAGACACTGCCTTTGCATTCCGGTAGTGAGACGCTGCTGAAATGCGTTCGGCAGCGTTTCACCCCACATTGCCCCAGCAGTGTCTTCACACGGAAAAACATAAACTTTCAAATACAGATAATTATTTGGAAATAAATTTAATTCCAATTCGAGCAAAATGGTGAGACGCTGCTGAACAAAAGAAGTATTGGCAGGATTTGGATACATTTCATACATATTATCACTCTGTTCAAGTCGTGCGAATGGAGTGTAGGTAAATACAATATCCGCAGGAGAAAGCAGGTACTGTAACACACATCGCTCCGGCAGGTAATGGAGTAGGACATGCTGAGTAATCAATATAAGGAGTTCGTTCTCCTTGTATTTCAAATTGATTCGGAAATCCTAACGGATTACAATCATCATAAGCATCATTAATATCATAAACAGAACCCTTGCCGGAACCGGAATATAATTGAAGTCCATCTACACAATGTATTTCAGCATGCGTACCGGTTAACCATGCACCGGTCAAACTACCGGGTCTGATCACATAGGTTTGATCAACATTCTTAATATTGGTATAATAGATATAAACATCACGGGTTAATCCTAAAGGGGGTATATCAGCGATAAAAGCTGTGGGAGGTCGGTTTATATTTAAATAATAAATTGCCTGTGTTGTTTTTAAATAGTTTAGTTTTTCGAGTGCAATTTTATTCAGCAACCGCAACGAATAATATGTTGTGCGTGCTACATATGGATCAAAAAGGTCGTCACCGCAGGTTCCAACTCCTAATTCAACTTTATCTTGTTTATTTGCTCTGCTTATTAAAGATAATGAACTTCCGCCCATATAATTTTGCACATTTGCATAAGGCATAAACCCAACTCTGAAAGCTGCATTATTATTATA
>Ga0163152_10006560_pt1 | contig 13087 bp, 9 predicted proteins | sample OliLakLV19MP8IB2_FD_148635 | JGI IMG/M metagenome (GOLD analysis project Ga0163152, IMG submission 148635) | Freshwater microbial mat bacterial communities from Lake Vanda, McMurdo Dry Valleys, Antarctica - Oligotrophic Lake LV.19.MP8.IB-2 | ecosystem: Environmental > Aquatic > Freshwater > Lake... | reverse complement strand
CTTTCGTCGAGGCCCACGACGGGGTGGTGACTGTGGAGAGCGAACTCGGCGTCGGCTCGATCTTCCGGTTTACACTCCCCGGACAACGGAGTTAGAGGCAACGGCGAAGCGCTTGATGGCCCCGTCCACTTGGGCAGAAATAACGATTCCGTTCGCGGCGATTAGTCCGAAGGGAAAGACACTTCGAATTTTGATTGCACCGCGAGATCGATCGAAGCTAATCGCCAGAGTAGCCTGTATCCGCGACGGTGTGGCCCTGTTCGCTGGGCCTGGAGGCGTCCCGTCGGTCTTCGACCATGAAGGAGGCAGCCGCATTATCGGCGACCTCGCGGGGCAGAATGTCGTGGATTCCTGACTGGCCGGGCCAGGCCTTTTGACTGCGAGCGCATCGATTACTCCGGCTTCGGGTGGCTCATAACGACGGAGAAGTGACATGGTGAAGCCAGCAAAGAACACGATTTGCCTTTGGTACGATGGCAACGCCGAGGACGCGGCGCGATTTTACGCCAAGACCTTTCCCGATTCGTCCGTCGAATCGGTGCATCGTGCTCCGGGAGACTTTCCGTCCGGGAAGCAAGGGGATGTGTTGACGGTCTACTTTACCGTGCTGGGCATTCCTTGCCTCGGGCTCAACGGCGGACCCGCGTTCAAGCACGACGAAGCATTCTCGTTTCAGGTCGCAACCGATGATCAGGCCGAGACGGATCGCTACTGGAACGCGATCGTCGGCAACGGCGGCCAGGAGAGCGAGTGCGGCTGGTGCAAGGACAAATGGGGATTGTCCTGGCAGATTACGCCAATCGCCCTGACCCAAGCGATCACCGATTCCGACCCCGCTGTCGCCAAGCGCGCGTTCGATGCGATGATGACGATGAGAAATATCGACATCGCCGCAATCGAGGCGGCCCGTCTCTGAACGCCGACGAGCCTGAAGCGTCAGCGAAGGCGATTTCGTGCTACCAGAGAACGAGCGAAATGGTGGGTTGCTAAGACTCCACCCACCCTACAATACCCTTAATCGCCACTTGCGCAAGAACAAGGAGCGCTCAATGAACCGGTTACTTCGAGTTTTGGTGCTACCCTCTTTGCTCGCATATATGGCAGCCGGATGCTACAAGATGGACGATCCTTGTACAGGCTCGGTTCCGGAAATAGTCGCGGGCGTTCCCGGTTTCGAGATCAGGGATGAAGACGGGCGATTGATCTTATCTGCTGCGGATATTGCGTCCTACGATTGGACTACTCACTCAATGACCCTTAGTTCTGGCAGAGTTCTTGTCGTCCAGAACTCGTCGCGCCACGGCCTTGTTGGCGGAATACCATTCACGGTGATTGCGAATGGGGTTCCGTGCTACTCCGGGGCCTTCACTTCGTCGTACTCGTCCACTTCGCTGTCTTGCCCGATTATTGATGCCCATACGCCCGAGGTGGAACGCGGGGTCGTGAGGCTTGAGCTAGGGTATCCCAGTCCGGAGTTCTTCAAGGGCGAAGACCCGCGCGGCGACGAACGAGTGCGGGACTGCCTGAGAGTTCTCGGTAAGTTGAGCGAGTAGAGACGCGACGAAGACACAACGACCTGGCGTACTTCGGCTATACCGATGACCAGTCAGCAAAATGGCTGACTTGGCTCGGACTATGAGGCAAGGAGCGAAAAACCGTGACGAATGGCAACACCGCAACCGCAGTGATCGGACGAGCCAAGAAAGAGAACGTGCCCAATCGCGTTCCGATGCAAACTGACGCCCCTCCCCAACGACTTGTCGAAGCTCGGTTCATTCGACCGGCCGGCATCTCATTATCGTTTGCGGACGGATTTACTGCTCACATCCAAGTCGCTTGCCTTGAGATGCCGATCGACAGAATAAAGTGGGAATCGACCAGTGTGTCTACCAATGGCGATGGAATGACGGTCGAGGGGATAACAGGCGACACAATTCCGATCAGCTCGGCGACTCTGCGCTACCTGGCGGACCCGGTCTATGCCGCGAAGATCGAAGCCGAAGTCGATGCGGTCACACGAACCAAAGACGAACTCACAGAACTCTCCCGCGAAAGTAAACCACCTCAAAGTTGGTACGAGCAACCAGAGCAAGTCCTCACCCGAGACTCGTGGAAATAACTAGACATGCTCAATTGCAGCTAAGCCAATTCTCTATCAAACCAGCCCCCGAATCGCCTGTCCCCGATAAATGCGATACGGCCGATTCTCAAGATCGTGAAACTCCGCGTCGGGGCCGATGCCTAGCTGCTGAAAGATCGTGGCCGCGAGGTCGGAAGGTGTGAAAGCCTCGGTAACGGGCACGCCGCCGAACTTGTCGGTGGCACCGATGATCTGGCCCGGACGAATTCCGCCCCCTGCGAAGAAGCATGGGAACACATCCCCCCAGTGGTGCCGGCCCGGCGTAAAAACTTCGCCGGAGGCGTTTTTGCCGCCGGGACTGATCGGCGAGATCTTGGGCGTTCGGCCCATTTCGCCGCACATCACCACGAGCGTTTCGTCGAGCAAGCCACGTTGTTCGAGATCGTCCAGAAAGCCGGACAGGCAGCGATCGATCGACGGCAAGAGCTTTCCCTTCAAATCGCGAAAGGCATTTTGGTGCGTGTCCCAGCCACGCAAGTTGATCTGGATCATGCGCACGCCGGCCTCGATCAGTCGGCGGGCCACGAGAAATCCTTGGCCCCATTCTTCGCGGCCATACTGATCGCGAATACGGTCCGGCTCGCGGCTCAGGTCGAACGGATTTCTGCCGCCAGGCCGATTGGCGAATAGTAGATCGATCGCCCGTTGCCGATGAATATCGTGTCGAGTGGATGATTTCTGATCGCGGGCTCGATACAGCTGATCGAGCCGTTGAAGCAGCGACTCCCGATTCTTTAGTTCGTCCGCGGACAGAGTCAGGCTTCCGCCGAGGTCCGGCATCTTGAACGTGGCATCTCGGCAACTGCTATTGTCCCACCAGGCCTTCGGCCCTTTCCCGGCCGCCCGCGTTGGATCATTCGGATCATCGTGGCTGAAGCAATTCGGACACGAGCCGGCCGCGTCGGGCGATTTGCACACCGGGGCCAGATCGACGCCCCAACGTTCATGCTGTGCGCCGAGCACGCCGGCACCTCGACCGGGATAGCGCATCAGGCTCGTCCGTGGCAATTCAACAACGGGCGGGAACGGCGACCCGGTTCTCGGCGGGAGGGCGTAGGACAACATCGAGCCGATTGACGGCCACTCGAAACGCCCCTGACGCGGGTTGACAATGCTGGCATTGGTGTCGCCAACGGGGAGTTCTGTAGTGCCTGTATTAAGTAGATAAGAGCAGCTATTGTGCTCGTTGCGGAACTCGCGGTCGGCCGTGTGGTGCAACGTGCGAACGATCGAAAAGCGATTCGCCCGTGCCGCGAGTCGTGGCAGATATTCGCAGAATCGAGTTCCGGGTAGCCTCGTCTGTGTCGTGCCATATTCGCCGCGAATTCCATCGGGCGCATCCGGTTTCGGATCGAAAGTCTCGTGCTGGGATGGCCCGCCTGATTGGAAGATGAAAACGACAGACTTGGCACGCGAGGCACGGGTCGAACTGCCCGCGTGTGCCTCAAGGCGAAGCACGTCTTCGAGTGAAACACCCAGTAGACCGAAGCCGCCGACTTGCAGCAACTCGCGTCGGGTAAGGAGTGGATGATCTTCGGGCTGGCAACCGAGATGTTTCATGGTGGGGAGTACCTTGCGACAAGATTCCATTCTTGCAAGATGGAAGTCCAAAGGACAATCATTTCTCTGGTAAGTTAGCGAATGAGCGAAGACCTTGCGGAGGTACCCACCCGTTTGGCTTCAAGTTCCCCGCCTCCTAATGCCGAACTAGATGAAGAGGGGCGGTCCATCCCGCTGGGTTGAGGTTTGTCATGAGGGGTCTCCGGGCTTCACGCTGGTTGGCGCTGGGCGGGCTTTTGCTCGCTTTGGGCTGCCGGTCCGCGCCGCAGACACCCGTAATTACCACGCCGCTGTTTCCGGATGCGGTCATTCCGGGCCCGCCGCCCATACCTGGCGGGAGTGCCCCAGCCAATGCGCCGAGGGCGATTCCACCGGCCATGTCCATGGGGCCAAATTCGGCATTGATTTTGCCTCCCGGTGCTCAGCTACCCAACGCGAATGATCTGAGATTGCGCGAGCCAAACCCAGACGTCGCAAGAATTGCTCCCCCTTTGAACAACTGGCAGGCCAGCACTCTTAAGCCTGTCGAAATCAAGCCGCTTGAGATTAAACCTCTCCTGGTTGCCGCGCCTGGTCCACCTGCTGGTCCGGATGGCTTTGCACCGGCCCCGATCATTCCACCACCCGAAGCGCCTCGCCTGATTGCAAAGCCGTTGCTTGTAAAATCCAAACCTGCACCTCCACCACTACCATTGAAGCCTGGCGAACAGTTCGGCCATGCTAGCGATTATCGCTGGATTGCCGGTGTGCTCGATCGACACGGGAAAGGCGGCTACTGGACGCTTCGCTATGCCGACTTCGGCAGCGACGATGAATGGGGCGGCAAAGTCCGCCTGTTGGAAGATGCAAAACTCCGCGACCTCCGCGATGGAGAGTTCGTCTACATCGAAGGCGAATTGCTCGCACCGCGAAGGGCGTCCGGTGGCGAAGGGAATTCTTACCCGCCCTATCGCATCACATCAGTTCGAACGACCAAAGAACAGTAAGCACACTCTGCGTTTGGGAAAAAACAAAACCAGTTCACGCAAAGCCGCTAAGACGCAAAGAAAATCCAAGAAATGTCGTGTTTTTGGTATCTCTTTGCGCCTTAGCGGCTTTGCGTGAGCATTTTTCTCAACCTCTCCTTTTCAAGTATAAGCATTCGCGTGGCACTCATCGGGTCGGCTGCCAGTGCAGCCACATCGCCCCATGACCATCTTTCAAATCGGTGATGCGTTTTTCTGAACCGACGGCAAGGTTCCTCTCGAATAGTTGCCGCACTCCGTCGCGTTTGGAACCGAAAGCAAGCGATTGGCCATCGGGTGAAGGTTGCGGGTGATAGTGCAGCGTGCCATCCTTGGACTTGGTGAGTTGAGTCGATTTTCCTTCCAATGTCGTCCGAAACAACTCGACGCACTTGCCTACCTGACCCGTGTGGAAGAACGATTTGCCATCGCGAGCCCAGATCGGCGTGTCGCTGCTGCCACCATGAAAGTCCGCGACGTCGAGAAACTCGATCACGCCGCGATAGCCCCCTCGGTCGGCCAACTTCTTGAGTCCTGAACCATCGGCACGGACGACGTGGGGGTGGCAGTTATAATGCTCGCCGCTAAGAAGGAGCACCCAGGCACCATCGGGCGACCAGGTCGGAGCGAAGTTGAACGGCTGGCCGGTCTTGATTTGCCCAGCATTCATGCCGTCGGCATCGGCCAGGTACACCTGATAGTTCTTGTGATAGGCGATCCGCTTGCCGTCGCGGGAACTGCTGAAACCGTAGGCGAATTCCTTCGAATTCTTCGTGAGATCGACCTTATTTCGGCCATCGCGATCCATGCGGAACGGATGCGAGTTGCCATCAATGAGGGCGGTGAAACCCAGCTTGGTCGGATCGTTCGGCCAAAAAAACACGCCACTGTTGTAGAAGCTCACACGTTCGATCGCGGTAATGTTGCTCGACTTGCCGGTAGCAAGATCGACCAGGAAGGTGTCGTACTGACAGCCCTCCTTTACATGCCGAAAGGTTTTGTGCTCCTCTTCCCACTTTGCGTTGTCCGGACTGACCCAGCCGCGGCCAACGATGGCGATCTTTCCATCGGGCGACCAGCCGGCGAATTGCGTCCAGGCATCGGGTTGATCGACTAAATGCTTGGCGAGTTCCCTCCTGCCAGTGCCATCGGCATTCACGACGACGGCCCGCATCGTTCGAACGTTGGCATGTCGCCCGCCGGGAAGATTGGTCTGGAATTCGGTGTAGCCGAGAAGTTGCTCGGCGGAGACCGGGGCGGTCGTGCCGAGAAGGATCAAGAAAACACGAATATTGCGGGCCGTCAACATCAAGCGGTTTTCCAAAGGAGGGAATGGACGCTTTTGCCGGGGTTTTCGGTGGGCCAGAGGAAGAGCACATTGAAATATGTACCTCCGTCGTCAACGAGTACTACGTCAACTTCCAAGGCTCCCGATACGACCTCGACGCCATCGCCGCGGCTTCTTTGTCGCCGACGATTTCTTCTTTCACCGGATCCCAGGTGAGCTTGCGGCCCGTGCGAATGGCGATGTTGCCGAGATGACAGACCGTGGCCGAGCGATGGCCGATCTCGGCGTCACAGATTGGGGCCTTGCGACTTTTAATGCAATCGAGCCAGTTGCCGTGATGGCTTTTGCTCACATAGAGATGTGTGTCCGTGTCCTTCAATTCTTCTTTCAGAATATCCTCCGGAGTGGCCGTGATCTTGCCGCGATCGACAAAGATGGTGCCTTTCGTGCCGATGAATGTGCAGCCGCCCTTCTCGCCATTGGCACAAACGACTTTCGCGCCATTGGCGTAGGTGTATGTGATCGAACATTTCTCGGGAGTCTCGAACCATTTGTCCTTGTGATAGGTGGCCGTGCCTTCGATCGTGGTCGGGCCGGATGCATCCATGCCGAGTGCCCATTGTGTGATATCGAGATGATGTGCGCCGAAGTTGGTCACCTGCCCGCCGGAATAATCCCAGAAGAAGCGGAACAGATAATGAACGCGATTCTGATTGAAGGGCCGCATCGGCGCGGGGCCTATCCACATGTCATAATTCAAACCGGCTGGCGGTTGCGAATCGGCCGCGGGTTTTTTGGCACGGTCAATCCAATTCGGGCCGGGAATGCCGACGCGTACTTCCTTGATCGTGCCAAGCCGGCCGGAACGCACATATTCACAAGCACGCCGAAATCGCTCGTCGGATCGTTGCTGGCTGCCCGTTTGTAAAATGCGTTTGTTCTTGGCGGCCGCGTTGGCGATGGCCCGGCCCTCAGCAATCGTGAGCGTGAGAGGTTTCTCGCAATAAACATCCTTGCCGGCATTGCAGGCATCGACACACATCATCGCGTGCCAATGGTCTGGCGTGGTGATGACCACGGCATCAACATCCTTGCGGTCGAGAATCTTGCGATAATCGGTCGTGGCGAATGGCGTCTTGGCACTTTTTTCGATCAACTTGACTGCTTCGGCCAGTCTCGCATCATCGACTTCACACACGGCAACGACGTTCTTGGCATGAATCTTCGTGTTTCCCGTGCCCTGATTGCCGACGCCAATCGAGGCAATCCGGATTTGCTCGGAGGGCTTTGGTTTGTCCTCGCCACGCGATTGTGGGAAGGGCGGCAGGAAGTACGTGACGCCGCCAACAGACACGGAGGCGGCGGCGGTTCGCAGGAAGGAACGACGGGAGAGGGTCATGGGAATCTCGCTTGAAGAGGTTAAAGAGAATGTAACCGACTCCCCAAGCGAAGGCGAGAGGCCTGTTCTGGCTCCAAGTGAAGTAGGGCGGGGACGAGACCGCTCGGGAGAGAAATGTCCCAAAGCAGGCCGGACCTTTCAGAAAACCAACGCCACCACCGGCCCAAGCCAGCGATTTTTAAGATTTTTGAAATTCTCGGTTGACAAACTGGTCGAGAGTGTATATTTGTATAGTATGTTGAGTCGGGCGCGTTTCCCGCCAATCGTAAGGCGAGCGGGCAGCGATTCAGCTGGCAGCTTTGGGCTGTGAAGAGTGCTTGAAGTGTAACAGCGTTGATGGAATGAGCAGGAAAGCGGCATAGCCGGGCGAAAATAGGGTTTCACGACTTGCGAGCCGGAATAGAAATGCCCGCACATGTCGCGCTGGTTTCAACCGACTTTGTTCCGCCATGTCGATTTTGGTACTTTCTAAACGTCATCCGGGTGAATCCCCCGAGTGGTCCGGGGCGAAACCATCCCTTTTCCCTTGTTTGGAGTTGGTTCATGAAGAATTTGTTTTCTGCCGCTATCGTCATCGCGAGCTTGGTGCTCGCTTCCACCGCAAAGGCACAGGAACCGCCAAAGCCTGGCCCGGAGCATGCCATGCTCAAGAAGCAGGAAGGCACCTGGGACACCGTTATGAAGATGGCCGGCATGGAGTCGAAGGGGACCGCCGTTTACAAGATGGACCTCGGCGGTCTGTGGCTGACGAGCACGTTCGAGGGTGAATTATTCGGTTCAAAATTCACCGGCAAAGGTTTCGATTCGTACGACCCAGCCAAAAAGAAGTTTGTCGGCGTGTGGGTAGATTCCATGTCGACTTCTCCAATGACGACGGAAGGAACGTTTGACAAAGAAAAGAAGACGCTGACGATGTCGGGTGAAGGTCCGGGCATGGACGGCAAGTCGCAAAAATACAAGACCGTCTCGGAAATGAAGGACGACGATAACATCCACTTCGCGATGTACATGGGCGACTCCAAGGAGCCAGCCTTCACCATTCATTACAAGCGCAAGAAGTAAGCCGAGCCGAGTTCAATCCACGAAGGACACGAAGAGCACGAAGAGCGTGAGTACCAGTCTCGCCAAATCCTTCTTCTTCGTGTTCCTTCGTGTACTTCGTGGATAGACACAAAAATCGAGCAGCAGCCCGAGACAGATTTCACTTCTTTCGCGCATATCAGGATTGGACACACGCGGAGCCTCCTCATGCCAGTCGATGCCTATATCCCCGATGAACTCGCCTTGCGAGCGTTTTTGCTCGGTCGCCTCTCGGCTACTGAAGTCGAAAAGGTCGAACGGTATCTCGAGTCGCACCCGGAAGCAGCCAACACGCTTCAGGCGTTGACTGACGAAGATACCTTCACGTCCGCTTTGATTGAAGCGGCCGCAATCGAGGCCATCTTGCCGGAGGTGCAGGCAACTATGGATCGGCTCGAACAAGTATTCTCGCCGTCTAAAGAACAAACGGCGACTGCCAACGGAACGGACGACTCGAAGACCGGGCCAGCTTCGGTAGACGAGGAACCCGAGAACGCTCTGAACTTCCTGGCTCCCGCTCAGCAGCCCGACGAACTCGGAAGGCTCGGCGGCTACCGAATCTTGCGTGTGCTCGGTGCAGGCGGCATGGGCATGGTTCTGGAGGCGGAGGATCCGAAACTCGGTCGGCATGTGGCCATCAAAGTCATGCTGCCGCACGTGGCCGGCAATGCCAAGGCCCGCGATCGCTTTGTTCGCGAAGCACGTGCCGCCGCCAAAGTGGAGCACGATCACATTATCCCCATCTACTTCATCGGCGAGGAAAACAATGTTCCGTTCATCGTGATGCCGTTCCTGAAAGGGGAATCGCTCGATGCCCGCTTGAAGCGGGAACGCCGGCTTCCGGTGGATGAAATTGTTCGCATTGGCCGCGAAGTGGCGGAAGGATTAGCGGTCGCTCACGAATTGGGCCTGGTCCATCGCGACATCAAGCCCGCGAATCTGTGGCTGGAGGCCCCGCGTGGCCGCATCAAGGTTCTCGATTTTGGACTCGCCCGATTGAACAGCGAAGCGGGCCAACTCACACAGAGTGGAGCAATCGTTGGCACGCCGGCTTACATGGCACCGGAACAAGCCCGCAGCCAGCCGGTCGATGGCCGAAGCGACCTGTTCAGCCTGGGGGCTGTCCTGTACAAGATGGCGACGGGCCGCACGCCTTTCGGCGGTTCGGATACCATCAGCATGTTGATGTCGCTCGCCAACGACACGCCTGCCAACGCGCGGAGCCTGAATCCGGACATTCCCGCAACACTCGCTGATCTCATCTCACGACTATTGGAAAAAGACCCGGCCCGACGACCACAATCGGCACGAGAGGTCGTTCTGCTGCTTGCCCCGCCTCCGACAGTGGAGGCCATGCCGATCCCCGGGGAACGCCGAGCGGAATTTGAATTCGAAGGAGAGGAAGCTACTCAAGTAGACAAGGTTTCGTTGGCTGATGCCGCTGCCACGTCAAGACCGAAGCGCCAGCGAGGCCCCGGCCTGCTGATCGGCGTGGCGGCAGTGTTGCTGCTGCTCATCCTGGGGGGCGGATTCGCGGGCTACAAACTAGTCTTCGAAACCAAGGATGGCACCCTCATCGTCGAGATCAACGACAAGGAGACAGAGACGAAGTTCAAAAATGGCGAATTGCAAATCTTGGATTCGGATGGCAAGGTGAAATACACCCTCAGGCCAAGCGAGAAGAATCGCCAGGCCATTGCACCGGGAGACTACAAGGTCCGCGTGAGTGGTCCGGATGGCGTGGAGTTGGATACCGATGCATTTGAGATGAAGAAGGGTGGCGAAATTCGACTGAGAGTCACAGTCAAGCCACCCGAGGTAGCGGGGAAGAGTAAGCAAGTCGACATGTCGATGCTCGCAATTCTCGATCCGGATCGACGAGCAGCCGAGTATGTGTTGTCCATCGGCGGGATGGTTATAGCACGTGGCGTGGATCGTGAAATCAGAGCCGTGGCCGATCTGCCCCGGGAGCCATTTGAGCTGACGGCGATTGTACTCCGCGGAAATCAACGGGTAACGGACGCGGGGCTGGCTGCCTGTGCGGGATGTAAGAATCTAGTGCATGTCGATCTGGTCCGTACGCCAGCGACCGATGCCGGAGTGGCCTATTTCGCCGCCTCCAGGAATCTCATTGTCCTCGATCTGGTCGGCGCGCCAGTTAGCGATGGAGGCTTGGCAGCGTTCAAAGGAATCAACACCCTCCAACATCTTTGGCTCAGCCAAACGAAAGTCACCGATGACGGATTAGCCAATTTCGCGGATTGCAAGAATCTGTTCAATCTCGACTTGGTGAATTTGAAAATCACCGATGCGGGCTTGCGCCACTTTGCCGGGAACAAGAATCTTGTTGGCCTCTTCGTGGCACAAACGCCGATCACCGATGTGGGCTTGGCAAACTTCAAGGACAACAAGACCCTGACGAAGCTCTGGGCAGGTGACACCCGATTGTCGGATACCGGATTGGCCTACTTCAAAGACTGCAAAAATCTGCAGAAACTCTGGGTGGGAGGCACAAACTTGACCGATGCGGGCCTGGAACACTTCAAGGACTGTAAGGAATTGGTGGACCTTTCCCTGATGAATACATGGGTGACCGACAAAGGTCTGGCCCACTTCCAGGATTGCAAAAAACTCACAAGTCTCTGGCTGGCCGGCACGGCAGTGACGGACACTGGGCTGTCTTACTTCCAAGAATCCAAGAACCTCGTCGAAGTTTATCTGGACGGAACAAAAGTGAGTGACGCAAGCCTGACCCAGTTCAAAGACAACAAGCGATTGACGCAACTCAAGCTGCAAAAAACCAAAGTGACCGGGTCGGGGGTCGATGGACTGAAGCGGGCGATTCCGTTGTGCAAGATCGAATGGGACGGCGGCGTGATCGAGCCAACGGGCCCTTCGCTGGATTCGGACCGCGAGCTGGCCATTGAGGTCGTCAAAATTGGTGGAGTTGTGGTCGTTCAACAGTTGCCGAGATCCTTCAGGGTCGAAAAGTCCGACGAACTGCCCGCCGGCGATTTCGCCGTCACGGATGTTGGGCTGACGAAAACCACGGATGAAAATCTAGCCAGCGTTGCAAATTTTTTGCGCGTCAAGACCCGCCACAACGACGTTGGCTTACAGATCATCAAATCGGAAATGAACGACGATGGCCTCAAACATCTCGTCGGCACAAATATCACTCGACTAGCTCTGAGAATCAACAATTTCTCGGACGCCGGCCTTCAACATTTGCTCGGAATCAAGAATTTGAAATCCTTGGCGATCCATGACAGCGAATTGGTCACCAAGAGTGGGATCGAAAAATTGGCAGCAGCATTGCCGGGCTGCACAATTGAAAGCACTCACGGCATTTTCAACGTGAAGGCCGTACCCATGGCGACGGAAAGTGAACTACCTGCCATCGCGCTCACCGTGGAGCAGCGCAAGTCGCTTCAGTCCGTTCTCAACATCGGCGGGCGAGTCAAAGTCGTCGAGAAAGGAAAAGTGCGTGACATCGGGCCGGGCGAGATGCTTCCTGCCGGCCCGTTCGCCACCCTCGATATCAACTACAGGGATGTTCCGATCGGCGACCGGCACCTGGAAGCCCTTCGCCATGTTCCGCCGGTTCACAACATGCTGCATCTCGGTTCCACAAATGTGACCGACGATGGGTTGCTGGCAGTCAGCGAGTTTCCCGGCTTCGCCACGATCCGCGATTTGACTCTGACAAACCAGCCGATCACCGACCGTGGGCTTGCGGCCGTGAAAAAATTCAAGCAACTCGAAATCCTGGGGTTGATGAACGCGAAGGTCACGGATGCTGGCCTGGTACACCTGAAGGGGCTTCCTCTCAAAAAGCTTGGACTTACGAATTGCGAAGGAGTGACTGCCAAGTGTTTGGAATCCTTGGTTAAGGTCGAGAGGCTGGCCCATCTCGATCTGGACAACGTGGCGATCTCGAACACCGATCTCGGGCAATTCGCGAAGTTCAAAAAGCTGGAAGCATTAAGTTTGAAAGGATCGAACATTACGGATGAGGGGTTGGAAAAATTTCATCTGCTGACGACACTGACAAGCCTGGCACTCGAGAAATGCAAGCTCAGCAAGGCGGCACTCGAAAACCTCGCGAAATCCATGCCGGGATGCACGATCTATTCGGATTTGGGCATTTTCCTGGTCAAGAAATGACGGAGCAGCCCGCAATTTTTTGCACCAATGCATCGTTTAGCGCTCGAGCCAACGGCTCGAACGCTGAGTTGAGAATATGGCAGAAAGCCTAGCGGATTGTTTGGTCCTTTTCTCAATCCCCTCGTCAAATTTTCCCCCTCACAACCCTCACGACCGCCTCAACCCGAATTGTGAGCTAGACTCAAAACTGTTCCCCCCAGACATGAAGCCATGGTACGCCCATGACAGCGCTTCTCGATGCTCCGCCCGATCTAGCGTCTCCATCGCCCCGGCCGGTTCGGGTCGAACGTGTGCGCGAGCGAATGATTTCCGACTGGCGGAGCGGGCGGCGGGCTCGGGTCGAGGAATTTGGCACGGAATTGATTGAGTTTGGTGCCACTGAAGACGACTGGCACGGCCTCATTCTCACTGAAATTCGTGCCCGCCGCCCGCTCCGCCAGTCGGAAATC
>Ga0163152_10006558_pt1 | contig 13089 bp, 13 predicted proteins | sample OliLakLV19MP8IB2_FD_148635 | JGI IMG/M metagenome (GOLD analysis project Ga0163152, IMG submission 148635) | Freshwater microbial mat bacterial communities from Lake Vanda, McMurdo Dry Valleys, Antarctica - Oligotrophic Lake LV.19.MP8.IB-2 | ecosystem: Environmental > Aquatic > Freshwater >... | reverse complement strand
GTCACGGTTATATGTTTCAAATCCGTGGTGCAAAATAATAATGTCAAAAAGTTCAATGTCCTTTAGCTTGTCAATCGGTATTTCTTCAATGTCCATGTTGTCGTTTTAAAATTGGGCATAACGTTTTGCAGCTACAAGAAGTTGGCGATTTCGAAGCACTAAACTGTCTGCCACCGCAAAACTTGATACGGAGCACAAAGCTTCATTTAACCACTGAACCGCCAATTTTTTGTAGGTGCTGTTACCTGCTGCCCGACTGTTCGGACGAAACGATGTCGTGCCAAGTTTGTAGGCACTTTGTTCAAAGCGATTTACATTCATTGTGTTGTCGTTTTAGTTGAGCAATACATTGATAAAGTCAAGAACACCGTCTGGATAATATTGTCTTTCGCAAGTTGCAAGCAACTCTTTTGCTTTTGGCTTGGTTGTTACTAAACTAAATTTTTTCATTCCGACTTCATCAGGTGATTCACCGCCTAAAGAAATAAATTGAAAGTCCTTCCACGATACTTGATGTTTTAGTTCAAATGCAACATATTCTTTGTTGTCAAATACGAAAGCAATTTTGTAGTAGTCGTTGTGTCCAACTTTGGAAAGAAAAATTTTGCTAGAGTTTTTTAATTTGTCAACCGATGACAGTATTTTACCGTAACGGAATTCAGTGTCATACTTTATTAGAATATCTTTTTTGTTGTAGTAACCACACTTTAATAAAATGTCCTTGCAGTCGTCAAGTTTGGAAACAACTTTTCTCTGCTCGTCAGAAATTGTCAGCCAGGCGAAAGCAGTCTTTAATTTCATTTCATTATAAAAGTCGTCATAGTGTTCGTTGATGCAACTTATAAATGCAAGTTTTTCTTTGCTGTCATAAGTTTCAGTGTCGTGAGTTGTGATTTTGTCAAGTGCCGAAACCAATGGTTTAACATAAAAATTATGAAATCGTTTTTGCCCTGCCTTATCGGATGAGTTACGGTCAATAGATTCTTTATAGTTCTTTAAGCGAATTTTTAAAAGTTCTTGAAGAAGGTTTCTCTGGTCTGTTGTGAATGTTGTCTGTTTCATTTTATTTTTTTTTCTGTTGTTCAATGCTCAAATGTTCGGGTTAGCAGTGTCCAAACGGGTTGCAGGTAACTCTCTTATACCCGCTACTAAGTTTCGCTTAGCCGCCCAAATGGGATCGCTTGGCGAAGGTTTATAGCTCTTAGTAAAAAATTTAATTTCATCTATAAAGTATCAAAGGGCGAGGTTATATTTTGAATGCTTTTAGTACCAACACTCGAATATATGCACCTAGGTGCATATATATCACATGTACCATTAGAAAAGGTGCATATAGCCGTTCATTTTGGCCGCTAAAGTGTACCTCATCAATTATATTCCATTGTAGTCAGGTCTTTCAACCCGGTTGATCTATTTTCAGAATCTATATTTTTATCTTTAACTCAAGCTTGCCAAGTCTTAAAACCTAACAGCAAAACAAATTTGTTCAAAGATTTTCTTATTAAATATAACCAACAACTTTATAAGAAATAATCCCCACCCATTCACGACTTATAATAGTCCAATTCAATAACGCTTCAGCACGCGGAATGAACAACACATCAGGCGTAAACTTTCGTTCGTGCGATAAGAAATCTGTGGTGAATGTATCCACAGGCCACCCGACTTTTTTAAAGCATGCACGCGACCTGCGCATGTGAAAGGCCGAGGTAATCAACAGGCAATCTTGTGGCGCGTAGAAATTCAGTAGTGTAGCCTTAACCGCTGCCGCAGATTCGTGGGTATTGCGCGATCGATTTTCGATAATAATATCTTCGCGTAATACTCCCATTAATTGTAGCGCATCGGCAATTTCATCTGCTTCTTGTCGGTTGCGTTCCAACAAGGAACCACTTCCGCCTGAGATAAGAATCTTTTTTATTATTCCTGTTTTGTAAAGTTGCAGGGCATGAATAACCCGGTCTGCTCCGCGCTGAAAGTAAACCCGATCGTCAGGTGTCATATTGCCTTTGGTTACCCCGGTAAGTACAATGCCAACCGCATACTCTTTTTTAATTTCATGAAGTGGTGTGGCTGGTAATTCCCAAACTTTAGCAACTTCATTCGCCAGAAAATCATTTGACATTACCAGCAGCAAGACTAGCGCAATCTTAAATAAGCGACTGCGCCATTTGGTGTTACGCAAAATCCAGGATAGCAGAAATAGAATAGAAATAATCACCAACGGCATGGTGAGATAATTCAATGTTTTTGAAAGAATGAAAAACATGTTTGGTTACATCCTTTTCGGTAGTGGATTTGACATATTTCCTAAGCCGTCAATAATTTTTCTTAGTACTTCAAAGTATAGTGTGATCACCAGTAAAATTGTCATTGCCCAAATAACCCCCAAATTAAAATAGAGTGTGTCGATGTTTGTGTTTAGAAAATGTTTGGTCGGCATATAAAACTGGGCATCGAAATCAACCATGTGCGCAGGGTCTGGATCTTTGTAGATAGGAAATATTTTTTGAATTAGCTTTCCATCCTTTTCAATTACACGGTTGGTTTCCATAGAGTTCTTCACCAGTTCGCTTATGGATTCATTTTGATAGCTATTTCGAAAATTCTCAAAGTTTCTTTCTTTATCCGCAGAGTTTGTCAGCCTCACAACTTTTTTGTCCTTTTCCTGATCAGCCCTATTAAAACGATTTACATAGAATTTTTTCAATGTTGTAAGAAAATTTGTTACCTCACCATATACAGATGCATCGAAACTATCGACCGTAAACCGATCCATGCTTATAAAATCAGTCTTCCCTACAAAAGCCAGTTGTTCCGTGAGTTCACGTTTAAGTAGGTTTAAATCGTCCTGTACTTCCTTCTTAATAATCGGATCAGGGTTTTGGTAATTAAGTTTAACAAAATCAAGCCTTGTTTCAAGTGCAGGAATGAAGTAGATCTTTTTGTAGTCGGCATCGGCCATTACTTTATCGTCCAGATAAAATTCTTGTTCAAAATCATTGTTTTTAAATTGAGAAACCATACTAGCCTCAAATGCCCACCGCGAAGCCATGATGTCGCCAACTAGCGGAACGGTTTCTGTGTTGCCTATCACGGGATTCAACTTATCAAACTTAACTACAACCCCGCTGAGTATTAATTGTGGAATTAAAAGAATGGGAATAAGAATATAAATTGTTACTGCCGAATTAAAAGCAGAAGAGATATTAAGCCCCAACAGATTGGCAAAGCAAGATGTCGAAAATAAAATTGCCCAATAAATAAGGTACATACCTTTTATTTCAAGAATTGAATTTCCCACCAAGACAAACAGGGCTGTTTGAATTAGGGAAATCATAAATAAGATTCCAATCTTGGAAAGAATATAACTGCTTCGGTTAAGGTGTAGGAACTTCTCGCGCTTCAAAATTTTTCGATCGCGGATTATTTCTTCTGCGCTTACGGTTAGCCCCATAAACAAAGCCACTATTACACTCATAAAGAGGTAAGCGGGCAGGTTCAGGTTTTTACTGAATATATAATCTGGATTAAACTGATCATCCGGATTATAGTAGCGAACTATAAAAGCAAGAATGAAAGCAAGGAGTGGAGCTTCGAGCAGGTTAATAAATAGATATTGAGTGTTATTTAATTTGGCAAGCAAATCGCGCATGCCAAATAATCGAATTTGATTAAACCAAGTTGGAATTCGCAGTGTTGAGTGCGGAACATCCTTAGAAGTTTCAACAGTGGTAAGGGTTATCTTCTCTTTATACTGCCTGTTCCATTGCTCAGGTGAGAATTTTCTTTCGTCAGTGAAATTGCCAAACTCATTTATGACTTTGGTTTCTATGATGTTAAAGATTTGTTCAGGGTTTACATTTCCACACGAGTAACATTCACCTTGCTCACTATTTACCAGGTTGATGTTTCGTTTAAAGTAGGTGAGCGCATCCACCGGGTTTCCATAATAAATCTGATAGCCACCGGTGTCGAGGATTATTAACTTATCAAACATCTTAAAGATGTCTGAAGATGGCTGGTGAATAACAGCAAACACTAATTTCCCCTTAAGGGATAATTCCTTAAGTAAATCGATAATATTTTCTGAGTCGCGTGAAGAAAGACCTGACGTGGGTTCATCCACAAAAAGAACGGCTGGTTCTCTTAATAATTCCAAACCAATATTAAGTCGCTTACGCTGCCCGCCACTAATTGTTTTATGAAGGGGTGAGCCGACTTTTAAATGTTTGGTTTCAGTAAGACCAAGATCGCTTAAGGTTTGTAAAACTAAATTTTCAATTTCCTCTTGGCTTAAATCACTGAAGCAAAGCTTGGCGGCAAAGTAGAGGTTCTGATATACGGTTAAATCTTCAATCAGTAAATCATCTTGTGGTACAAAACCAATAACACCTTCAATCTTTTGGGGTTCTTTATAAATATCAACGCCATTAATCAACACCAGTCCTTTTGAAGGTTTCTCTGTTCCGTTAAGCACATGCAATAGGGTAGACTTGCCAGCACCACTGGCTCCCATCAAGGCTACAAGGTTTCCTGACTCTTCAGCAACATTTACTTCGCGCAAACCGAGGCCTCCATTTTTAAATTGATATGAAATTTCCTTGGCTTCAAAACTTGTACGATCACCATTATTCATTTTTTTAAATTGTGCCAATATCTCGCCATAGTATACTGGGTCGGTGATTTCCCAGCGCAGTGTGCTGCCGGTGGCCAATACATTGATGCTCCCTGATTTTTGAGGAACTCCATTTAGATATACATCGGTATTACCAATGTATTTAAAGAAAAAAGTATCGGTGCTCTGAAGATAAAGGATGGATATAAATCCATTTAAGCTTTCGCGAAAGATGTGTTTGGTTGATGCAGGCGCACTTGTTTGGGAATCAACAATTAGAATATCTTCACTTTTGTTATCCTTTGTTTCCTTTGCTAATACGTATTGCTTTATTAGGTCAAGATCGCTTATCTGTATGTAAAGAGCTTCACTAATCTGCAAAGCAAGTGTTTGTTCTCGATCAGAAATGGCGCCATCGGCAAGAATAACACTCATTAACTCAAGCACGATCACCATTTTTTGCTTTTGTGCCACCTCCACATTTATAGAGCGGCAGATTTCTGTGATTGTATCTTTTTCCTGAGTGAGACTAAGTTTGTTGCTCATTTCTAGCGCATAGGTATCAAAAAGTTGTAAATGACTTTCTGTTGCGCGTTGACTTAAATGATCGGATAGAAAAACTTTGATGTGCTCACGTTCCTGCTTGGTAATGAGATCCTCTTTAGCAACCAGCGCAAAAAGTCTCATAATGGCGTTTAATACCGGTTCGCTCATAGCTTAGATTTGGTTTACTTAAAGTTAACAAAGAATGGTGCTTTAAAAATAAAAAAGGATTAACCATCGGCTAATCCTTTTTGCAAGGGGTTTATTGAAACTTATTCAACAATGGATTTCCTCATTTTTTCAACCACTTTGGTAATTTCAACAAGGTTTTTGTCGGTCAACACCAAATCAGATCTGTTGTTTTTGATTTGTTCATCAATGTTCAACGCGCGGTAGCTTGCCTGTAGTGCTACCAAATCCGCAGTTAACGATGCAACGGGTTCTGCCTGATCAATCCTTGAAAGCATTTTAGTTAATTCGTCAACCGATTTTTCCTGCTGAAGTATAACCCGCATCAAAGGCGTAAGCACCAGGTTGCGCGAATCTTCAGGTAATAGGTCTTTTGGATATGATTTAATCAAACCAGTTGAAATATAAAGTCCTTCAACAAAACTTCCTGTAAGAAGAAGAGCAGCTAGCTTGTTGCGGCTATCGTCTTTCAAGTATTTTTCGCTTCCTTGAACGGCACTATTCAATATTTTAGCAAGTGAGTCTTTATTAGAAATGTTGTTCTCAAAGCGCTGAAGCACATCCATATCAAAAGCACCAATTACGTTAAGGTTATCAGCTAATTTTTTTGCTGAATTAAGGTAATTGATTGCTTCCTGAGTTTTATCGTAAGAACTTAGGTACCCAATGTCGGCAGTGTAAACACCAAGATTAAGAGCGGCCTTATCATTGCGACTGCTATACTGATCAACTTTATTTCTATCGTTAAGTAAGCTTTGGTTAAATTCCGCACCCGTTGCCTGAAGTAAATAAGGTATTTCGGAAGGTGAAGGAATGTTATACATAACATCTTCAATTTGTTCTTTTAAGGATTCGCCAGCTTTATCAAAATCTTCAGCATTTTGGCTAGAGTCTTCTTTAGGACCCCCGCAGGACCAAAGGCCAACTAGGGCTAGCAAAGCAAATAAAAGGGGTGTGAGACGTGTAAGTTTCATGGGCTTTTTGGTTTAGCCTTCAATTTTAGCACATTTTTCCTATTCGCTGAAACCGTTCGACCTTTATTTTAGCCATAATATTGCAAAAGATTCAGATTGTTAAACGTTATTGCCCAAATTCAAGTTAAAGCCACCATAGTGAAAAATTTTACGGTACAAACTGCCTTTATTATTGATGATAGTGAAGTCGACTTATTCGTTCAAAAGAAATTTATTGAATTACGGCATTTTGCTGGTGAAGTAGTTACGTTTAATTCGCCAACGCAAGCTTTGGAAGTATTAGGTTCTCCAACCTATAAGTATACTGGCGGCCTCGTTTTTTTAGATCTCAATATGCCTCTGATTAATGGGTTTGAATTTTTAGACAAAGCGCGTGAGATGTCTAGCGGAATTTTCAATCGGATGAAAGTGGTTATATTATCCAGTTCGAACAGTAAAGCAGATCAGGAACGGGCCATGTCTTTCAAAAATGTGATCACATTTATTTCGAAGCCCTTAACTATTGAAAGTTTAGATAGTTTGAGGGGGTTGGTTGCTGAAGGTGATCCTATTATTTAGATAAAAGCTGCACGCTCATTTTCTTTAATAATTGAAGATCAATTATTGGGGTGTCAATTTCTTTTGCTTCCTCATCCCATCTTCTCAATAAAATACTTGCTTCAAATAATGGGTCACGCTCAAATTCATTGGCTTCAACTTTACTCATAACACCTCCTTGAAACTTTAGCGTTTGCTTACTTGCCTCTGATAATTTTTCAAAGTATTCAGGGTATTTGTAAGTGAGATATCGTTTTGCTTTCACATGGTTTTCAACCAATTGTGCAAGCCGCTCTGAAAACCCGTGACTTCTTAAATAATCGGCTCCAATTTCTTCATGGCTTTTAATTCCAAATGATTCCATTTTCAAAGCCGGATTGTTTTGAACACAGATGTGACCTATATCGTGGAAGAAGGCTGCTAAAACAACTTCATCGTCACAGTTTGCCTGAATAGCTAATTCAGCAGCCTGCGACATGTGTTCAATTTGCGAAACGGGCTCACCTATATAATCTTCTGCGCCAAATCTTTCATAGAGTTCAAAAATTTCATCAGTAATTTTCTCGGCAGGCGTCCTCATTGGATCAATAATTTTAGGGCATCTCTAAAAACCCTTGCTTTCATTACCTCAACCCCTGCCCCTTCTCCGGAAGAGAAGGGTAAGCGGAGTTTTTAGAGATGCCCTTTATTCAATTTAAGATATCTATTCTAAAAATACATCACCGAATAATTAGCGCTGTTGGGATATTATTATCAAATAATTAATTATCCAGGTTACAATTTTTTATTAAAAGGTATTCGGCTATCATTACAAATATCTATAATTGTTTACTTGACTTATGCAAATTGATTTAGTCGTATTCGATCTTGCCGGCACCACTGTAAAAGATAATCAGGATGTTCATAAAGTTCTTCAGGCTGCCCTCAAGAAAAAGGGCATTACCATTTCCCTGGCCGATGCAAATGAAGTAATGGGAATTCCAAAGCCGGTAGCCATAAAACAATTGCTTGAGGGAAAAAACTATCCAAACATTAATGATGAATTTATTGATGAGATACATACAGACTTTGTTGCAAGTATGATTTCTTTTTATGAAACCGATGCAAGCGTAGGCGAAAAGGTAGGCGTGAGCGAAACCTTTGCAGCATTGAAAGCCAATGGAATTAAAGTGGTGGTTGATACCGGATTTGATCGGCAAATTGTAACCCCTTTGCTTAAACGCTTAGGTTGGAAGGAGAATAATTTAATTGATGACAGTGTAACCAGTGATGAGGTGAAACAGGGCCGACCTTTTCCAGATCTGATTTTTGAAGCAATGAAACGAACGGGTGTTCGAGATGTAGCGCGTGTTGCCAAAGTTGGTGACACTGCTTCTGATTTGCATGAGGGTACCAGTGCAGGTTGTCGCTACGTTTTAGGTATAACAACAGGTGCTTTTTCAAGAGCCGAGCTTGCCAAAGAACCACACACACATTTAATTGAAAATATTTCCGAGCTACTCCTAATTCTCGGAATAAAAAAAAGTAGCTAAAGCTATTCATTATGTTTTCATAATGTTACCTTCATGTTAACCAAATGTTAACATGAGTTGAAACTTCTCTATTTATCGATTTTTTTAACCAGCGCTCTTATTGTTAGTGGACAACCAGATGCTTGGAGAACAGGGTCTGTTGTGTTGAGGAATGACCAGGTTTTAACAGGCGATATCCTGTTGCATGTGCACTTTAATACGCTGGTGTTAAAAAGTAATGATCGGGTGAGCGTACTCAACACTCTTCAGGTTAGCTCATTTCGTTTTTACGATCCTACGGTAAATGTTAACCGACAATTTTTGACGGTCAACGGCAAAGACAAGAGGAGTGCAGCATTCTATGAGTTGGTTGTTCAGGGTGAAATTAGATTAGTCAGAAAATTAAAGCTACACCGTGCCCAAAGCCCTGACGACCGAAATGATTTTAACTATTTCATTATGGACAATCAGAAGCTTACTCCACTTCGTGAATTCAAAAAAAATATTTTACCCATGCTTATTACATCGGCACCCCAATTAAAAGATTGGATTGATAAGGAGCGTCTTAATCTTAATGAAGGGAAATCCGCAGTACTTATTATTAAAGAGTATAACAATCTGGTCAGGTCAGCAAATCTGCTGGCTTCGAATTGACAACAGAGCTTTTCCATTCCCTGTGTTTGTAATGGAAATAAATCATCGATCCACCTATCAACAGAGTTCCAGCTACCGACATAAAGTAGCCGCCTGCTAAAAAGAAATTGAGCCAGGTAATCTCTGTGTAGCTAAACTCCTTAAAAAAGAGTACCCCTATACTACCCAAATAGCCAAATGAATCTGCGAGATACATTAAGAATCCTACCGTGCCAACATATTTAAATGCGGCAAGTAGCCGATCGAAGAAAATACTATTGAAGGGAATATAACCAAGGTACAAGCCAATGCCCACCAGCGTCATCCAGGTTTGTGGGCTAAGCAGATGTTGTTCAAAAAAATAATTTGCCACCCCAATCATCAACATGCCAAAACCAATAATGATATGATTGACCATAAGCGCCAGCTTATTGTTTTTAATAAGCATTAAACTGCCCATACAAATAAGCACGATAATGGAAACTGGAATTTCGGTAGAGGTATAAATGGAGGGATCGTTACCCATGCCAAGTGATTTCCAAATCTCGGCAGAAAAATTATCTCTGAATTCCCGAAATGTGGTGAGTAAGACATAGGCAAGAATGAAAAGAATAATACCCGGTAAAAATGTTTTTGTAAAAAGTCTGCGCTCGCCAACGTTCATAGGCAATCTCTTAGTGCGTAACTGTTCGTCTAATAAAGTTGGTGGTGGAACTTTGTCTAACAAGAATTGGAATAGAAGCAGGGGAATAACTGCCAAACACGAAACCACAAACGGCATCCAATATTCAGACGTGCCCCAGTCGCGCATTACAAAAGCCCCAATGGAACGGCACAATCCGGCAGAAAAAATAAAACTGACCGCAAGTGATGCACCTAACACTTCAGTCATGCGTCTGCCTTCCAGATATCCGAATACCATCCCCCAGACTAAACCCAATGGCAATCCATTTGTAAAGAGAAATATTAAATTATATGGAGCAGGGACTAAGGCAAAGAAAAACCAAGATGCACCAGCTATTGCTGCCATCAACAAAATGCCAAACGCTCTTGAATGCGCTTTTAATTCGGAGATTACTTTAATGCCAATGAATTTGGCTAATGCATAGCCAACAACCTGAAACGTTACCATCCATACCTTATAACTAATGCCTGCAAATGCAAGTCCATCAAATGTCGCAGCCGCAAAAGTTTTTCTAAATGCATAGATGCATGTGTAAAGACAAAATGCTGATAGTGCTGTATAGACGGTAAACCAAAAGCCATTGGTTTGCGAAAGCCAGTTGGTGATTTTAGAATTTTTAACTTTCAAAGTGTATTCCGTTTTGGCTAAAGTTAACTTCTTTCCATTGGCCTTGAGTAAGAATACTTATTTTTTTAAAACCAATTTTAGCCAGAAGTATAGCCGTTGCCCCAAACTCACTAATCAAATGCTGGGGATGATGCGCATCTGAACTTAGTGTGATTGGAATCTTTGCTTCCTTAATTAATTCAAGAATCCACGGACTTGGATATGTTGTGGCTGATTTTTTTTGATAGATGCCGCGGGTGTTTACCTCTACTATTATATTAGTTCGTTTTATCGCGGCTATTGTTTCTTTAATTTCATTGCGATACCAGGTTTCGCTTTCGCTGAAAAATTTAGAATCTGTATTTTGAATTTTCATTTTATCCAAATGACCAAGAATAGTGGGTGGTGCTTCACGAATCATTTCGCGCGTCAATTCAAAGTATCGGCCCCAGGCCTTTTGATGATTGTTTTTAAAGATTGATTTCAGTCCCTCGAGGAACAGAGAATGAAGTCCATCAATTTCCCAAGGAACTCCACTAATAAAAGAGTCAACAAAGTGAATTGACCCAACTGTGTAATCAAGATTTTTAAAATCGGTAGGTGCAATAAGCCCGGGAATATAATCAACTTCCAGTCCTGCATATATTTCAGTAGATTTTACTATTTCCTTTAGTTGTTGAATCTGGTTAAGATAGTCCGATAACAATTCGCTTTTCATTGCCCACGAGGTAGAAAAGGGAAGCGGTGCATGCGAAGAAAAACCAAGGCTTTTGGTTTCGCCAACATCTATAAAGTCCTGAAACGAACCTTTTCCATCACAATAAGAAGTATGCGTATGAAAGTTGGTCCACATTGCAGTGCCAATATAAACTAGTTCTTGAAAATCTTATCAATGCTTTTTTTGGAGTACCCAGCTGATGAGGTCATACCTTTTCCACCAATAGCAGTTCTTATGTGTATTTTTTTATCAAGATCAATCTCTACAATATCTTTTTCAGCATGCTGCGAATAATATCCAGCCCAACTGGTAGCTATTTTTAATTCGCCCATGTTTACAATTCTTGCAGCTTCTTTTAGCATCAAATCATTAATATGCTGATTAAGTTCGAACCCAAGCTTTTCAATTTCACCTGCCGGTGCATACTCATGCGAGTCGCCAAGTATAATTGATCCATCAATTGCCTTCTTGAAAAGAATGTGGATTCCCCATTTTGTTAATTCCTGAAGTTCAGGTGGCGTCTCAATTTTTGAATAGGAGGGACACGCCTTAAAAGATTCATACCTCCTTATGGTAAGGCCCGTTAAAATATTTCCATCCAATCCGGCCTCAGGATACGGAATAGTTTTCAACATGTGGAGTTTACTTACCACTATACCACTTGCCCGAAATAATTCTGGATATAGAAATTCAAACTCACTGCCATTGCAGATGATAGCTTCATCACAGGTAAATGTCTCGTTCTTGTTGGTTGATACTTTAACCTTACCTTCTTTAAGCTCACAACCAACAACGGCAGTTTGGGTATAATACCTGAGTGATGGAAATTTTCGCGTGATGTAAAAAAGGAGTTTGTAAATCAATGCGTTAGGTTCAGCACTTAGTTCTTGCGGAAAGTAAAGCCCTTCGCGACAATAAGAAGGTAGAAGTGCGGGCCATTTTTGTAAACATTGAATTTGAGTTAACAAAATAGCCTCATAATTCTTTTCATCCATCTGCTGCTTGAGCTCATGAATCAATTGTTGCTCATCGGCATTGGAAGCAATGTAGACACTTCCATTTTGACGGATAGAAATATCATATTCCGATTGGATATTTTTATAGAGTTGTGAGCTGTATAAACCATAGTTAAACCAGGCTCCCGCCATACCTGATGGAACAATCTGTCCGAAATTTCGAACCGTTGCCTGCACGGGAAAGGAATCTTTTTCGATTAGCAATACTTTTTTTCCTAGTTCGGCAGCGTGATAGGCGTGAAAAGTTCCCAGCACTCCAGCGCCAACAACAACAACATCAAAATGATTTGAATTCATATAACTTAATTCATCGCAAAATGAAGATTTTATTATTTATTACAAGTAGGTTACTCTTTATTTTGCTGTTAAGAAGTAAAGTACCAAAATCGTAACTTTCTTTCTAAACTTATTTACCGGGTTGTGTGGCTTTGAGGCATCAAAATAAAGTGAGTCACCTTCTTCCAGTAAAATTTCTTCGCCATCAATATAGTAGTGACATTTTCCAGACAATATGTATTTGAATTCGAATCCATCGGTTTGAGTCGGCTGACTTTTAGCTCCGGGGTTTACGGTTAATAATACCACCTCGAGCATACTACTTAATATAGATTGACTTAAAATGAATTTATAATCAAAGCCTGGTCGGTCTTCTTTCTGCAGTGCCTGATAATTTTCGTACTTGCAGTGAATGTAGTTTTTGCCATTCAGAATAGCCAGATTGTCGAAAAAATCTTTGGCAGTAATCTCCAATCCTTTTATTATTTTAAGCAGTACGGGCAGCGAGGGAATCGTCCTTGAGTTTTCAATTTTAGATAACAGCCCTTTTGTTACAAGCGACCGCTCACTTAAAATTTGCAAGGTCAATCCTCTTTCTTTTCGTAACGACTTGATTCTTTTGCCGATATGGCCTGTTAGTTCATCGTCCATAGTATTTTTTGTTTCCTATTTGTAAACTTTTCCCTTCAGTTGAAAGGTCTTGGAGCATTCTTAACATAGCCTTAACAGCATCCTTCGATGTAGTTGATGTTTTTGCGTGTTTCCTAATTGTCAATTTATCCC